>Ga0308157_10001276_pt1 | contig 55162 bp, 54 predicted proteins | sample PhyBR1_FD_201035 | JGI IMG/M metagenome (GOLD analysis project Ga0308157, IMG submission 201035) | Phyllosphere microbial communities from UC Gill Tract Community Farm, Albany, California, United States - DLSLB.R1 | ecosystem: Host-associated > Plants > Phyllosphere > Unclassified | place: USA...
TTCTTTCAACGGCTCTGGCCGCTTACCCCTGCCGGCGCGGTACTGGCGGATCTGGAACACATAGGCCAGCACCTGCGCCACGGCCAGGTACAAGCCGGCGGGGATCTCCTGCTCTGGCTCGGTGGAGTAGTAGATCGCCCGCGCCAGCGCCGGCGATTCGAGGATCTGGATCTTGTGCTCAACGCCAATCTCCCGAATCTTCAAGGCCATGAAGTCGGTACCCTTGGCCAGCAGCAACGGCGCCGCCCCGCCCTTCTCCGGGTCGTACTGCAGGGCCACCGCATAGTGCGTCGGGTTGGTGATGATCACATCGGCCTGCGGCACCGCTGCCATCATGCGCCGCTGCGACATCTCGCGCTGCAGCTGGCGAATGCGTTGCTTGACCTCGGGCTTGCCCTCGCTGTCCTTGTACTCGTCGCGCACTTCCTGCTTGGACATCTTCATTTTCTTGTGCGTCTGGTACAGCTGGAACGGCACGTCGGCCGCGGCAATCAGCAACAGCCCGGCCGACATCCACAAGGCACTCCAACCCACCACCTGCAGGCTATGGATGATCGCCTGCTCCAGCGGCTCATTGGCAATCGCCAGCAAAGCCTGGCGGTCGTTGGACAGCACCACCACCGCGACTACCAAGATCACGAAGAACTTGGCCAGCGCCTTGAGCAGCTCGGTGAGGCTATTCATCGAGAACATGCGCTTGATCCCCGATAACGGGTTCATGCGGCTGAATTTTGGCTGCAGCAGGCTGCCAGAGAACAGGAAGCCGCTGAGGGCAATAGGTGCCACGAAGGAAATCACGAACAGCAGGATCAGCACCGGCTGCACCGCCCATATCGCCATCTTGCCCGAGGCCAGCAGGAAGGCGCCCATGGCCCGCTCGTCGACAATGATGTCGCGGGTCAGGCTAAAGTTCATGCGCATGATGCTCAGCAACGTCTCAGCCATATGACCGCCGAATGCCAGCAGGCCACCCGCGCCAGCCAGGGTCACCGCCACCGTATTCAGCTCCTTGGAGCGGGCGATCTCGCCTTTCTCGCGGGCATCGCGCTTGCGCTTGTCGGTGGGGTCTTCTGTCTTGTCCTGACCGCTCTCGCTTTCTGCCATGCTCAGCGCGCCCTCGCCAGTTCACGCAGCCATTGCAGCGCTTCGCTGGCCAATGCCTGGTAGTGGGACAGCACATCGGCCAGACCGACCCAGAAAATGAACATGCCCATGACCAGGGTCAGCGGAAAGCCAATGGAGAAGATATTCAACTGCGGCGCGGCGCGGGTCATCACGCCGAAGGCAATGTTCACCACCAGCAACGCAGCGATCACCGGCAGGATCAGCAACAGGCCGGCAGAAAATACCCAACCCAGCCGCCCGGCCAGCTCCCAGAACTGGTTGACCACCAGCGCATTGCCCACCGGCAAGGTGGTAAAGCTTTCGGTCAGCACCTCGAACACCACCAGGTGGCCGTTCATCAACAGGAACAGCACGCTCACCAGCATGGTCATGAACTGGCTGATGACCGTGACGTTAACGCCGTTGGCGGGATCGACCATCGAGGCGAAGGCCATGCCCATCTGCACCGCGACGACCTGCCCGGCGATCACGAAAGCCTGGAACAACAACTGCAAGGCCAGGCCGAACAGTGCACCGACAATGATCTGCTCGGCGCACAGCAGCAGGCCGCGCAGGCTCAGCGGGTCGAATTCAGGCAACGGCGGCAGCGCTGGCACGATCACCACGGTAATGGCCACCGCCACGTACAGGCGCACCCGCGCCGGCAGCATGCGCGTGCCAAGGATCGGCATGGTCATCAGCACCGCAGTCACCCTGAACAACGGCAGGATGAAGGTGGCAACCCAGGTGCCGATCTGCGCGTCGGTCAGCTCCAGCATATCCGCGTCAACCGATCAGCTGCGGGATGTTGGTGTAGAGGGTGGTGATGTACTCCATGAACTTCTGCACCAGCCATGGCCCGGCGACGATCAGCGTGATCAGCATCACCAGCAGACGCGGCAGAAAGCTCAGGGTCTGTTCGTTGATCTGGGTGGCGGCCTGGAACATCGCAACCACCAGGCCCACCAACAGGCTCGGCACCACCAGCACGGCGACCATCAGGGTGGTCAGCCACAGGGCGTCACGAAACAGGTCGACAGCTACTTCAGGTGTCATCGGCGGCTCTCCTTGACGGCGTCAGACGCCGCCGAAACTGCTGGCCAGGGTGCCCATGATCAGCGCCCAGCCATCCACCAGCACGAACAGCATGATCTTGAACGGCAGCGAGATGATCAGCGGCGACAGCATCATCATACCCATGGCCATCAGCACACTCGCCACCACCATGTCGATGATCAGGAACGGGATGAAGATCATGAAACCGATCTGGAACGCGGTTTTCAGCTCGGAGGTGACGAATGCCGGCACCAGGATCGTCAGCGGCACCTGGTCGGGGCCGGCGATGTCGGTGCGCTTGGACAGGCGCATGAACAGGTCGAGGTCGCTTTGCCGGGTTTGCGCCAGCATGAAGTCCTTTAGCGGCACCCGGGCCTTGTCGATGGCCTGCTGGGCGGTCATCTGCTCCTTGAGGTACGGCTGCAGGGCGTCCGTGTTCACCCGGTCGAACACCGGCGCCATGATGAACATGGTCAGGAACAGCGCCATGCCGGTAAGGATCTGGTTCGATGGCGTCTGCTGCAGGCCCAGGGCCTGGCGCAGGATCGAGAACACGATGATGATGCGGGTAAAGCTGGTCATCAGGATGACGAACGCCGGGATGAAGCTGAGCGCCGTCATGATCAGCAGAATCTGCAGGCTAACCGAATACTCCTGCTGCCCGTCCGCCCCGTTGGACAGGGTAATGGCCGGGATCGACAACGGGTCGGCGGCCAGGGCCAGCGGCGCAGCCAGCAGCAGCGCCAAAGTCAACAACAAACGCAGCGGGCCGCTCATCACTTCTTGTCCTTAGGGTCCTTGCCCATCAGCTCCATCAGCCGCTGGGCAAATTCCGGCGTTGCCTGACGTGCGCCAGCCGGCACTTCCACGGGTTCGGCCAGCACATGCAGGGCCTCGATGCTGCCGGGGGTATGGCCAATCAGGATCTGCTCCTTGCCCACCTGCACCAGCAGCAGGCGGTCACGCGGGCCGATGGCCCGGCTGCCGACGATCTCGATCACCTGCCCGCCCTTCACCGCCGTGCTCTGCATACGCCGCAGCACCCAGGCCAGGAAGAAAATCAGGCCCACCACCAGCAGCAGGCCGAAGACCATCTGCGCCAACTGACCGCCAAGGCTGCCAGGCGCCGTCACCGGGGTTGCCGCGGGCGTGGCCGCGGCCAGGCACGCCTGGCTGGCCAGCAGTGCAGCGAACGCCGCGATGGCGCGCATCGTGCCCTTCACTCAGCGCAGCTTCTTGATACGTTCGCTGGGGCTGATCACGTCGGTCAGGCGAATGCCGAACTTCTCGTTGACCACCACCACTTCGCCATGGGCGATCAGCGTGCCATTGACCAGCACATCGAGCGGCTCGCCAGCCAGACGGTCCAGCTCGATCACCGAGCCCTGGTTGAGTTGCAGCAGGTTGCGAATATTGATCTCGGTGCTCCCCACTTCCATGGAGATGTTCACCGGGATGTCCAGGATCACGTCCAGGTTCGGGCCTTCGAGGCTGACGTTTTCGTTCGGCTTCGGCGAGCTGGCGAACTCTTCCATCGGCATGCGGCCAGCGCCGCCGCTGCTGCCGGTGTCACCGCCCAGCAGCGCATCGATGTCGGCCTGCCCGGCCGCGCCGGTTTCCTCAAGGGCCGCAGCCCACTCATCGGCCAGCGCCTGGTCCTCTGCGGAGGTGATCTCGTTTTCGTTAGCCATGGTTTCCTCGACAGGCATTCAATTCGTTATGAGCGACCGGCACGCCGTCAGCGGCGTTCGATCGGGTCGATGATCTGCAGGGCCAGGTTGCCCTTGTGCGAACCCAGCCGCGCCTTGAACGACGGCACACCGTTGGCGCGCAGCACCAGGTGCTCGGGCAGCTCCACCGGGATCACGTCACCAGGCTGCATGTGCAGGATGTCGCGCAGCTTCAGCTGGCGCCGGGCGACCGTGGCGGTCAGTGGCACGGCCACATCCAGCACGTCCTCGCGCAGGGCCTTGACCCAGCGCTCGTCCTGGTCGTCCAGGTCGGACTGGAAACCGGCATCGAGCATTTCCCGCACCGGCTCGATCATCGAGTAAGGCATGGTCACGTGCAGGTCGCCGCCACCGCCGTCCAGTTCGATGTGGAAGGTGGACACCACCACCGCCTCGCTGGGGCCGACGATGTTGGCCATGGCCGGGTTGACCTCGGAGTTCATGTACTCGAAGGTGACCGGCATGATTGCCTGCCAGGCTTCCTTGAGGTCGACGAAACACTGGTCCAGCACCATGCGCACCACGCGCAGCTCGGTAGGGGTGAATTCGCGGCCTTCGATCTTGGCGTGGCGGCCATCGCCACCGAAGAAGTTGTCGACCAGCTTAAACACCAGCTTGGCATCGAGGATGAACAGCGAAGTGCCGCGCAGCGGCTTGATCTTGACCAGGTTGAGGCTGGTCGGCACGTACAGCGAGTGCACGTATTCGCCGAACTTCATCACCTGTACGCCACCCACGGCCACGTCGGCGGAACGGCGCAGCAGGTTGAACATGCTGATACGGGTGTAACGGGCGAAGCGCTCGTTGATCATTTCCAGGGTCGGCATGCGACCCCGCACGATACGGTCCTGGCTGGTCAGGTCGTAGCTTTTGATACTGCCAGGCTCGGATGCACTTTCGGTCTGCACCAGCCCGTCGTCGACGCCGTGCAACAGGGCATCGATTTCATCCTGGGACAGCAGGTCCTGTACGGCCATTGCGGACTCCTACTGCAATACGAAATTGGTGAACAGCAACTGGTCGATGACCGGCTTGCCGACTTCCTTCTGCGCCACTTCCTGAACCACTGCGGTAGCCTTCTGGCGCAACATCTCCTGCCCGACCGGGCTGCTGGCCAAGGTGTCGAAACCCTGCCCGGAGAACATCATCACCAGGTTGTTGCGGATCACCGGCATGTGCACCTTCAGGGCATCCAGGTCGGCCTGGTTGCGCGCCTGCATGGTGATGCTCAGCTGCATGTAGCGCTGGCGGCCGTTCTGGTTGAAATTCACCACAAAAGCCGGGGTCAGCGCCTCGTAGATCGCCGCTGGCTTGACGTTGCCGGCCACAGGCTCGGCGGCCGGGGCCGAATCGCTCTTGTGCATGATGAACCAGGTAGCGCCCACCGAAAGGCCGATCGCCAGCAACAGGCCTACGACGGCCAGCAGGATCAGTTTGAGTTTGCCTTTAGTGGCGGGGTCTTTGACTGCTTCGCTCTTCGCCATGCCAATAATCCGTCGTCCATCGGGGGTTCAAAGGTGGATGGCTTGGCTTGAGCAAGTGTTATGCCAGAATTCGGCTTCAGGGATTTTACGGCGGTGAGATCGAGCGCCGCCCGCGCGGCGCATCGCGAGCTGCGCTCGCTCCTACGTTTGTTTCGGTCCAGTATCCCTGTGGCAGACGCGCGCGACCGCCTTGTTTGTACGACGCGATATCACGCCATGCGCCAAGGCGTACGCGCGCAAATCCCACAGAAACCATTGGCCCGAAACAAACGTAGGAGCGAGCGCAGCTCGCGATGCGCCGCGCGGGCGGCGCTCGTTCTCACTGCCCCCACAAAAACCAAGCCAGGTACCAGACATCAGGCGTAGTAATCAACCGCACTGTCGCCAACAACCACCTGCTGCTCCACAGGCCGGGTGCCTTCGACGGGCTCGCCCCCGCCCTGCTCCGCCCGCCGCGCCGCCACCCCGGACAGGTTGCTGCCCTGCGCCTGCCCCTGCTGCTGTTGCTGCCCGCGCGACTGGTCGGCCACGTTGACATCCGGCTGGGCCAGCCCCTGCTGGGCGAACAGTTCGCGCAGGCGGTGCACCTGGCTGTCGAGGGCATCACGCACACCGGCGTGACCGCTGATGAAGGTGACCTGGGTCGACTGGTCCGTCGCAACATTGACGCGAATGTCCAGGCGGCCCAGCTCCGCCGGCTCCAGCTGGATATCCGCCGACTTGAGGTTCTGGCTGGACAGGTACATGACCCGGTTGACCAGGCCCTCGGCCCAGGCACCCTGGTTCATCGGCAATGGCTGGTGTAACGGGCTGGCATTGGCCGGCACGGGATTGGCGGTCTTGGCCGTGGCCGCCTGGGTCAGGCTGGCCAGGCGATTGGCGAAATCATCGATGCGGGTGTCGCTGCTGGCGCTCTTGGTGTCTTTCAGGCCATCTTCAAGCAAGGCACCAAAGGCTTTGTCGCCCGGCTCACCTGCTTCACCCTCGGCATTTTCCACCAGATTCGCCAAGGTATTGACGGCTGCCTGCCCATCTTCGCCCTGGGCCCGGGACGGATCCAGCGCATGTGCCGAGGTGCCACCCTTGGCCTGGGCGCTGTGCTCCAAGGCCAGCCGCAAGGTTGGCAGGTTAGCCAACGGGTCGGCATCGGGGTCGAAGGCTTCTTCGGCAGCGGGTTCTTCGGGCAGCGCAGCAACCTGCGCCGTGGCGGCCTGCAGTACCGGCGCAACGGCCTCGGCCTGGGCCTGGATCAGTTGCGCACCAGGCTGAGCGTCGGTGACCTGGCCGGCCACCAGGCTGGCATCACGCAGCCCGGTATCGGCCTGGGCCGCGTCGTCAGCTGGCAATTTGTTGCCGTCATCGGCAACCGCAGTTTTGTCGGCGGGGTCTTTCTTGCCACCCGCTGCCGCCTCAGGTTTGTCCTTGGGCTTGGCCGGGGCAGCCTTGTCCTCCTGCCCGACGGCCTTATCACGCCCCTGCCTGGCCATCACCTGGCCAAAGCCGTCGCCCTTGTCACCCAGCGCCTGCAGCGGTTTATCCGCCTGCGCGGTGGCCGAACGCGAGGTGCTGGTAATGGCGTTGGCTTGCAACAAAGGGTTGGGTGCGACAGGCATTGAGCGGTCTCCGCGCCAGGAACAGAAAGATCATCCAGCCAGAGAAAAGCAAGACTCGCGCCAACTCACACATCAGCCTGCAGAAATACGCTGCTGCTCATCGCGGTAGAAGTGCTGCACCTCGACATATTCCAGATCGATGCGGTTGATCAGGTCTTCGATCCCATACAGCGGGCGCTGCCGCGCGCGGTCTTCCAGTTGCTGGCACAGGCAAGCCAAGGCCACGGCGCCCATGTTGCTGCTGCTGCCCTTGAAGCTGTGGGCGGCCGCACCAAGCTCTTCGGCGCTTTTGGCCGCGTGCAGCTGGCTCAGGCGCCGTTCAGAGTCGTCGAGAAAGGTTTGCACCAACTGCAGGTAGCCATCCTCCATGACTTCACGCAGGTCACTGAGGACCTTGTGATCAATATGCATGTCAGTCACTTGTTCACTCCTTGATCAAGCCAGATTATGCCCGAGCCAACCTGTGGCTCACCATACGAACTCCACATGTGCGCAACGCCCGCCTTCGCTCCAGCGGGCATTGCTGGCCAGCCGCTGAATCAGGTTCAGGCCACGCCCGCTCAGGCCCTGCGCCAGCGACGGCCGCGACAGCACACGCGGCACATCGAACCCGGCGCCACTGTCGAGCACCTCGATCATCAGACGCCCGCCCTCGGCGTGCGGTTCAACCCTGAAGTCGATGCGCACGAAACCCTCGCTCAACGCACCCAGCCGCCGGGCGCGCTCCTGATAATAGTCGGCGAACCCCTGCACATCGCGCTTGAGCCGCGAATCCAGGCCCAGCACCCCATGCTCCAGCGCATTGGAATACAGCTCGCTAAGCACCGCGTGCAGGCTGCCGGTGCGCGCCCGCAGGCCGTGAATTTCCTGCAACAACTGCACCAGATACGGCACCGGGTTGAAGCGCTTGAGGCTCTCGCCACGCACCTCGAACCCCAGCGACCAGTCCAGCGGGCTGGAACGGCCGCTATCAGAGTAGATCATCGGCGCCGGCACCCGCTCCTCAGCGCTGAACATGCGGATATCGCACAGGCTGATGTCATCACGCGGGTGCCCGCCAAATTGCTCCAGCGCCTGCATGACTTCATCGAACAGCTGCGCAGGGTCGCGATTGTCGGCCAGCACCGCACGCAAACGCTCCACGCCGAATAACCGTTCCTGGTCATCGGCGGTGTCCAGCACGCCGTCCGACAACAGCAACAAGCGCTCGCCCGGTGCCAACGGCAGCACCTCAGTACTGTCATTGAAACGCTCTGCTGCCAGGATACCCAGCGGCAGGTGCCGAGAACTCAGTGATGATAGCACATGGCCATTTACCGACAGGCGATAGCCATCGGGCATGCCCCCGTTCCACACCTCGACCGAACCGCGCTGCAAGCTGAGGTCGAGCAGCAGCGCACAGCAGAACATGTCCACCGGCAGGATGCGTTTGAGCTTGGCGTTCATCTCGCGCAGGATCTGCGCCATGCCGTAGCCCTTGGCGGTCATGCCGTAGAACACTTCAGCCAGCGGCATCGCCCCTACCGCCGCTGGCAGACCATGGCCGGTGAAATCGCCAAGCAGCACACGCATGTCACCGGCCGGCGTGAACGCGGCCAGCATCAGGTCGCCATTGAACAGCGCATAGGGCGATTGCAGGTAGCGGATGTTGGGGGCAGACAGGCATCCGGAGTGGGCCACCTTGTCGAACACCGCCTTGGCCACCCGCTGCTCGTTGAGCAGGTGGTGGTGGTGCCGGGTAATCTGGTCACGCTGCTCCAGCACGGTAGCCTGCAGCCGGCGCAGGCGGTCCATGGCGCGGATCTTGGCGCCGAGGATCACCGCACTGTAGGGCTTGGCCATGAAGTCATCGCCCCCGGCCTCCAGGCAGCGCACCAGGCCCTCTTCCTCATTCAGCGACGTCAGGAAAATGATTGGCACCAGCGCCTCGCCGGCCAGGGCCTTGATCTGCCGCGCCGCCTCGAAGCCATCCATCACCGGCATCAGCGCATCCAGCAGCACCAGCTGCGGGCGCCGCTCGACGAACAGCGCCACCGCCTGCTCGCCGTTTTCTGCGGTGAATACCTGATGGCCCTGGCGGCGCACGATCTGCGCCAGCAGCATTCTGTCGGCGGCCCCGTCTTCGGCGACCAGCACGGTCAACGCCTGTTGGGGCGGCATGTCGGCGCTCAACTGATGTCGAACAGTTTTTCGAAATTGGAGATGGCGAGGATCTTGCGCACATCGGAGCTGGCATGCACCACGCGCACATCCGACTCATCGCCGCCCGCATGGTCCCTCAGCAACAGCAGCATGCCGAGCGCAGAACTGTCGAGGTAGGTGGTGTCTTTCAGGTCGACGATTACCGAATCGGGCCGATAGGGCTGGCGTTCGTAGGCGTCACGAAATTCCTGATGTTTGCCGAAATCGAAGCGCCCCTTGATCTTGATCGTCAGCTTATTCCCTTCCCGCGAAAAATCAGTCTCGACTGCCATGCTAGCGATTCCTTCGATGATGGCGGATGCAACTCCATTAAGGTTTAGCAGGCTGGAGCAGGTGTAGCAAGGTCATACCTATGGCCTGCAACGGCCCTATCGCCGGCAAGCCAGCTCCCACAGGAACTGCACCAGACTCGGACCCTGTGCAGCACCTGTGGGAGCTGGCTTGCCGGCGATAGGGCCGGCACAGGTTAAAAATGGTTTTGGCGGGGCAGGCGCTGCGACAGTTCGTCCAGCAACCGCTGCTCACGCTTGTCTTCGGCGCGCCGGGCTTCGTCCATGTAGCGCTGCACCAGCTTGCGCAAACCCTCTACCCGGGCATAGGCCTGCTGCCAGGTGCCACGGGCGTTGTTGAGGTTGTTCTGGTGCCACACCAGGCTCTGGCGCTGCTGAGTCATGGCCGTTTCCAGCTGCCCCAGAAAACGCTGGTAGTTGACCAGCCAGCTGCCATTGACCCCCTGCCCGCCACGGTTGATCCACTGCAGCTGGTAATCCTCACGAAACCGTTCGAGTTCGGCCAGCTTGGCCTGGGAGGTGGCCACCTGCTGCTGGAAATGCCCTAGGCGCTGGGCTGCCTTGCGCTCGGCTTCCTCGGCCATGTCCACCACCGGCGCCAGGCGCGCAGCGCGTCCGGGCAGCGCCATGGCCTATCAGCCCGCCGGGGGCGTGAAGATCGCCCCCAGCTGTTCGCGGCTCTGCGCCATGCCCACATTCTCCTGCAGGCCTTGGCGCAGAAACTCCACCAGCTTCGATTGCAAGGCAATGGCCAGGTCGGTTTCCGGGTCGCCGCCGGCCACATAGGCGCCCACGCTGATCAGGTCGCGGCTTTGCGAAAGGCGCGACCACAATTGCTTGAACTTCTGCGCCTGGCGCAAGTGGTCGGCATCGACCACCTGGGGCATCACCCGGCTGATCGAGGCTTCGATGTCGATGGCCGGGTAATGGCCCTCTTCGGCCAGCCGGCGCGACAGCACGAAGTGGCCGTCGAGCACACCGCGCGCCGAGTCGGCGATCGGGTCCTGCTGGTCATCACCTTCGGACAACACGGTGTAGAACGCGGTAATCGAACCACCGCCCGCCTCGCCATTGCCCGCCCGCTCCACCAGCTTGGGCAGCTTGGCGAATACAGACGGCGGGTAACCCCGGGTGGCCGGCGGCTCGCCGATGGCCAGGGCAATTTCACGCTGGGCCTGGGCGAAACGGGTGAGCGAGTCCATCAGCAACAGCACGTTCTTGCCCTTGTCGCGGAAGTACTCAGCGATGCGCGTGCAATACATGGCAGCGCGCAGGCGCATCAGCGGCGCATCGTCGGCAGGCGAAGCCACCACTACCGAACGCTTGAGGCCCTCTTCACCCAGGATGTGCTCGATGAACTCCTTCACCTCACGGCCCCGCTCACCGATCAGGCCAACCACGATGATTTCGGCTTCGGTGAAGCGGGTCATCATGCCCAGCAACACCGACTTACCTACGCCAGTACCGGCAAAAAGGCCAAGGCGCTGGCCGCGACCGACGGTCAGCAGGCCATTGATACTGCGGATGCCCACGTCCAGCGGCTTGCTGATGGGGTCACGGTTGAGCGGATTGATCACAGGGCCGTCCATCGGCACCCAGTCCTCGGCCTTCATCCCGCCCTTGCCATCCAGCGCGCGGCCGGCGCCGTCCAGCACACGGCCGAGCATGCTCATGCCCATGGGCAGCCGGCCGCCGTCATCCAGCGGCACCACCCGGGCGCCGGGGGCGATACCGACAATGCTGCCGACGGGCATGAGGAACACCTTGGGCCCGGCAAAGCCCATGACTTCGGCTTCTACCTGGACCGGGTGGTAGCTGTCGTCGTTGATCACCAGGCAGCGGCTTCCCACCGCGGCGCGCAGGCCTTCGGCCTCCAGGGTGAGCCCGACCATGCGCAGCAGGCGGCCTTCGACGATGGGCTGGGACGGCAGCTCTATGGCCTCGGCATAACTGCCCAGGCGTTTGCCGAAGCTGGTGCGCTTAAGGTGCATCAGGCCTTTCCACCGAACGCTCTACGGGGGCGTCCAGGTCTACCGACATGTCTGGCGCCGCCGGGTGCAGGGAATGGTCGTGCAACTGGTCGAACAGCTGCGCCACGGCTTTCTCGATACGCGTTTCCATGCTTGCATCGATGCGGCTATGGGCAGTCTCGATACGGCAGCCCCCCGGCAGAAGTGCGCTGTCTTCCAGCAGCCGCCAGTTTTCCTCATGGCGTTCGCGCAGGGCTTTGGCCAGCTCGAAGTCCTGCGGGTTGAGGTGGATGCGGATATTGTCCGCGCCCATGGGCAGCAGCTTCAATGCTTCGCGCAGCACCTGGGTAATCTGGCTGGAGTCGTTGTGCAATTCGCGGCCGATCACCTGGCGAGTCATGTGCGCCACAAGGTGCACGAGGGTTTTCTCGATCTGGGTGTCTTGCTCGGCGATCGGCTCCATCAGGTTGGCCATCAGTTGCTCAAGGCTGTCGAGCTTGGCCTTCAGGGCCGCTTCGGCCTCTTGGCGCACCTTGAGCTGGGTGCTGTGAAAGCCCTCTCGCTCGCCGGTGGCGAAGCCTTCGTTGTAGGCTTCCTGGCGGATGGCCTCGAGCTCTTCCAGGGTGAGCGGCTGGACTTCTTCCAGCGGCACTTCCTCGATTTCTTCCTCGACCGGCTCGGGTTCCGGCTCAGGCTCGGGTACGGGCTCTGGCTCCGGGTCGAAGCTGGGCAGCGTCCACACGTCCACGCCCTCGAGGTCGCGGGCACGGATCAGGTCGCTGGGGTGATGTTCTTTGCTGGACATGTTTTAAAGTACTCAACAAGCATGTTCGACCCATAAGGGCCTTGTGGGAGCTGGCTTGCCGGCGATCAAGGGCGCAGCCCTTGCCATGCAACGACTCTGCCTGGGCTGGCCTCATCGCCGGCAAGCCAGCTCCCACAATGACCGCACCAGCCCCACCATTTTTTCCTGGCCTGATGGATCAGATCATTTCCTCGGCACCCTTGCCGCCGAGCACGATCTCGCCGGCCTCGGCCATGCGGCGGGCGATGGTGAGGATTTCCTTCTGTGCCGTTTCCACGTCGCTGACCCGCACCGGCCCCTTGGCCTCCAGGTCGTCGCGCAGCAGTTCGGAGGCACGTTTGGACATGTTCTTGAAAATCTTGTCCTTGACCCGCTCGTCGGCGCCCTTGAGCGACACCACCAGCACATCGGACGACACTTCGCGCAGCAGCGCCTGAATACCACGGTCGTCGACGTCGGCCAGGTTGTTGAAGACGAACATCAGGTCTTCGATCTGCTCCGACAAGTCGCTGTCGACTTCGCGGATCGCATCCATCAGTGCACCTTCCACCGAGCTGTCCAGGAAGTTCATGATGTCGGCAGCGCGCTTGATGCCGCCCAAGGTGGTGCGCGCGGCGTTGGAGTTGCCCGAGAACTGCTTCTCGAGGATCTGGTTCAACTCTTTCAGCGCCGCCGGCTGCACGGTGTTCAGCGACGACACGCGCAAGACGATGTCCAGGCGCACCTTGTGGTCGAAGTTGCTCAGCACTTCGCCGGCCTGGTCAGGGTCGAGGTAGGCGACCACGATTGCCTGGATCTGCGGGTGCTCGTAGCGGATCACGTCGGCTACCGCGCGCGGTTCCATCCATTTCAGGCTGTCCAGGCCACTGGTGTTGCCACCCAGCAGGATGCGGTCGACCAGGCCATTGGCCTTGTCCTCGCCCAAGGCCTGGTTGAGCATCTTGCGGATGTAGGCATCGGACCCCACGCCCAGGCTGGTCTGGTCGCCGACAATGTCGACGAACTCGCTCATCACCTGCTCGACCTGGTCACGGTGCACATTACCCATCTGCGCCATGGCCACACCCACCCGCTGCACTTCCTTGGGGCCCATGTGGCGCAGCACCTGGGCCGCATCGGTCTCGCCCAGCGAAAGCAGCAGGATTGCCGCCTTGTCGACACGGCTCAGCTTGGCGGTAACGGCTCGGTTATCACTCATCGGCGTTGATCCAGTCTTTGACGACCTGGGCTACACGACCCGGGTCTTCGGCCACCAGGCCTTTGATTGCGTTGAGCTGTGCCTCGTAACCCTCGCTCGGGCTAGGCAGCAGAATGCTTGTCGGGCCACCCAGGCTGACGCGGTCGTTGGCCAGTTCGCCATCCAACCCCACCATGCCGCCCAGCTCCATGTCGCTATCCGAAGCAGCCTGCTTGCCGCCCCCTGTGATGTTGTTGAGCACCGGTCGCAGCACGCCGAACACCAGCACCAGAATGAACACCACGCCCAGCACTTGCTTGACGATGTCCCAGAACCACGGCTGCTGATAGAAGGCGATATCGGCAATTTCTTCGTTACGGTCGGCGGCAAATGGGACGTTGATCACCGTCACGCTGTCACCACGGCTAGCGTCGAAGCCGACCGCGTCTTGCACCAGGCGGGTGAAGCGCGCCAGGTCTTCGGCGGCCCACGGTGCACGGCTGGTGTTGCCGGTGGCCGGGTCGATCTTGACCTGGTCGTCTACCACCACTGCCACCGACAGGCGGGTCATGCGCCCCTGCTGCTGGCGGGTGTGGCTGATGGAGCGGTCCAGCTCGAAGTTCTTGGTGCTTTGCTGGCGTTTGTCCGACGGGTACGGTGCGAGCATCGGCTGGCCGGTGGCCGGGTCCATGATCTGCTGGCCGTTGGCATCCACCAGCGGCTGGCCAGGCTGAATGGCTGCGGCCGGGGTAGCGGCGCCACCGGTGGTTTGCGGCGCCGAAGCGGCGCCTGGCGGCTGGTTGCTCAGCGCACCAGGCACACCTTGCGGGCCCTGGCTGCTGGCGCGTTGCTCGTCAACCGACTGTTCGCTGCGCAGCGCCGGCTGGTCGGGGTTGAACTGCTCGGCAGTCGACTCGACGGCACTGAAGTCCAGGTCGGCAGACACTTCGGCCTTGTATCGGTCATTGCCCAGCACAGGCTGCAAGATGTTGCGCACGCGCTGGGTAAGCATGCTTTCCATGCGGCGGCTGTAGTCGTACTGCTTGCCGGCCTCGGTCAGGGCAGAGTCCTGCAGCTGCTCGGACAGCAAGTTACCTTTCTGGTCGACCACGGTGACCTGGGATTTGTCCAGCTCCGGCACGCTGGTTGCCACCAGGTTGACGATGGCCGACACCTGACCGGCTTCCAGGGCACGGCCCGGGTACAGCTCGACCAGTACCGAGGCGCTGGGCTTGCGGTCGTCGCGCACGAACACCGAGCTTTTCGGGATAGCCAGGTGCACGCGTGCGGCCTTGACGTTGTTCAGGCTGGAAACGGTACGCGCCAGCTCGCCTTCCAGGCTGCGGCGGTAGCGAGTGGCTTCCATGAACTGGCTGGTGCCCAGCCCCTGCTCCTTGTCGAGCAGTTCGAAACCGACATTGCCATCGCTGGGCGCCACGCCGGCGGCCGCCAGTTTCAGGCGCGCACGGGAGAGGTCGTCGGCCTTGACCAGCAGAGCACCGGAGTTGGGCTCGACGTTATAGGGGATGTCAGCAGCACCCAGGGTGTCCATGACCTGCTTGGTGTCCATGCCCGACAGGCTGCCGTACAGCGGACGGTAATCGGGTTGTTGCGACCACAGCACCACGGCAAAGCCGATTGCCACGCTGGCCGCCAGGCCGACCATGAGGCCGACCTGGCGCAGCATGGGCATCTGCGCGATGTTTTCCAGGAACGACATACCTGGCAGCGGGCGCTTGGCCGCTGCCGGGCCCGTCTTGGCGGGGGGGTTGTCGACGACTGCTTCAGCCATGGTCTACGTCCGTCCTCAAACCGGCATCTGCATGATGTCCTGGTACGCCTGGACCAGCTTGTTGCGTACCTGGGTCATGGCCTGCATCGACACACTGGCCTTTTGCGAAGCGATCATCACGTCGGTCAGGTCGACGCCGCTCTTGCCGATCTCGAAGGCATTGGCCAGCTGGGTCGATGCCTGCTGGGTCTCATGCACCTTGCCGATGGCCTGGCCAAGCATGTCGGCAAAGGTACTCTGCCCCGGCGCCAGCTCGGGGGCGGCGGTTACCTTGGGCAGCGACATGGCATCGGCCTGCATGGCCCGCATGTCCAGCATCAGACGATTGAATTCAACACCTTGGCTCATGACCCTTCTCTCTCCTGCGGCCGCATTTTTTTGACACTCATGCGGCGAATAGCCTACGTAAAGCAACAAAGGTGCCAGCCTATATAGTTCAGGCAACACAGCCCCTGTGGGAGCGGGTTCACCCGCGAAGAATCCGACTCGGTATATGGCACCGGCTGCGCCGGTGTTCGCGGGTGAACCCGCTCCCACAGGTATCGCGCCCTCTGCGGGCGCAGTGTCAGCCGAACAGGCTGGCCTCGACGTCGAACCCGGCATCGCGCATCTGCGCCAGCTTATAGCGCAGGGTCCGCGGGCTGATGCCCAGCCGCTCGGCCGCCTCTTTGCGCCGACCGCGCTCGGCGCGCAGGGTATCGATGATCATCTGGTACTCATGGCGGCGCATGTCATCACCCAGCCCGCTGGCCTCGGCCGCTACTTCAGGTGATGGCTCTATGCCAGCCGACAAGGGAATGGCGCCTGCCAGACAAAAATCCGCCGCCTCGATCACCCCACCCTGCTGCAGGATCAGCGCCCGCTGAAGCGCGTTGTCCAGTTCACGCACGTTGCCCGGCCAGGCATAGGCTTGCAGGCAAGCCCGGGCCTGCGGCGACAGGCGTACCGGGGCGTGTTTCATCTTGGCCGCATGGCGCGCCAGCAGGCGCTCGGCCAGTTGCAGGATGTCGCCCGGGCGCTCACGCAACGGGCACCAAGCCAGGGGGAACACTGACAGGCGGTAGAACAGGTCTTCACGGAAGCGACCGGCTGCCACTTCGCCAGCCAGGTCGCGGTTGGTGGTTGCCAGCACGCGAATGTCCAGGCTGATCGGCTTGCGCCCGCCTACCCGCTCCACTTCGCGCTCCTGCAGCACGCGCAGCAGCTTGGCCTGCAAGGCCATTGGCATTTCCGAGATTTCGTCGAGCAGCAGGGTGCCGCCTTCGGCCTGCTCGAACTTGCCGGCCTGGGCGGCAATGGCACCGGTGAAAGCACCCTTTTCATGGCCGAACAGGGTGGCTTCGAGCATGTTGTCGGGGATGGCCGCGCAGTTGATGGCCACGAAGGGCTGCGCCGCCCTCGGCGACTGCTGGTGAATGTAGCGCGCCAGCACTTCCTTGCCGGTGCCGGACTCACCAGAAATCAGCACGGTCGAGTCACTGCGCGCCACGCGTGCGGCCAACTCCAGCAACTGGCGGCTGGCCGGCTCGCAGGCCACCGGGCCCTCGTCAGCGGACACCCGCCCGGCGGCATGCCGCTCGACCAGGCTGAGCAGCGCCTTGGGCTCGAACGGTTTGACCAAATAGTCGGCAGCACCTTGGCGCATTGCTTCGACGGCACGCTCGACGGCGGCGTGCGCCGTCATCAACAGCACCGGCAGCTGAGGTTGCTGGCGGCGCAACTGGCTCAACAACTGATGCCCGTCCATACCGGGCATGTTCACATCGCTGACCACCAGGCTGAAGGCATCATCCACCACCGCCTCCAGCGCTTCTTCGGCACTGCCCACTGCCTGGTAGGCGAAACCGCCGATTTCCAGGGTATCGCCCAGCGCTTGGCGCAATACGCGGTCGTCCTCGACCAGCAGCACCTTGATTGCCATTACACCCCCTCCGCCAATTGCCCGTCGATCAACGGCAGCTCTACCCGCACGCAGGTGCCTCGGCCCACCTTCGAACGCAGGCTGATAGCGCCCTGGTGTGCACGCACCACAGCCTTGACCACCGCCAGGCCGAGGCCGGTGCCAGTGGCCTTGGTGGTGAGAAACGGCTCGCCAAGGCGCGCCAACAACTCGGCGGCGATACCGCTGCCGGCGTCACTGACACACAGATGCAGGGTGCGCTCGCGACGGAACAGGTGCACCTTCAAGCGCGCTGGGCCGTCGCTGGCCTGCAGGGCATTTTCGATCAGGTTGAGCAAGGCGCCGACCAGGGTGTCACGATTGCACAGCAGCTCACCCAGATGGCTGTCGCACTGCCAGCGCACGGCGTGCCCCTGCACATGCGCCTGAGCCGCCTGCTGCAGGGCCTGGAAAAGGGCTTTTGGGGTAACCCGATCACCCAGCGGCAACTCGCCACGGGCGAACACCAGCATGTCACGCACCTGGTGCTCCAGCTCGTGCAGGCGCTCCTTCAAGGTACCGGCGAAGCGCTGGCGGGTTTCCGGGCTCAGCTGTTGCTCGCTGTCAGCGAGGTGGCTGGCGTAGAGCATGGCGGCCGACAGCGGCGTGCGGATCTGGTGCGCCAGCGAGGCGACCATGCGCCCCAGCGACGACAGGCGCTCGTGGCGGGCCAGTTGGTCTTGCAGGCGACGGGTTTCAGTCAGGTCGTTGAGCAGCACGAGTTGGCCGGGTTCGGCATCCAGCGAGCGGGTGGCGATGGACAGCCGACGGCCATCGCGGAGCGAGACTTCGTGGCCATCGTCCTTGCGCGGCGCAAAGCTGCGGGCGATCACCTGGCGCCACAGTTCGCCGATCAGCGGTTCACCGAGCAGTTCGCAAGCAGCCGGGTTGGCTTCACGTACAAGGCCATGGCCATCGATCACGATTACCCCGCCAGGCAGCAGGTCCAGCAGGTTCTGCAGGCGGTTGGCCAGGCGTTCCTTTTCGCTCAGTTCCTCGATGCGCTGGGCACTGACCACGGCCAGCTCGCCTTTGAGTTCACTGACCCGGGCTTCGAGCAGGCTGTAGGACTGGCTGAGTTGGCTGGACACCTGGTTGAACAGGGCGAAGGCTTGCTCGATACCCTGGTGGCTGTCCTGCTCGATCGGGGTCTGCCCCTGATGATCGGGGGCTCGGGTTACGTGGGCGGCCTGGGGCATCGTGCTCTCTCGCGTGGCTGACCGTCATAAAAACGGTGTGTTGCCAGCGGTGTAGCAATAGCCGTGCCGGAGATGGGGTTTTGTTGCAGCCTGTACCGGCCTCTTCGCGGGCTTGCCCGCTCCCACAGGTACAGCGCAAGGCTCGAATCCTGTGCAGCCCCTGTGGGAGCGGGCAAGCCCGCGAAGAGGCCGGTACAGGCGACCGCCAGGCTTCAATCCTCAGCCTGGTCCTCACCGCCTTGGCGGCTCATGCCGTACTTGCGCATCTTCTCGACCAGGGTGGTACGGCGGATACGCAAACGTTCAGCCGCACGCGCAACGATACCGTTGGCATCGTCCAGCGCCTGCTGGATCAGGCCCTGCTCCAGGCTACCCAGGTAATCCTTCAGGTCCAGGCCTTCGGGTGGCAGCATCGCATGATTGCTGAAGTTGGGTGCGTGCCCGTTGATGGCCACCCGCTCCTCCAGATCGCTGCGCAGGCTGTCGACCATCTGCTCATCTTCGTCATCGACGTAGCGGAATTTCTTCGGCAACTCGGACACGCCAATCACCCCGTACGGGTGCATGATCGCCATGCGCTCGACCAGGTTGGCCAACTCACGCACGTTGCCCGGCCAGCCGTGGCGGCACAGCGACATGATCGACGCCGAGTTGAAGCGGATGGACCCGCGTTTCTCGTGCTCCATGCGCGAAATCAGCTCGTTCATCAGCAACGGGATGTCTTCCACCCGCTCACGCAGCGGCGCCATCTCGATGGGGAACACGTTAAGGCGGTAGTACAGGTCTTCGCGGAAGGTGCCGTCCTCGATCATGGTCTCGAGGTTTTTGTGCGTTGCAGCGATGATGCGCACATCGATGCTCTGGGTCTTGTTGCTACCCACACGCTCGAAGGTACGCTCCTGCAGCACGCGCAGCAGCTTGACCTGCATCGGCAACGGCATGTCGCCGATTTCGTCGAGGAACAGGGTACCGCCGTTGGCCAGCTCGAAACGCCCGGCACGGCTGGTGATTGCCCCGGTAAAGGCGCCCTTCTCGTGGCCGAACAGTTCGCTTTCCAGCAGCTCGGCCGGGATCGCGCCGCAGTTGACCGGCACAAACGGCGCTTCGCGGCGCTTGGAGTGGTAGTGCAGGTTGCGCGCCACCACTTCCTTGCCGGTACCCGATTCACCCAAAATCAGCACGCTGGCGTCGGTATCGGCCACTTGTTGCATCATCTGCCGCACGTGCTGGATGGCACGGCTGGTGCCGACCAGGCTGCGGAACAGGTTGGGTTCACGTTGGCGGCCGCGCTCGCGCGCCTGGTCGTACATCTCGCGATAGACCTGGGCACGGTGCAGCGAATCCAGCAGTTGGCTGTAGCTTGGTGGCATTTCCAGGTTGGACAGCACCCGGCGGCGCAGGTCTTCCGGGAGCTCCGCTGAAGAAATTTCACCTAAAAGCAGCACCGGAAGGAACTCATCCCACCCAGCCACTGTCTTAACGAGCCCAAGGAGATTGCCCGGAGCATCTACGCTGCCGATGAGCACGCACAATATTTCACGGCTCGAAGACAACGACTCTACCGCTTGCTGCCAGTCATGGCTTGAGCAAGCGAGGTTTTCTTCCCCGAGGAAATTCAGCACCACCGCCAGATCGCGGCGGCGCGCGCTGTCGTCATCGATCAGCAGAATCTTGGTTTCACGCCACATGCAATAGCAACTTCCCTAGTCATATCGCCGCCCTGCAGGGGCATGCTCGACATCATTCCGACTGAATGGTCAGTGTTCGGACGCCTGGAATTCGAGAACAGACACTAGTTAAGTCAAAAACTTAAAGGCAGTCAAATTTATGGCGCCGAAGCGTTGCTTTCTGCCCAGCTTCAGCTGAACAGATGGTATACCTTTGTGGCGTGTTTCGCTTGATTGATATTCGACATTTGCGCGACCAAGGATTGACGCTCGTCACTTGCAACGTCGATCAGCTGACGATAAACCGCCATCAACGCTTCCAGATTGGCCCGCACGGCGGCCTCGTCTCCCTGCTCTTCCTCCAACACTTCTTCCATCAGCGCCCGGCATACCAGGTCCAGCTCACCGATGGCCGCCCAGTCGCGCGCTTGCAAGGCCTGGGTCAGGGCCTGGCGGGTATCTTCAATTTGCTGCAACGCGCTCATGGGGGGCTCCTTGGGGTGTTATTGCTCGGCGGAAGCGATCGCGTCCCAGCCGCTTTTGACTGTGATCATCAGCTGGGCGACTTCGTCGATAATGGCGGGGTCGTTGTGCAGATTGGCCTGAGTCAGCCGGCGAGCCATGTAGTCGTACAGGCTGTCGAGGCGATCCAGCTCTTCCGGATTGTCGGTCTTTTCCTTGTCCAGCCCCTCGCGCAGGCCGCCGATGATGTCGATGGCCTTGCCCAGCATCACACCCTTCTGCGCCACATCGCCGCGCGCGATCGCACCTTTGGCCTGAGCCATACGGTCAAGCGAACCTTCCATCAGCAACTGCACCAAGCGGTGCGGGGTAGCTTCGGAAATTTGAGCGTGGGAATTGACCTTCTGGTACTGACGAAGGGCTCTCATCGGGTGCATGGGGGATCCTCAGTGAACAGGGCTTCTGGACAGTGGCCGCATACCCAAGGTATCGGCCCCGCCCCGGTTTTCTTTAGTGCGGTCAGGAATCGCTGTTGGCTTTGTTCAACGCATTCAACGTAGTCATGACGCTGTCGCTCGTGGCCTTGAGCTGGGCTACCATGGTGTCCATGGCGTTGTATTTCTTGGTCAGGGTGTCGGTGAGCGACTCGATACGGCGGTCCAGAGCTGCTTGCGACTCTTCCAGCTCCTTGAGCTGGTTGGTCAGGTTAGTCTGGCGCGAAGCGAGGATACCACCGGTTTTGGCGTATTCCTCGGTGGTTTTGGTCATGCGGGTCAGCAGGCCGTCCTTGCCTGTGAACAGGTCGCTGATGTCCGCACCGTAGGTCTTGACCGCTGCATCCCACTTGGTGACGTTGAACTCCAGCAGCCCAGTTTTCTGTACGGTGTTGATACCGAGCTGCGAGAGCGTGCGCAGCCCTCCGGTACCGACGCTGTGGCTGATTTCGCTGCGCACCGCGTTAACCAGCGAGCGCATTGTGGCATCGCCTGTCAACGCCGCCGAACCGGTGGCAGCCCCATCGGCGCCAGTGGTTACTTTGGTCTGGGCATTGATGGAGGTCATCAACGCGTTATAGGCCGTGACGAACGACTGCACCGACGTTTTGAGGGTATCGTTGTTGCTGACGATCGAAAGGCTGGACTTGCCCTCCTTCACCAGTGTGATGTCGACCCCGCTGACGGCCCCGGTGACGGTGTTGGAAGCCGATTCAAGCTCGAGCCCATCAAGTGTGTACTTGGCGTTCTGCGGCTTGGCAATGGTGGTAACGCCGGTGGCCATGCTGGCGTCGCCGCCCAGCGTCAGCTCGGTGCCCTCGCCCATCTTGGTCGAGGAGAACACCAGCCGGGAACCACTGGCGTCCGTGACGATGTTTGCCGTAATGCCCTTGGACTGCAATTGCCCGTTGATGGTATCGCGAGCTTGTTGCAGAGTTGCACCATTGGCAATTGTGACACTATGGGTCGCACTGCCCTGGCTGATGGTCAGCGTTTGCGATTCGCCCGAATCATTGACGACCTTCGAGGTATTTTCGTAGACCTGAGTCGCAATTTTCGATGCGGTCGCTAGCTGCGTTACCTCCAGTGCATAGACGCCAGAGGATGCTCCATCACCCAACTTCAGCTTGGCGATTGTCTCGTCCGACGAAGACGATGCCAGACCAGAGAAGCTCGACGCCGTATTCAGTTTGGCGATAGCTGCACGGAAGGTATCCAGCGCGCTTTTGATGGTACCGATGGCCGACAGCGAGGTCGTGGCCGTGGTGGTCTGGGTATTGATCTGCTTCTGCTTTGGCGCCTTTTCGGCATTGGCCAACGCCGCCACGATCTCGTCGATCTTCAGACCCGAACCCAGGCCGGTAATAGTTGAACTCGCCATCTTCACTCTCCATTTCGGTGACCGTCGAAAAACCGACGAAAACGCGTCCGTGCGGCTTTACAACAAAAGCCGTGCCAATCAGGCCTGAATGTCAAACAACAGGCTATTGGCATCCTTCAGGTTTTCCGCCAGTTTCAGTGCCACTTCGGAAGGCAGCTGGCGGATGACTTCGCCGCTTTGGCGGGCAATGACCTTGACCACCACCTGGCCGGTGGAGTCATCGATCGAAAAGTCGAGTTGTCGCTCTGAAGCCTTGACGAAGTCCTGGATGGCACTGATGGCACCCTCCAGATCCTCCCGGGCTACAGGCTTGGATTCTTTGTCGACAGGCTCGTTGGCTGCCATGTCGTTTGCTTGCCGCTTGCTCGCCGAAGTGTCGAACGCAGCGGAGGCGGGATAGGACAGGCCCAGTTTCACGCTCATATCCATGTCTTACACCTCTTTTTCTTGGAAAGACGAAAGGGTACGTCACCGTACCCTTCGTCAAACTACTCAGCTTTCAGTATTAGCCCAGCAGTTTCAGTACCGACGACGGCAGCTGGTTGGCCTGGGACAGGATCGCGGTGGATGCCTGTTGCAGGGTTTGCTGCTTGGTCAGCTCGGCGGTTTCCGAAGCGAAGTCGGCGTCCTGTACACGGCTGCGGGCAGCAGTGGAGTTTTCCGAGATGCTGTTCAGGTTGGCGACGGTGCTGTCGAAGCGGTTTTGCACGGCACCCAACTGGGCACGCTGGCTGTCGACTTGGGCAATAGCGGCGTCCAGGGCCTGGATAGAAATCTGAGACGACGCGGCATCGGTGATGCTCAGGTTGGCGACAGTAGTTTCCATAGCGATGGCGGTTGCGCCAGTTTTACCAGTCAAGCCCAGGGCTTCCAGGCCAGTACCGGCGCTGCCATCGGAAATGGTGATGTCTTTGTCGGAGAATAGAGACAGTTTGCCGTCATCGGTAAGGCTCGCGGTAACACCGGTGCTCGCGCTATTGATTGCCGAAACGATATTTTGCGCAGAAGAGCCGGCTGCAAACTTCACCTCGACCCCATTCAAGGTAACCGATGTATCAGCAGCAGTCTTCGCTTCCGACTTTCCAGCAGTCAGACCAAGCTGTGCCAGTGAACCACTGCTGGTGTTAGACAGTTGAATATCGTTACCGTCCTCAGACTTAATGCTGATGCGACCATCTACGATCGAAGCGGAGCCCACACCATCCAAGTCAGAAATTGCGGACAATACAGTCGAAATATCTTGTCCGGCAGTCCAGCTAACATCTTTACCATTGACGCTGATCGAACCATCTGCAGCCAGTAGTTTGCCAGTGGTAGCGGCGTAGGTATCAGCAGCAATACCAATATCAGCCCCTGCAACTTCCAAATTCTTAGTGCTTGTCAGTTCAACTTGACCACCAGTGACTTTAGCAGTTACACCATCAATTTTTGCATCATTAATTTTTTTAACAACAACAGCAACAGCATCGCCACTTGCGATGTCGACGTCGATCCCATTGAGTGTCACGACACCGTCAGCTGCCGGCGCTGTGAAACCGGCTCCCAGGACGGATACTTTCTGCGCGGAATTACTTACCGCCGTGGTACCAGCAGCCAAGCCAACAGCAGTCAAATCCGCCGCATCACCGGCAATAGTGACATCAGCTGGGCTAACAATCTTTAACTGACCATTTTCAACACTTGCGGTAACGCCAGCGATCTTGGCATCGTTAATGCTGTCGGCAACGTCACCAACCTCGTCGCCAGTTGCAATATCAACTTCCGTTCCGTTGATATTAATTTTGCCATCTACACCTGCTGTGCCGCCGGTGGCTGTGAAGCCAGCAGCACCAGTAACAGACGCATTTTTTTGAACAGCACCCAGAGCCGTTGCAGTCAAGCCGCTCATAGCAGTACCAGCAACAGTAGCTTCGCTGTACGAGCCTTTCAGACCAGTCGAGCTAATATCGGTCATACCAAACGAAATAGTTTCGTTAGCGCTAGCACCAATCTGGAAACCAATGTTCTGGAACGAACCGTCCAGAATGTTACGACCACCGAAGGTAGTGGTGTTTGCAATACGAGTCAGTTCACCCGACAGAGCGGTGAATTCTTGCTGCAGGGAGGTACGGTCGTCACCGCTGTTCGAGCCGTTAGCCGACTGCAGGGCCAGTTCGCGCATACGCTGCAGAATGCTGGTCGATTCCTGCATCGCGCCTTCAGCGGTCTGGGCGATGGAGATGCCGTCGTTGGCGTTTTTCACGGCAACGCTCAGGCCTTTGATTTGGCTGGTCAGACGGTTGGCGATTTGCAGGCCAGCGGCGTCGTCTTTGGCGCTGTTGATTTTCAGGCCAGAGGACAGGCGGGACATGGAGGTGCCCAGCGCGTCGGAAGCACGGGTGAGGTTCTTCTGAACGCCCAAGGAGGTGATGTTAGTGTTAACGGTCAAAGCCATGACGAATTCCTCGTTGAATGGATACAGCGGCTTCCGGCCCTGGCGACAGCCGGGTGTGGCCTAGAGAACCTTCGTAATGGTTATCGTCGGGTGCGCGGGTTGCTTGAGGGGTTTTTCGAAAAAAAAATGCTGGCATGGGGCCAGCCTCGAGAAATCAAGGGGTTAAGGGCGGTTTATTGGCGTCAGAAATTGGGTGATGACCAGGGTTTGCCTTGGGTTTTGTGATGGGGCGGAGATCGAGCGCCGCCCGCGCGGCGCATCGCGAGCTGCGCTCGCTCCTACGTTTGTTTCGGGCCAGTCAGTCCTGGGGGATTTGGCGCGTACGCCTTGGCGCATGGCGCGATATCGCTCCGTACAAACCAGGCGGTCGCGCGCGCCTGCCACAGGCGTTACTAGCCCGAAACAAACGTAGGAGCGAGCGCAGCTCGCGATGCGCCGCGCGGGCGGCGCTCGATCTCACAGCCACTAAAAATCCCACGGCAAACACACCCAACCCACAAACAAAAAAACGCCGGGCGGGGGCCGCCGGGCGCTTTTTGGGACTGCAGGGAGATCAGTCGCGGTACAGGATGGCCGAGCCCCACGACAGGCCTACGCCAAAGCCGCTGATCGCCACACGCTTCCAACTGCCGTCGAGCATGTGCTTCTGCAACAGCAGCGGCACGCTGGAGGACACGGTATTGCCGGTTTCCAGCATGTCCTTGACGAACTTCTCCGGGTGTTGCTCTTCGAAGCGCCGCGCCACGGCGTCGACAATCGCCGCACTGCCCTGGTGGATGCAGAACGCATCGATATCCGAGGACTTCAGGCCGCTGGCATCCAGCAGCTCGTGCAGGTGCGCCGGCACCTTGACCAGGGCGAAATTGAAGACCTGCCGGCCGTTCATGAAGAATTTGCCGTCAGTGACTTTCAGGTGCTCAGCACCGGAGCCGTCCGTGCCGAAACGCGCCTGGCCCAGGTTCCATACCGCATCTTCACCCATCCAGGTTGCCGTGGCGGCATCGCCGAACAACATGGTGGTGTTGCGGTCTTCCGGGTCGACGATCTTGGAATACGGATCGGCCGTGATCAGCAGGCCGTTTTTCAGCCCTGCCGCTTCCATGAAGCCTTTGATCGCGTACAGGCCATACACATAGCCGGAGCAACCCAGCGACACGTCGAACGCCGCCACGCGGGTAGAGAGGCCGAGCTTGCTCTGGACGATGGCTGCGGTGTGCGGCAGGCCCTCTTCATCACCGTTCTGGGTGACCACGATCAGGGCATCGATCGACTGCGGATCCAGGTCAGGGTTGCTGGCGAACAGGGCCCGGGCGGCTTCTACGCACAGATCGGAGGTTTCTTGCTCTTCGGCCTTGCGCGGCAGGAACGACGCGCCGATCTTGCCGAACATGAACTCTTCGTCCTTGCCGAACTTCGCACCCTGGACGTAGTTGTCCAGGCCAGCGGTAGGCACGTAACTCGCAATGCTTTTGATGCCAATCATTCTGGCTTCCCAATGAAAACAGCCAAAGACCACCACTCGATGAATTGAGGGCGCCAAATACCGGGGCGCATCACCGCCAGAGGTTGAAGGCAGGGCTCACCTGCGCACCGGTAACAAAATGCTGCAACAGCTGCTGCATAGAATACAGGGAAGATGATCGTTTTGACTCATTGGTCACATTGAAATGCTACGAAAGCCGTGCCGGGGGCGTGGAGACTGGGGAATTCGGGGAATGACCAGGCGGGCACAAATCCCTGTAGGAGCGGCCTTGCGTCGCGAAAGGGTTGCGAAGCAACCCCAGGTTTCCGCTTTAACAATGAGATCGCCGGGGCTGCTTCGCAGCCCTTTCGCGACGCAAGGCCGCTCCCACAAGGCAATACCAGCCTGATGGGGCAGCGAAGCGAATCAGATCTTGTCGAACAGGCTCAGCTGCGAAATACGCGCAAACGCCAGCTGCGAGGCTTCGAGCATGGCCTGCTGCAGGGTGAGCTGAATGGTCGCCGAGGCCATGTCGGTATCGCCAATAGCACTTTGCGTGCTTTTGTTGGCCAACCCCAGGCTTTCGTTTTCCTGCGCCTGAATATCCAGCGAGTTACCCCGCGCACCGATCGAGCCACGGGTAATGTCGATGCGATCTCGAGCGCTGGCCAGGTTGGAAATCGCCGAGTCGGTAGCAGCCTTCAACGCCGCCTGCGCCTCAGGCGTGTCCAACGGCTTTTCCAAGGCGCTGCGCAGCTGCCCCAGGGTGTCCAGCACGTTTTGCGTGCGGTGGGTATTGGCGTTCACCGAGAACTGGTCACCCTCGGCCGGCGCGCTGTCGAACTGGAAGGTCACGCCCGCAACCGTGACCGCATTGCCCGCCCCTACCGTGCCCGTCGCAATTGCCTTGCTGTCGGCGGTATAAGGCTGAGCATAGAGTGCGTATTCGGTGTCGCTGGTGAAGCGGATCACGGCACCGGTGTCAGGGAAGGTGCCGCGGTACGCTTCAGCATCGGAAATGCTGGTACCGGTCACCTGTGCTGTCGAAGGGTTACCGGCGCTGCGCGTTGCCGTGAGCGTGTCCGGCTTGCCTTGCAGGGTGAACACATGGCCAGCCACCACAGCGTTGGCATCGTCACCTTCGGCGAGGTTCAGGTTGACCTCGAAATCGACACCACGCAGCGAGATCATCTTGCCGCCTTCGGTGTTGACGTCAAACTTGCCCTTGCCGGCGGTTTCGCTGGTGATGTCATTGCCAGCGGCATCCTTTACGCTGTACTCCGTGGCACTGGTGAAGGTAACGGTGTACGGCTGGCCAGCGGCGAACTGGTTGCTGTAGGTATTGGCCGACGTCAACAAGCCATCAGACAACAGCACCTTGCCGTCATTTGGCGTCGGCGCCTGCAAGTTCGACTGGGTGCGACTGTTGTTGGTGGCCTGGTCGAAAATGCTGAAGCCGGTGTCGTTGGTGGCCAGGCGCAGGGTGTCGGACACCTGCAGGCTCAACTGGGTCTGGTCACCCTGGTAGCTGTAGGTGCCGTCGGCATTGCGCACATAAGGCGGCGTCGATGACTTGGAGCCGCCGAACATGTAGTCGCCATTGGCGTCGCGCGAGTTCAGCAAGCCAAACACGTTGGCTTCGATTTCCTTGATCTCACTGGCAATCGAGGTGCGGTCGGCATCGCTCAGGCCACCGTTACCGGCCTGGATCGCCAGTTCGCTGGCGCGCTGCAGGGCGTCGTTGACGGTGGAAAGCACACTCTCTTCCTGCAGCAACGCATTCTTGACCGTGGTCATGTTGCCGCTGTACTGGTCCAGCAGGGCGCTCTGCTGCTGCAGCAGCAGCAAGCGCGCAGCACCTACCGGATCGTCGCCGGCACTCTGGATGCGCGACTTCGAAGTGACCTGCTCGGTGGTCTTGGCCAGGTCCGAGTAGTTTTTGGAGTAGCTGTTGGCGCTGGTCTCATAAAACTGAGCAGTTGAAATACGCACGGCTCGCTACTCCTTACAGGGCGTTGATCAAAGTGGAGAAGGTTTCTTGCGCCGCTTTGATGATCTGCGACGACGCTGTGTAGTAGTGCTGGAATTTCACCAGGCTGGCCGCTTCGTCATCAAGGTTGACGCCCGACACCGCGCTGCGGCTTTCAGTGGCGGACTTGAGCACTGCCTGGGTTGCCGTGGTGTCGATGGTGGCCTGACTGGCCTTGGCCCCTACCCGCTCGACCAGCGCAGCATAGGACGAGGTGAAGCTGGTGCCGGTGCCGGAGTTGGTGCCCACGGTCGACTTGGTCTGCAGGTCGAGCAGGGCATTGGCGTTGCGGTTGTCGGCCTTGCCGTCGGCATTGAACGACAGAGTGAAGCTGTCGTTGGTTGCCGGGCTGCCGCCGATGGTGGTCTCGACCGCAAAGGTGCGCGGGTTGCCGCTACCATCGAGAATCGGGTTGCCACTGGCATCGCGCATCGGGACGGCGATGGACAGCTTGTTATCCTGCCCAGGCACAACACTGCCAGTACCAATCTGCGTACCCTTGGAGTCGTACAGCTTGTAGCCTTGGGAGCCACCACTGGCGGCGTCGAACACTACGCGCACCGGCATCGAGTCGCGAATCGACTGCTGGATCAGTGCAGTATCGGCACCGCCATAGATATCCAGCGATTCGCCCAGCGTAGGCTGGGTGATGGTGCCGGTACCGCTGTTGCCACTGCCTGCCGCGGCACTGATCGGCCCGGCGAAGGCCAGTTTGTTGGCATCGGTCAGGGTAGTGGTGATGCTGCCGGCCGCCGCACGGGTAGGGATCACCTTGAAGCTGTCGCCGGCCGCCAGGCCACCGCCTTTCAGCGACAGGCTGAAGCCGTCGATCACCGGCGCCGGGTCGGTGCTGAGGTCGAAGCTGCCCATGTCGGTGCCGTCGGAGCGGCGCACGCTGTACTGGTTGGCGCTGGTGAACTTCACCTCGTAGTCGTAGGTGGTCAGCGCACCGCTGTTGGCGATGGTCACGTCCAGGTTGCCGGAGCCGGTGCTGTTGTTCGACGAAGCCAGGCTGCGCTGGGCAACGGCAGTGGCGCTGTTGATGCTGGAGAACAGCGAGCTGCCAAACTGGCCATTGGCATCCAGGCCCTGCCCCAGCTGGCTGTTGATGCTGTCCGACACCACCAGGGCAACACGGCCCAGTTCGTTCATGGACGGTATCAGCACGTCCTGGCGGTAACGCACCAGGCCGCCGATCGCGCCACCGGTCACCACCGAGGTCACGTCGGAGCTGAACGACTCATAGTTGATGCGCAGGCTGGCCTGGCTCTTGTCGGCAGTACCCGGCTGCACCGACAAGGTGTTGGCCTTGTTGCCGGTCACCAGCGACTGGCCGCTGCCCAGGTAAACGTCGTAGTTGCCGTCACGTTCCTGTACGGTCACGCCAACCAGCTCGTTGAGCTGGCGCACTGCTTCGCTGCGCGCATCCAGCAGGCTGTTGGGCGTGTTGCCGGTGCCCGAGGCCGCCGCGATCTGCTTGTTGTATTCGGCAATGCTGGCGGTGAGCTTGTTGACCTGGCCAGCCATGGTGTCGAGCTGGGAGTTGATCGTTTCGTTCTGCTGGGTCAGCTGAGTGCTCACCGCGTTGAAACGGTTGCTCAGGGTTTGCGCCTGGGTCAGCAACAGCTGCCGGGAGGCAACGTCACCGGGCTTGGCCGCTGCCGTCTGCAGGGCCGAGAAGAACGCGGTAAGGACCGAGCTGATGCCGGTATCGCGGTCGGCCAGCAGCTTGTCGATGCTGGTGATCTGGTCCTGGAAGGCAACCGAGTCGGCCTGCAGCGAGGTAGCGGTCTGCAGCTGGTTGTCCAGATACGAGCTGTAGATGCGGCGCACGTCCGCCAGCGTGGTACCAGTACCCAAGAACCCCGCGCCGATGTTGTGCGAGGGCCCTGCCGCCTGAACCGTCTGCTGGCGCGAGTAGCCACTGGTCGCGGCGTTGGCGATGTTGTTACTGGTTACCGACAAGGCCGCCTGGCTGGCACTCAGGCCACTCAGGCCGATGGAAATCAGGCTCGACATGATTTAGTCCTTTTATAGATTCGTGGTTCTGCCAGCCATGGCGTATTGCGGGGTTGACTGCATTTGCTGGGCGATGCTGATGATCTTCTTCGCATAGCCCGGGTCGGTCGCGTAACCTGCCTTCTGCAGCTCTCTTGCAAACTGCTCAGGGTTATCGGCCGAGTCCAGCGCATCTTGATAGCGAGAATTGCCCTGCAGCAGGTTCACCAGGTCGTGGAAGCTGTCCTGGTACGAGTCATAGCTGCGGAACGCTGCGGTTTCCTTGACGAACTGGCCATCGCGGAACTCGCTGGTGATCGCCCGCGCCTGCTCACCCTGCCAGTTGCCGGTGGCCTTGATGCCGAACAGGTTGTGGCTGCTGCTGCCATCGGTATTGCGCATCACCGATTTGCCCCAGCCGGTTTCCAGCGCGGCCTGGGCCACCAGGTAGCGTGGGTCGATACCAATGCGCTTGGCCGCTTGCTCGGCCATCGGCAGCATGGTGGCGACGAATTCGTCACTGTCGGTAAAGGCCTTGTTCGGCGCCAGCGGCGGCTGGGCCACGGCGCGGCCGACAATGCGCAGGCCGTTATCCGGCACAGCGAAGGCCTTGGCCACTTGCTGGCCGTCACGGGCCGGCACAGCGGCGTTATTGGCCGTGGCGGCCGACGGCACGATGCCAGCCAGCAGGCGGTCGGTAAGCTTGCTCGGCAAGGCCAGGCGCCGCGAGTTGAGCGCGGCGACGTCGTTGCGGGTGGTGGCCGAGTCCGTGGCATGCACCGGCTCCGCCACCTTGTTGCCCCACAGCGCCGGGCCACTGCCGTCGGCACGCGGGAACGGGCTGGTGTTGATCGACGCACTGCGGCCCTTGGTCAGCTGGCGCACCAGCACATCCTGCAGACCGATACCACCACCTTCGCGGGACATGCTCACGGCCAGCTGCTGGTCGTACATGTCGCGGTACTGCTTGACCGTTTCGGTGTTCATCGGGTTGTCATCAGCCAGCACGTCGCTGGCCTTGCGCGAGGCCTTGAGCATTTCACTGATGAACAGCGACTCGAACTCCTGCGCCACCTTGCGCACGTTGGCTTCGCTGTCGCGGTCACCGTGCTTGAGCGCACTCAGGCGGTTGAGGTCGGTATAGGCGCCGCTGTCGGCACTGCCGGAAACCTGGCTTTTGATGTTCATCCGCGCCGTCCTCAGATCACGATCAGGTCGGCCTGCAAGGCGCCGGCCTGTTTCAGGGCTTCGAGAATGGCCATCAGGTCGCCGGGCGCTGCGCCCACCTGGTTCACCGCGCGGACGATCTCATCCAGCGTGGTGCCCGGGCCGAACTTGAACATCGGCTTGGCTTCCTGCTCGGCGTTTACCCGCGAGCGTGGCACCACGGCCGTCTGGCCATTGGAGAACGCCCCCGGCTGGCTGACGATCGGGTCTTCGGTGATGGTCACGGTCAGGCTGCCGTGGGTCACCGCTGCCGGCGACACCTTGACGTTCTGGCCGATGACGATGGTACCGGTGCGCGAGTTGATGATGACCTTGGCCACCGCCTGGCCCGGGTCGATTTCGAGGTTTTCGAGGATCGACAGATAATCCACGCGCTGGCTTGGGTCCATCGGCGCACTGACTCGCACCGAACCACCGTCCACGGCCTGGGCCACGCCGGGGCCGAGCAGGTCGTTGACCTTGTCGACGATGCGCTTGGCGGTAGTGAAGTCGGGGCGGTTGAGGTTCAGGGTCAAGGTGTTGCCCTGGTTGAAGCCGCTCGGCACGGCCCGCTCGACACTGGCACCCCCGGGGATGCGACCGGCCGACGGAACGTTGACGGTGATCTTCGAGCCGTCACGGCCTTCGGCGTCAAAGCCCCCCACCACCAGGTTGCCCTGGGCGATGGCGTAGACGTTGCCGTCGATACCTTTGAGCGGGGTCATCAGCAGGCTGCCGCCACGCAGGCTCTTGGAGTTACCGATCGACGACACGGTAATGTCCACCACCTGGCCGGGCTTGGCGAACGCCGGCAGATCGGCATGCACCGACACCGCCGCGACGTTCTTCAGCTGCACGTTGCCGGAGCCGGCCGGCACCTTGATGCCGAACTGCGACAGCATGTTGTTGAAGGTTTGCAGGGTGAACGGTGTCTGGGTGGTCTGGTCACCCGTGCCGTTCAGCCCCACCACCAGGCCGTAACCGATCAACTGGTTGGAACGCACGCCAGAAATGCTGGCGATGTCCTTCAGGCGCTCTGCCTGCGCACCGAAGGCACAGGACAAGAGCAGGGTTGCGGCAATCAGCTGCCTCACGTTGAACATGGTCATCCGTACTCAGAAAGGCCAAAGCGGGCTGATGAAGAAGCGGTCCAGCCACCCGGGCTGGCTGGCATCGGCGAACGAGCCGGTACCGGAATAGGTGATGCGCGCGTCGGCCACACGGGTGGACGGCACGGTGTTGTCGGTGGCGATGTCGTCGGCGCGGATCATGCCGGCAATGCGCACCAGCTCTTCGCCGGTGTTCAGGGTCAGCCACTTCTCGCCGCGCACGGCGATGATGCCGTTGGGCAGCACTTCGGCCACGGTCACGGTAATCGAACCGGTCAGGGTGTTGCCCTGGGTGGCCTTGCTGTCGCCCTTGGTGGCGCGTTCGCCGTTGTAGCCGGCCTCCAGCGACAGGTCACCGCCACCGAACGGGTTGTTGGTGTTCGGTGTGCTGCCGAACAGCGAGGTCAGGCCGATGTCGGCCTTGCTGTTCTTCTGGATCTGCGAACCTGCGTTCTTGCTGGCCGAGGTTTTCTCGTTGAGGGTGATGGTGATGATGTCACCCACCCGGAACGCCTTGCGGTCGCTGTACAGGTTCTGCTCGAAACCGGCCTGGTAGATGGAACCGTTGTTGGCCGCTGCCGGCAACGGGGTGCGCGGCAGTACCGGCGCGTAGTACGGGTCGTTGGGCTTGGGCGTCGGGCCGACGCAACCTGCCAGCAACACCGCCCCCCCCAGGGCGAACACGGACAACAGACGATTCATGGTGCATACCTCACGGGTGTAACGAAGCGACAGGGCTTAGAGCTGTTGGGTCACGAACGACAGCATCTGGTCGGCGGTGGAGATGACCTTGGAGTTCATCTCGTAGGCGCGCTGGGTGGTGATCATGTTCACCAGCTCTTCCACGGTGCTGACGTTGGAGTTTTCCAGGGTCTGCTGCTGGGTGGTACCGAAACCGTTCAGGCCGGGGGTGCCCACTTGCGGCGCGCCACTGGCGGCAGTTTCCAGGAACAGGTTGTCGCCGATGGCCTGCAGGCCAGCCGGGTTGATGAAGTCGGCAGTCTGGATGTTGCCGATCACCTGCGCTGCAGGGTTGCCGGCCGTGGTGATCGACACGGTGCCGTCCTGGCCGACGGTGAAGGTTTGCGCGTCGTTCGGCACGACAACGGCAGGCTCCAGGGCGTAGCCGTTGGCGGTGACGATCTGGCCGTCGGAGTTCAGGTGGAAGGTGCCGTCACGGGTGTACGACACGGTGCCGTCCGGCTGCAGGATCTGGAAGAAACCACGGCCGTTGACCGCCATGTCCAGCGGGTTCTCAGTGGTTTGCAGGCTGCCGGCCACGAAGCTTTTTTGCGTACCGACAATGCGCACACCGGTACCCACCTGCAGGCCCGAAGGCAGCTCGCTGTCCTGGGTCGACTGCGCGCCAGGCTGACGCTTGATCTGGTAGAGCAGGTCCGCGAATTCGGCGCGATCACGCTTGAAGCCGGTGGTGGAGACGTTGGCCAGGTTGTTGGAAATGACCGTCAGGTTGGTGTCCTGGGCGGACAGGCCGGTTTTAGCGACCCAAAGAGCCGGAAGCATGTAGTTTCTCCTCGTGCGCCTGTTTTACGGCACCCGTTCAAAAGTGATTAGCCGATTTGCAAAACCCGAGCCATGGCTTCGTCGCCTTCCTTGGCCGTGTTCATCATCTTGACGTGCAGTTCGAACTGGCGGGACAGCGCCAGCACCGAGGTCATTTCCTCGACAGCGTTGACGTTGCTGCCTTCCAGGAAGCCCGCCACCACCCGTACGTTGACGTCGGCGTCGGCCGGCTGGCCGGAGGTGGTGTGGATCAGGCCGTCCGGGCCTTTCACCAGCCCTTTGGTGTCCGGGTTGACCAGCTTGATGCGGTCGACCTCGGCCATCACCCGCGGGTCTTCACCCATGGAGCGAATGCTGAGGGTGCCGTCGGCACCGACCTCAACCTTCTGCTCCGGCGGGATGGCAATAGGGCCACCGTTGCCGATCACCGGCATGCCGTTGCCGGCACGCAGCACGCCAAGGGCGTCGATGTTCAGGCTGCCGGTACGCACGTAGGCTTCGCTGCCGTCCGGTGCCTGCACGGCGATGAAGCCCTTGCCGGTCACAGCAACATCCAGGTCACGACCGGTCTCGACCAACGGGCCTTCGCTGAAGTCGGTGGCCGGGCGCTCGGTCATGGCAAAGGCGCGCGCCGGAAAGCTGTCGCCGAACACCGGCATCGACCGGGCCTGCTCCAGGTCGCGGTGAAAGCCATTGGTGGAAATGTTCGCCAGGTTGTTGGCGTGGGCCTTCTGCGCCAGCGCGTTCTGGCTGGCGCCGGTCATGGCCACATAAAGCAACTTGTCCACAGTATCTCCTCTGCGCGTCGCTGCCGCGCTGTCACTGGGCAGGTTGGAAGCAATAATCGAACCAAGTCTGAAACCGCCTGTTTACGGGGGTTTCAGCGCGGCAAGGGGCAACAAACGTCAGTTTGTCGGCGGAAGTTTGCCGCCTGCGGCAAGGGCTTGTCAGAAGGTGCGGCAAGCGGCGTTGTTGTAGGGGCCGGAATGGCGTACCCAGCCCTCGCCCGGGTTGTTGGCCGAGCACAGGTAGCGGCCGGTGGCCAGGCTTTGCCATTGGTAGAACGGGGCGGGAGCGGCCGAGAGCGGCAAGGCCATGGCCAGGAGGGCGGTGAGCATTAGCCGTTTCATTGGGCGTGAACCTTGAAGAACCTGGGGCCGCTTTGCGGCCCATCGCCGGCAAGCCAGCTCCCACAAGGGATTGCAACCTCCTGTGGGAGCTGGCTTGCCGGCGATGGGCTGCAAGGCAGCCCCAATCACAGACAAAACCACACTAGCAGGCGGCCATCAGGTCATCTGGATGATGGTCTGCATGATGGTGCTTTCGGTGGAAATGGTCTTGGCGTTCGCCTGGTAGTTGCTCTGCGCCTTGATGAGGTTGACCAGCTCGCCGGTCAGGTCGACGTTGGAGTCTTCCAGTGCACCGCCGGTAATCTGGCCCAAGGTACCGGTGTCCGGGGCGCCGATCACCGGCACGCCCGAGGCGTAGGACTCTTTCCAGTTGGTGCCACCAATCGGGGTCAGGCCCTGCAGGTTGGCAAAGTTGGCGATAGCCACCTGGCCGATCACCTTGTCCTGGCCGTTGGTGAAGTTGGCAAACATGTTGCCGCTTTCGTCGATGGTCAGGCCGGACAGCTCACCGGTGGCAAAGCCGTCCTGGCTCTTCGCGGTGGTGGCGGAGGCGGCGTTGTACTGGGTGGTACCGAGCATGTCCAGGTTCACCCCGGCAACGTTGGCGGTAGCGCCGTTGGCACCCCATATACCGGCGGCGTTCTTCTGTGCCGGGATCCAGTTACTGAGGGTGAAGGTCTTGTTGGCGGCTATGGTCATGCCGCCGGCTACCGGACCTTCCGTCATCGAGGCGGTGTCCAGGGTGCCGTCAGACTTGAACGGCAGCTTGTTGGCCAGCGGCGTGGTCGAGGTCGGGTCGGCCGGGTTGCGCCCGTCGATGGTGGTGTACATGGTCCAGGAGTTGCTGGTGGCGTCCTTGACGAAGTACTGGTTCAGTTGGTGCGCGTTACCCTGGCTGTCGTACACGTCGGTATTGAACGTGTAGTTGTAGGTGCCGGTATTGGTCGGATCGAACGGCGCCTGGGTGGGTGCAGTCGCGGTAGAGTTGAGGTTGACGTTCTCGGAGATGCGACCGGTGGGGTTCGGCGTCAGGTTCGAGGTGTCGATCTGCAGGTTGGTCAGCACACCCTGGATGATCTTGCCGTTGGCATCCACTGCATAACCTTGCAGGTTGGCGCCCGACGAGCTGACCACGTAGCCGTCCTTGTCGCTGTAGAAGGCACCGGCACGGGTGTAGATCTTCGAGCCGTTGTCGTTCATCACGAAGAAGCCGTTGCCATCGATGGCCATGTCCAGCGCCTGGCCTGTGCCATTGATGTTGCCCGGGGTGAACATCTGCGACACGGCGGCAGTCTTCACGCCAGTGCCCACCACGTTCTTGCCGGCACTGGTGCCGCGAATGGAGTTGGAGTACTGGTCGGCGAACTCGGCGCGCGACGACTTGAAGCCGGTGGTGGCAACGTTGGCAATGTTGTTGCCGGTAACGTTCAGGGCCTTGTTTGCTGCATAGAGGCCGCTAAGGCCGGTATTGAAAGACATGTTTAACTCCTGTCGTTTTGCTCAGGCCCTAGATGCCGATGCTTTGGATTTTGGAAAGCGCAACACTGCCTAGCCCGGCCAGGTTGAGTGTCATCTCCGAACCGTTGGTGCCCATGGTCACGCTGGTGACCGAGGCCGGCAGGTTGGTGGTCATGGCCGTGGCCTTGCCGTCGATCGAGGCAGTAGCCTTGAAGGTGTAGGTACCGGCTGGCGCTGCTTCGCCGTCGTCGTTCAGGCCATTCCAGGTAAAGTCGACCTTGCCGGCTTTCTGGGTACCCAGGTCGAGGGTGCGGACCAGCTTGTCGTCCTTGTCGTAGATGCCCACCGAGGTAGCAGTGCTGGACGACGTCAGGTTGACCGTACCTTTCATATCCTTGCTGGTGTCGACCACGGCCTTGTCGGTCTGAACAATCACATTGCGCCCGACCAGCGACGAAGCCTGCAGCGCCTGCGAGGACTGCAGCCCAGCCGCGATGTAGGTCACCGAGTCATTGAGCGACTGCATGCTCTCGAGGCTGCTGAACTGCGCCAGCTGTGCCACGAACTCGCCGTTTTCCTGCGGATCGAGCGGGTTCTGGTTCTTCATCTGGGTAACCAGCAACTGCAGAAAGGCATCTTTGCCCAGCGCACTGCCGGCAGCGCCGGTGCTGCTGTCGGTCTTCGACCTCTGCTGTTGCAGCGAGGTCAGGTACGCGCTGCCGACGTCAGAGGTGGAGTTGGTAGTGGTCATGTCGGTTTCCTATCACTGCCCGAGAGTCAGAACTTTCTGCATCATGCTCTTGGCCGTGTTCATCAGCTCGGCGTTGGTCTGGAACGCACGGCTCGCGGAGATCATGTCAGCCATCTCCTCGACTACATTGACGTTCGGGTAGTAGACGTAGCCGTCCTTGTTCGCCGCCGGGTGGTTTGGCTCGTAGCGAGCCTCCAGGGTGCTCTGGTCTTCGACGATGCCTTTTACCTGTACGCCCTGCCCTGCTTCACCCTGATCTTCGAACAGCGACTGGCTGGTGCCGGCCTGCGCATCCTGGAAGGTGGTGGCGAACACCGGGTGGCGAGCGCGGTAGGTCTGATCGATGCTCGACGAGACGGTTTCGGCGTTGGCAATGTTGGAAGCTACGGTGTTCAGGCGCGTGTTCTGCGCGCTCATGCCGCTACCGGCAATGTTGAAGACGCTGGAAAGGGACATGGTCATTCTCCCCGCAGGGCCGATACCAGCCCTTTGAATTTGCTGTTGAGCAAGGTGAAGCTGGCCTGGAAGCCAATGGCGTTTTCGGTGTAGTTCGATTGCTCGATCTGCGCGTCCACGGTGTTCTGGTCAATCGATGGCTGCAGCGGCGTGCGGTACTTGAGGGTATCGTCGGCCGCGATGGCGAGGCCTTCGGCTTCGATATGACGGCTATTGGTGCGGTCCATGGCGAAGCGGCCGCTCTGCTGCTTGTCGCTTTCGGCGGCGAGCACAGAGGCAAAGTCCATGTCACGCGCCTTGTAATTGGGCGTGTCGGCGTTGGCGATGTTGTTGGCCAGCACTTCGGCGCGCTGGGCGCGGAAGCCCATGGCCTTTTCGTGAATACCAAGCGCCTTGTCGAAGCTGATGCTCATGTCGGGGAAACCTTCAGAGGTTGACCGGAATTTCGTTGAGCAAGGTATAGCAAGGGCTGTGCCAATCAGTGCAAAGCCCGGAAACATGGGCTTTCGAGGTGGGGTGGTGTCAGGGTGATGCCAGAAAAGCGGCAAAGGCCTTCCGCCTTGGGCGGCGAAAGCGGCAATTGCCGGGCGGCAAAAGCGGCAAACCAAAAAATTGACGTCAGTGTTTTTCCTGCACCGGCCCCTTCGCGGGTAAACCCGCTCCCACAAGGACCTGTGCAAGACCTGAGGGCGGCACCGAACCTGTGGGAGCGGGTTTACCCGCGAAGAGGCCGGCACATACAGCAAAAAGGCCGGCAGTTTTCGCTGCCGGCCCTCTTGATTACTTGGCCTGGTAGATGATCCCCGGGCTGCACTGGACCATCTGGTAATGGTCCGGCAACCCGTTCAGCGCCTCCGAGGCGCCAAGGAACAGGTAGCCACCCGGCTTCAGTGTGCTGTGAATGCGCAGCAGGATGTCGCGCTTCACCTGTGCCGAGAAGTAGATCAGCACGTTGCGGCAGAACACGATGTCGAACTTGCCCAGGCTGGCATAGCTGTCAAGCAGGTTGAACGAGCGGAACTCTACGCGACTGCGAATCGCCGGCTTGACCGCCCAGCGCCCCGCCCCCTTGGGGTCGAAGTAGCGTTGCAGGCGTTCCTGGGACAAACCGCGGGCAATGGCCAGGCTGTCGTACTCACCGGTCTTGCAGTTGGTGAGCATGGTGCCTGACAGGTCGGTGGCAACGATCTGCGCACCCATCTTCAACTGGCCAAGGTTGCTGCGCTCGAACTCGTCGATGGCCATCGAAATGGAATACGGCTCCTGCCCCGACGAACAGGCCGCCGACCACATGCGCAGGCGCTGGCCGGGGTTGTTGCGGATGAACTCGGGGATCACCTTGTTCTTCAGCACTTCGAACGGGTAGGTATCGCGAAACCACAGGGTTTCGTTAGTGGTCATCGCATCCACCACCTGCTCACGCAAACCACCGCGGGGCTGGGCCTGGATGCGCTGCACCAGTTCACCCAGGCTCTTGATGCCCTGTTGCTCCATCAGCTTGTTGAGACGGCTGGAAACCAGGTACTGCTTATTTTCGCCCAGCAGGATGCCACAGGCTTTCTCCAGGAATACCCGGAACTGTTCGAAATCCAAATTACCCGTAGACACTCTTGCCGCCTCTTTTCAATCACTGGTGCCGGGGGCGCGCCCCCGGCTGCTTCAATGCGCTGCCTTGATCCGGTCGACCACCCGCTGGGCAAGGTCGTCCGGCTTGAACTTGGCCAGGAAGTCATCGGCGCCGACCTTCTTGACCATCGCCTGGTTGAACACCCCGGAAAGCGAAGTATGCAGGCAGATGTGCAATTTTTGCATGCGCGGGTCGCTGCGGATCTCCGCCGTTAGCGTATAGCCGTCCATTTCCGGCATTTCAATGTCCGAGATCATCATCAGGAACTCTTCTTCAGGCTTTTTGCCCTCATCCACCAGCTGACGCAGGTAGTTCAGGGCCTGGCGGCCATCATTGAGTGCCACGACTTCCACCCCCACGGTCTGCAGGCAGCGGCTGACCTGTTTGCGCGCCACCGACGAATCATCGACGGTAAGCACCCGCATCAGCACGGCCTTGTCCTGCACCTCGGCATCGATCACCCCGGCCGACACCGATTCGGACGACGGCGAAACCTCGGCCAGCACCTTCTCCACGTCGATGATTTCGACCATGCGGCTGTCCACCCGAGTGACCGCGGTCAGGTAGTGGTCACGGCCGGTGCCCTTGGGTGGCGGATGGATCTCTTCCCAGTTCATGTTGACGATGCGCTCTACCGAGTGCACCAGGAAGCCCTGGGTCTTGGTGTTGTACTCGGTGATGATCACGAAGCTGTTGCGTGTTTCTTCCTGCAGTGGCCGCAACCCGGTGGCCATCGACAAGTCGAGGATCGGGATGGTCGCCCCGCGAATGTTGGCAACGCCACGCACCACAGGATGCGCCTTGGGCAGCAGGGTCAGCGCAGGGCATTGCAGCACTTCCCTGACCTTGAACACGTTGATGCCATAAAGCTGTTCGCCATTGAGGCGGAACAGCAGCAATTCCAGGCGATTCTGCCCCACCAGCTGCGTGCGCTGGTTGACCGAATCCATAACACCCGCCATGCCAGACTCCTTAATCTTTCAGCCTTTCGTTGCAACTCAAGTTACGAGTCGGCACGGGCTTTGCTTTTTTGAGCGTCATGCATACGAAAACGACATTTTCCCGACGATTGACGCGCCTGCTGACTGGCTCGCTGGCCACGCTGTGCCTGCTGGCGCCCGGCGTTCGCACGGTAGCGGACGCGCTTACCTTGCCTGAACAGCTTATCGGTGTCACCCAAGGGTTTCTTGAATTCACGGTAGAAGATTACCTGGCCACCACCCAGACCCCCGGCCGCTATGAAATCCAGGTCAACCCGCTGGACCCACGCCTGCGCATGCCGTTGTGCAGCCAGCAGCTGGACGCCTCGCTGGAAAGCCCTTCCCTGCCACTTGGCCGGGTAACGGTACGGGTGCGCTGCGACAGTGCGGCCCCGTGGACGGTGTTTGTCCCGGCAACGGTACGGCTGTTCCGCGACGTGGTGGTGGTCACCCGCCCACTCAAGCGCGATAACACGGTGGGCGAAGGCGACGTGGCCCTGCGCGAGCGCGATGTCGGCACCCTTGGCCAGGGTTTCCTGACCGAACTGGACCAAGCGGTGGGCATGAAGATGCTGCGCCCCACGGTGATCGACCAGGTGCTCACCCCGCAGCATCTGGAGCAGGCCGAGGTGGTGCGCAAGGGCGACCAGGTGGTGATCATCGCCCGCAGCGGCGGCCTCAGCGTGCGCATGCCTGGCGAGGCCCTGAGCAAGGGCGGCCTGAGCGAACAGATACGGGTACGCAACCTGAATTCCAAACGGGTGGTCAAGGCCAGGGTCACCGGCCCGGGCCAGGTCGAGGTGAGTATGTAGCCAGCCACCGATTGCGCTGGCAGTGAGGAACCGCATTTCCTAAACTGTGTCAGAGAACGGGTTCGCGAGCTTGCTGACAGGCGGCTATGCATTTGTGCCTAAAGTTTCTTTCGGGTTGGCCGAAAACAAGGCAAGCGTCCAAATACCCAGAGGTTCCTGATCATGGTCATCGACTTCAGTCGTTTGAATAACTCTCCGTCCGTCACGGGCGGCGTGCGCGGCAATACCGCGCCCGGCAGCGCCGAAAAACCGGCCGCCAGCCAGGAAGCGGCCACCAGCGCCAGCGGAGAAGCGGTACACCTCAGCCAAGAGGCACAGCAGTTGCAGAAGATCAGCGACAAGCTGCGCGACGAGCCAGTCGTCAACAGTGCCCGTGTGGCCCAGTTGAAACAGGCGATCGCCGACGGCAGCTATCAGGTCGATGCCGGCAAGATCGCCAGCAAACTGCTCGATTTCGAAGCCCAGCGCTGACCGTTCGGCGCGCTGACTTCACGGACGCTAGAAAAGCCAAGAGTTAGCCATGCACGACACCACCTTGCTGCAACTGATCGAAGATGACATTGCCCCGATGCAGGAACTGCTCGACCTTCTGAATAAAGAAGCGATCGCCCTGCATGGCCGCGACATGCCGCTGCTGGAACAGATTCTGGCGCGCAAGCAGTCGCTGATCATCTTGCTAGAGCAGCATGGCCAGCGCCGCAGCCAGTTGCTCGGCAGCCTGGGCCTGAGTGCCGATCGCACTGGCGTGCAAGCAGTGGCCGCCCAATCGCCCCATGGCGAGGCGATGCTGCAGCGGCTCGACATGCTGTCGAAACTGATGGACGACTGCCAGCAGGTCAACCAGACCAACGGCCGGATCATCCAGGTGCAGCAACACGTCACCAACAACCAGATCAGAATCCTCATGGGCGGCGACTCGCCGTCGCTCTACGACAGCCGCGGCAGCACCTCGCTGCTGGCCAAGCCACGGGCCCTCAGCCAAGTGTGATTTTTCTATCAAGGCACGGAACATACTGGCAAAATGCCGTTACTTGCGTGTGTCGCTTTTGCCTGGAGAACGATAAGCCGTGTTCAATGAAACCGAAGCCCCGCAACCGCCAAAGGTGCTGAACACCCCCTTGGAGATTGCGGCCAACTTGCGGCAACTGCAGGAAAGCCACGACCCCCTGATCATCACCTTCCATGACCGCAGCCAGCGCTTCCAAAGCTACGTGGTGCACGTGGACCGTGAAAGCAACACCCTGGCACTGGACGAGATGATCCCGCGCGACGGTGAAAAATTCATCGAAAAAGGCGAGCACTTCCGCGTGGAGGGCTTCCACGATGGCGTGCGCATCGCCTGGGAATGCAACCACGCGCTGAAGATCAGCGAAGTCGACGGCCACCGCTGCTACAGCGGCGCCATGCCTCAAGAGATGACCTACCACCAGCGCCGCAACGCCTTCCGCGCCGCGCTGAAGCTGTCGCAACTGGTCGACATCATCCTCGATGGCACCCACCTGAAGGGTAACGGCGCCCTGCGTGGCAAGCTGCTGGATATCTCGGCCACCGGCTGCAAGCTGCGTTTTGAAGGCGATGTAGAAAGCCGCCTGCAACTGGGCCAGGTGTACGAGCGCTTCAAGGCGGGTAACCCGCTGGGCCTGGTGGACACCATGGTCGAACTGCGTCACCTGCACTATGAAGAGCACATCAACACCACCTTCGCTGGCGTGCGCTTCCATAACCTGAGCGGGCAGGCACAGCGCAAGATCGAGAGTTTTGTGTACCAGCTGCAACGCGAGGCGCGGCGGTTCGACAAGGACGACTATTGATCGTCGGCTGAATGCAAGAACGCCACCTATCGAGGTGGCGTTTTCATTTGTGTTCTTCCAGTGCCGGCCCTTTCGCGGGTAAACCCGCTCCCACAGGTACGGCGCTGGCCTCAGGCCTGGTGCGGTCCCTGTGGGAGCGGGTTTACCCGCGAAAGGGCCGGCACAGGCTCACACCGACTTGCTGACCTCCTCCGGTTCAGCTGCCGGTTGCTCAGCCCCTTTATCTTCATCCTCGGTATCTTCCGCCGCCACAGGCGCCTGCATCACGTCCTGCACGGTCTGCTCATCCACCCGAGGGTCCAGCGCTGCCGACAAGGGCGAACCGGCCGCCGGCATCGCCACGTGGCCCAGCGGTGCATCCTGCACCTGGTGCAGCCCGGTAACCGCTTTCGGCCGAATGCGCCACACCAGCACCAGGGCGAAGAAAACGAAGAACGCATAGAGCATCTGCGCGCCCAGCACCTTCATCAGCACACCTGCCGCCAACGGCCCGATGCACGCGCCCACGCCATAGGTCACCAGCAGCATGGCCGTCAGCGACACCCGCCGCTCGCTTTCCACGTGGTCGTTGGAAAACGCCACCGCCAGCGGGTACAGGCAAAACTGCAACAACGAAATCAGGAAGCCGATTCCGAACAGCATCTCCAGCGGCACACTGGGCAGTATCGCCAATGGCGCAGCCGCCAGCGCCAGGCCTATTGCCACGCTGCGGATCAGCACCGCCCGGTCGTAACGGTCAGACAACCAGCCCAGCGGCCACTGCACCAGCAGGCCGGCAAAAATACAGCTACCCATGAACAGACCGATCTGCTCGGTCGCCATCCCCTGGCTTGCGGCATACAAAGGCGCCAGGCCGTAGAACGAGCCGACGATCAACCCCGAGCCCAATACCGTGCTGAGCGACTGCGGCACGCGCTTGATGAAGAACTTCGGCTCCATCGGTGCCGGGCGCAAGGGTGCCGGGTGAATGCGCCGGGTCATCGCCACCGGCACCAGGCACAGGGCAAAACACATCGCCACCAGCATCAGCAGCTCCGGGCCAAGCTCAGGGTGCACCACAAGGATCAGCTGGCCGAGCACCAGCCCCAGGTACGAGGCGATCATGTAGCCGCTGAACACCGCACCGCGGTGTTTCACATCGGCCTGCTCGTTGAGCCAGCTCTCGATGACCATGTACTGGCACATCATGCCCAGGCCGACGATCATCCGCAGCCCGACCCAGGCCGGTAGCCAATTGGTCAGCCCATGCCCCAGCACCGCCGCACCGACGATACCGGCGCAAGTGGCATAGGCGCGAATGTGCCCGACCCGGCCAATCAGCCGGTGGCCGACCTTGCCGCCGACGGCCAGGCCAAAGTAGTTGGCCGCCATCAACGCACCCACCCACAGGCTGTCGACATGGTCGGCCGCCAGGCGCAGGGCCAGGTAAGTACTGAGCAGGCCCGAACCGATCAACATCATCAGCGCGGCGAAATACAACGACTGAAACGGCTTCCATACATTTCGCATACGTACCGAGAAGCTCCCTGGTCAGGTGGCGGTAGGTGCTAGCAGCATAAGGGCAAATGCCGGTCAGTGCAGGCCCCCGCCAGCAAAATGCCGTGGCGGGGACGTGTCCGGTGCAGGTCGTGTCGCGATCAGGCCTGTGCCGCCAGCACCCGGCGCTCCCACGGGGTGATCTCGTCGAAGAAATCAGTCAGCTCCAGGGTCTTGCTGGCGATGTAGCCTTCGATGAACTCGCTGCCGAACAGTTCCCGTGCCAGCGCGCTGCGCTTGAGCCGTTCGAGGGCGGCATGCAGGGTACACGGCAGGCTCAGGTGCTCGGGCACTTCAAACTCGCCCTGAATGGCCGGCGCAGGTTGCAGGCGCTGCTCGATACCGTGCAGCCCGGCAGCCAGGCTGGCGGCGATGGCCAGGTATGGGTTGGTGTCGGCACCGGGCAAACGGTTTTCGACCCGCCGCGCTGCCGGCGCACTGGCCGGAATGCGCAGGCCAGCGGCGCGGTTGTCCTCGGACCAGCAGGCATTGTTTGGCGAGGCATAGGGGTGGCACAGGCGCTGATAGGAATTGACGTTGGGCGCGAACAGCGCGGTGAAGTCGGCCATGCACGCCTGCAGGCCGCCGATGAAATGGTGGAAGGTGTCGGTCGGCTGGCCCTGCTCGTCGCTGAACACGTTACGCCCGCTGCTGGCTTCGACCAGGCTCTGGTGAATATGCATGGAGCTGCCGGGCGTGCGCGCCAGCGGCTTGGCCATGCACACCACGGTCAGTCCATGCTTGAGCGCCACTTCCTTGAGCAGGTGCTTGAACAGGAAGGTCTGGTCAGCCAGCACCAGCGGGTCGCCGTGCAGCAGGTTGATCTCGAACTGGCTGACGCCCATTTCGTGCATGAACGTGTCGCGCGGCAGGCCGAGCGCGGCCATGCAGTGGTACACCTCTTTGAAGAACGGGCGCAGGCCATTGTTGGAACTGACACTGAACGCCGAATGGCCAAGCTCGCGACGGCCATCGCTGCCTACGGGTGGCTGGAACGGCTGCTGCGGGTCGCTGTTGGGGGCAAAAACAAAGAATTCGAGTTCGGTCGCCACCACGGGCGCCAACCCCAGGGCCGCGTAGCGGGCGATGACCGCCTTGAGCTGGCCACGGGTGGACAGTGCCGAGGGCCGGCCATCCAGTTCAATGGCATCGCAGATGGCCAGGGCGCGACCGTCGCTGCTCCAGGGCAGGCGATGGACCTGGCTGGGTTCGGCCACCAGCGCCAGGTCGCCGTCGTCGCTGCCGTAGAACTTCGCCGGCGGGTAGCCGCCCATGATGCATTGCAGCAACACCCCCCGGGCCATCTGCAGGCGGCGGCCTTCCAGAAAGCCTTCGGCGGTCATCACCTTGCCGCGCGGGACGCCGTTGAGGTCGGGGGTGACGCATTCGATTTCATCGATGCCCTGAAGCTGAGCGGTGCTCATGACGCTTGTCCTTGTTGTTGTGCGCTGACAACAACATAGGCTGGGGGTGTTTAAAATATCAAGCACCTACGAGGCATACCGCGATCCGTAGGAGCAGCCTTGTGCTGCGAAGAGGCCCGCATGGCCGCTGCTTCTCTACTGGTGCTGATGGCCTCTTCGCAGCACAAGGCTGCTCCTACAGGGGTCAGCGCAAGTCTTGACGATGGGCTACTCGCGCAAGGTCATGCCATTGGCCGGCAGTGGCAAGGCCGTCTTGTACCGCACCTGCTTCAAGGCAAAACTCGAGCGAATATTGGCCACCCCCGGCAACCGCGTCAGGTAGTCAAGAAACCGCTCCAGCGCCTGGATGCTCGGCAGCAGTACCCGCAACAGGTAATCCGGGTCCCCGGTCATCAGGTAGCACTCCATCACCTCGGGCCGTTCGGCAATTTCTTCCTCGAAACGGTGCAACGACTGCTCCACCTGCTTTTCCAGGCTGACATGGATGAACACGTTTACATCCAGCCCCAGCGCCTCGGGTGACAACAAGGTCACCTGCTGGCGGATTACCCCCAGTTCCTCCATGGCCCGCACCCGGTTGAAACAGGGCGTGGGCGACAGGTTGACCGAGCGTGCCAGCTCGGCGTTGGTGATGCGGGCGTTTTCCTGCAGGCTGTTGAGAATGCCGATATCGGTACGATCGAGTTTGCGCATGAGACAAAATCACCGGTTTTTTGTGTTTATGCGGAATGTTTATCTGCACCGCTCGGCAAAGGCAATCAACTTGAGAGAAAAATTCTCCTGCCGGGCCACTAAGATGTAGATGACGCTGACCTACCAGTCACAAGCCGGTATTCAGCGGCGGCCGCTTCAGAGCTCACAAAAACAAATACCCGAGCGAGCGTAAAAAGCATGAACGAGTACGCCCCCCTGCGTTTGCATGTGCCCGAGCCCACCGGCCGGCCAGGCTGCCAGACCGATTTTTCCTACCTGCGCCTCAACGATGCAGGTCAAGCCCGTAAACCCCCTGTGGATGTCGATGCTGCCGACACCGCCGACCTGTCCTACAGCCTGGTCCGCGTGCTCGACGAGCAAGGCGACGCCCAAGGCCCGTGGGCTGAAGACATCGACCCGCAAATCCTCCGCCAAGGCATGCGCGCCATGCTCAAGACGCGGATCTTCGACAGCCGCATGGTGGTTGCCCAGCGCCAGAAGAAGATGTCCTTCTACATGCAGAGCCTGGGCGAAGAAGCCATCGGCAGCGGCCAGGCGCTGGCGCTGAACCGCACCGACATGTGCTTCCCGACCTACCGCCAGCAAAGCATACTGATGGCCCGCGACGTGTCGCTGGTAGAGATGATCTGCCAGTTGCTGTCCAACGAGCGCGACCCGCTCAAAGGCCGCCAGCTACCGATCATGTATTCGGTACGCGAGGCCGGCTTCTTCACCATCAGTGGCAACCTGGCGACCCAGTTCGTGCAGGCAGTCGGCTGGGCCATGGCGTCGGCAATCAAGGGCGATACCAAGATCGCCTCCGCGTGGATCGGCGACGGCGCCACCGCCGAGTCAGACTTCCACACCGCCCTCACCTTTGCCCACGTGTACCGCGCCCCGGTGATCCTCAACGTGGTCAACAACCAGTGGGCCATTTCTACCTTCCAGGCCATCGCCGGTGGCGAGTCGACCACCTTCGCCGGCCGTGGTGTCGGTTGCGGCATTGCCTCGCTGCGGGTTGACGGCAACGACTTCGTCGCCGTGTACGCCGCCTCCCGCTGGGCCGCCGAACGCGCCCGCCGCGGCCTGGGCCCTAGCCTGATCGAGTGGGTCACCTACCGCGCCGGCCCGCACTCGACCTCGGACGACCCGTCCAAGTACCGCCCCGCCGATGACTGGAGCCACTTCCCGCTGGGCGACCCGATCGTCCGCCTGAAGCAGCACCTGATCAAGATCGGCCACTGGTCCGAGGAAGAACACCAGGCCACCACGGCCGAGTTCGAGGCTGCTGTGATTGCCGCGCAGAAAGAAGCCGAGCAGTACGGCACCCTGGCCAACGGTCACATCCCGAGCGCCGCCTCTATGTTCGAGGACGTGTACAAGGAAATGCCCGACCACCTGCGCCGTCAACGCCAGGAACTGGGGGTTTGAGATGAACGATCACAACAACAGCATCAACCCGGAAACCGCCATGGCCACCACTACCATGACCATGATCCAGGCCCTGCGCTCGGCCATGGATGTCATGCTTGAGCGCGACGACAATGTGGTTGTCTACGGCCAGGACGTCGGCTACTTCGGCGGCGTGTTCCGCTGCACCGAAGGCCTGCAGAACAAGTACGGCAAATCCCGCGTGTTCGACGCGCCAATCTCCGAAAGCGGCATCGTCGGTACCGCCGTGGGCATGGGCGCCTACGGCCTGCGCCCGGTGGTGGAGATCCAGTTCGCCGACTACTTCTACCCCGCCTCCGACCAGATCGTCTCGGAAATGGCGCGCCTGCGTTACCGTTCGGCCGGCGAGTTCATCGCCCCGCTGACCCTGCGCATGCCGTGCGGCGGTGGCATCTACGGCGGCCAGACGCACAGCCAGAGCCCGGAAGCGATGTTCACCCAGGTGTGCGGCCTGCGCACCGTCATGCCGTCCAACCCGTACGACGCCAAAGGCCTGCTGATTGCCTCGATCGAATGCGACGACCCGGTAATCTTCCTGGAGCCCAAGCGCCTGTACAACGGCCCGTTCGACGGCCACCACGACCGCCCGGTAACGCCGTGGTCGAAGCACCCGCACAGCGCCGTGCCCGACGGTTACTACACCGTGCCGCTGGACAAGGCCGCCATTACCCGCCCCGGCAATGACGTGACCGTGCTCACCTACGGCACCACGGTGTACGTGGCCCAGGTGGCCGCCGAAGAAAGCGGCGTCGATGCCGAAGTGATCGACCTGCGCAGCCTGTGGCCGCTGGACCTGGACACGATCGTCGAGTCGGTGAAAAAGACCGGCCGCTGCGTGGTGGTGCATGAAGCCACCCGTACCTGCGGCTTCGGTGCCGAACTGGTGTCGCTGGTGCAGGAGCACTGCTTCCACCACCTGGAGGCGCCGATCGAGCGCGTCACCGGCTGGGACACCCCCTACCCTCACGCGCAGGAATGGGCGTATTTCCCAGGGCCTTCGCGGGTAGGTGCGGCATTGAAAAAGGTCATGGAGGTCTGAATGGGCACGCACGTCATCAAGATGCCGGACATTGGCGAAGGCATCGCGCAGGTCGAGTTGGTGGAATGGTTCGTCAAGGTCGGCGACATGATCGCCGAGGACCAGGTGGTGGCCGACGTCATGACCGACAAGGCTACCGTGGAAATCCCTTCGCCGGTCAGCGGCAAGGTGCTGGCCCTGGGTGGCCAGCCAGGTGAAGTGATGGCGGTCGGCAGCGAGCTGATCCGCATCGAAGTGGAAGGCAGCGGCAACCATGTGGATGTGCCTCAGGCCAAACAGGTAGAAACGCCCGCAGCCCCTGTGGCAGAGAAGCCAGAACCGCAGAAAGACGTAAAACCCGCTGCGTACCAGGCACCCGCCAACCACGAAGCTGCGCCCATCGTGCCGCGCCAGCCGGGCGACAAGCCGCTGGCCTCACCGGCGGTGCGCAAGCGTGCGCTGGATACCGGCATCGAACTGCGCTATGTGCACGGCAGCGGCCCGGCCGGGCGCATCCTGCACGAAGACCTCGACGCCTTCATGAGCAAGCCGCAGAGCGCCGCCGGGCAAGCCCCCAATGGCTATGCCAAGCGCAGCGACAGCGAGCAGGTGCCGGTGATCGGCCTGCGCCGCAAGATCGCCCAGCGCATGCAGGACGCCAAGCGCCGGGTCGCGCACTTCAGCTATGTGGAAGAAATCGACGTCACCGCCCTGGAAGCCCTGCGCCAGCAGCTCAACAGCAAGTACGGCGACAGCCGCGGCAAGCTGACGCTGCTGCCGTTCCTGGTGCGTGCACTGGTCGTGGCGCTGCGTGACTTCCCGCAGATCAACGCCACCTATGACGACGAAGCGCAGATCATCACCCGCCATGGCGCGGTGCATGTGGGCATCGCCACCCAGGGTGACAACGGCCTGATGGTGCCCGTGCTGCGCCATGCCGAAGCCGGCAGCCTGTGGGCCAATGCTGGCGAGATTTCCCGCCTGGCCAACGCGGCACGCAGCAACAAGGCCAACCGCGAAGAATTGTCGGGCTCGACCATTACCCTGACCAGCCTGGGCGCGCTCGGTGGCATCGTCAGCACGCCGGTGGTCAACACCCCGGAAGTGGCGATTGTCGGCGTCAACCGCATGGTTGAGCGGCCGGTGGTGATCGACGGCCAGATCGTCGTGCGCAAGATGATGAACCTGTCCAGCTCGTTCGACCACCGCGTGGTTGATGGCATGGACGCCGCGCTGTTCATCCAGGCCGTGCGTGGCCTGCTCGAACAACCTGCCTGCCTGTTCGTGGAGTAAGCATGCAACAGACTATCCAGACTACCCTGTTGATCATCGGCGGCGGCCCTGGCGGCTATGTGGCCGCCATACGTGCCGGGCAACTGGGCATCCCTACCGTGCTGGTGGAAGGCCAGGCGCTGGGCGGTACCTGCCTGAATATCGGCTGCATTCCGTCCAAGGCGCTGATCCATGTGGCCGAGCAGTTCCACCAGACCTCGCGCTTCGCCGGGCCGTCGGAACTGGGCATCAGCGTTACCTCGCCGCGCCTGGACATCGGCCAGAGCGTGGCCTGGAAGGACGGCATCGTAGACCGCCTGACCACTGGTGTGGCCGCCCTGCTGAAAAAGCACGGGGTCAAGGTGATTCATGGCTGGGCGAAGGTGCTCGACGGCAAGCAGGTCGAAGTTGATGGCCAGCGTATCCAGTGTGAACACCTGTTGCTGGCCACCGGCTCCAGCAGCGTCGAACTGCCGATGTTGCCGCTGGGCGGGCCGGTGATTTCCTCGACCGAAGCCCTGGCGCCGAAAGCCCTGCCGCAGCACCTGGTGGTGGTGGGCGGTGGCTATATCGGCCTGGAACTGGGCATTGCCTACCGCAAGCTGGGCGCGCAAGTAAGCGTGGTGGAAGCGCGTGAGCGCATCCTGCCGACCTACGACAGCGAATTGACTGCCCCGGTGGCCGAGTCGTTGAAAAAGCTGGGCATCGCCCTGCACCTGGGCCACAGCGTCGAAGGTTACGAAAACGGTTGCCTGCTGGCCAACGACGGCAAGGGCGGGCAACTGCGCCTGGAGTCCGACCAGGTGCTGGTGGCCGTCGGCCGCCGGCCGCGCACCAAAGGTTTCAACCTGGAGTGCCTGGACCTGAAAATGAACGGCGCCGCTATTGCCATCGACGCGCGCTGCCAGACCAGCATGCACAACGTCTGGGCTATCGGCGACGTGGCCGGCGAACCGATGCTGGCGCACCGGGCCATGGCCCAGGGCGAAATGGTCGCCGAGATCATCGCTGGCAAGGCACGCCGCTTCGAGCCTGCCGCGATTGCTGCGGTGTGCTTTACCGACCCAGAAGTGGTGGTCGTCGGTAAAACTCCGGAGCAGGCCAGCCAGCAAGGGCTGGACTGCATCGTCGCGCAGTTCCCGTTTGCCGCCAATGGCCGGGCCATGAGCCTGGAAGCGAAGAGCGGATTCGTGCGCGTGGTGGCACGGCGGGACAACCACCTGATCCTGGGTTGGCAGGCCGTTGGCGTGGCGGTTTCCGAACTGTCCACGGCGTTTGCCCAATCGCTGGAGATGGGCGCCTGCCTGGAGGATGTGGCCGGCACTATCCATGCCCACCCGACGCTGGGTGAGGCGTTACAGGAAGCGGCATTGCGCGCCCTGGGCCACGCCCTGCATATCTGACACTGAAGCGGCCAAGGCCGATTTGGCCCGCTGCGCCGAGAGGCGCCGCGGGTCTTTTTTCATCCAGGCACTGATCCCCATCACCTGCGCGATCCCTTGTCGGAACGCGTCAGGCTATGGGGCTATGGCATTCTTGCCGGCCGCCTTGGCCCGGTACAGCGCCTTGTCGGCACGCGCCAGCAGCGCATGCTGGTCCTCCCCTTCCTGCCATTGCACCACGCCATAGCTCATGGTCAGCCGGCAATCACCCACCGGCTCCAGCTGCCCCATCACCTGGCGCAAGCCCGCCGCCACATCCAGCGCCTCGCCCAGCGTGGTCTGGGGCAGCACGATGACGAACTCATCGCCACCCCAGCGCGCCAACACGTCGAGCTCGCGCAGGCAGGTACGCAAGTTATCGGCCACCAACACCAGCGCCGCATCGCCACGGGCGTGGCCGTAGCGGTCGTTGATCGGTTTGAAATCGTCCATGTCCATGGCGATCAGCGACAACGGCTGACGGAATCGCTGGGCGCGTTCGCACTCCGTCTGCAACGACTTTTCCAGCCGGTAGCGATTGGCAATGCGGGTCAACGCATCGCGCTCGGCCAACTCGAGGTTTTCGTCCAGTTGCCGCTGCAACTGCTGGTTCACCCAGGACAGCTCGCGGGTACGCTCGGCCACCTGGCATTCCAGCGACTGGTTCTTCTGTTCCAGCTGCGCCACCAGGCGCTTGCCGGCGTCGATGTTGCGGTGCGCCCCGAGCATGCGCGCCACCGAACCGTCTGCGTTCTGGCCGATGATGTAGCCGCTGTCTTCGATCCAGATGTAGTTGCCATCCTGGCAACGGCAGCGGTATTCGATGAGGTAGCGCTCGTTGCGCTGGTTGATGTAGGCCTCGAAATGCGCCATTACCCGCGGGTAGTCCTCGGGGTGGATCACGCTTTCCCAGGTCAGTACCGAGTTGGCCATGGAGTGGCTGGCGTAACCGAGCATGGCGTACCAGCCGGGGTTGCGATAGACGTAGCCGGTGTTGGCATTCCAGTCCCAGATGCCATCGCTGATCAACTCGAACAAGGTGTGCAATTGCTGTTCACTGAAGCTGGCCGGTGCCGGCCTGGTTTCCTGATTCATGGACGCTCTCCCTGATGCCCAGCAACTGCGCTCCGGTCAAGGGGCTGCCGACAGTGGTGGTAATTGCCGCAGGCGGCAAGATCATGCCTTGGACAGGCAAGCATATGCCCGCCAGCGCGCAACCGAAATAGCGCCAAAGGCCTGATTTCGACCGGCACAGCGCTGGCATGGCTTTTGCGCTGGATAGCTGCCAACAATATTTCCAAGGAGGAAACATGATAATCGCCCCTAACGGCGTCAGCTGGCAGCCCACGCTCCATCAGCCCCGGCACGCCAGCGATGAGCAGACAGTGGCCGAGATTGCGCCAGCCAGCCCCCCAATAACCACCGCCAACACGGCGACCCAACAGCAGCGCCAAGGCAATACCGCTCAGCAAAACGCTGAGGATGCGCGCGAAGAAGCATTTGCCAAATTCAAGGTGATGCTGCAAAACCTGGGCTCTGAAACCACCGAGCCGGTGATCGGAGAACCACTGCCAGCCAAGACTGCCCGGCAGGAGTTTCACGACTTCATGTCCAAGTCGCCCGGCGAGATGATCAAGGAAAAACTGCTGCGTGAAATTGGTCTGACCGAAGAAGCGTACGACGCCCTGCCGCCGGAAATGAAAGCAAAGGTCGACGAATTGATCGCCCAGCGCATGAAAGATGACATCGAGCGCAAGATCGAGGAGAAAGCGCAGGAGCAGGTCGCCAAGGCGGACGGCCTGGATGAAGAGCAACAAGCGGCCGGCACGGCATGAGGGAGTGGCGGCGGTCGGTAAGACACGTGCCGCGGTTCGTTAAAGGCTCCCCAACCTGACCCGTTTGAAGACGCCCGGCGGTGTCGATGTTCTGGTGGTGCATGGCTTGGTCAACTGCACCGCTACCGGCGCCATCACCGGTCTCAGGAAAAATCGGCAGGATGTTGTGCAGAGAATTCGTTTGAGGTCCTTGGCCTTATTGTTCAGGGTGGCAGGCTGGTAGCTATTTGCCACGCGTGGACGCAGGCGCATGACGATGCCTGCGTTGGGGGACGTTGTCGGGTCCCCCCAACAATAAGAGAGGACAAGGAAATGCAATCCAACAGTTTGAAGCAAAGCCTCAAGCAGCGGCACATCACCATGATCGCACTAGGCGGGGTGATCGGTGCAGGCCTGTTCATGGGCTCGGGCTCACTGATCGCATCGGCAGGGCCTGCGGCCATCCTGTCGTATTTCATCGGTGGCCTTGTGGTCACCCTGGTCATGTTCATGCTGGGTGAAATGGCCTGCCGCAACCCGGATGCCGGGTCGTTCTCGACCTACGCCAACACCTGGCTCGGCGACTGGGCCGGGTTTGCAGTCGGCTGGCTGTACTGGTTCAAGTCGATGATGACCATCACCCTTGAAGCAGTCCTGCTGGGCGCCATCCTGCATGACTTCCTACCCTGGCTGCCAATCTGGGCAGGCGCCTTCCTGATGCTGGTGACACTGATGGCCAGCAACGCCTACTCGGTGCGTTCGTTTGCCGAAGTGGAGTACTGGCTGGCGGCGATGAAGGTGGCCACCATCCTCATCTTCATGCTGCTGGGCATCTCGATCCTGCTTGGCCTGCACCACGACATTCCGTCGCCTGGCCTGGTCAACCTCACCGCCCACGACGGCTTCATGCCCAACGGCCTGTCGCCGGTAATGGCGGGTGTCATCGTGGTGATCTTCTCGCTGGGCGGCAGCGAAATCGCCGCCGTGGCCGCAGGTGAATCGGAGAACCCGCGGCAGAACGTGATCCGCGCGATCAAGAGCGTGATCCTGCGCGTGATGCTGTTCTACGTCGGCTCGGTGTCGATCCTGATCCTGTGCCTGCCATGGACCGACAAGGCCAACCTGGCCTCGCCCTATGTTTCGCTGTTCAGCCTGGCCGGGTTCGGAGGTGCGGCGGTGGCCATGAAACTGGTGTTGTTCGTCTCGTTCATGTCGGTGATGAACTCGTTCATGTTCTCCAACTCGCGCATGCTGTTCTCGCTGAGCCAGCGCGGGCACGCGCCCAAGCTGTTCTCGCGCACCAGCGCCAAGGGCGTGCCGATCAATGCATTGCTGCTGAGCCTGTCGATCTGCACGATGATCCTGACCGTGCACTTTATC
>Ga0308157_10001279_pt1 | contig 55021 bp, 44 predicted proteins | sample PhyBR1_FD_201035 | JGI IMG/M metagenome (GOLD analysis project Ga0308157, IMG submission 201035) | Phyllosphere microbial communities from UC Gill Tract Community Farm, Albany, California, United States - DLSLB.R1 | ecosystem: Host-associated > Plants > Phyllosphere > Unclassified | place: USA...
AGGGCGTCGTCCGACCAAAAGATTAAAAACCTTGAGGAAGCCTACCGTATTGCGCTACATGTAAACAATATGGATATGCAAATGAGGATAAGCAACCTTCTTTTCTGGCCTTATAAAGATAAGGGTGACTATAAGAAAGCTTTTGAATATTGCTATATCGCACTGGCTCTTCAGGAGAAGATTTACGACAGCAGGGCGCTGGCCAAAACTGCCGAAATAGAACGAAAATACAACCTCAGCAAAGCCGAAGAAGAGTTACGCTACAAAAATGCAGAAGTGCGCAGCGCGAGAATCACCATAATACTGACTACCATAATATTTGCACTTACGCTGGTGGTATTGCTTGTAGTAGCCTACTTTTTGAGGAAGACCAGGAAAAACAACCGCAAGCTTACCGTACTTTCCGAAGAAAACGAATTCCTGTTGAGTGAAGCCAATCACCGTATTAATAATAACCTTCAGCTGATAACGATAATGATAAGCGATGAGGTTCGGAAAAACAGCGGCAATGATCCCGCCCCGTTTCACAAAATACTGTCTAAAGTAAACTCTATCGCACTACTGCACAGGCATTTGTATAAGGCAGACGATAAACGCCATGTAAATGTGGGTGAATACCTGCAGGAAGTCCTTCACAGCTTTTCGGAAGTATTTGCAGAGCAGGGCATTGGCACATCCTTTACCACGGAAAATATCCTCCTTCCTAATGAAGATGCCAAGTATATGGGCCTGCTGGTAACAGAGCTTTGTATCAATACCCTTAAATATGCCTTTGAAGGCCAGGAACACAAGCAAGTGGAATTTTACCTGGGCGCCATTGGAGACAAAATTATATTTCGGTTTTCCGACAACGGCACCGGGGCTATGGGTAAAAAGATAAGTCCCCTGCTGGTACAGCGCCTTTGCAGGCAATTGAAAGTGGAGTGCCGGATAGATACCCGTAACGGATTTTTGTTGGATTTTGAAAAACAGATAAAATAATATGCCAGTTGCTGCCAATAACCGCATACTCATCGTGGAAGATGAAGTGCTGATAGCCGATTATATCAAACAAATTCTTGAAGACAATGGCTTTTCTTCTGTAAAGATCGCTCTGGACCGTGATGAGGCCCTGATGTATTTCCGGTCATTCTGCCCCGACCTTGTACTTATGGATATCAACATCAATGGTCGCGATACCGGAATTGAACTCGCTATGCAAAGGAACAATGAGGCTAACCTTATTTTCATTACGGCACAAAACGACATGGCCACCATGAAAAAAGCCCTCGATACCAATCCCAATTCCTACCTTACCAAACCCATACGCGAAACTGAACTGATGGCAGCCATGCAACTGGTATTTAACTCCCGGCAGAACCGCATGATACATATTAAAGATGGCCATGCTGTAGTAAAAATAAGCCAGGACGATATCCTGTTCATAAAAGCTGAAAATATATATCTCGATATCCATACGGCCAAAAAAATATATACCATCCGCCATACCCTCGAAAAGTTCCTGCTGGAACTGGACGCTGCCCTTTTCTGCAAAACGCACCGCTCCTACATCGTAAACCGAAAGGCCATTACCCGAATGGAAAGCAAGGCAGTATATATTGGCGCAACAGAAATACCGCTTTCGCGAAACGCATCGTTGGAGCTATAATTCCCATTCACATACAAACTCCTGCATTTCGCAACATAAATCTGTTGTGCAGGTAGTTGCATAATACATTTGAATTGAATTTTTAGTACCAAAGCAGGCCTGCTGTCAAAGGATTACTTACTCCGCTACTATATTCGGGCTAACCAGCAAAGCCCGGAAATATCCGCAACCCTCCGGCAGGCCTCGCTTTTTAAAATGCACTGAATAATATCCTGCAACCCGGATCAAAGCCCCCCGACTCCATTCCGGTTATTACCTGTAATAATGCTATTTGTGTAACCAATAAATCCAATTATATCATGAAAAGAATTACCTTACTCTTATTGCTCTTTGCAACTACTGTTGCAACAAGCCAGGACTGGCGCCCTATTGGCAGCTCCGGCAACTTTGGGGATTCGCCTGTAATAGCTCTTGACGGAAACGATGTTCCCTACACCATTTCGCAGGCAGGCGACCAATTAATAGTTAACAGATTTAATGGTATTGAATGGCAGGATCTGGAAATTAATTCTCTGGGAAGTGGATTTATTTTTAGCAAAGACATCGCCATAGATGCATCGGGTAACATTTACGCCGCATATATAGATCTAGAATATGAAGGCAAACCAACCGTAAAAAAATTCAATGGTACGGAATGGGAAATCGTGGGTACCGCGGGGCTTTCTGTTGGCGAATCGCAGACGATAAGGATTGCCCTCGACCCTACAGGCACTCCCTATATTGCTTTTGATGACATTCAGCCAACGGTAATGAAATTTAACGGTACAGCATGGGAAATGGTAGGTACATTCGCCATGCCGGAAACTCCTGTTATGGTCACTGCGCTGGAAATCGATTCTGCAGGAACACCCTATATAGCCTATACTGACTTTAACGGTACTTACTTTTCGATAATGAAGTTTAACGGGACAGAATGGCTGCCGGTTGGTGAACCCGGGTTTGCACCAGCTTTAACAATACCTTTCTCCCTTGCTTTCAACGACCAGGATGAAGTTTATGTCGGCTTGTCGAAAATGGGCGGTGAAGAAGCCCGCCCAACGGTGATGAAGTTTAACGGAAGCGACTGGGTTATAGTTGGTTCGGGACTGGCCAATTCTATGAGTTATGGCAATATGATTGGTTTCGATCCTTCAGGCAACCTGTATTGCGGCCTGTTGCTGATTAATAACTTATCTTATGACCTTACAATAAAGGTTTTGAATGGCAGTACTTGGGAAACTGTTGGAGAACCCTATCAACCATACCTGCTGGACTTTTCTTCTATGGCAATAAACACAGATGGCGATATTTACGTGACAGTTCGTGATATGGATGCCACAGTTGTGAAACTATGCGTTAGATGCACGTCATCCACCGAATTGGATAATACTTTATGTGGTAATGTTGTAGAAAGCTTCAACACCAACCTGTTTGCCTATCCTGTCACAGGCGCAGAAAAATACCGCTTCAGGATATCCAACGAAGAAGGCTTTGAACAGGTAATTGAGAACAACTCAAGAAGTTTCAGGATTAGCCAGATCCAGTCTTATGGCTATGGCCAGTATTATTATGTGGAAGTAGCGGCAAGGGTAAATGGCGTGTGGGGCGAATATGGCAATTCGTGTACAATAAACAGTCCTGAACCGCCTATTATAGGATTGAGGGAGGAAGATTGTGGCAGAAGCGTACCGGCATTTAATACCCAGCTGCAAGCAGATGCGGTACAACTTTATGAGGGTTACCGTTTTAGGGTGACTGCTAACGGAAACACCCAGATTATCGAAAAGCCTAACTATCTCTTTAAGCTAAATATGCTTTCCGGATACAGTTATGAAACTACTTACAGCATAGAAGTGGCAGTACGTATCGACGGAGAATGGGGAGAATATGGCCCCGCCTGCGAAGTAACTTCACCTGCTCTTCCTGTGGTTAGCCTGAGGCAGCAGGATTGCGGCACAACTGTACCGGCTTTTAACACCCAACTACAAGCCAACGGCGTATCGCTTTATGAAGCCTACCGCTTCAGGGTAACTGCCAATGGAAATACGCAGGTGATTGAAAAGCCAAACTACTTATTTAAGTTAAATATGCTTCCTACTTACAGGTATGCTACTACCTATTCTGTTGAAGTTGCAGTAAGAGTTGGCGGACAATGGGGAACATACGGTCCGGCTTGTGAGGTGACATCGCCTGCACTGCCAACTGTATTCCTGACAGCTGAATATTGCGGCGGAACTGTACCGGCATTCAACACGCGGCTGCAGGCCAATGGCGTATCACTGTATGAGGCATACCGTTTCAGGGTAACTGCTAATGGAAATACACAGGTGATAGAAAGGCCAAACTACTTGTTTAAGATAAACATGATTCCTTCTTACAGCTTTGCTACTACCTACAGCATCGAGGTAGCCGTACGCATCAACGGGCAGTGGGGCGATTACGGACCTGCCTGTGAAGTTTCAACACAAGGCTCAGGTATGCGCCAAAATATGGCCCATGACTTTGCCGATGATACAGCTCCTGCCCAGATCACTCTGAGCGCCTACCCTAACCCGTTTGAGAACGGCTTTACGATCGCACTTAAAACTGCAAGCAAAGAGCCTGTACACCTCATGGCATTTGACATTACAGGAAAACTGCTGGAAGACAGGACTGTTTCTGTTGAAGAGCTTTCCGGCACAGTTGTAGGCGAACGCTTTGCTTCCGGGATCTACAATGTGGTAGCCACGCAGGGAAGTTTCAGCAAATCCTTTAAAATGGTGAAGAAATAACAAACCAACCTTTTATAACCAAAAACCGCAACCTTAAAGTTGCGGTTTTTTTATCGTTGTGCCATTTCGGCTTCGATTTTCAGGTAGGCCGGCCCGAGATAACTGATGATATCCGACGCGGTAAATGCCTGCCTTCCGGTATCGCATACACCCACATCTGCCGCAAGGCCATGCAGGTATACCCCAAATATGGCGGCATCGTGTGGGGAATACGACTGTGCCAGCAATCCGGTAAGGATACCCGTAAGCACATCGCCGCTGCCACCGGTGGCCAATCCCGAATTTCCTGTGGAGTTAATATATAATGTATCGCCAAAGGCAATCATGGTAAAGGCATCTTTGGCCACCACAATTATAGTATATTCTTTAGCAAAAGCCGTAAGCTTTTCTATCTTTTCAAAATCGTCTTTCCACGAACCCATAAGGCGCTCCAGCTCTTTGGGATGCGGCGTCAGGATGGTGTTTTCCGGTAGTAGCTTTAGCCATTCCTTATTATACGACAATATATTCAGCGCATCCGCATCGATAACTAAGGAAGCCTGCTGCCTTTTTAAAAAATCGAATACGGCCTGCTGTGTTTCAGGTTCCTGGCCAAGCCCCATACCAATACCAATAGCTTTTACGTTGAGGTCGAAAGCAATATCTGTAATGTGCCTGTCGCCGTTGGTAAGCAACATGGCCTCCGGAAAGTAGGTTTGTACTACATTGTAGCCACATTCCGGGATATAAGTAGTTACCAGCCCACACCCGGATTTAAGAGCGGCTTTGGCCGATAGCGCAACCGCCCCGATCTTCCCGTAGCTACCGCCAATCATCAGTGCATGGCCCTGCATACCTTTGTGGGCATGGGAAGCTATTTTCCTGTACCTTTTAAAGGCTTCCCATTTATCGACAAGATGGTAGGGTATATCCTGCTTATCAATAAACTCCTGGTCGAGGCCGATATCGAGGATCCTGATCTCATCGGTAAAATGGCAGTTGTCCGCAAGGTAAAACGCCAGTTTTGGGAATTGAAATGTGAGCACAATATCGGAGCGTATCGCCGTTTCCGTTTTCCGGTCCATAAACATTCCCGAAGGCACATCTATGGAAATAACCTTCGCACCACTATTATTGATCCGTTCGAAAACCTGCTTTATACTATCGCTCACCTCCCGGTTGAGCCCAATCCCGAAAATGGCATCTACAAAGATGATTTTATGCTTTTTATACTGGTATTGCTCATTGGTATTGCAGGCGAGATTAATGCCTTCCAGCTTTTCAAAATTGGCCGTAAAATCAGCTGAGGGATTACCCGTGTCCTCCACTATGTCTACAATTACTTTATAATTGTCCTGATGCAGCAGGCGCGCTGCCACAAGGCCATCGCCACCGTTGTTCCCTTTGCCGCAAAAAACATGAAATACCGTCTCTTTATCCGGAAAGCGCTTTTTTAGCCATAAAAATACCTCGTTGCCAGCCCTTTCCATGAGCTCTCCCGATGTAATGCCCTGCCTTGAAATTGTAATTTCGTCAGCTTCCCTGATTTTTGATGGGTCGAAAATTTTCATTTTTTTACGTTCTGCAATGATTTATAAATATTTCGCAAAAGTGCCGCTGCCCGGCAGCCGGTATAGTAAAATTATTACATTTGCCTGTATATGAACGCTAACAGCAACAAATATTTAACGATCGACGCCCCATCTTCTTCTTGGGCCGCTACTGCTGTTACGACTACAACTACTACCACAACCCCATTCGGGGTATAATTGTACATATAATCCATTTGCATGGTTATCCGTAAGGGATAACAGCTAAGCCTTTGTGCAATTTTCTCCATTTCAAAAAAAACATCTATGAATATCATCAAATTCGGCGGCACTTCGGTTGCCAGTGCCGGCAGCATATCGCAATGTATTTCCATCATAAAAAATAAAAAAGGGCCGCTTATCGTAGTAGTGTCGGCACTGGGCGGCGTAACGGATATGCTCCTCTCAGCCGCATTGGGAGCTTCACGTAAGAATGAAGCCTATCGTGACATCCTTTCCGAAACGGAAGGCCGCCACATGGAAGCCATCAAACAGCTGATACCCGCAACAAACCAAAGCGGTATCCTGAGCCATGCCAAACGGGTAATCAACCACCTGGAAACCCTGCTCGACGGTTGCTTTCTTCTGGGTGAGCTTTCCGAACGCACCAAAGACCTCATCCTGTCTTTCGGCGAAGTGCTATCTTCGTACATTATTTCGGAAGCATTAAAAGCACAGGGAGAGAACTGCGTACTGGCCGACAGCCGCGAACTGATAAGGACCAACAGCAGGTTTGGTAAAGCGGCCGTAAATTTCGAAATGACCAACCTGCTCATCCAGCATTATTTCGACAAGAACAAGGCAGCCATCACCATTATGCCTGGCTTTATCGCCGAATCGGAAGACGGCCATACCACTACCCTGGGACGCGGCGGCAGCGACTATACCGCGGCAATAGTAGCAGCGGCGCTCGATGTAGCTTCTTTGGAAATATGGACCGATGTAAACGGTATTTACACCGCAAACCCAAAACTCGTAAAGCAGGCCGAGCCCATACACGACATTACTTTTGAAGAAGCGATGGAACTCTCGCATTTTGGGGCGAAGGTGCTTTACCCTCCAACCATACAGCCAATACTGAGCAAGAATATCACGCTGCATATCAAAAATACTTTTGAACCCGGGGCACCGGGAAGTATTATTACCAAGTATCCTGAAAGCAAGGGGAGCAACCCGATAAAAGGCATCAGCAATATCGACGGCATCACACTTATCACAATCGAAGGGCCGGGTATGGTAGGCGTGGCCGGATTCTCGAAAAGGCTGTTTGAAGTCATTTACAAAGAAGGCATCAACGTGATCTTTATTACCCAGGCATCATCCGAACATTCGATCTGCTTCGGTATTGTGGAGGCGGAAGCGACCAAAGCCAAAGCGGCCATAGATGAAGAATTCCGTTATGAGATACTTCAGCAGAAACTGAAGCCCGCTATCACGGAAAATGGCCTTTCGATCGTTGCGGTGGTGGGCGAGAACATGAAGAACCACCAGGGGCTCAGCGGGAAAATGTTCAGTACACTCGGTAAAAACAACATCAATATCAGGGCTATCGCACAGGGCGCTTCTGAAAGGAATATCTCTGCAGTGATTGACAGCAAAGAGGTGAAAAAAGCACTGAACAGCCTGCACGAAACATTCTTTGAAGACAATAGCGTACAACTCAATCTTTTTGTAATGGGCGTGGGCAATGTGGGCGAAAAATTCCTCGAGCAGCTGCAATCGCAAAAAAAATACCTGAAGGAACACCTGAAGATCAATGTTCGCGTGATTGGCCTGGCCAACTCCAAAAAAATGCATACCGATGAAGACGGCATCGCCCTGAAGGATTGGAAAAACCTGCTATCCAATGGTGCCCAAGCCAATCCGGGCGACTTTATAGACGCCATAAAACGCATCAATCTGCGCAACAGTATTTTTGTAGACAATACTGCCAGCGACGAAGTAGCCACTACCTATGTTGACTACCTTAGGAACAGCATTGCCGTGGTAACCTGCAACAAAGTGGCCTGTGCCTCGGAGTTTGCCTATTATCGTGAACTAAAAGAGCTCTCGCGCCGTTATAATGCTCCTTTCCTGTTCGAGACCAACGTAGGTGCCGGCCTCCCGATAATCGATACGCTTAAAAATCTTGTAGCCTCCGGCGACAGGGTGCATAAAATACAGGCCGTGCTATCAGGCAGCCTCAACTTTATTTTCAATAACTTTAATGAGCAAAATTCGTTTTACGATGTCGTAAAGCAGGCACAGTCGGAAGGCTATACCGAACCCGACCCGAAGATCGACCTCAGTGGTATCGACGTGAAGCGCAAGCTGGTGATCCTAATTCGCGAAAGCGGCTATGAAATGGAGATCGACGATATAGAGAACCACTCATTTCTTCCACAGGAATGCCTTGACACTACAAACGTTGACGCCTTTTTCACCTCGCTGAAAACCAATGCCGCGCATTTTAACGACCTTTACAAAAAGGCATCCGCCGAAGGGGCAAGGCTGAAGTTCGTAGCCACTTTTGAAGACGGAAAAGCCAATGTTGGGTTACAGTTTATCCCACAAGGGCATCCGTTTTACAACCTTGAAGGCAAAGACAATATCGTACTGTTCTATACCGACCGCTATGCCGACCAGCCGTTACTGATAAAAGGCGCGGGCGCGGGCGCGGCAGTTACAGCATCAGGAATTTTTGCAGATGTGATACGCATAGGAAATAAATAACATGGATAAACAGCACAGTATACGCATTTTCAGTCCCGCAACCATTGCTAATGTTTCCTGCGGGTTCGATGTATTGGGCCTCTGCCTCGACACAATAGGCGATGAAATGGAAATAGCCATTACATCTGCCAAGGGCATTGCAATAAAGCAAATAACAGGGGCAGAACTTCCCCTGGAAGCCGAAAAGAATGTGGCAGGCGTAGCGGCACTGGCATTGCTGGAACACCTGCAGCCGGACCATGGCTTTCAGATCACCATCCATAAGAATATAAAAGCAGGCAGCGGAATCGGCAGCAGCGCGGCCAGCGCGGCAGGTGCGGTATTTGCCATAAACCACCTGCTTGGAAATCCTCTTACGCCAAAAGAACTTGTGCCTTTTGCCATGCAGGGCGAAAAGCTGGCCAGCGGAAGCGCCCATGCCGATAATGTAGCGCCTGCCCTGCTCGGTGGCTTTACACTGGTACGTGGCTATGACCCGCTTGATATCATCAGGATCGACGCGCCGGAAGAACTGTATGCCACCGTGATTCACCCACAGATCGAACTGAAAACCATGGATGCCCGATCGGTACTTAAGGAGACCATTCCACTGAAAAAAGCCATTGTACAGTGCGGCAACATTGCCGGACTCATTGCCGGGCTGTATACCAAAGATTACGAACTCATAGGCCGCAGCCTTCATGATGAGCTGGTAGAGCCGGTACGTTACATCCTGATCCCTAAATTTAAGGAACTGAAACAGGCTGCAATCCATGCAGGAGCGCTTGGCGGTGGCATCTCCGGATCGGGACCATCGGTTTTCGCGCTGTCAAGGGGAATCCAGACCTCGCAAAAAGCAGCCGAAGCAATGGCGGCTGTACTGCACGATACCGGCATACCTTTCGAACTACACGTTTCTCCTATCAACCCAACCGGAATAAAGATCTTATGAACTACCATAGCCTGAACAACCCTAACATTAAAGTTTCGTTTAAAGAAGCGACCATTACCGGTATTGCATCCGACAAAGGGCTGTATTTTCCCGAAAGCATACCGCAGCTGGAAAGCGACTTTATAGAAAACATTGACAACTACACTCCTGCCGAAATTGCCCTGAAAGCCATCACGCCTTTTGTGGGTGAAGAGATTCCCAGGGATGAACTGGAAAAGATCGTGGCCGAAACTTTGTCTTTCGATTTCCCCATAGTGGAAGTGGAGCCGGACGTGTATGCGCTGGAGTTGTTCCATGGCCCTACCATGGCCTTTAAGGATGTGGGTGCCCGCTTTATGTCGCGCTGCCTTAACTATTTTACGGGAGGTGAAGGCAACAAAATAACGATACTGGTAGCCACTTCGGGTGATACCGGTGGTGCTGTGGCAAGCGGTTTCCTGGGTGTAGAGGGCATCAATGTCGTAATCCTCTATCCCTCCGGAAAAGTGAGTCCGGTACAGGAAATGCAATTGACTGCCTTGGGGCAGAATATAACAGCACTGGAAGTATCGGGTACATTTGACGATTGCCAGGATATGGTAAAACAGGCGTTCCTCGATGAAGGCCTGAAGCATATCAGCCTGACCTCGGCCAACTCCATCAACATTGCCCGCTGGCTGCCCCAGATGTTCTACTATTTCTTTGCTTACAAAGAACTTAAGTCGAAAGGAAAACCGATTGTGGTTTCGGTACCAAGTGGAAACTTCGGGAATATCTGCGCCGGGATGATGGCAAAAAAAATTGGCCTCCCGATAAGCCATTTTATCGCTTCGACCAATGCCAACGATACCGTTCCGCACTTTATGCAGACGCAGGAATACCAACCGAAACCGACGGTAGAAACCCTCTCTAATGCTATGGACGTAAGCAATCCGAGCAATTTTGTACGTATATTGGAACTTTTCGGCGAAAGCCTGAAAGAGGAACTTACTTCCTACTCCTTTACCGACGCCCAAACGCTGGAAGCTATAAAGAAGCTCTATACTGAAAACAACTATCTGGCCGATCCACACGGGGCGGTGGGTTACCTCGGCCTGAAACAGTTCCTGAAAGACAATCCGGACCATACGGGCGTATTCCTGGAAACGGCACACCCTGTAAAATTTCCCGGCAGTATCGAGAAGACACTTGGCATCACCATTCCCCTGCCGGAACAGCTGCAGGAAGTGATGAAAGGTAACAAGCAATCGATAAAAATCAGCAGTTATGACGATTTGAAGGATTTCTTAAAGGCATAATGAACGGGGGAACGCGGATGACGCGGATTGGGCAGATAGGCGCGGATTTTATTCAAGGGCGTAAAGCACTTTGAAAATTTCATTACTTTAGTCGCCATTAACCAATGATGAAAGTCTTCTGCCTCCTACTTGTTTTTTGTTTATTCCCCCCTGTAGCTCTTCAGGCACAAGGTCTTACCGATACTGATACCCTCGTGATTGGCGATATCAACAACGATAAGATTATTGATACCGCTTTCATTGTCGGCCCGAAATGGATTAATGATGAAGACGGCTGGGGCGACCCAAAAGTTCAGCCCTATGAGATTGATGTACGGTTCTCTAACGGAATGCCCCCTATTCATGACGACAACGCTGTAACAGGATATATCGAAAATATTGGCGATATTGACGGCGACGGCTATTCGGAAGTGATTGTGGTGCCGGGATGGTTTATCGGGTGTTGGGGCAGGATGAAATTCTACACCTATAAACATGGGAAGTGGCAGTATTTTGGATATGCCGAATGCCATGTATGCACCGACGAGAAATATGTGGGCCGCATGAAGAAACTCAGCAAAAATAAGCTTCGCGTGATCGAAGATGCCTGGGATAGTGATGCTGCCGACCGTGTAAAGAAACCGAAAACACTAAACCTCGAGGACTGGCGCACTTTATCCAATAATAAGTAACAGATGAGAAAAATCCCTGTACTGCTGCTCATTATTTTCCTTTCCTGCTTAATCGCGGGTATATATGGAATCATCCACGACCAGTTGACCTACACGCTTTCGCGGGAATATTATACCGAATTTAAATTTGGATAATTCGGACTTGATTACGGCAACCAGAATAAGAGGGCGCTGGCGGCTCTCGTCGGGTTTCTCGCTACCTGGTGGGTCGGATTCATCATCGGCACCATTTTAGGCCTTGTCGGATTTTTGTACAATTCACGCATAAAGATGTTTGCCGTAACGATGAAAGCACTGCTGGTTACGCTTTCGGTTGCGGCACTTACCGGAGTTTTGGGTTTTGTCTACGCGAAACTGTTCCTGTTGGCCAGCCTCTCGAAAATTTTGAGGGTTGGTATACATCCCCTATACCGTAAAAGACATTGACAGCTATATCATAGTGGGCTCGATACACAACTTCAGCTACCTAGGCGGGGCTATAGGCCTTGTGGTGGGGATTATTTACAGCATCCGGAAGAGGGAAGTTCTAAATAGCAAATAACAAATTCAAAACACTTGCACAGCAGCATTAACTTTTCCTAAATATAATTTCTGACAAGAATTACTATTTTTGCGCGCAAATATGCACTGCGTGAACGATTTCCGGAGACATAGCGGCTTTCACAGGCTTTTTGCAGTACTAATGGCTGCCTTCCTGATCAATTGCAGCATCGACCCGCCTGATGCCGCGAAACAAGGTATCGCATGGGGCGAAACGCAGGGTATCAATATTCAGGAAAGCTTTGTAGAACTGTTGGTCGAGAAGGTACTTGGCTTTGAAAATGCCATTGCCGAGTATGAGGATTCTGATACGCCCGAATCACCCGTAAAGAAAAGCATCTCTCTTGATATTTTTATTCTCCCGGCTCCTGCGGGCAGCCTTGCCCTGTTTGAAGTCACCGCACGACAATCCGCCTCAATAACAATTGGATCGTTTGCCGGCGCATGCCGCGACATCCACTCTCCTCCACCCGAAGCCTGATCTTTTACCGCTTTTATCGCCTTCATAAAGTTTGGGGCAACCTATTATCTAACGTAAAAGATCAGTAATGACACAACACTCTAAAATCGTGGCAGTTTGTGCCACCCTTATAACCATGGCTTTTTGCCACAAAACTGCCGCACAGGAAGACCGGCAGATCGACAGCCTTTACATTGAAGAAGTGCAGCAGAACCGTGAACCTGTAAAAGTACTTCACGCCGAACCGCTTTATATCGACCTCATCCGTGACCTTGGCGCCCGTAAAGGTGAAAGGGAGTGGAACGTGGGCTTTGGCCTGACCGATAAAGAAACCTATGACGAATATACAGCCCTTGTAGAATACGAATGGGCGCCCATGGACCGTCTTGGGCTTGAGGTAGAGCTGCCCTTCTCGCTACACTACCCGATCGCGGGCAATACCAGCGCGCCGGGCAATAAGCTGAACAGCCTGAAGATGGCAGCGCAGTATACCTTCGTTGTATCCGGAGAAATGAAAACGTCGCTGGCGTTGGGCTATATCCATGAGTTTGAGCTGACCGATTTTAAAGGCTATGAGAATAGCAAACTGTTCACAGGCAATATCTTTAATCCGTTTTTTGTCGCGGCAAAGCGCTGGGGGCAGAACTTCCATACACTGCTGTATACGGGGCCGAAGTTCGTTAGCCACTTCGACGCGCCATCAGTGGAAACGGTCTGGCAGATCAACAGCAATATACACTATATGATACCGGGCACGCGAAATTTTGTGGGTATTGAGTTCAACAAAGAACTTACCCACGGCGATTTCGACATGACAATCCGTCCGCAAATGCGTGTGGGTGTGGCTGATAACCTCCTGATTGGCATTGTAACAGGTATTCCGGTAAAGCGCGAAAACGAGCGATTCAGTACGTTCCTGAGGCTTATTTACGAACCGGGACATTAATCAAAAGGGAATTAAAAAAGTGATGCTCACTGGCGAAGTAAGGGTGTGAAATAGTAAATATAAAATAACACCGGAAAGCAGGCGTTATACATTAGTTTTTTACCTTTGGCAAAACACGATTTTTCACTTTATGGACAGGAGAAGATTTTTTAGGAACGGATCGCTTTTCACACTGGGTGCTGCACTAGTAAGCCCGCTGGAAGGAACTGCCAACATACTGGATATAAACACACTAAATAAGAATAAAAAAGCCAAAAATATTATATTCATGGTTAGCGACGGAATGAGTACGGGCACCCTGAATATGGCCGACCTCTACCTGAACCGCAAGCACGGGCGAAGTTCCAACTGGCTTCAACTTTATAAATACCAGCGTGTTAGCCGTGCATTAATGGACACGGCCTCAGCCAGTTCTATTGTAACGGACTCCTCGGCGGGAAGTTCTTCATGGGGCGGCGGGGTACGCGTAAAGAATGGCGTACTGAACGTTGGGCCGAAAGGCGAGAAGTATCTACCGATATGGCAGAAGTTCAAAAAGGCCGGTAAAATGGCGGGCTGCGTGACTACAGTACCTATAACCCATGCCACGCCTGCAGGCTTTTGCGTGAATAACGACAGCCGTAACGCACAGGAAGAGATTGCCGGGGACTACCTGAAACTGGGCTTCGACATAATGATGGGCGGCGGCAATAACTACTTTAGCGCCGATAAGCGCAAGGACAAAAAAGACATATACGGTGATTATAAAGCGAAAGGCTGGCAGATAGCCCGCAATCGTAAGGAAATGATGGCTGCCGCTAACGACAAGCCTATACTTGGTGTATTTGCTGACGATGCGCTACCCTTCAGTATTGACAGAAGTAACGACAAAGCACTGACAAACGACATCCCTACACTGGCCGAAATGGCGCAAAAGGCTATCGACCGGATGAAGGGGAACAAGAACGGCTTTGTACTCCAGATCGAGGCCGGAAAGGTTGACTGGGGCGCGCATGCCAATGATATCGCGGCGGTTTTGTATGACCAGGTGGCTTTTGACGAAGCCATAAAAACGGTTATCGACTTTGCGGAGAAAGACGGCGAAACCCTTGTAATCATTACGACCGACCACGGTAACGCCAATCCCGGCGTGATCTATGGCAAAAAAGCTAACGACAACTTCGACAACATACAGAAATTCACACGCACTAATGAATGGATACTCAACACAATAACCCCTGAAAGCAATGTTGCGGATGTGAAAAATATCATCAATGCGGGCAATGGCTTTGCCTTGTCGGATGAGCAGGCACAAACCATCTTAAAGCACTACACTTCACTAGAAAAGAACGAAGACGGGCTTTACAATTACAAGAAGCTGCCGTTTAAATCATTTAGCGAAATGCAGAAGGACTATACTTCTGTAGGCTGGATTAGTATGGATCATTCCGCTGATTATGTAGAACTTGCCATGTTCGGGCCGGGAAGCGACCTTTTGAAGCCTTTCGTAAAGAACACTGACCTGCACTACCTGATGCTGCAGGCAGCAGAGGTTGAAAACAAATTCTAGGATGAAGATCCTGCTATTTTTTATATCCCTTGTATTTTTATACAGTTGCGGAAAGCCTGATATCGCTGATGTAGTGAAGGATGGCGACATCATTTTCCAGGTATCGGAATCGTCACAAAGCAAAGCCATACAACTGGCAACCCATTCGAAGTATTCCCACTGTGGCGTTATCTTCAGGATGGATGACGATATATTTGTTGTGGAAGCCATACAACCCGTGAAATCTACCCCGTTAAAAGACTGGATAGCCAGAGGAAAAGAGCAGCATTATGTTGTAAAACGACTAAGGGAAGCTGATAAAATACTGATCCCTGACAACATTAAAGAGATAAAAAAAGTAGCACGTATTTATACCGGGCTTGACTATGACCTTGCGTTTGAATGGAGTAATAAAAAGATGTATTGCTCTGAACTGGTATGGAAGATATATAACCGGGGCATAGGGCTTGAAATCGGAAAGCTCCAGAAACTGAAGGATTTCGACTTTTCAAGCCCTGTAGTCCGAAAAAAGCTCGCAGAGCGCTACGGCAGGAATATTCCTTACAATGAGCAGGTAATTTCTCCGGCGGCTATTTATGAAAGCAACTTGCTGGAAACTGTTATTTCAAATTAAATACTGAAAATCAAAACGATATTGCAGCCATATCCTCTTTTGCCTTTTCAAAACCGGCAAGCATTTCTTTAACGATCTCAGCGGCAGGCCTAACTTCATTAATAAGCCCCGCAATCTGGCCGATTTCAAGTTCGCCTTCCTCCAGATCGCCTTCAAACATACCTTTTTTGGCACGGGCGCGTCCCAGTAGCGCTTTAAGGTCGTCCGTTGTTGGAGCTTTTGTGTAAAGCGCCATCACATCATGGAAGAACTTGTTCTTTATCAAACGTACAGGGGCCAATTCCTTTAAGGTAACATGGGTATCGCCATCCTGGGCTTCAACAATGGCTTTCTTGAAGTTATCATGTGATGACGATTCGACCGATGCCGCGAAACGGCTGCCCACCTGTACCGCGTCTGCACCAAGTGCCATGACAGCAAACATACCTGCTCCCGTGGCAATACCTCCCGCAGCTATCAGCGGTACACTGAGCTTTTCCTTTACCATTGGTATAAGCGTGAAAGTTGTGGTTTCTTCACGCCCGTTATGCCCCCCGGCTTCAAAACCTTCAGCTACAACGGCATCCACTCCCGCTTCCTGGGCTTTCAGCGCAAACTTCACGCTGCTTACCACATGTACTACGGTTATGCCTTTTTCTTTGAGGAAAGCCGTCCATGTCTTAGGGTTGCCGGCTGAAGTGAATACGATCTTAACGCCTTCTTCCACAATGATATTCATGATCTCTTCGATGTTGGGGTACAGCATCGGTACATTCACGCCAAAAGGCTTGTCTGTGGCTTTTTTGCATTTTTGAATGTGCTCCCGCAGTACTTCGGGGTACATCGACCCTGCGCCAAGCAAGCCGAGCCCTCCGGCATTACTTACCGCGCTGGCAAGCTTGTAGCCGCTTGCCCAAATCATCCCGGCTTGTATAATAGGGTATTGTATTCCAAATAGTTGTGTAATCCTGTTTTGTTGCATTGTGTTTGTTTATTGTTTTATGATTCGTCCGGACTGCATTTGCTGCCCGTCCTGGAGTTTGTAACTGTAGATTCCCTGAGGCAGGGATTCTAATGAAATATTGGGCTTATCGGTAGTTATAACCGAGTTAAAAACATTTTGTCCAAGGTTGTTGTATAGCACTACCAGAATATCACCCTGTCCTTCCGGCAGCATGAAAGTCACGATTCCCGAAGAAGGGTTAGGATAAGGTAAAAATGCGGACTTTACGACATCGGTGACCTTCAGGGCATTGCTGAGCGCCAATGCAAAGTCAGGTATACCGTAGCCATATTGCGCGTTTGAATTGGCGAAGCGGTCTGCCGACTGCCGTACCAGCTGCAATATTTCGGCGTTGGTCTTACCGGGCAGCGCCTGCCAGAGGCACGCGACAAGCCCCGCGGTTATTGGGCTTGAAAAAGAAGTCCCGTTCGATGCTCCTATACCTCCCTCCGCAGTTGCAACCACCGATGCCAATCCCCTTGCCATCACGTCGGGCTTTACCCTTTGGTCGAATGTGGGGCCGATGGAACTGAAGGACGCGTATTCCTCATTCTCATTTACCGCGCCAACGGTTAGCGTATTCGGGGCATCCCCCGGCGCTGTGATATGGGGATTGGCTGATGTAGCCGAATTTCCGGCGGAAGTTATGCAAAGCATCCCTCTTGAGAAAGCGGCATTAGAGCCACGCGTAATGAAAGTGGTCTGGCCGTCAAGGTCTTCATACGTATAGCTGTAGGCAGGATCGCTATATACAAAATAACCCAACGAGGTATTGATGACATCCACTCCGAGGCTATCCGCCATTTCAGCGGCTTCCACCCAATACGACTCTTCCACAGGGTTCTCGTCAGCGGTATCTTCGGTAACAAAAAGATAGTAAAAAGCATCGGGGGCGGTACCCACCAATTGCCCTTCGGCATACCCGCCCATTGTAGACAATACCAGTGTGCCGTGTGTGCCTCCGGTATAAACGTTATCGGATCGTTGCACAAAATTGTAACCGCCCAATATCAGGTTGTTAGCGCTAAGCCTTTGAAAGGGCTGTGTATTGTTTACTCCCGGGAAGCCGTTATCAAGCACAGCAATGGTTACACCCTCGCCCGTAAAGTCCTGTTGGTGCAGCAGGTGTCCGTTGAGCATCTGTATCTGGCTGGACGAATTGCCATAGCTAAAGTCGGCCGCGGTTTCAAATGTTTTGGCAATTGCCGAAGGCCTCCGTTCCCGTCCTGGCCGTCCTGAGGTACCGAGCGAATTATCTGCAAAATCGATACTTTCCACAAAATCGAGAATCCCGAGATTACTGATGTCTTCAGTACTTCCGCGAACGTGTACGCAGTTCATCCATTTGGATTTTGCCATTACTGTAATCCCCGGGGTTGCCACAAGCGCATCGATATAGGGTTGGTGTACCGGAACGTCGAGCACATCCAGGGCAATTCCCTGAACCGTACGCCTGTCGAGCGCTTTCTGGGTGAGCATTTCCAACGGATTATCAAGATAGTATTGCGACTGGGGCTTATCGGTAAAATATACCCAGGCATCTTCCTGTGAAAAGCAGGTATAAAAAGCAAACAGGGCAATAACAAGTAGAAATCTTTTCATGGCAGCAATTTAGCAGTTTCAAATTTAAGAAATAATCCGGTTCAAAGCGTCAGACATACTGCTACAAACACTATTTTTGTGTGGCAATTACACCCCATGATCTACCTTGTACTCAGTATTATTTGCAGCGTCTCCGTTGGAATAATCTTTAAGGCCGCGCGCCGATACGATACCTGCAACACCCAAATGGTTGCCTGGAACTACGTTTTTGCCATATTGCTGTGTTACCTGTTTTTCAGCCCGGACCTTAGCATCGTAAATGCTTCCGTCCCCTGGCACGTATACATTCCGCTAATGATCCTGATGCCAACCATTTTTATTATGTTGGCCAAATCTATCAAATACATCGGGATCGTAAAGACCGATTCGGCACAACGATTATCGCTGTTTATACCGTTGCTTGCAGCGTGGCTCATTTTTAACGAATCATTCAATGCTTATAAAATTGCAGGTATTGCGGTTGCTTTCCCAGCCATATTACTGATACTTTCGAGAGAGGACAAGCATACCGAAAAACGCAACTGGCTATTCCCTGTACTAGTCCTTTTGGGGTTTGGCGTGATTGATGTATTGTTTAAGCACATTGCCCTGACCACAGGCATTGCGACCACCACCTCTATGTTTATCGTTTTTTGCGGTGCGTTGGCCGTTATGGCCCTGATCGTACTCTACCAGATTGCCATTGTAAAGATTCCCCTCAAGCTGATGAGTGTAGCCTTTGGAGCCCTGGTAGGCATCTTTAACTTCGGTAACATATTATTCTACATAAAAGCACACGAGGCCTTTAAGGAAAACCCTTCTACTGTATTTGCGGCGATGAATATGGGTGTTATCATTTTGGGCAGCGTAGCGGGTGTAGCCATCTTTAAGGAAAAACTAAGTAAGTGGAATTATTTTGGAATTTTTCTGGCACTTGTCGCAATCACACTAATCACATTATCCCAGATTCAGAGCAATTAATTAAATTTTAAATTGCTGAATTTCAATGATTTAAAAATTTAACAAATAAATTTGGAAATTCAAAACTTTGTAACCTACCTTTGCTGCAAGTTCTTTAAAAAATTATTCTTATCCAGAAAGACCGAGGGAATTGACCCTATGACGTCTTGGCAACCTGTCGCGTTCCGCGTGATAAGGTGCCACATTCAACCCCCTTTTACGAGGGAAAGATAAGCTTAGAAAATAGTAGATAATACCTCAAAATATTATATGCTCTTCTGACTTATCGGAAGGGCATTTTTTGTTTTAATGCCTTTTCGATAGACTGGTTTAGGATTTTTTTTACAGACAGAAAAAAATTTAATAATCTAAATCAACAAAAATGAAAGAGCAGACACAAATTTTACACAGCATTCCCGTAGACCCGCTTACAGGCAGTATCTCTACCCCTATTTACCAGACCTCTACATTTGTGCAGGACGCACCGGGCGTACACAAAGGCTTCGACTATGCCCGTAGCAACAACCCAACCCGCAAGGTGCTTGAAGATACTATCGCCAAGCTGGAGAATGGTACTAACGGTTATGCCTTTGCCAGCGGCCTTGCGGCTATTGATGCTGTAATAAAGCTTCTTGAAGCCGGTGACGAAGTGATTGCCGTAGACGATATTTACGGCGGCGCCTTCAGGCTGTTTACCCACATATACCAGAAATTCGGTATCAGCATCAAGTATGTTGACACTACCAATGCCGCCAATGTAGCTGAAGCCGTTTCCGACAAAACAAAACTGATATGGATTGAATCGCCTACGAACCCGACCCTTAAAATATCGGATATAGCAGCCATATCGGAAATTGCCAAAGCAAATAACATCCTGCTTTGCGTAGACAACACTTTTGCCTCTCCGGCTTCGCAAAAACCGATAACCCTTGGTGCCGACATCGTGATACACAGCGCGACTAAATACATCTCCGGGCACAGCGACCTTATTGCGGGACTTGTGGTAACGTCTACACAGGAACTGGGTGACAAGATCAAATTCATACAGAATGCCTCGGGTGCCATACTTGGCCCGTTTGACAGCTGGCTGGTGATACGCGGAATTGAAACGCTGACACTTCGTATAAAACAACACTCGGAGAACGCGCAGAAGATAGCCGAATTCCTGTTGGAAGAAAAACTCATTAAAAATGTATATTTCCCGGGACTGCCATCGCATCACAACCACGAGGTTGCTAAAAAGCAGCAGAAGTACTTTGGCGGTGTAATTGCTTTTGACCTGGTAATAGACGACAAGGAACTTGCTTCGCAGATCGTATCATCTACCAAACTGTTTAAACTTGCGGAGAGCCTTGGTGGGGTAAAGAGCCTGTGTTGCCTGCCGTGTGAAATGACACATAAATCGATCCCTGCTGAAAAGCGCTACCAGTCGGGTGTGACGGACAGCCTTATCCGCCTGTCGGTTGGCCTTGAAGATGCCGACGACCTTATCGCCGACCTGAATCAGGCTTTTGCAATAGCAGTAGAACAAAAAGCAACTGCTGAATCACTAACCGCTTAACCTGAAAGAAATGTCAAGAAAAAATTTAAATATAGGGCTGTTCGGATTCGGTTGTGTGGGGCTGGGCCTTTATGAAGTATTGCAAAAAACACCGGGCCTGAAATCGGACATTAAGCGTATTTGCGTAAAAGATAAAGACAAGAAAAGGGCAGTTGGTAAAGACCTTATCACTTTCGACAAGAATGATATTCTCGAGGATGACAACATCAATGTGGTCGTGGAGCTTATCGATGATGCCGATGCTGCTTTTGAGATCGTTTCCGCAGCATTGAAAAAAGGAAAGGCAGTGGTCTCTGCCAACAAAAAGATGATCGCTGAGCATTTTACCGAATTGCTGCAGCTACAGAAAGAATATAACGTCCCGCTGTTGTATGAAGCGGCCTGCTGCGCAAGTATGCCGATAATCCGCAATCTTGAGGAATATTACGATAACGACCTGCTGGAATCGATCGAGGGGATCGTGAACGGATCTACCAACTACATACTGACCAAAACCTTTGAAGAAAACCTCTCTTATGACGAAGCATTAAAACAAGCGCAGGAAAAAGGCTTTGCAGAAAGTAATCCGATACTCGATACCGGGGGCTTTGACGCGAAGTACAAGCTACTGATACTGCTGGCACATTCGTTTGGCTACGTGGCAAAACCAAAAGACATCTTTAATATAGGTATAGACAATATTGGCGAGATCGAACTGAAATACGCCAGGGAAAAAAACCTGAAAATAAAACTGGTAGCACAGGCTTATAAAGATGAAAACGGAACTATCTCCGCATTTGTACTACCCAAGTTCGTAAACGCGGACGACCGCCTGTATAACGTAGACGATGTATTTAACGGTGTCATTACCAAGACCAGCTTTGCCGATACCCATTTCTTTGTGGGCCGCGGGGCGGGTTCACTGCCAACAGCATCTGCGGTGCTCTCGGATATTTCGGCGCTAAGCTATGATTACCGCTATGAATACAAGAAAATATACCGGGAGGAAAATGTATCGCTTACCAACGATGCAGTACTCAACGTACTCCTAAGGCATAAAAAAGCCGATGGCGATGCCCTGAAGCATTACTTTGAAAAGGTGGAGGAATCCTACAGCAATAATGATTCGGGTTACATTACGGGAACCATATCCCTAAGCAGCCTCATTGCCATTAATGCCGGCAACACGGGCGACAGGTCATTCATACTTATAAACAAAGCAGATAAACAAGCATTGCCTACCGAAAAAGCTTTTGCATTGGCAAACTAATACCCACACACAACTCACTCAGGCCCCGAAGGTTTTACAGCTTTCGGGGTTTTTAATTTATTCAGTGACGCGGTAATAAATTGCTTACAAAGATTTGGTAACTTTGATGCAAACAAACCCCGATGCTCAGCCAGGCCTTTACCCGTTATATAGATAACTTTCGCGGTTTCCGAAGGGAAGTATGGATACTTGCCATCATTACCTTCATCAACAGGGCGGGTACTATGGTACTGCCTTTCCTTTCCAAATACCTGAAGGAAGATCTCGATTTCACTTATGACCAGGTGGGAACAATTATGGTTTTCTTCGGATTGGGATCGCTGTTAGGCTCATGGCTTGGAGGTAAGCTGTCCGATAAGGTCGGCTTTTACAAAATAATGGTCTTTAGCCTCTTTACCAGTGGGCTGATGTTTTTCGTCATACAACACATTACCACATTTAAAGGATTGTGTATTGCTATGTTCAGCATCATGGTTATTGCCGATATGTTTCGTCCGGCCATGTTCGTTTCCATCAGCACCTATGCAAAACCCGAAAACCGCACCCGGGCCATGACGCTTGTACGATTGGCAGTAAACCTTGGATTTGCCGCAGGACCGGCTATGGGTGGGTTAATAATAATGGCTGTGGGATATAAAGGGCTTTTCTGGATAGACGGCGCTTCGTGCATTACCGCAATAATTATATTTAAGATTCTGGTTAAAGAAAAAAAGAAAACTGCCCAGCCGGAAAGCTTTACTAAAGAAACAGGAAAAGTACGCCAATTGCGTAATGACTACCTGTACTGGCTGTTCCTGTTTTGCAGCTTTGCCACAGCCATGGTATTTTTCCAGCTGTTTACTACACTGCCACTTTACCATCACATACGTTATGGCCTTACAGAACTGCATACCGGGTTGCTGATGTCGTTTAATGGCCTGATGGTATTTGCCCTGGAAATGCCGCTCGTAAGTTATTTTGAAAGGAAAAGCATTCCGAAATTAAGGATCGTTGGCTGGGGCGCGCTGCTTGTCGCATTGAGCTACCTTGCCTTGCTTTTTGACGGATGGGCAGGCATTCTCATCATCAGCATTATCTTTATCACGTTTGGCGAAATGTTCAACTTTCCTTTTTCCAATTCCTTTGCCTTTGGCCGTGCACCGAGAGGACAGCAGGGATTGTATATGGGATGGTATACCATGATGTTCAGCATGGCGCATATAATGAGTGCTAAAATAGGTATGAGCATAATCGGGAAATGGGGCTATGAGGCCAACTGGCTCTTTATGGGCGTGTTCGGGCTATTTTCTTTTGGGTGCTGCTTCATCCTTCAACGCCTTCTTTTAAAAGAAAATACATAGTTTTTATCAGCATCTGCACAATAAAAAACGAACCTTTTAGTTATTTAACTATAAAAATAGTTGCGTAACTAAAAAAATAGTTTTAGTTTTGGATTATACAATTCAGATACGATGCAAAAGTTAACCAATAAAGAAGAAGAGATCATGCACATATTATGGAAGCTGGAAAAAGCTTTTGTAAAAGACGTGCTCGAAGAAATCAGGGATGACAAGCCGCACTACAATACGCTGTCGACCATTATCCGCAATCTCGAAGAAAAGAAATATGTAGGGCACAACGCTTACGGTAATACCCACCAGTATTACCCGGTTGTAACCAAAGAGGAATACCGCAAGGGCTTTATGAGCACTGCCATAGAAAGCTACTTTAACAATTCCTATAAGAGCATGATATCCTTTTTTGCAAAGGAAGAGAAAATTAGCGCCCAGGAACTCCGTGAGATACTTGACATGATCGAAAACAAAGAGTAATATGGAAAACTTTATCGTCTATATGGCCAAGGCATGCGGACTGATAGCCGTGTTTTTTCTTGCCTACCATATCTTGCTGAAAAAAGAAACATTCTTTACATCCAACAGGTGGTTCTTATTGGCCGGGTTGTTCACGTCGGCAGCATTGCCTTTTATTGTATATACCAAAACGGTATGGCTGGATCCGGCACCGTTACCGGAGTATGCCCGAACCATAACCCTGGACCAGCTAATCCGATATAAGGAACAGATGGCTCAGCAACAGCAGGAAATCGTAACTATTAACTGGTTCGATGTTATCGGTGGGATGTACCTTGCCGGAGTATTGTTATTCAGCATTCGCTTTATCATCGACTTTTTGTCGATCAGGCGTATACTGTCAGGCACTATAGCAATAAAAGACGGCCGTTTCAGGCTGATCGATTCTGAAAAAGCAAAGTCACCCTTTTCATTCTTCAATTATATAGTATACAATTCGGCATTGCTCAAACCGGAAGAGTTGGAAAGCATCATTGTACACGAAAAAGTGCACAGCAGCCAGAAACACTCGCTAGATATGATCCTGGGGCAACTGTTCTGTATCGTGTTCTGGTTTAATCCATTGATATGGATGTACAAAAAAACCATCTCGCAAAACCTTGAATTCATTGCCGATGCCGGAGCCATGAAGCTTATGGAAGACAAAAAAGCCTACCAGAAAACACTATTAAAAATAACAGTCCATCCGGACTGTATCGGAATCACCAATCATTTTTATCAATCATTAATCAAAAAGCGAATAGTTATGTTAAACAAGCAACGATCAAACAATTTGAATTCCTGGAAGTACGCCACAGTACTTCCGCTTTTGGGAGCGTTCATGTTTCTTTTCCAGATCAAAGTTGTAGCACAGGAAAAAGAACCGGTACAGCTGGTTACCGACGTTAAAGTAAAAGTGGCAGTGGCTATAAACAAAGACACTAAAGACGAAGAACTGGACGAAAGTAAAAAATTGATGAAGGAAGAATTCGATGCGGATGTTGTCTTCGAAAATGTTAAGCGCAACCTGGAAAAAGAGATTACTTCCCTTAAGGTTACCGTAAAAGAAAAAGGAAACTCCCAGGTATATGAGGTGGCGGGAAACAGCCCGATTGCACCCTTTACCATTGAAGTGGAAAAAGGTAAGAACGGACGCAATATGATTGCTTTCGGGAGCGCCAACAGCAATAACTTTCTAAAAGGACGTGCCTTTCACATTGCAGACAACCCTATGCGTATTGACCCGAATGATACCACCCAGATTCAAAAGCATAAGATCATAAAATCTTACGGTACTGACGGCAGCGATATGATTATGTCTGTACCAAGGCCTCATAGCGCGCCGCAGATGGGGAACTGGTCTGTAAACAGCCTGAAAATAGGCGGTACCGATATGCTTATTGTAATTAACGGTACCAAGCAGAAAAAAGGGGAATCTATAAAGCTGCCAATTGGCGAAGATATCTCAGAAATGAATATGCTGACAACCAAAGACGCTAAAAAGAAATATGGCAAAGAAGGTAAAGAAGGCGCTGTTGAAATAACAACCCGAAAATCAAATAAAGTAATGGCTTTTGCTATGGGTCCGGAAGCATTTAGCTTTGACATGCCGCAAAATTTCAATTTCGAGTTTGATATGCCGGATTTCGAGCTGAATATGGAAGACTTTAAAGGCATGGGAGATCTCAACAAGATACTTGAGGGTGAAAACATCCGGATATTCGGCAATATGCTTTCTGAAGAAGAAATGAAGCAAATACAGGAAAACCTTAACAGGGCACGTACTGAAGTAGATGGTATCCGCCCGATGATTGAGGAGAAAAACCGTATGAGGGAGATGAACAAGGAAGAAATGAAAGCTACTAAAGAAGAAATTAAAAAAGCAAAGAAAGAAGTTGAGGAAGCCCGCAAGGATTTGGAAAAATCGAGGAAAGATCTTGAAAAAACCAGAAAAGAACTGAATAAGAAGGCCTAAATTATAGAGTTAGTTACGTAATAAATAACAATTTATTATGACAAAAGGCGGCTGGTATACAGCCGCCTTTTTGTAATTTAGCGTAAACACCAAATGCCATGTTTAAACTTTTAGCAAAACTGAACCGATGGCTACTGCCCAATTATACTAAAGAGCAGCTCGACCTTACTAAGGCGACAAAGTTTCAAAAAGCTGTTGTTGCCTGGAAATATTATGTTACTACACGCTCTCTTAGCTAATTGCATTAAAGTGTCGAATGACACCTTTGAAATGTATTAATATACTAGCGGCGCATATACATCATATCGGCCCATTTTCTCCCTACCATTAAGAAATGATAATTCCATAAGGAAATTGCACTGCACGATCTCGCCTCCAAGCCTTTCAACCAGTTCACAGACCGCTTTGGCTGTTCCTCCCGTAGCCAGTACATCATCATGGATCAGCACCCTGTCGCCTTTTTTGATAGCGTCAGTATGTATTTCTAGTGTATCAGTTCCATATTCCAGCTCATAAGAGGCCGATAAGGTTTCATAAGGTAATTTTTTGGGCTTACGTACCGGTACAAATCCCGCACCAAGTTCGAAGGCCAGTAAAGTTGCAAAGAAAAATCCGCGGCTCTCCACTCCTACTACTATATCAATGTTTTTATCCCGCAGGTCGTTGATAAGCAAGGCTATGCACTCCCTTACAGCCTCCGGATTAGCAAGAAGCGGCGTTATATCTTTGAAAGTGATTCCCGACTTCGGAAAATCCTGTATGTCACGTATATACTGGTTTAGCGTCATTTTTTTCTGGTTTAATATCGATTTACGTTTGCAAGTTACACATTATTGCTTATATTTGCACCCGCAAACACGCTCACTGAGCGATTGCAAATGGCCTCGTGGCGCAACTGAATAGCGCATCTGATTACGGCTCAGAAGGTTACTGGTTTGAATCCAGTCGAGGTCACAAATGAAAATCCCCAAATCATAACGATTTGGGGATTTTTTTTTAAAAATTTGAATATATGCTATAGTACAATACATAAAAAATCTGATGTCAGGATATAAAAATTATGTAAAGTGTAGGCAGCGAAATTTACGATGTCAATTAAATTACAAATCGTCCGGAAACGAGTAAGTTGCTGTACCATTTGCGTATGCAGAATAACCAATAGTACTGTAAAATCTCATAGTATTTATATTAAAAAGCAGCAACAGGAAATAACCTGTTGCTGCCATGCAAATTAAAACTGAAAAAACTACTTCTTTATTATTTTAGCAGAACCTTTACCGGTATTAAGGAAGTACATCCCTTTAGCAAGGCTGCTAATATCTATTGGCGTATCGCTATTGGTTGCAACTTCCAACAGCTTTTGTCCCGAAACATTGTAAAGTGATACCACTGTACCTTCCGGAAGCCCAACAACAGTTACTTTATCACTCGCAGGGTTAGGATATACCGAAAGCTTTCCCTTAGCAAAATCGACCTGTGAAAGCGCCTCCTGGATATCATAGCGGACCAAAACCATATTAGCAGTATCGTTACCTACAGCCAATACTTTTCCGTCTGGCTGCTGCACCATGCAGTACATGTACTGATGATTGTCAAGCATGGTCGTAACTTCTCCCTGAAGGCCCAGCGTAGTATCTAATATCCCATTGGCATCAATGAAAGCCAGCCCGAAATCAAATGAAGCGGTATATCGCCTCAATCCGTTTATGATTTTTCCATTTGACAGCTGCAGCATTCGCACGGCTACTTCATCTTCTCCGGAAGAATTTACTAATTTAAAAACACCGGCATCGCCAAAGGTATTGTCAGGAGTACCGTCTGGCAACAATCGTAGTGTAAAGGCACTGCGTACTCCTGTCTTTAAAGAGCCGCAAATAAGTATTTTGCCGTCGGCAGCTGCCCTTATCTCACTTGGAAAGCATTGTGATGCACCGTGGGTAACTGTAGCCAAGCCATTGATGCCAAAAGAAGCATCTGCCTGGCCATTTGGCAAGAACCTGAGAATATTTGCAATAGTCCCGTTTACACTTGATGCTGTCACTATCCTGCCTTGTCCATCAATGTCCATCGTGCTAAAGCTACCTATCAGGGTTGGCATTACTTTATAACCTGTGCCATTAAAAGTTGTATCGAGGGTAAAGTCGGCATTAAACCTGGCAAGCGCCGGCCTGGAAATTCCCATTCCACCCGGAGGTACGCTTCCCGAAACCATAATTTTACCATCAGGGAGCAGAATCATTTTTTTAACGTCCGACCGTTCTGTCCCAAACGCAGTTAGCACCATCCCCTGATCACCAATAGAAGTGTCGAGAGTTCCATTTTCGCTAAAGCGCATAAACATAATCTTTGAGATATTAGGAATTATTCCCCCTCCCGGAATAAATCGGATCCCCATTGCAAGGATTCTCCCGTCTGGTAATTGGATTATGTCTGTAAAATATTCTGTATTAGGCAGATTAAACTGAACTTTCCCGTTAATGCCAAAGGATGTATCAGGGGTCCCGTCAGTATTAAACCTCAAAATTATCGGATCCGGAAAATTATCGAACTTACTGCCGGCGACCAGGATTTTTCCATCATTTTGCAGCGCCATTGCATTAGTAGTAAAATGTTCTCCGGTAACTATACCATTATTCCCAAACGTACTGTCCAGAAACGTATCCTGGCCATTTGACACAACGCCGGCCAGCAATAGTATTAAAACTAATGTAAAATTATACTTCATAAATTATTAATATTAAAGTGATATTCAAAAGCAGCAACAGGAAATAACCTGCTGCTGCCATGAAAAATTAAAATGAAAAAAACTACTTTTTTATTATTTTCGCTGAACCTGTAGCCGTATCCAGGAAGTATATCCCTTTGTCAAGGCTGCTGATGTCTATTGGCGTATCGCCATTGACTGTAACTTGCAGCAGTTTTTGTCCCGAAACATTATAAACCGATACTACAGTACCTTCCGGAAGCCCGACAACAGTTACGTTATCGCTCGCAGGGTTAGGGTACACAGATAATTTTGGTGTAAGTATTTCTTTTACGCCTGCTGTATTTGCAGCTGTAACCACGATATCGTCGATTATAAGATAACCGTAGCCATATGTAAGGGACGGTTCATGATACCACATAAGAGTTATGGTTTTTCCTACAAAGGGTGTCAGATCAAAAGTTACATCATGAGAACCCTCACTCGTAATTGACTCCACAAAATTGGGATTAGCAAAATCGATAAAATCATCTTCTACGACCAGTAACTGATAGCCCATCTGTCCTTCGTTTAAAAGTAAAGCACCAATTCTAAAGGTAAGCTGTGCACTGCTGTAGCCTGAAAGGTTTATTAATGGGGATCCAAGAAGGTTCATCGTACTAAGCGGAGCTAAATTACCTTCTCCATCAGATGTGTATGATGCAGAAGCATCCACAATCCCGGTGAATCCTAAATCGTGAAAATCCGAACTGAGGTAAGGCATCCACCCGTGCCCGTTGGCGTCAAGCTCAGCAACGCCCCAGCCCGCTGTAGTGGCCTGCATTGATGCCAGGTCTGTACCAAAATCATTGCTGAGTAGTACCGTTTGCGCCTGTACAGCACTATTAAAACAAAGTAATGACAGTAAAGTGATGTAAAAATGTTTCATAAATCCATTAGTTTATCAATGCTGCAAGCAGTGATTCGGCAAAAGCCTGACCACTGCTTCAGCATCGCATCATGAAAAAAACTACTTTTTTATTATTTTCGCCGAACCTGTAGCCGTATTCAGGAAATACATTCCTTTGGCAAGGCCACTGATGTCTATTGGCGTATCGCCGCTTACTGTAACATCGAGAAGTTTTTGTCCCGAAATACTGTATAGCGATACAACTGTACCATCTGTAAGGCCGGTAATGGTTACTTTGTCGGTGGCTGGATTAGGATACACATTGATGAGGTTCTTGTTAAGTTCGGCGATACCGAGGGCAGATCCTACATGGATATCATCAAGGAAGATGTTGTTGCCGCTTGGTGTATCCATTATTCTTTTGAAGCGTATCTTTACATCATTTCCGGCATATTGGTTGAGAGATATGGTTTCACTGTTCCACTCTTCATCGCTGTGCGGGTAGTAAAGCCATTCTTCGACTACGTTGCCCTGTGCCAGCTCCACCCCTGATTTATTGAATAGTGTATCCCATGTCGCGCCGCAATCGGCAGATACCAATACCTGCAACCTGTTTTCTGTATCAAACCACTGGGCATTAGCGTATTTAAAGGTAAGCTCATTGTTTCCATTCAGTTCTATAAGTGGAAGTTCAGCTATGGACTCGTCACCTGCAGTCGGGAAGTCATTGGATGTTGCGAAGGAGTGGTTGCCCGAACTTCCGGAAAGTTTGGTAATACCCCATTGGTGTGAGGTAAGGTGGTTTGGGTTCCAAACTTTTATAGCTGTAGTGCCGCTTTCAAAATCCTCAGTAAATGATGTAAGTTCTGCACCACTCGGCCTTGCGGCAAAAGTGGCTATTTTTTCGTCATTAAAGGTATAGCCTTCAGTACTTCCGTTAGGGCTTTCCGTCCACATCCTTAGTGTATGGTCGTTGCTTTGATTGACAGGGGTTGCCGGCAAGGTTACCTGTACTGTTTCGCCACTGGCCAGGCTGCCTGTCCAGTTGTAGGTAAATATATTCGCATTATCGTTAAGGCGGTATTTTATAGCTACCGAAGATAATGTGGCACTGCCATGATTTTTTATCACAACTACAGGAATATACGAGCCTGTGCAAACAGTACCGTGGGGAGCCACAATGCGCTCTATCCCTGCATCGTTGGCCTGCTTTGGATATCCTTTTCGGAACTCCCTTCGAATTGAGACCCGTACGCCATCAAAGCTGACCTGGTCATTGTTTGTTATCCAGTACATTGAAGCACCCGTCATCGGGTCGTAGGTCGCTTCAGAAAAAAATCCTGCCTGCGAACCTGTATGCTCGTAAACCTCCCGTTGCATCGAATTTGAATACGTATGCCACATTGCAAGGCCATATGCTGTTGCAGCATCGAAAGTAAGGATCTGCTGCCTCGATCCAGGAGTTAAAAATGTACCGTTGCCAAACACTGCCTGGTAGAATGCGGTCATGTCTTCGGGTGTAGACAGCGCACTCCCCGCGCCAAGGTCCTGCGAGTAAAAAGAAGTAAAGCCAATCCTTGGGTACCAAACACCTGCAAAGTAGCTTGAAGCTTCGGGAGTGCCGTCCAGGGCCTCGGTTTCGTTCGCTTCAAATGTCCTGTTTAGGTTTAGTGGTTCTGTAACATACTGGTGCAGTGCCTGGGTATAGGTCATATTGGTAACCTCTTCTATGACCCAAGCGGCCAATATGTAATTGGTATTACTGTAACGGTGTCCTGTACCCACTGCAAAATGAGGTGCATGTATCCTGTCTACCACTTCAGGTATGGTCCAATAACGGTCAAGGTCAGCAAGTACATCTTCATAATATTCATCAACCCGGTCATTCGAATAATCAAAAAAGCCTGTTTCGTGCATCAGCATCTGGCGTATTGTTGCTGTTTTGTCAATGTCATGCAGGTCATCAGTTATATACTGCCCAATCTGGTCGTCCAGTGATAGCAAGTTTGCTTCCTGCAATTTTAAAAGGATTACCGCGGTAAACAGCTTTCCTGTACTCGCAACCCCCGCGGTCATATCTGTGGTCATGGGTACGCCGATATCGGCCATGCCTGAAGCGCCTTTCCAGGTACCGATGCCAGGCACATTTACCGCCATGCTTATACCCAGAGGTTCGCCGTCTGCCGACTGGAAATTAGTAGTTATGCTGTCTAAAACCGTTTGGTAGCGGGTGCTCCATTCTGTTGGGATTGATTGTGCATTTGCGCTAAGAGCGGCACACAATGCAAATGCGCTGAGTAATTTTTTCTTCATAATAGTATTGGTTGATTTGTTAATTCGTGTCAAAAGTATCATGAACATTTTTGTAAAAAAGTTCCGATATACCAATGCTCATTCCGGCTTGACCGTTGGTAGGGATTTTCAAACAGTTGGTAAGTTGATAAAGCAATAAAGGCACTGCAGGGTCTTTTACAATACAGTGCTGCCTCCAGGCATTAACAACCGACCTTAAAATTGTATATTTTTACCGCGAATGCTACGTTTAATAAAAAATATAATTTTCATAACATTGCTGTTATTGTGCGCTGTTGCCAATGCACAGGACGGGCCTCCGCTATTGCGAAAAATTACTTCCGAAAATGGCCTGCCCCAAGGATTTATTGGCGCCATCGTGCAGGACAGCAAAGGTTTTATATGGGTGGGCACGCGCAATGGCCTGGGACGTTACGATGGCAGGAAATTCAGGAACTTTTACCATATACCATCGGTAAAGGGCGGACTGTCATCAGGTATAATTACCCAGTTATGGCTGGATAAAAAAGACAACCTCTGGATCACCTACGAATCAGGCCACCTTGACCTATTTAATACCAATACGGAAAAGGTGATTCCCCTAACTTCAAAAAAGGAATTCGCAGGGCTAATAGGTTTGTTCAAAAGGGGCAGGTCTTTTATAGATGATAAAGAAAAATACTGGATGCTGTCCAACACCGGGCAGGTCTATACTATAGATAAGGCTTTAACTTCGCTACGGCCTGTCAGGCAAACAGACACCATATTCGGCATTGCCAAATCCGGGAAATCAATTGTACTGGCAACCCGCCGGGAACTGTTATTTCTGAATCAAAAATCTGCCATAACAAACAGGGTGGCAATCCCTGCCGACAGGGATAATGGGCACCCAATTCACTTTAGTTTAAGAGACAACGCACTGATTGTACGAAAAAACGGGGAAATCGCTATAATTGGCGGCAGTACGGTCACCACTTACCAGCCGGCGACTAAAAAGCTGAAAAACATTGATGTTTTCCTTGACAGCCTGCCCCATTTTACTGTACCTCCCCGTGTACTGGATGATGAAGGCACTATTTACTTTGAAACTGATGGCGTAGGACGGCTGTGGCGCAGTAACGGTAACAGGATAACCAGTCAGGACTTGGGTTTAATGGGTTCCCCTTTATTGATTGACCGGTCCGGCATAGTGTGGACAGGTACCGGAGGGCTTGGCATAGAACACTACGACCTGAGGATCACGCATCTCGACAGGCAGCCGTTAAACACGCGCTTTCATACAGATATCCTTAAAAAGGCCGGGGTAAATGACCGGAGTACCGATAAATTCTTAGATACCATTTCCGGGTATTACTGGCGCTGGATGTACACAAGGGGCGGAACGCTTTGGGTAGCGCAGTCGCAGCCGGATGCGCATATAGGGAGTGTATTTTCGATGGACAGTAACAAAAAAGTAAATTACCCTCAATGGAAGTACCGGGGCGGGGCTCCTAAAAAACTGCCCACCTGTGCCATGGACGAAGATCCGTCAGGCCAGGTCTGGGGGGTTGGCCTTGACATGAGGCTATATATACTCGATCCGCTTACCAATACCATCACCTTCCGTTACCAGGTCCCTTTCGACATTGGCAACCCGTTTCAAAACGACATCAACGGCCTGATTGCAGGGAAAGATGATTTTTGGATAAGCAGTACACACGGGCTGATTCATTACATTACTGGCAATGGTAAAATGACACATTATTTTCCTGAAGTGCGAATCCTTTCAATACTGCGGGATCCTGTGCAAAATGATATTTTGTGGCTTGGAACAATGTACTCCGGACTCATAAAATTTAATACCAGGACCAGGGAACACTTTGGCTACACCACAGCCAACGGCTTACCGCACAACACGATCACTAACCTGCTTGCAGACAGCAGCGGAAACCTCTGGGGCATCAGCGGTAAAGGGCTGTTGTCTTTCGCGTTGGACGGAAGCAGGATACAGCTTCATAATGTGCTTGGAGAAAACGGGCAGGAATTCAACCGGTACCACTATTTTAAATTCACCGATGGCAGGCTCGCATTCGGGGGGGCTTATGGCAATGTCATTTTCGACCCGAAATCAATGCTGACCGACAATTACAGGCCCGCAACGCTCATCACTGCCATTACAATAAACAACAAAGAACTGCCGGCTGATAATGAATATTCCGATAAAGGCATCAGCGGGATCGAAATGATGGAACTGCCGTACAATAGCAATTCCCTTAGATTTGAATTTGCCGCGACCGAATACAACCTGCCCGAAAAAATCCAGTACCGCTATTGGATGAAAGGGCTGGACAAAAGCTGGAGAAATTCCGGCAATGATAATACTGCTACTTATTCCTACATACCGCCCGGGGAATATGAGCTGCACATTAATGCCTCCAACACGATTGGCGAATGGAGCAATAAGGTAAAGGTCGTGAAGATCATCATTGCTCCTCCGTTTTGGCTTACATGGTGGTTTGTTACCGGTATTGTCCTGATCATTGCACTGGTCATATACATTGGAGTAAGGCGAAAAATTGCACAGGCGAGAAAAAAAGACCAGCTCCAGCTGGCATTCGAGCGTGAAGCATTACAGCTTGAAGCCAAAGCCATGCGGTCACAAATGAACCCGCATTTTATATTTAACTGCCTTAACTCCATAAAGTCTTTAATGCACGATTTCAGGAACAAGGAGGCCATTTTGTACCTGACCACTTTTGCACAGCTGCTTCGCAACCAACTCAACAGCAACCTGCTGGAAGTAACCCTAGAAGATGAGCTGCACACGTGCCGCCTTTACCTGAAACTGGAGGCCCTGCGGTTTGGCGATAAGCTGCGCTATGAGTTTGACATTGACCCGGACGTTGATACGCATGCGATAAAGATACCGGCATTACTATTGCAGCCATTCATAGAAAATGCCATCATACACGGGCTGCTGCCACTGCCGCAAGGCGGAAAGATTACCATATCGGTAACGCTGGAAGATGAAACTATCTGCTGTAAGATTGATGATAACGGCGTGGGCAGGGGCACTACTGTAAAAGAGCCCGGGCATGAGTCAAAAGGCGTCAAGCTTGTAGAAGGAAGGCTCGACCTGTATAATACCATGCACAACAGCGAGGCCACTATTGAAATAATTGACAAAAAAGACGGCAATGGCCTGCCAACTGGCACACTTGTAATGATCACTTTAAACATATAAAACATGAGGGCCGTAATTATAGATGATGAGCCACATTGCATCAACGCACTGCAAAGGGATTTACAGTTGTTTTGTCCCGAAGTAGCCGTGATTGCAACCTGCCAATCGGGCCACGAGGGGATAGAAGCCATCAGGGAGCATAAGCCTGATCTGGTTTTCCTTGACATTTCCATGCCGCTCATGAGTGGTTTCCAGATGCTGGAGCAATTGGGAAATACGGCAGATTTTACTGTAATATTTACTACAGCCTATGACCAGTTTGTACTGAAGGCCCTTCGTGTAAGCGCTTTCGATTATCTCCTGAAGCCAATTGACCCTGAACAGCTGATGAATACAATTGACCGCTTTAAGCGCGAAAATGCATCGGTAAGCGTGGCCGAACGTGTGGAAAACCTCAACACGAACAAAAACCTGCAGCCTGAAAAACAACGCATCGCCTTGCGCAACAAAGATGGATATGACTTCATACGTGTAGATAATATACTGTATTGCAATGCAGAACGCGCTTATACCGAAGTAGTGCTATTAGATGGCCGAAAGCTCATTGTGTCACGCTCATTGGGTGAAATAGAGCCGCATCTTCCCAATAGCATTTTTGAAAGGATACACCATTCCACCATTATCAATGTATCGGAGGTGGCTCAATTTTCCCGGAATGAAGGGCTATTTGTCATTATGGAAAATGGTGATAAGCTGGCTGTAGCGCGTTCGAAGAAAGACAGTCTCTTGATAAGGCTTGGAATATAAAAGACTTTCTACATATCTTACAAGCATAAAAATGTACAGAATCCCTGAGCATACAAAATAAACCGCCAACATTCAAAACGCATAAAAAATGTCCTAATAATTACCGCTAAAGTAGGCCAATTTCTTCAAATCCTGCATAAAATGGTTTGGATTTTGTACATTTGGGGTCACTCTTTAAAAAGTGTTAAATCTGAAGATTTAGCACTTTTTTGTTTTAATAAGCTACATCCGTTACATACTGCCCCCGTACGATAATCTTCATACACCAGGTCATAACTATTTTTATAAACTGCCTCCTCACTATCCACATAGCCGCCATAGCTATCCGTTAGCCCCTGATACTGTATCTGGGGCTTAAATAATAAACTCTTTTGAGCTTTTTAGAAAAATATCATCATGTAAATATAATAACTTGCACACCAGACTTATCAAATGGTTATCGTATAAATAAAATTTGAAACTATCATTATACCTATGTTGAATACTAAGCTACTGATTATTCTTACATGGTAAAATTTCTGCGCAGGAAAGTGCATTTAAGAAAAAACCGGCCTATAAACCAATTTTAAGTAAACCTTAAGCGAATTAATGCAAGCTAAAATAGTTGTAGCGCGTTATTTTGTTGTAACAATTAATAGTAGTCAAAATGAAACTTTTAGCCTGCATACTATTTGTCGTATTCCTGCCTATTAAGTGGGAAACCGACTTTTCTGCCGCCCAAAAAATCGCTAAGGAAGAACATAAATTCATCCTGCTCAATTTCTCAGGTTCCGATTGGTGCGCGCCCTGCGTGGCAACACGAAAATACTATTTTGAAAGCGAGGCCTTTGCCAATATGGCCAAAGGCAACCTGGTACTTTTAAACGCTGATTTTCCAAGGAAAAAGAAAAACCAGCTTTCTGAAGAGCAAACCAAAAAGAACGAGACGCTGGCCGAAAAATACAATAGCGAAGGCATATTTCCTCTTACGCTGTTGCTGGATACCAACGGCAAAGTGATAAAGACCTGGAAAGGGAAACCCGAAGCTACGGTTGACGGTTGGGTAAAGGAAATCAAGGCTGCCAGCGATTCCCGTAAATAGATACGCTATGCAGGAATTCTCCCGGTCACTAAAGCTGATGGGCAACAATTTTACCATTACGGTGGTAAGCCCTGATATAAAAGAAGCGGAAGCACATATACAGGCCGCTGTTTACGAGATACGCCGTATCGAAAGGTTGCTTACTACGTTCGACAATAACAGCCAAACCGCCCTGATAAACGAAAATGCAGGGATAGCCCCTGTACCGGTAGCTCCTGAGGTTTTTGAAATCATTAAGCGCAGTATCGGTATTTCCCAAATTACGCAGGGAGCTTTCGATATCAGCTACGGCAGCATCGACCGAACCTTGTGGAATTTTGATAAATCCATGACAGCGTTGCCGCCAAAAGAGCAAGCCATGAAAATGGTGAACCTTATCGACTACCGGAATATCATACTCGACGACAGGGATAATTCGGTTTTGCTCAAAAACAAGGGGATGCGCATTGGCTTTGGCGGTATCGGTAAAGGCTATGCCGCCGAGATGGCCAAACGCCTGCTTATGCAAAACGGGGTGCAAAGCGGCATCATCAATGCCAGTGGCGACCTCACAGCCTGGGGGGCGCAGCCATCAGGTAATCCATGGCGGATCGGCATATCCAACCCAGACCATCCTGAAGTTATTTTTTCCTACCTGGATGTATCGGGCAAAGCAGTGGCGACTTCAGGCAACTATGAAAAATACGTGATGATAGGCGGTAAAAAATATTCCCATACCATCGACCCGAAAACGGGGCTGCCCATATCGGGGATCAAAAGCGTCACCGTGATAAGCGGCAACGCAGAATTTGCCGATGCCATGGCTACCCCAATCGCAGTAATGGGCATCAATGCGGGCTTGTACCTTATCAACCAGATTCCGGACCTGCATTGTATCATCATTGATGATAACAATAAACTATATACCTCAAAAAACATAAACCTTACCGCACATGAAACCCTCCTTTCTTAGCATTACCATTATTACCGCCATGCTTTTTAGCGCCTGCTCCCCTGTAAAAGAGTACCAGAAAAATAAGATCAACGATGGAGAAATGTCGCTCTCGAATCGTAAAGTAGAGAAAACCGAATTGAGCTTCCAGTCTTACAGGGAAGGCTCATCTGGTGCCAATGCCGGAAAAAGCGGCGGCGGTTGCGGATGTAATTAACCAATAACAGCACAGCAACAACATGAAAAGGATATTTATAACAGGGCTGGCTCTTTTGGGGCTCATGAAAATCTATGCCCAGGAGCAGCCCACAGATTCTACAGCATATAAAGCCAGAAGGCTGAAAGTGGATGAGATAAACCTGGTCTCAAGCTACTATAAACAGGATGGCAACAATTCTGCCGTAACAGGTGGTACAGGTACCGAGAAACTTACCGATGTCTCCAACGCAATAGATGTACGCCTCGTTAAGTTCGGTGAAAACGGCATCAAGCACAATTGGGATTTTGAGGTAGGTGTCGATCATTATTCTTCGGCATCATCCGATAAAATAGACCTGCAGGCCAATTCTTCCGCATCCTCTTCAGATATGAGGGTATATCCGTCACTCAATTACATTCGCGAAAATGAGGCAAAGGGCCGTGCGTTCGGCATAGGGGTCTCATCTTCCACTGAATATGACTACCAGTCGTTCGGCGGGAACATTAGCTTTTCACAAAAAACAAAAGACCGTAGCGGTGAGTTTACCGCAAAGCTACAGGCCTTTCTTGACCAGGTAAAACTACTTGCTCCCGTAGAACTGCGTGGTGTGCCCGGCACTGATGATGCTGGTAACGCCTCGCGCAATACCTTTGTCGGTTCGTTAAGCTATTCGCAAATCATCAACCGGAATTTCCAGCTACTCTTCCAGGCCGATCTGGTGCAGCAACAGGGCTACCTCAGCCTGCCCTTCCATAGGGTATATTTTACCGATGGCTCCGTACACCAGGAAAAGCTGCCGGATGGCCGCCTCAAAGTGCCGCTCGCAGCACGTGCCAGTTACTTTTTAGGTGATAATATTATCTTTAGGGGCTATTACCGTTTTTATACCGATGACTGGGGCATAACATCCCATACGGCAGAACTGGAAGTACCGGTAAAGATCACCCCGTTCCTTTCTATATCGCCGTTCTACAGATATTATACCCAGACTGCTTCCAAATATTTTGATGGCTACGAAAAGCACGCCCCGCTGAGTGATTTCTATACCAGTAATTACGATTTATCTAAGTTCAATAGTAATTTTGTAGGTATAGGTTTCCGGATGACACCGGTGAACGGGCTCTTTGGTATCGAACACCTCAACCTGCTCGAAATCCGGTATGGACATTACACCCGGTCTACGAACCTGAACTCTGATATTATAAGCATTAATATCCGGTACAAATAACTTATGTATCTTTAAGAAGATTTAAGCTAATGAAAATACTTATAGTTGAAGATGAAACAGGTATAATTAACTTCCTGGCGCAGGGATTGCAAGAAGAAGGCTATGAGGTATTGGCAGCAACCGACGGTAAAAGCGGGCTTACCCTCGCCCTTGAAGAACAGCCGGATGTTATTTTGCTGGACTGGATGCTACCGGGACTCAGCGGACTCGAAGTATGCAAAGAATTGCGGATCCGTCAGGTTGATACACCCGTTATTTTCCTTACTGCCAAAGACACCATTCAGGAAACCATTGAAGGGCTGAGGGCCGGTGCGAACGATTACATTAAAAAGCCATTCAGTTTTGAGGAATTATTAGAAAGGATCAAGGTACAGCTGCGGGCAAAAACAGAGAAGCAAAAGGAGGTCGTTATCGGTAGCATAACTATCGTACTGACTGCGCATAAGGTTTTTAAAAACGGATCATCAATCAACCTTACCCAGCGTGAATTTGAATTATTGGCTTATCTTGTACAACATAAAAATGAAGTTTGTACCCGCACCCAGATCATTAATGATGTGTGGGATATCCACTTCGAATACGACACGGGTGTAATAGATGTCTTTATCAACGGAATCCGAAAGAAACTCGAATTAGACAAGGAAGGCGACTTTATAAAAACCATTCGTGGAATAGGATACATAGCAGAATTATAAACCATGGCATTAACATTCAGGAACAGGATCGCGCTTTTTTACAGCATTACTGCTGCCTTGCTGATGTTGCTTGTCTTTGTGGTAATTTTCCTTATTGTAAGGAATGGCGTATACAGAAGCCTTGATAACAACCTGCAAAAAGAGGTAAACGACCTATATACCGAAATAACAGTTACACCGGCCGGTTTTTCTGTTGAAAAGGAAGAATGGCATGAGAAAGAACACAACACCCTTGACATTAACCCCATTTTCATACAATTTACAGATCGTAACGGGCAGTTCTTTGAGCGTTCTCCTAATCTTAAGAACTCAAAACTACACTATAAAAACGCTGGCGAAGCTATATTTTACGACAGCCTGCTGGACAGCATACCCGTGCGGCAGGCCCAGGTGCAGGTCCGTTACAAAGATACGGTTGTAGGGTATATACTGGTAGCCGCCCCGCTTCAGGATGCCGGAAACCTGCTTACTAACCTGAAGGAAGTACTATTAGTTGCCTATCCGTTACTGCTGATTGTATTGTTTTCATTTACCCGCCTTGTTGCAGGAAGGAGTATAAAGCCAGTAAATAATATCATTGAAACCGCAGGCCGTATTTCGCGCACCAACCTTTCTGAAAGGATTACCTATCCCGAAAATAAAGATGAGTTGTACACCCTCTCACATACCATAAATAACCTGCTTGACCGTATTGAAAGCGCTGTGATCCGGGAAAAACAATTTACATCCGACGCATCGCATGAATTAAGAACCCCGCTTGCAGTAATAAAAGGAACCCTTGAGGTGCTGATACGCAAGACGCGCACCCAGGAGGAATTTATAGAAAAGGTCAGGTATTGTATCACCGAAACAGACCGTATCAACCTGTTGGTGGACCAGCTTTTGCTGCTTGCGAGATTTGAAAGCCGGAAAGAAACCCTTAAAGTAGAAAACACCAACATTAACGCGCTTGTTCTGGATACCATATCCCGCAATTCGCAAGCGATTAAAGAGAAAAACATAAAGATTGAAACTCGTATTGCCGAAAACCTGTATATGGAAACGGATGCCTACCTGTTATCGATGGTGCTGGAAAACCTCATTTCCAACGCGGTAAAATACTCTGATCCTGATGGTATAGTAACATTATCGGCAAGCCGTAGTAAAAACGGCATCCTGATACAGTTGGCAGACAACGGCATAGGAATCGCAAAAGATGAACAGGAAAAAATATTTGCGTCTTTTTACCGCTCACGGCCCGATGACCATATCCATACAAAAGGCAGTGGCCTTGGCCTGTCTATTGTAAAGCGTATTTGTGAATTGCTGGATATAAACATTACCATTGAAAGCGAACTTACCATTGGCACAACAGTTACCCTTACTCGAAATAATTAGAAACGTTTACCGATAAATCGACAAATTACTACCAATATATCTTTACCTGAGAATCTCCGTGTAATGTAAATTCTGAAAAATCTTTATCCTGAATATTTTTAGGGGTAATCTCAGCCAGCTGCCCCTTTTCTCCGGCTTCAACCCTTACTTTAGGAACCTGCTTGTCACGTTCCAGCGGCAGGATCATCATCCTGAAGGAGAACCGGTTGTTACCCCGTACAAAATAAGTAAGGGAATTGCGTCCGGCTTTAAAATCAGTGACAGGATATTCGTTAAAGAGCATAAATCCTCCTTTCTCAACTTTATAATACTGGCGGGGTACTATCCCGAAAGCGATACCCGCGCCGTATACCTCCTGCCCTACCTGCCCCGAGCGTTCCCAGCCGTCTTGCAGGTCTTCGAGGGCTACCCAAAGATTTGCGTCCACTTCGCCCATGCGGATATCCTCTTTTTCAGCGATTACCTCACGGGGCAGCCGTGGCGGATAATAATACGACACCCTGTTGATAATATGCCGTATGCATTCGGCAAGCAAGAGCTTTACCGATGGCAGGATTTCATCCAAACCGTCTGCTTCGTTTAAGAATGTATGGATTCCGGCAAATACTTCCTGTTCTTCATACGCTGCCGTGTAAGGAGCATCCTTAAGCGGATAAATGGCGAAGAAAGTAGGATAATGCCGGGCATTGCCATATTCGCATTCCCACAGCTGTACATTTTTAAGTATGGCAGCAATAAAAAGATAGCTTATATTGAGGAACATCTTGTCCCCGGTTTCTTTGTAGAGCCGCAGCAATGCCCCCGCTGAAAAAGCAGAATTATTCGCCTGGTAGAAAATATCAAATCCCAACCCGTCGAGTTTCTTTGCTGCTTTTATTGCCTCATCAAGATATCGCCTTTCACCTGTCAGCTGCCAGACCTGTATCATAAGGTGGGCATACGCTCCTGGCACATCCTTTTCACCGCCCATCCCTTCAGCCGTTTCTTGCTTAAGCACCTCCAGTGTAGCCATCTTGTAAAATACCGGCCATTCGTAATTGAAATGGCGCGCTACTTTTATTACGTATTCAATGGAATCCATCAGTAATTTTTTAGCCAGCGCATCGCCATCCAGCGCCATGCGCGAGAGGTTGAGTAGCGGGTGGTGCAGATACCAGGAGTCCATGACCTCCGGCTGTTTCTGCTCTTCACTCCAGTCGAGGTTCTTTTCCATCGCCGGAAGCCAGCGTACTAAAGTACCCAGCCCAGGGTCATAGAATTTTTCCAGGCCATTGCGCAGCGTATCTATCACCGGGTGATGGTCTTCACCACTCCATTTATCATAATCAAGCAGGGGAAGCAGCACCGCAAGTTGTACCATGCTTTCCGGAGGCGTCTTGTAATCACTCACGTAGGCATTCAGGAACGATTGTCCGTCGGCATATTTCCAGCAGCCTTTGTGGTTTTGAAGGTCATGTAGCCCTTTATGTAAAAAGTCAGGCCAGTCGTGATAGCTTGTTGCGGGCGTTGGTAAATGGAGATATATCGCTGCGAGATAATCCAGGAATTGTTGCGACATTTTGTAATTATCTTCCGGTATGGCTTCCGCCAGCACGACAAACGCATCCGAAACCGTATATTCTTCCCCAGCCTTTAAAGGCTTATCAATGCGGTTTACGGGGAGTTTCATACCGATCTCAGGCCAATCTCCCCCTACCAGATCGCCTGCCGATGTTTCGGTTTCCTGACAAAACTTGTTTAGCGCGGTAAGATTCTGGAAATAGAAAACAGAACCTGTTTGCGGATACTCGTGGGAAAAGAACAACAATCCCGAACGATTGCCGATCTGGCTCGCGTGTATGGTACCGCTGGTATGTTGCACTTTGCCATGTTTTTTAAATAATGGCATAATGTCCCGTGGCCAATACGGAATTAGCAGGTCAAAAGCAGGTGTGATCGTGGTTGAGTACCGGAACATTGCCTTCTCCGATTCCGGAAATTGCAAAGCCACTTTTATAACTCCCGTTACTCCCGAAAAGGAAAAGTCGGCACGATCCTTCGTCTCATTGATATTGTCTGTCACAAGCTTGTCGTTCACGGTATAGGCAGCTCTAAAGGCCACCCTGCCACCGTTGGGCCATTCGGCAACAAGCCAAAAGCAACACTCTGCCATTATGCCTTTTATAACGTAATCGCCGACATTGCGCTCAAAGATAGCCGTACCCGATGCCAGGCTATCCTGCGCGGTCGCCGTCCATGCAGAAATTGGCTTCATACTCATGTAAATTTTGCGTATTAAATTATCTGGAGGTGGGGCCTAATTTTTATATTGACCACATCGCAACGTTTCGGCTGGGAGATGCAATACAATATAGCCACAGCGATATCATCAGCAGTGAGCATCTTCAGCGCCTCTACCTCTTGCTTCTTTTCTTCAGTAGATTGCGGCTGCATATCAGTATCCACCGCACCGGGTTCGATCAGGCTTACTTTAATGCCCTGCTCATTGACTTCTTTACGCAGTGCTTCCGAAAAACCCTGTATCCCGGACTTCGTGGCAACATACACGGTACCTGTCTCCTCGCGTACATCGGCGCTCATAGAACCTATATTCACAATATGCCCTCCGTTTTTCATTCTCTTTACAGCCTCGGCACAGCATGCAACATACGCCAAAAGGTTTGTGTTGATAACCCGGTGCCAGTCGTCATAACTGCCTTCTTCAACATTTCCAAAGGCGAGCGCGGCATTATTAATCACAATATCAGGTGTCCCGAAATTATCATCTACGGCACGAAATACCTGCTCTATCCCTTCTTTGGTACTCAGGTCTGCGATAACATCATATACTTCTCCTTTCGCTACAGCATACAGGTCGCGAAGTGTTTCCTTTAAATGCTGCTCGTTGAGGCCCACAATCAGTACATGGGCGCCCAATTCGGAAAGCAACAATGCAGTTGCCCTTCCTATACCGGTTGTCCCTCCGGTTATTACTATCTTTTTACCGGTCACGCTCTCCGGCAGGTAATCTTTCATTTTTTCCATAGCATTTATCATTCGTCTGTTAAGGCCACGACTCTATTACTAAGTTATTCTCTCGTGAAAATAACATTTCCCGGAACCGTACCACTCCTGCTTTATCGTGTGTTATTTCAGTTATGGCGTAGTTGGCGTTTTATGCAATGTATCCCCAACCGTTGCCGAACCAGGCCCTGTTTCGTGTACTGTATCATTGGTAGCTTCATCGTTCCGGGTAGGTGTTTCCGACCTTTCGGTTTCGTGGTTGCCATACGATTCCTCATCCTTCTTTTCGTTCTGGTTACACGACCATAAAAGTGATGCCAGCATAACCATTGCCATACCCGTAAGTTTAATTCCCTGTAGTTTCATAATATATAGTTTATAGTTATTCGATCTTATTCAAACCGCATATCGCGGGACCATTGATAACAGCGCCGTGTGCCGTAAAACGTGAACCGTGCAACGGGCAGTCAAACGATTTCTCGTCATCATTCCATTGCAGCACGCCACCCATGTGGGGGCAAACAGCCGAACAGCTGTGCAGCGTGCCATCATCATCCCTGTATACCGCAATCTTATCAACCCCTTTCGACAGGATGGCACCATTTCCGGGAGGCAGTTCATTGATCTCTTTAATATCACCCGAAGCGATCCAGTCTTTCACCAAGCGGTAAGCCATATTACCAACTTCCTTTAAATAATCGGTCCCTGTGCGGAAGGTGATGCGGGCCGGGTCATAAAGGTCAGCCCATTCGTTTGCCTTTCCGGTAATCAGGTCGTTGATGATAAGGCCGCCAAGCGTACCGTGCGTCATGCCATTGCCCGAGTCTCCGGTGATAATGTAAATAGTATCATCCCCCGGATTTTTACCGATGTAGCCCAGGGAATCTACCGGTTCCATAACCTGACCCGACCATCGATATATGACTTCCGTCAGGTAAGGAAAATGGGCCCGTGTCCATGCTATAAGCCTGTCATACCGCTGCGCTTCAGTAATTTTTTCTTCATCTGCCTGGCCTGTCTTGTGGTCTTCCCCTCCCGATATAAGCAGATCAAAGTCGTCATTAAACGGCTCCAGCCTCACATAATGATAGGGCTTGGCAACCCATCTGGATTCCATATTACCCGTGTCCCACCACATACTGTACGGCAGTATTCCTTTGGGAACCTTAGCCCCAATTACATAAGTGCGGTAGGGCCATTGCTTGGTATGCATGGTAAAGAGATCGTTTACGGGAGTATTGGTCGCCACCACAATATGGCTGGCCTTTATTGTAAAGCCATTCGCTGTTGCCCCATCACCGGTAATGGTGTCGGCGTGGCTGTCGGTATATATTTCACCTCCCATACGGATGATGGCATCAGCAAGTCCTCTCAGGTATTTAAGAATGTGGAACTGTCCCTGCGCTGGGAACTTAATAGCCCTTTGATTACTGCCCGCCGGAAAACCGGGTATCTGCGGAACCATCTCTGTCGGCAGGCCGGCCCTGTGTGTCGCTTCGAGTTCTTTGTCAAGATTCTCTTCTTTATCGGTCGGGTCGGTAAACAGGTGGCCGTCCACTCTTTTAAAGTCGCAGTCGATGTTTTCAAGCGTTACGATACTGTTGATCCATTCCAATGCCTGCCGATGGCTTTGTGCAGCCAGCTTTGCTTTCTCCTCGCCAAAAAATTTCTCAAGTTCGTAATACCTGTCATCCAACGCGTAGGTAATATGCGCGGTTGTCCGGCCGGATTCACCACTTCCCAGGCAGCCATCTTCAAGAAGGGTTACCTTCCTACCTGATTTTGCAAGGCAATAGGCTGTCGTGAGTCCTGCTATGCCACCGCCAATGATAAGCACATCGGTTACCGTGTTGCTTTGCAGCGGCGCATACCGGAGCGGTTCCACGGAGTCATTCCAATAGGAATGGTGGTGGCCGCTCGTTATACTTTCATTGATCGGGTCTTTATCCATACCATGTCATTTTAATAATCGCCGTTAACGCCATCCTTTTTTGAATTGATGCTCGCCCTTTCGCGCTGCGAGGCCGGATGCGATGAGCTTTCCCTTCCATCCTCTTTCATACTCGACTCCATTTTTTTATGCATATTCGCTGCAATGGCACTGTCAGGCATCACGATGTTCATGGCGGCCTGTGCCTTATTCTTGAATCCCGGAACTACAGTAGCGCTGCCATCCATCAGGCCTTCGTAACCTGCTTTTGCTACCTCTTCCGCAGTATACATATCTGTCTCTTTATACGTTACGGTGTTTTCCGCTTTTGCCTTATGGAAAAAGTCGGTATCTGTAGCTTCAGGCAGCAGTGCCGTTATTGTCACTTCCGTATCCTCCAGTTCCTCAACCAGCGCTTCCGTAAAAGAAAGCACGAAAGCCTTGGTAGCCGCATAGACCGACAGGTAAGGCGATGGCGCTTTCGATACCGATGAGGCCAGTTGCAATATCCTGCCTTCGTTGCGCTCTGTCATTTCTTTCAGATAAAACTTTGTAAGGCTCACCAATGAGGAAATATTCAGTTGAATGAGGTCGAGTTCGCGCTTCAGGTCGGTTTTTATAAACCTGCCCCACTCGCCCTGCCCGGCATCATTTACCAGTACATTTACGGTAATGCCGAGTTCGGTAGTCTTGTCGTATACTTTCTGTGCGGCATCCGCTTCAAAAAGGTCGGCAGGAATAATGTGTGTATGAATGCTGTTATTTAGTTGTTCCAGCTCTGCAGCAGTTGCCCTGAGGTTTTCCTCATTACGTGCCACAAGCACAAGGTGATAGCCATCCTGCGCAAATAGTTTCGCCAGCTCGTAGCCTATTCCGCTTGTAGCTCCTGTAATCAATGCATGTTTAGTTTCCATAGTTTTTTTTGTCTTCTGTTTGGTTTTAAATATTTCCTTCCGGTTCGGCATAATCACTTATCGGATGTTGCTCCGGTGGTGCTGGCTGTGCTCCGTCATTTTTGCTGTTCTTGTCGCTGCCTTCCACCTTTACTATTTTGTTGTAAATGCCCAGCAGTAAAAACGGTGATGCCCATTGGCCTACAAAAAGAGCGGACTTATCCCTCCCCAGGCAGTTCAGGGTTGCAGATGCTGCCATAGCCCCGATCGCGGCCCATAAAAAAAGGTCGGATGGCAATTTTGAAGTTTGCTTTTCAATAGCCTTTGCCACAGGCCCTTCGGAATGGTCGTTTTGAATAATTGACATAGAATGATGTTTTAAATTAGGACTTTTCTTTGACTTTAAATAAAGATAAGGCCCCGTTTGTAAAGCATTTTTACATCATTATGTCGATTACTTACATCACGCCCGTTAAGCTTCCGTTAATAGAAGTATGACGCTTTGATAAGGCCATGGTGAGCGAATGCCGGTACATATCCGCTATCCGCCCGCCTGCCCTGACAAGCCAGGGCGCGCCTTTAAGTTCGTGAACAAGGGGTATTTATGAAGATAAATACTAAAAGAAGAAACAGGATATGGAGTTAGTTATCTTCAACATATGGAATATCAAAACCTATCATAGCGCCTGTTGCACCATCATGGTTTATTTCCTTTATTCTAATTGCTTCGCTATACATGTGCGTTACATTAAGTCGCTCCGCTGTTATCCTGACATCTGCTGATCCCAGAATTGACTGCTTTTCTCCCGGCCTTAAGGCACCACCATTATCCTTAACCTCAAATGAAAGCCTTCCGCCCTTATGCTTGTAGCTTACCTCAATTGACGGACCGGCAACATTCTTTATCCGGACTATTGTATGTGCAAGGACCGGTTGTGTAAGCATAGGCGGCAGGTAGATACCTTCGGCATCTAAACCGTCGTCATCAATCGTAAAGCTAAAACCATTGGCATGTAGCAATTGCTGCACCATAAGATAGTTGGTTACCATAGCTATCTCCTCCTCCAGCGAAATATAATCGCCTGTACTGTTTTCGAGTATCTGGCGGGTCAGCCGGGCAAATTTGGAAAGGTAGGTAGCCGCAATGTCCGGCTTATCCTCCCTGATCAGCCTCTTGATGCTGTCGATAGATGATGTTATAAAATGCGGGCTCATTTGCGTAAGCAGCAGTTGGCGGCGCAGGGTATCGCTCTTTTTAGCGAGCAGCTGGTTCTTCTTTTTAAAGAACCTGTACAGAAATACCGTCACCAGGACCAGGAATATTGTTACTGTTATCGAAACCCATATTTTCACGCTTTTGCGGAAGCTCTCCTGTTCCAGCTTTACGCGTTGAAGTTCACGTTCCTGCTTTAGGAGTTTGTTTTGTGTCTCAATTCTTTCGGTCTTAAAATTAAAGGCCATTTTATCTGCCGTACCTTTCTTCTTCTCGGCGTCGTAATGCTCTTCAAGTGCCTGATGCTCCTTCAGATAAGTGCAGGCTTTTTGAAAATCCTTTGTTTCAAAATACACCTCGCTCAGGCAAAACGCTACAATCGATTGCTCATCACTTTTGTTGGCAGCAACAGCCTGATCGTATACCAGTTTCAACTGGTATTCCGCTTCTTTATAGTTGCCGTTGGTAGTGCAAATTTTGCCGTAATAGATACGGCAGTTGTTTACGTCTCCGGGGTCATAGGCCAGGGCAGCCTCCAGGGATTGCTTAAAATAACTTTCAGCCAACTTCAGGTTTACCGTTCCCGCATAAGGGTCGGTATAACAATGGCCAAGTGAGGCCAATATATTATCGATACTTTCGTATTCCGGAATTTTTTTTGCCAGCGCCAGCGCCTCCTTAAACATTGGTATCGCCAACGCGGTATTCCATTGTACGTAGATCTCGCCCTGCCGCCACAGCGCCAGCTCCAGCAGCTTATCATGCTTAAATGTCCTCAATGTTTTTACGGCACTGTCGGCATACGTCATTGCCCTTATCATAATACCGTGCCTCCTGTAGCATTTTTCGAGATTTAGAAGGCATCTGGCAACCGTTTCCTTATCGTCAAATGCCTGAAGAATCTCAACGCATTCTTCTCCAAGCGCAATGGCAATTTCGTAATTTGCCGTTTCGGTATAAAGCGATGAAAGATTGTACAGGCTATAGCCGAGCTCCTTTTTCAGCTTGTACTTTCTTGAGACATTGATGGCTTGTTTGTAGTAAAGCTCGGCTTTCTGCTGATTGCCTTTGCCGTTAAAACTCAGGCCCAGCCGGTTTAGCGAATCGGCCTTTTTTTCGGGGGAAATTTTCCTGCTGCTGCGCTGTGCCAAAACATCCTGTGGCAAAAACAACAGGAAGCCTATTATAAAGCAAACTGCAGCAAATCGTTTCATGCGTGCCTGCTTTTTATTTTATACGGAACGGCGAAACGGCTTACCGCGCCTTTTACTGTGCCATCTTCTATGATAGAGGCGACCTCAATAGGGCCATGCGCCGAATTGAGCCTTTCCGAAGTGATATTTGTTGCCATAGACCGGTGGCCCTGCCTGGCTTCCGTACTGATACCCTTTCCGTTGTCAGAGACTTCAAAGTAAAGCCTATGCCGTTTCTTGTAGAAGCGCACCTGTATCATCCCTCCAGCTTTTTTTCCGGCGAGGCCATGTTTTACGGCATTTTCTATAAAAGGCTGCGTGAGCATCGGCGGAATGTGTATTGTTTCGGTGTCGATGCTGTCATCTGCTGTAATTTCAAAATCGAAATTATTATAGAGTAACTGCTGTATCACCAGATAATTGGCGGTCATACTGATCTCCTCTTTCAGGCTTATGTATTGCAATGAGGAATTTTCCAGTATTTGCAGCGTAAGTTGTGAAAATTTCGAGAGATAGTTGATCGCTTCATCATTTTTATCTTCATATATAAGGCTTTGTATGCTGTCAACCGAATTGAAGATAAAGTGTGGATTCATTTGTGTAAGCAGCAGTTTTTGCTTTAGTTCGTTATTCCTGTTGGTGGCAATGGCACGTTTTTGCCTGAAGTAAAAGTACAGTAATACAAGCACGGTTGCAAGCACTATAATAGCGAAGATAAAACCGAAAAGAAAAACGTTCTTGCGCGAATCTGCCTGTTGCGCCTCGATCTTTTGCGTTTCGGCAGTAGCCTGAAGGAGGCTGTTTTGCAACGATAGCTGTTCGGCATCGAATTTTACCGATTGTGCTTCGGCGTTGGTAAGCATAGCCTCATCCATCAGCTCCCGCTTTGCCATTATGGCTTCCATTCCGTAATTATAGGCCTGTTCATAGTTGCCTAAGCCTTCATAAAGCCGGGCAAGCTGCTGATTGGCGCGTATATAATCCTCATTTGGTTCTGTTATCGGCTTCAGGCTGATACACTTTTCTAAAAAAAGCCGGCCCTGGGGGATATCTTTACGGGAAAGGTATAGTTCTCCAAGATGCAGCAGGATACCCATACGAATATCCACATAAGGGTTTGCTTCTTCATCTGCCAATGCCTGCCGGTAGCAGAATTCAGCTTTCCTGCTGTTACCCGTCATAAAGTGGCATACACCCATCCGGTCCTTTATGTACGCCTTTGAGTTGTAGAAGCCGGTACCGGGAGTATCGCCAACCGCGACGGAAAGCAGCTTCATTGCCGCGTCATATTTCTTTTGGCTGATAAAAAAGTCGGCATATATTACCTTGGCAGTAACGGCATTTTCTTTTTTGTGCGGATTTCGTTTGAATATACCTATTGCCTGCCGGTTGTAGCGTGCGGCCTTGTCATAATCTTTTTTAAACAGGTAGATCTGTGCCATGACACTGTAGCAGTATGCAATGCCTACGGAGTCTTTCAGGCTACACTGCATTTGAAAGGAATTCGTAATGTAATAAAAAGCATCATCGTACTGCCGTGACCTTACATAGGCCTGGGCATTGCGGTAGGCCGCATCGGCGCGGAGCTCCTTTTGGGCATTCATAAACTCGGTGTCCACATCATTCTGTGCCACAGCGGCTTTATAATTTCGTCCTGCCCTGCTGCTCGTATCTGCAATATGTTGAAGGGAATCGATCCGTTTATAATTCTGCGCATAAAGAAGTGCGCCCTCACCCCAAAGGACGCAGGACAGGATACAAAAATATTTTATCAGAAGGCTCCTTTTCACTTTATCCTGTTATTCGGGACTACCACTTACTGTAGCTTTCCAATATGGTTAAGAATTCTTCTTTCTTGCGCACAGCCAGGGGTATTTTCGATTTGTCTTTCATTACTATCGTCGCCCCGCCATCCGCTTTAATAAAGTGGTCAAAATACAGCATATTGATAAGGTGTGACTGGTGCGAACGGAAAAAGCCCTGTGGCGTAAGCATGGTTTCGTAATCTTTGAGTGTATTGGATACCACAAGCTGTGGCGCGTTGACGAAGTAGAACGTGGTATAATTCTTCTCCGATTCGCAATGCACAATGTCCTGTACATTAACCGAATAAACCTTCTCCGCAGTCTTCAGTATCAGTTTCTGCAAATTGTTCGGACGCTCCATATTAGAAAACAGGGTGCTCAGTTTCAGGTCGAGTACTTCCTTGTTCACGCTTTCCTCTGCTTTTTTCACGGCTTCTATAAGATCGGCCGGTTCAAGCGGCTTCAAAAGGTAGTCGATGGCACTAAAGCGGAATGCCGTTATGGCAAACTCCTGGTAACCGGTAATGAATATCACCTTAAAATTAATAGGGCTCAGTTCTCTTAGCATATCGAAACCCGTACCATCAGGCATTTCCACATCCAGGAAAACCAGATCCGGAACGTAGCGCCTAATGGCCTCTATGCCCGATTTCACATTTTCAGCCTCGGCAATTACGGCCACACCCGGACAGTACTGCTTTATCGTGGCAATATTTTTACTTCTTATTTTTTCAACGTCGTCTATAACAATGGCTCGTAGCATATTTGTAATTTGTAGTATTAGTTGGCGTGTATATATCCTTTACCCAGCTTTTCGCTTATCAGTTTGTCACGTTCTCTTTCAGCTTTTTGCGCAGAATCGAATGTTTTTACATTCTTCTGCCCCGCAGTTCCGGTTTTTCCGTAAGAAATATTCAGAATGTTGCCATCCTGCACCACCTGCCAGAACTTATCACTTTTATCATCTTTACAGGTCAGCAATACGGTTTCTCCTTCCTGAACTCTAATTTCGTACTTATGACAGGACAGGAGATTGTATGCGGCAGACTCATAGCGCATCTTTTCCCTCAAATGGTAAAGGTATTCGGTGTCGGCTACTTCAAATTCGAGGGTATAAAGGTCTTTTTCAAGCTTTCTCTTTACCGGTTTTGATATAATTACTTTGTTCGCGGCTTCAATTACTTTGAGTGGTTCATTTTCAAAACGGACATAATATTGACCATTGTACATTCCACTGCCGGAAATTTTCATGCCGTATTGCTCCGAAAGCTCATCATTATGCTTGCGCCAATAGTCGTGGCTTTCTCTCTTTCTGCCTTCTTCAGCAGAAATATCTAATCTTCTGCCATCGTTGTACAGGTGCATCAGGTCATATTCCTCCTTCCGCGGATGTTCCGCAACCAGCGTTATCCATTCCTCTTCAGGGATTGGCAATTTTTTAAAATACGGCCTTTCAGCATGTCCCGTTTCCAGCAGTATCTGCAACGCAAAGTCTTTGGAGCCAATATCGCTTCCTGCATCAGGATGATCTACCCTTACTTCGGCTATTACCTTTGTATCTTCAATACTTTTGACCGTGATCGTGTACAGTGTTGCCATGGTTTCTATTTACTGACCGCTAAGATATGAAAACATAAACCTGCACAATACGGTAATGAAAATTCGACCGGATGTATTTAAAATTCGTTTTACGCATTCACTACTACAAAACCGTATGTAACAAAAAACCGCGCCTACAGCACGGTTTTTTCGTCTACTAAAATGCACAAAAATTAAAAAACTATCTTTTTAACCGCTATCCGTCCATCTGCGGCTGTAACCTTTATTATAAGCACCTGCCCCTGTTGTGATAATCCGGAAACGGTAACTTCAGGCGCGTCAATACTATTACTACTATAAAGCAGCCTTCCCCTTATATCATACACCAAAACTGACTTCATATCCATATTGCCGGTGCTGATATTAATCCCATTATCGTTTTTGTAAGCAATTATACTGTTACTGTCAAATACAGGAAGCACTGTAGACAAATGCATCGCATAAATCACTTCAAACCGGCCCTCAATACTGCCCGCTTCGGTAGTAAAGGAATAACCTCCCTGCGAAAAATTATGTAACAAGCCCGTAACATTATCTTTCAGATAGATCTGCTGCCCTGCTGCAAAAACACCATCGGTATGATCAACTTCGATACTGTAGGTTCCTGCTGTAGCAGCCTTATATCCTAATGCCACCACATCTGCCGCGTCAAACAACGGCCTTGCCTGTATGCCTAATTTATTATCTCCTGCCAACGACCACAGCGCAATATCACCATCGGTAAAGGCCTTACCGTCGAACCCGAAATCAAGCCCCGTAGTTGCCGCCGGTGTATAAGCGATCATCGCCTGGTGGAATTCATTCGATACTCCTTTAAGATTCAGCCATAAACGGGAGCCGGATGACTGAGGCTGGCTGAAGATCTGGCCATTATTTGTCCCCCTGCGCATACTGTTGTTAAACACGATAGTATTGGAACTTGCCTGCACGATAAAACCCTGTCCGGAATTGATCACCCAGTTATCGCTTTGTTCCGGGTCTGAGAATTGCCCGTTGCTGGCATCTCCGTAATTGATCTCTACCCCTTCTTCTGTTTCTATAACCTGCCCATTGGCAATGTAGCCCATCAGCGTTAGCGAAGCATAGGTAGAATAGCCCGCACCATTCCTCTTTCTCCAGAAATACAGCGAAGTATCGTCTCCCAGTGCTGCCGCATTTGCTTCATAAAAATCTTTTATGTTTATAGGGGAAGGGTATGGATTGCCCAATGCGTTGTAACCCAAAACCTCATTTTGCCCACCTTCTACAGCCGCGGCGTGTGGTGTTACTGAAACCTGGATAGTGCCATTATTCGGTATTCCCGTAAAAGTCCCTGTCCAAGGCATACCCGGAACGTCATCACTCACAAAGGCGGTATGATTATTCGCCACGCGCATAAGGTAGCCCCTTCCCTCTTCAAATACTGTTGTTCCTGCTATCGGGTTATAGGCATTGCTTACCGGGTTGTACCTGTAAAAACGGTTGCTTAGTGTTTGTGGTGAAAAACCAACCAGTGTTTCTCCGGATACCGGCGATCCCCAAAGGGCATAATCCAGCCTGTACATGGGGGCGCTGTTTTTTATCACTTTTATAGTGCCTGTATTGTCCACATCATCCTGCTGGATAAGGTTGGCATTGTTAGCGATAGTAAGCGTGGCATTCCCGTTATCAACAGATATCGGCCCTTTAATTACAAAATTCCCGCCTTCAGCCAGTATTACATCACCATTGTTCACCGTTAGTGACGAAGCGGTAATGGTACCATTTTCGGCAGAATCAAAATCTCCCTGTAATACAGCATGATACATATTGGATACCGGTATACCGTTGCTCCATGAAGTCCCGTTCCATGTAGTTGTAAATTCGAGCGGACTGCCATCGCAATTGTTTCCAACAAGATAGGTAAAGTACCTGGTAACAGATTGCCCTCCTGAATAAGCAAATTTAACAGCACAGGTAACCGTAGTGCCGGGAGGACGATTGGTAAGTGTCTTTCTGAAGGTTAGCCCCGACACATGATCCATACTTGCTTCCGAGAAGGGTTCCTCTTCCCATAAGATGGCTACAACACCTGTTTTGTCGGTATCCAGTAAGGTAAACGTCACGGTCACATCTGTACCTGTGGTTTCAAAATCATAATTATATCCCGAAGAAAAACTTCCCTGCTGTGCCTGGGAACTAATTCCGGAACATTGCGTACTGCTGTCCGGCAACGTTACAGCCTGCACCGTTACAGGC
>Ga0308157_10001281_pt1 | contig 54852 bp, 42 predicted proteins | sample PhyBR1_FD_201035 | JGI IMG/M metagenome (GOLD analysis project Ga0308157, IMG submission 201035) | Phyllosphere microbial communities from UC Gill Tract Community Farm, Albany, California, United States - DLSLB.R1 | ecosystem: Host-associated > Plants > Phyllosphere > Unclassified | place: USA...
TTTCATCTATCAACCAAGGTGAGTTAATTAACGCAGAAGACGCAAACCAGATTGCTACTGCCATGAAATCATGGGCTATGGCTGCTGGTGCAACCCACTATACACACTGGTTCCAGCCTTTAACCGGTACTACTGCCGAAAAACACGATTCGTTTTTTGAGCCTAGCGGTGAAGGTGCAATCGAAAAATTTGCAGGTAGCGCTTTGGTTCAGCAAGAACCTGATGCATCGAGTTTCCCTAACGGTGGTATCCGTAATACTTTCGAAGCTCGTGGTTATACTGCCTGGGATCCTTCATCTCCAGCCTTCATTATGGAAAGCAAAGCGGGTAAAACCCTTTGTATCCCTACCGTTTTCGTATCTTATACCGGAGAAGCATTAGATTATAAAGCACCTTTATTAAAAGCATTAGCGGCATTAGATAAAGCTGCTGTTGATGTTTGCCAGTATTTCGATAAAAGCATCACTAAAGTAAATGCCTCTTTAGGTATTGAGCAAGAATATTTCCTTGTTGATGAGTCGTTATTTAACGCCCGCCCGGATTTATTATTAACCGGCCGTGCTTTATTCGGACACATGTCTGCTAAAGGCCAGCAATTAGAAGATCACTATTTCGGTTCTATTCCGGAGCGTGTATTCACTTACATGGTTGATTTCGAAAACGAAGCTTTAAAATTAGGTATTCCTTTAAAAACCCGTCACAATGAGGTGGCACCTTCTCAGTTCGAATGTGCGCCAATTTATGAAGAAATCAACTTAGCTATCGACCACAACCAATTGTTGATGGATTTGATGGAAAAAGTTGCCCGTCGTCACCACTTCCGTGTTTTATTGCACGAAAAACCATACGCAGGCATCAACGGTTCAGGTAAACACAACAACTGGTCGTTAATTACAGATACTGGTAAAAACTTATTGGCACCAGGTAAAACGCCTAAAAACAACTTAATGTTCCTTGCTTTCTTCGTAAACACGATTAAAGCGGTAAGCGAACACGCAGATTTATTACGTGCAAGTATTGCATCGGTAAGCAACGATCACCGTTTAGGTGCTAACGAGGCGCCACCGGCAATTATCTCTATCTTCTTAGGTTCGCAATTGAACGATGTATTGGATGAGATTGAGCACTCACGTATCAGCAAAAAAATCAAAGAAGATAATGCACTTTGGTTAGGTATCCCTAAAATCCCTCAGATTTTATTAGATAATACCGACCGTAACCGTACTTCTCCTTTCGCCTTTACAGGTAACAAATTTGAGTTAAGAGCTGTAGGTTCTTCTGCAAACTCTTCTGCTCCAATGACGATCTTAAACGCGATTATGGCCGAGCAATTGGTTAAATTTAAAGCTGAGGTTGATAAGTTAATTAAGAAAGGTGATAAAAAAGATATCGCTTTATTAACCGTAATCAAAAAATACATCAAAGAATCTAAATCAATCCGTTTCGAAGGTAACGGTTACAGCCAGGAGTGGGAAGATGAAGCTGCAGCACGCGGTTTATCAAACATCAAAACCACACCTAAAGCTTTAGATGCTTATTTAACTGAGAAATCAGCCGAGTTATTTGCAACAACTGGTATCTACAGCGCACGTGAAATTCATGCCCGTCATGAAATCATGTTAGAAAACTTCTATAAAAAATTACAGATCGAAGCACGTGTAATGGGTGAAGTAGCCAACACTGCAATTATCCCTGCTGTAATTGCTTACCAAAACTCATTAATCGAAAACGTTAAAGGATTAAAAGAGCTTGGTGTGGATAGCAAATCTTCTTTAGAAATTGTTAAAAAACTATCTGAGCACTTAGATATCGTTAAAACCAATATCGATGCGATGTTAGAAGAACGTAAAACAACCAACAAATTGGAAGACACCCGCGAAAAAGCGATTGCTTACGATGAGAAAGTTAAATCTTACTTCGATACCATCCGCTACCACGCTGATAAATTAGAGCAAATTGTTGACGACAGCGTTTGGCCTTTACCAAAATTCAGAGAATTGTTATTCATGAAATAATTTAAGCCGTAAGGTTTAAGGTATAGGGCGTAAGGTTTAACTTTACGCCCTTTTCTTTTGGTTTAGTAGCTCATTTGTTTAGCAGTTCATTCGTTAATTGGTCATTAGTTCATTGGTACTGCAAACTCAACTGAAAACTGAAAACTACTTTCCTTCGTGCCCCTGCGCCTTTGCGGTAAAAAACTTAGCTGTTCTCAGGTGTCTTTGCTGGTAAAAAGAAATACTGCAATAAATCCGATAGTGCTAGGGCAAAAAACTTCACTCTTCGGTCTTCTGACTCCCGCCTTACAACTTTCTATCAACCTTTTACCTTTTGCCTTCCACCTTTTACCTTAAAAAGCTATCTTTGCGCAACATGAGTGATAACAGGTACAATCAACGCGGCGTTTCTGCCTCTAAAGAAGATGTGCACAATGCCATCAAAAACATCGATAAAGGAATTTTCCCAAAAGCATTCTGCAAAATCATCCCTGATATTTTAGGTGGAGACGAAGCATATTGCAATATCATGCATGCCGATGGCGCAGGCACCAAATCTTCTTTAGCCTATGTTTATTGGAAAGAAACGGGCGATGTTTCTGTTTGGAAAGGTATAGCACAAGATGCCATTATCATGAACATAGATGACCTGATTTGTGTAGGTGCTACCGATAACATCCTCCTGTCATCTACTATTGGCCGCAACAAAAACCTGATTCCGGGCGAAGTAATTGCCGCTGTAATTAACGGAACCGAAGAAATCCTATCCGATTTACGCGGGCAAGGCATTTCCATCTATTCAACCGGTGGGGAAACAGCCGATGTAGGCGACCTGGTACGTACCATTATTGTCGATTCTACCGTTACCTGCCGCTTAAAGCGCGAAGATATCATCAGCAACGATAACATTAAACCTGGTGATGTAATTGTAGCCCTGGCCTCTTCCGGACAAGCCACTTACGAAACAGAATACAATGGCGGTATGGGCTCAAACGGGTTAACTTCTGCCCGTCACGATGTATTTGACAAGTCAGTTGCCAACGCCTATCCCGAAAGCTTTGATCCGGCAGTACCTTTTGACCTGGTTTTCTCGGGCGGTAAAAAACTAACTGATGAAATCGATATCGAAGGTCATGGTAAAATTACAGTTGGCAAACTGGTACTTTCTCCAACCCGTACTTACGCACCGGTAATTAAACAAATCCTGGAAAAACACCGCAGCCAGATTAATGGTATTGTACATTGCAGCGGTGGTGCCCAAACCAAGGTACTGCACTTCATTAACGAGGATATTCATGTGATTAAAAACGATTTATTCCCGGTTCCGCCTTTATTTAAGCTGATTCAGGAAGAATCGGGCACCGATTGGAAAGAAATGTACAAAGTGTTTAACATGGGACACCGCATGGAGTTGTATGTACCTCAGGAAATTGCCGCCAGCATTATCGAAATTTCTAAAAGCTTTAATATCGATGCCAAAATTATCGGTCATGTAGAAAAAGGCGGGCAAAAACAAGTAACTATAACAAGCGAAAAAGGAACCTTTGTGTACAACTAAACTCCCGCATTCATATCATATAAAGGCTTTGGATATACTCCAAAGCCTTTTCTTTTTATACCGGCCCTGCTTAGTGTATATGTTTATTGCAATGAATTATTTACAATGGTTAAAAAGCATAATTAGATGGCAAAAAAGTATATTCGTGACAATAAACTAACAAAACATGAATTATAAGAAGACCATCGTAATGGGCTTACTGGCTTGCCTTGTAATAAGCCTGAGTGCCTTTATGCCGAAAGCCGAACCAGCGCCAAAAGCAAAAAATTTAAAGGTATTGCCCAAAAATATCAGCAAAGAAGAATTGGATAAAGTAATGGACGATTTTAAGCTGGCGCTGGGCGTACGCTGCAGCCATTGCCATGCATCGATGAAAGATAATCCACGTAAAATGGATTTCGCCAGTGACGAAAAACCGGAAAAAGAAATCGCACGCCAGATGATGCGCATGACAGCTAAGATCAACAAGAAATATTTTCACAAGGCTTTAGAAGAAGGCAAAACCATTACCCAAATTGCCTGTGTAACCTGCCACAATGGTAAAACAGAGCCGGCCAAGTAATTAAGAACCGATTACTTTAAGCATTAAAAGAGGCTGTCCAAATATAGAACAGTCATCCTAAATTTATCAAAAGACTTGTTAAAATATGCTGGAAGGTGTTTAAACAAGTCTTTTGACATGATTTAATAATCTTCTATTATTCAGCCCTTCTATTTGGCCATGAATTCCCACACGGAGCGTTTCCATAAAAGCAGCACCTTGTTTTCCTCACATTATATATCACACAATATAAAAGCAAATTATATATTACATCAAGTAGTTGTTTTATTACACCAAAGACTATTTAGCATATACAAAAACTAAAATATTCATTAAAGTAACCATATTTTTATCGATACATTAAACCTTTTTACCGATACATTGTCTAAATCCACATCTATAAACGTATATTCAACGCTAACAAATTACCCCTAATTGGAATAAATATCATGACCGACGTATATATTCTTGGCGCTGGTAAACACGCTACAGAAGTGAGTGAGTATTTTAACAGCCACCAGGAGTATAATTTAGCAGGCTACGTCATCAATGTCGATCATCAAAATCAGCATTCTGGTCTCCGTAAACCCGTAATCCAGCTGCAGGAATTCATCAAACAATACCCCTCTTCTTCAAAAATTGCACTTATTGGAGCAATCGGTACTTATCAACGGAAATCGATAATCCAGTTATTAGAAAAAAACGGTTACTCTTTCATTAATATCATCCATCCGCACAATTACTTAAGCCCTACCCTGAAAATGGGCACAGGCAACTGTATTGCTCCAGGAGGGGTAATTAATGCGCAGGTTCATATTGGCCATCACTGTATCATTAATACGCTTTGCAACATCAGCCACGATTGCATTATTGACGATTATGTAACCATTTCTCCGGGTGTAACCATTGCAGGCAATGTGCATGTTCAGGAAGGTGTATTTATTGGTGCAGGTGCAACTATTATACCGGGTATAACTATTGGTAGAGGCGCTTATATTGCAGCAGGTGCATCGGTTACACAAAATGTACCGGAAAATGTAATGGTAGCAGGTGTACCGGCCAAAATAAAAAAGACAATCATTTAAACAGTAGTCGTCTATCCAACATAACTATACCAACAAAAAAGCCCTGATCGGATTGATCAGGGCTTTAACATTTATAATCTTTTAAGTATTAGTTAAAATTATAACGAACACCAATTTGTGCTTGCCATCTTGAAGCAAATGGAGCTACCTGATATGCTGTACCATTAGTTGGTGCACGGAAGGTATAGTTACCACCTGTAGTAGCATTGTAGTTATAATTGATCAAAGTAGAAGCATTATTAGATAATGAATATAATTTACCCCAATCTTTATTGATCAGATTACCTACGTTAATAATATCAAGAGATAACTGTAAGCTATTTTTAGTTCCTTTAGCACCTACAATACCCAGATCTTGCATAATACGAACATCGAATTGGTGTTCCCATGGCATTCTTGCGCCATTACGCTCTGTGTACTGGCCTCTTCTTGAGCTTAAATAAGGATCGCTGTTGATAAATGCATCTAAAGCAGCCCATTGCTGAGCAATCGGAATAATAACTGGTGCTGCTGTAGTTCCAATATTTAAATCAGCAAGTTTAATATCGCTTAAGGTTCTAGGAACAAATAAAAGGTCATTCTGGTTGTTTCCATCCTGGTTAAGATCACCAAAATATAGATAAGTAAATGGAGAACCAGATTTACCTACGTAGAATAATGAGAAGGTAGTTCCGAAAGCTTTATTTTTACCATATTTAACTGCATAGTTTAATGCACCAGTAACCCTATGTCTAACATCGAAATTAGAATAAACTAAATCAGGATTGTTTGGATCGTTAACAATCTGAACGAAACCAAAGTTAGATGAAGCTGTACTGCTTGCTCCAGAGTTAATATCTTTCGATTTACCGTAAGTATATGATCCAGACAAGAACAATCCAAAGTTAAATGATTTTTGTAATTGTGCAGTTAAGTTATAAGTACTTCCTTTATCGGTATTGTCTAAATAATAAACGTTAGTAAAGGTGGTGTTTACTTTTCCTGCTGTTGTAGGATAATTAAACAATGGACGATTATCAGCACCGCCTGTTATTGCTGGATTGATTGTACCAATAGCAGGTTTCATGTTGATATTCTTATATAACAAGTTATTAACCGTTTTGCTGAATAAACCTTCTAAAGTACCGGTAATTCCACCAGGTAATTTAAAATCAACCGCAATATTGGTTCTGAAAATCTGAGGTAATTTGAAATTGTTGTTAACTAAGTTTACCTCGTAAGTGGTTACTGAACCACCAGCTGCTTTCTGGTTTGCAGGGTCTGCAATAAAAGTACCTGATCCGTTTGTCGCGTTTACCGCACCATACAACATACCACTGTTGGTAAACTGGTTTGATAACCAAACGAAAGGCGCACGGCTGGTTAATAATCCGGCACCACCTCTTAATTGTAAAGCTCTGTCACCGGTTAAATCCCAGTTAAAACTCATACGTGGTGATACTAATATTTGGCCACTTGGAGTTTGATCAGTCCTTTGATTTAAGAATGTAGAGGCAACCAAAGGGTTTGCAGCAGGATCGTCAAAGAACAATGGAACGTCTACACGTAAACCCGCTACTAATTTAAAGCCTTTAAATGCATCAATTTCATCCTGGAAATAGAAACCTAATTGCGCTGCACTGAATTTAGCAGCCGGTTGATTATCACCTGGAACTACCGAGTAAGTAGCTGCTGCAGCATTTGGTTTTGCATTAGTTAAGAAATCATTTAAGTTAGTATAAGTATAACTTCCCGCGAAGTTGTTCATAAATAAGTTTCTGAATTTGAAAAACTCATTATGTGTACCAATCGTGAAAGTATGCTTATTGGCAAAAATCTTCAAGTTATCAGTAAATTCAATAATATCCTGATCCAATTCGTTAGCAGTCGAGCTTCTCTCAGAACCTACTAAAACAGAGTTACCGGAAATACCATTCATGTTATTGATTTGGATTTGCGGGAACAATGAACCAGCTGTAGACCTGAAATCTCTGATTCTTTGGTAACCAACAATTAAGTTATTAGAAACTGTAGGCGAGATTGCACTTCTTAACTCAAGAACTGAAACATTTTGCGTATTATTAAATTTATAAGCATTGTTACCAAAACGGAACTGAGTAGTACTTCTGCTGATATTATCATCAAATGCATCAATATAATTATGACGCAATGTTAACTGGTTCTTATCATTAATATTCCAGTCTAAACGGGCAAAAATTTTGTTGTTCTGAGTTTGCTTATCTACTGCATCATAGCTTCCGGCATCATAACCATATCTTGTTTTTAAAGTATTGGCGATTGACTGGGCATCTGCTAAAGTTAAAACTGATCCCGGATCACCAACATTTAAAGAAGTCGGTTCTTGTCTTCTGCCCATCTCAGCGTTTACAAAAAAGAATAATTTATTCTTAATGATTGGTGCACCTAAACGGAAACCATATTGTGTATCATAAAAAGAAGAAGCTTTGGTTCTCAATCCATCTACACTTTTACCTACTGTATTTTGGTTTCTGCCAAAGAAATAAGCAGAACCTTCAACTTTGTTTGTACCTGAGCGGGTAATTGCGTTTACACCTCCGCCAGCGAAGTTACCTAAAGTAACATCAAATGGAGCCAATACAACCTGTAACTCCTGAATCGCATCCAATGAGATAGGTTGAGTACCTGCCTGGCCGCCCGGTGCGCCGTTACCAGCTAAACCGAAAACATCATTATTTACAGCACCATCTACGCTGATGTTGTTAAACCTGTTATTTGCACCGGCAAATGAGTTACCGTTAGCCTGTGGTGTTAAACGGGTAAAATCAGTTAATGAACGTGATAATGATGGTAAATTCTGAATCTGCTCTTTACTGATATTAGTAGAAGCACCAGTTTTTTTACTGTTAAAAACAGGGTCGTTTTTACCAACAATTACAACTTCATTAAGTTGCTTACTGTTATCGGCAAGTACTACATTTAAAACGTAAGGATCACCTAATTTTAAAGTCAAATCAGTGATTTTCTCTGGTTCATAGCCAATATAGCTAACTTCAACGGTATAAGGCCCACCTACACGCATGTTTGAAATGGTATAACGACCGTCGTTGTTTGTTGATACAGAATAAACTGTACCGGTAGGAACGTGCGTAGCTTTTAAACTTGCACCTGGTAAAGCACCTTTGGCGTCCTTAACTGTTCCTGTCATTGTTGAAGTAGTTACCTGTGCATCCGCACCAAAAGTGATACCTACAAAAGCAACAATAACGAGTACTAATCTTAAAAGTAAAGATTTCTTCATACTTTCTTTTTTTAAATGTTTTTTTGTTGTTGAATAATAATCTTAAGGATAATTAATGCCGCAAATGTACCCAATAAAATTTAACACATTTTAACATCCAATGTTAAATTATGGTTAAGTTGGTCATAATTTTTCAACATTTAACAAATACTTCAAAACCAACAAGTTTCACTTTATCAATCGTTTGACTTAAGAACTAAATTTTTAATAACAAAACGTTTAATTAGTTAATAATTAAGCAGAAAATAAGGCACAACAATGATATTTTTCAAATAACAACTTTTCACATTAAATATGCACTTAGAAATTAGACAAATATCCCTGCAAGCCTCCGCATTTAATTTGCCTATCTACAAATACGAAAACACAAAAAATACCATGTTAAATTTAAAGCCACAATATGCAGTCATTGTAAATTTTAACTGCGATCTCAACATTGGCCTATTCAATTGACATTTTTTTTTTAGTTTTGAGCGATTGTTAGGGGGATTAACTTCCTTAACTTCTTGTAAGGTGAACATAGGTAACTATCAACACGAGATTAATCTGTACACACAGAGACTCCTTTACCCAAAGATTACAGCAAACACAAGGCGATAAAAAAACAAATCTGTTAAAATAAGAGATGAACAGCCATGATTATGGAAGCTTCATCTGACAGATTAAAAATAAACTAGAAAAAACAGATGAATTACGACGTTATTGTTTTAGGCAGCGGCCCAGGTGGTTACGTAGCTGCGATCAGAGCTTCACAATTGGGACTAAAGGTTGCCATTGTTGAGCGCGAATCATTAGGCGGTATTTGTTTAAACTGGGGTTGTATCCCTACTAAAGCACTTTTAAAAAGTGCTCAGGTTTTCGAATATATTAACCATGCTGCCGATTACGGCATTACAACAGCTGGTGCAACAGCCGATTTTGCTGCTGTGGTAAAACGCAGCCGCGGGGTAGCCGATGGCATGAGCAAAGGCGTTCAGTTTTTAATGAAGAAAAATAAAATTGACGTAATTATGGGTACTGGTAAAGTTAAGCCAGGCAACAAATTAGAAGTTAAAGGTGCTGATGGTTCTCAAAAAGAACTTACAGCTAAAAATATCATCATTGCTACAGGTGCACGTTCAAGAGAATTGCCTAACCTGAAACAAGATGGCAAAAAAATTATTGGTTACCGCCAGGCAATGGTACTTCCTGAGTTACCAAAAAGCATGGTGGTAGTAGGTTCGGGTGCTATTGGTGTTGAGTTTGCCTATTTCTACGCAACAATGGGCACTAAAGTAACCATTGTAGAATTTATGGAAAATGTAGTACCGGTTGAAGATGAAGACGTTTCAAAACAACTGTTACGCAGCCTAAAGAAAACCGGTATCGATGTAATGACATCAGCAAGTGTTGAATCGGTTGATACCAGCGGTGCAGGTTGCAAAGTTTCGGTTAAAACTGCTTCAGGTATGCAAACCATCGAAGCCGATATCGTACTTTCTGCTGCAGGTATTGTAGCCAATATCGAAAACATCGGTTTAGAAGAGGTAGGCATCAAAACTGAAAAAGGTAAAATCGTTACTGATGAATTCTACAACACTTCAGTAAAAGGTTACTATGCCATTGGCGATGTAGTTGGCGGACAAGCTTTGGCTCACGTAGCCTCTGCAGAAGGTATTATCTGTGTAGAGAAAATTGCAGGTCAGCATGCAGAACCACTAGATTACAACAACATTCCGGGATGTACCTACTGTACACCAGAAATTGCTTCGGTAGGTTATACCGAAAAAGCGGCTAAAGCAGCAGGTTACGAATTAAAAATCGGTAAATTCCCATTCTCAGCTTCAGGTAAAGCAAGTGCTGCCGGGGCTAAAGATGGTTTCGTTAAACTGATTTTCGACGCCAAATACGGCGAATTATTAGGTGCACACATGATTGGTGCCAACGTAACCGAAATGATTGCTGAAATTGTAGTCGCCCGTAAATTAGAAACTACCGGCCACGAAATGATTAAATCGGTTCACCCACACCCAACCATGAGCGAAGCCATTATGGAAGCTGCCGCTGATGCATACGGAGAGGTAATCCACTTGTAAGTACTCAGGCTGCAGCCGAAAGTCTACAGCCTTAATCCAAATAACAGAAACCCTTTAGGTAATACTAGAGGGTTTTCTTATTTTTAGCCAGTTACAACGTTTAATTACCTGATCCATACTTAATACATACTATTAATACCTATTACTAAACTAAAACCTGATACCCCAACATGAAACTCCACACCATAAACACTGGCTTTTTTAAACTCGATGGCGGCGCGATGTTTGGCGTGGTACCCAAAGCCATCTGGCAAAGAACCAATCCGGCCGATAGCAATAACCTTTGCACCTGGGCCATGCGTTGTTTATTAATCGAAGAAGGCAACCAACTCATTTTAGTCGATACCGGAATTGGCAATAAACAGGATGAAAAATTCTTTAGCCATTATTACCTGCATGGCGACGATTCGATGGAAAAATCGCTGGCGCAATCGGGGTTTAGTACCGCCGACATAACCGATGTATTTTTAACACACCTCCATTTCGACCATGTGGGCGGAGCGGTAGTCAGGGATAAAGATAAACTGAAACCTGCCTTTAGTAATGCCACTTATTGGAGCAACGAAAAGCACTGGCAATGGGCGGTAGAGCCCAATGCAAGGGAAAAAGCATCGTTTTTAAAAGAAAATATTTTACCCTTACAGGAAAGTGGTCAGCTTAAATTTATTGCTGAGCAGGAAAATATCGCCTGGCAAAAAGACATCAGCATCGGTTTTGCTTATGGCCATACCGACGCCATGATGCTGCCCAAAATCAACTACAAAGGCCGAACCATTGTATATATGGCCGATCTTTTACCATCCGTTGGTCACCTGCCCCTGCCCTATGTAATGGCCTATGATATGTTTCCGTTAAAAACATTAACTGAAAAACAAGCTTTTTTAGCAGAAGCAGTCAACAACAATTATATATTATACCTGGAGCACGATCCGATTCACGAGTGTTGCACTTTACAACGCACAGAAAAAGGCATCCGGGTAGCCGATACCTTTAACTTAAGCGACATTTAATGATCAGACCAGCGCAACCTGAAGATGTAACCGAGGTTGTTCCCTTACTGCTTCAGGCCATGGGAGCACTCGCTTCCAAATTAACCCATACCCAAAATCAGGAAACCATTAACCATATTTTTGAGCAGCTTTTTCAGCAGCCTGGTAATCAGTACAGTTACCAGAACACCTTGGTTTTTGAAGAAGCAGGTAAAGTACTGGGTTCATTAACTGCTTATGATGGCGGAAAGCTATCTGAACTCCGAAAACCCTTATTAACCTACCTCAGTCAAACGAATGTGGATGATGATAATCCGGATGCAGAAACCCAAAGCGGCGAATTTTACTTCGACAGCATCAGCGTAGCCCCTGATGCTCAAGGCAAAGGCATAGGCAAACAACTGGTTAAAGCAGGCATAGCCTGGGGCCGCCAACTTGGACAGGATAATATGGGCTTACTCGTAGAGCAACATAGCGGGCGTGCCTTAAAGCTTTACCAGCAACTGGGCTTTACCATCCAAAAGGAAAAGGAATTTATGGGCGGGCTGTATCACCACATGCAGTTTAAAGTACAGGCAAGTTATTAGTTAGTGCTGCTACAGGAGATCGATCAGGAAACGCTTTTAATTGATCCCGCTACTCGTTACACGCAAAAGCTATCGGATCCACCCGGGATAATAATCGCACCTCCCTTCCCTGCCCACACCTGCCCTCCTCAAAAATTATTTACACTTTTATTTGTATTTAATCTAAATAATCACAATTTTTGTAACCGATGGAAAAAGCATGTATCGATATCAACCAACTGGTTAACGTATTCTCAAATACCCAGGGTTCTATTTATCAATCAGATAAATTAAATTGCTTTTATGTTGATTTTGGTGGCAAGTTTGCCCGCTACAATTGCCTGTCGCTTCAAAAATTAAAAAAAGTGGTTGAAGATATTGATATCGAGGCACTCCTTTTAAATACCCACAAAGCCGATTTCGAACTGGTTACTTTCAATGGTTGTGAGCACATCTATCTTTTGAATGCTTTAGAAATTATTGCACTGAAAGATTTACTGCAAGGCACATTCACCATGTTCAAATTAAACCACATGATTAACGACTGCCTGCATAGGTTGGTTTACTAGCATTAGCCATTCGTTCATTCGTGCGAACAAATGCACAAATACCCTGATCTGATTTTCTTTCATCAATCTCCTGCACAACCAATGCTGGAAATTTCAACTGTAATTGATTATTGACCGTTGTAATTAATATTGGTAACTAAAAAACTGCAGACCGGCAACTCATCACCAGCTCAATATACCATAGTATTCCGCTGACTTTCAAGCAGTATCCGCCTGGCGTTATTCCTTCGCCCGGACTCTACCTCCCTTGTTATTTAAACTCATTACAAATAACTAATTATCAGCAATTTAGACTAATTTCATATTGTAAATAAATTATAAAGCCGAACAAATTCATTCTACATTTGTATTGTTATTAAAGCACAGAATTATGAAAGACTTAATGCGCATCCAATGTTTAATATCACAGGATATTGAAACATTATTAAATCAGCAGATCAAAAAAGAAGCCCACTCTTCATCACTATATTTATCTATGTCATCTTGGTGCGATCAAAATGGCTACGACTATTCGGCAGATTATTTCTTAAAGCAATCTGAAGAAGAAAGAGTACACCAGCTAAAATTGTTCAAATATGTATTGGATATGGGTGGAAATGCAATTTCTCCGGAAGTTAACGGAATCAAAACAGACTTTGCGAGTTTCAGGGAAGTTTTCGAAGATGCGCTGGAAGCCGAAATCGCTATTACCCAAAGCTTCAAAAACATCGCAACTAAATGCCACAAAGAACAAGATTTTGTAACCATGGAGTTCTTAAACTGGTTCCTGAAAGAACAACGTGAAGAAGAATACAAAGCGCGCAGGGCATTAGAATTATTTGAAGTAATTGGCGAAGAAGGTACCGGAAGATGGGAAATCGACAAGCACGTAAACAAAATCAATTATTCAGAAGAATAAACAACAACAAAACATAGTTAAAAGCTACTCCTAACCGGGTAGCTTTTTTTCTTTAGCAAATTCAAAGGTTCCCGGCCCGCACAAAACTTTTACCTGTACAAAGCTTTTAGCTGAAACAGTATACACAAAGCCGTGCACTGATTAGAATGTTAGGCTTTCCAAATATAACCTACCCTTTTAACAGCATCCACGCAAGAATAACCTTAAAAAAAAAGAAAAGCCCCAATTTTATTGGAGCTTCCTTAGTTTAGGTTGTTTAGTTTATGTTGATTTTATGAATAAGTCTTAATTTTTATAAAAAAAGCGCCGTTACCAGCGCTCTTTTTAAACCAAATATATAATAATAATTAACGAGCATTACAAAAGTACCATTTTTATCATTAATCGCAAACTTTTTTAATTAATTTTTTAAATTATTTAAATAAAAACACATAAAACACTAAAATATAGACAAATAACATCCAAAATTTATACAAAAAACCATTTCTATACTATTTTTATGATAAAAAACACTAATTTTTACATAAAAAATTATAATTTAAGGAAATATTTAAAAGAAATGATAGATAATTTTATTAAAAACTACTTAAATCATCCCAAAACTTATGACGAAATGTTTTTAAATGGTGATAATTATCGAAATCACTACACCAACTTTATCAACAATTTCTCTAAAGAATCGCTCGAAAACTTAAACAAGAAGGAAGAACTTGCCAAAAAGCTCTTTATGAGTCAAGGAATTACCTTTACCGTATACGATAGCGGCGAAGGAATTGAAAAAATCTTTCCTTTCGACATTATTCCCCGAATTATTACCTCAACCGAATGGCTTTTTATAGAAAAAGGCATAAAACAGCGTCTAAAAGCACTGAATCTTTTCTTAAAAGATGTTTATAGCAATCAGTTTATCATAAAAGATCAGATTGTACCTGTAGATGTGATTTATTCATGTCCACATTTTTTAAGGGAGATGCACAATGTTAACGTACCGCACGATATTTACATCCATATTGCAGGCATCGATCTGATAAGAGACCACGACGGAACGTTTTATGTACTCGAAGATAACCTGCGTACCCCTTCGGGCGTAAGTTACATGCTTGAGAACCGCGAAATTACCAAAAGACTATTTCCTGATCTCATTCCGCAATGCGGCGTAAGGAGCGTAACCGAATACCCGGCCTTATTGTACAAAAACTTAATGTCGCTCTCTCCAAGAGCAGTTTCTAACCCTACAATTGTATTGTTAAGTCCCGGCATGTACAATTCGGCCTACTACGAACACACTACACTGGCCCGACTAATGGGGGTAGAACTGGTAGAAGGAAGAGACCTGGTGGTAAAAGATCAGAAGGTATTTATGAAAACCACTATCGGCCTGCAACAGGTTGATGTGATTTACCGCCGCATAGACGACGATTACCTCGATCCCCTGGTGTTTAACCCCAACAGCGTGCTGGGGGTTGCCGGATTAATGGGTGCATACCGCAAAGGCAACGTAGCCATTGTAAATGCCGTTGGCAATGGCGTGGCCGACGATAAAGCCGTTTACACCTATGTACCCGACATGATCAGGTATTATCTGAACGAGGAACCCATTCTAAAAAATGTACCTACTTACCAGTTGAGCAACCTCGATGAACTGGAGCATGTTTTTGCCAACATCAATACCATGGTGATCAAAAAAACCAACGGAAGTGGCGGCTACGGTATGCTGATGGGGCATGCCGCCAGCGAACAGGAAACCGAAGAATACAAAGTCGAAATCCTGAAAGATCCGCGTAATTTCATCGCGCAACCTACCATCAGCCTGTCTTCCGCACCATGTTTCATCAACGGAAAACTCGCACCACGCAGAATCGACTTACGCCCTTTTGCCCTCAACGGTCCGGATGGCATTTCGATTGTTCCCGGAGGTTTAACCAGGGTAGCCTTAAAAGAAGGTTCGCTGGTGGTAAACAGCTCACAGGGCGGTGGCAGTAAAGATACCTGGGTTTTAACTTCTTAAATTACAGCATTATGTTAAGTAGAGTTGCATCAAGCTTATATTGGTTAAGCAGATATGTTGAGCGCAGCGACGGGATGCTGCGCATGTTAAAAATAAATTACGCTTCTTCACAGGATACCATACAGGAATTTACCTGGAAACCGGTTATCAGGATTTTCTCATCCGATGATGAAAATGAATTACTAAATATCCAGCACGATAGCCGTGCAGTGATAGAATACCTCCTGCTAAACCGCGAAAACCCGAATTCGATTTTGAACATCGTTACCCTGGCCCGCGAAAATGCACGGAGCGTTCAGGAACATATACCCAAAGATTTATGGCAATGCCTGAACGAATATTACCATACAGTTAAAGACGAAAAATTGTTGTGGTATGTACAAAAAGACGATCCGATTACCGCATTAGACATTTTGATCAAACAGGTAATGCTGTATAACGGAACGGCCGATAGCGTTATGGAACGTGGCGAAAGCAGAAGTTTTATGAATATTGGCAAGCATCTCGAACGAAGTATTCAATCTGTCGATATCCTCGACATTAAATTCAGTTCGATCAGCAGCAATCCGGATTTACTAACCGATATTTCCTACTGGAAACACCTGCTGCTATCGGTAGGCGGTTACGAACTGTACCTAAAAACCTACCGGCAGGGTTTTGATGCCAAAAACATCATCGAGCTAGCCATGCTCAATAACGATTTCCCACGGTCGGCACTGTACGCCATGAGCAATATCGAAAGGTACTTTAACCGTTTAAAGAGCGAGAGTAATATTGAGCATTACAATAACCTGTCATTTAAAATCGGGAGGTTAAAAAGCATGATTACCTATAGCTCGGTTAATAAGATGAATGAAGCAGAACTGCATAGTTACCTTACCGAAATCAGGTCGGAACTTTACGGGATCGGGAACCTGCTTAACGAGTATTACTTTGCAAATTCGTAAACCATTATTTTTAAGCCCAGTCAGACACAGATTAACACCGCTTTTTTTACACATTTCAGCTTTGTGTTAATCTTTTTACCTGCGGCAACCACTAACAAATACCCATATGCCAATCTTCAAAATCAAACATATTACCAACTATAAATACGAATCGCCGGTGCGCGACAGTGCCAATCAGATTATCCTTTTTCCGATTAAAGACGATTTCCAGAAAGTGGTTAAACACGACCTCAATATCTCCGGAAGTCCGGAAATTGAAATTTTTATCGATTATTATGGTAACGAGGTAGGCACATTTACCCAGAACGAACCACATACCCAACTTAAAATCTTCTCTAAAGTATGTGTAGAAACCTTCCCTAAAACACTTCCGCAAGACGATATATTTAGCAGCGCCCAATGGAATAGCTTAAGTAAGCTTAAGTATGAAGTACTTTATATCGATTATCTCAGGCAGGAAAGTTTTGAAGGCATGTATCAATTAAAGGAAACAGCTTTGGGCATTAAAACAGATGAAGATACCCCCTACCAAACCGCCATAAAATACTGCGCCTACGTTTTTAACAATTACGAATACATTAAGGGCGTTACAGCTGTAGACACCACTATAGATGAGATTTTGAAGCTAAAAGCAGGCGTTTGTCAGGATTTTGCACATATACTCACCGCCATGTTGCGTTTAACCGGCATCCCGGCCAGGTACGTAAGCGGCTATATCTGCCCCAACAGAGATGGCATGCGGGGCGAAGGCGCAACCCATGCCTGGGCAGAAGCCTACCTGCCCGGATACGGCTGGCTGGGCCTCGACCCTACCAATAACTGTATTGCCAACGAAAACCATGTGCGCCTGGCTGTGGGCCGGAACTTTGCCGATTGCTCTCCGGTAAAAGGGGTTTATAAGGGCGGTTTTGAGCAAATTATGGAAGTAAATGTTTCTGTAGGTTATAACGACGACGATTTTAACGAGAACGAAACCTATTTTCTGCCGAAAGAAGTGAACTACAGTAAACCTGCTCCGGCAATAACTACCGCAAGGGTAAAAAACAGTTATCAGCAATATATGGAGGCCATGCAGCAGCAACAGCAACAGCAGCAGTAGTCCGTTTTCCGTTGCAAATTTTCAGTTAAGCATAACCCCGTGCAAAAAACTGCGAACTGAAAACCGCAAACTGTTAACTGATATAAGTTTTTTTCCTAAATTTGCGGCTTTTACAAATAACAATATGATTAAGAGACAGCAAATTAAAGATTTATTAAAATCGACAGCATTTGACACAGAAGTAACGGTTATGGGATGGGTTAGAACTTTCCGTAATAATCAGTTTATTGCCTTAAATGACGGATCTTGCATGAGTAATATCCAGGTTGTGATCGATTTTAATAATTTACCTGATGAGCTGTTAAAAAGAATAACTACCGGTGCTGCTATTGCTGCCACAGGTAAACTGATCGAATCGCAGGGTAAAGGCCAAACAGTTGAGATTAAAGCAACCAGTGTTGAAATTTTAGGCGATAGCGATCCGGAGAAATTCCCGTTGCAACCTAAAAAACACAGTCTGGAGTTTTTACGCGAAATTGCACACCTGCGTTTCCGTACCAATACTTTTAATGCCGTTTTCAAAGTTCGCCATGCTTTGGCTTTCGCCATCCACCAGTTTTACAATGAGCGCGGCTTTGTGTACATGCATACGCCCGTAATTACCGCCAGCGATGCCGAAGGAGCCGGCGAAATGTTTAAAGTTACCACTTTAGATTTCGACAATCCGCCACGCACGGAAGAAGGTAAAGTCGATTTCTCGCAGGATTTCTTTGCCCGCGCAACCAACTTAACGGTATCTGGTCAGCTGGAAGGCGAATTGGCAGCCATGGCTTTTGGTAAAATTTATACTTTCGGACCTACATTCAGGGCCGAAAACTCGAATACTACACGCCACCTGGCCGAATTCTGGATGATTGAACCGGAATTTGCCTTTGCAGACCTGGAAGACAACATGCAGCTTGCAGAAGACATGATGAAGTATGTAATTAAATATGCTTTAGATAACTGCAAAGAAGAGTTAGAATTTTTAAACAACCGCCTGGCTGAAGAAGATAAACAAAAACCACAAAATGAACGCAGTGAAATTGGTTTATTAGAGAAACTGGATTTCTGCCTGGCCAACGACTTTGAGCGTTTAACCTACACAGAAGCCATCAGGATTTTAAAATCTTCTAAACCTAACCAGAAGAAACAATTTAAATACCTGATTGACGAGTGGGGAGCTGATTTACAAAGCGAGCACGAACGTTACCTGGTAGAAAAACACTTTAAAAAACCGGTAATCTTAACCGATTACCCGGCAGATATTAAATCGTTCTACATGCGCCAGAACGAACCTGATGCCGAAGGCAGACAAACGGTTGCCGCTATGGACATCCTCTTCCCGGGCATTGGCGAAATGATTGGCGGATCGCAACGTGAAGAACGTTTAGATCGCTTAACCCAACGTATGGAGGCACTGAACATCCCGCAGGATGAATTGTGGTGGTATTTAGATACCCGCCGTTTCGGTACCGCACCACACGCAGGTTTCGGTTTAGGTTTTGAACGTTTGGTATTGTTCGTAACCGGTATGACCAACATCCGCGATGTAATTGCTTTCCCAAGGTTCCCTAAAAATGCGGAGTTTTAATAAAAGCTAAATAAGATTAAAGGCAGAGGGTTGACGGTAAAACCCAGGCGCCATAAAAAAAGAGTCACAATTTAAAAGCCTGACTCTTTTTTTATGGGTTATTGTAATCTTTTGCTCATGCTTGTTTCCAAATGAATGCACAATTGCTATCCGTTTTAGTGTAAGGGTATAAGCGCAAACAAACTCCAAAGCGGTCAGGTTTTAAAAAACTTGACTGCCTTATTTAACCTTATGCATGATCGCCATATGGATTGGCATGTGCATAGTCCACTGCCGAAACCTTATAATCAGTAGGTGCAAAACTTTGTGAAGTACTCAAAGCCATGCCTAACTCGTAACGGGTTGGATACGGGGTTTGCAACAAGCTACCAGCCGGGATATACGGAAATGTTTCCAGGTAACTCTGCATTAAACTCGGGCTAACCCTGCGGTTAATATACGCCCGGCTCAACTGGTGTGTTTCCCTTAAACCTGCTGCCCCCAGCAATTCTACCGCACTGGCTACGGTAAGATTATGGAAGTTTTTAACACGAACCGTCTTATCTTCCACCACTAAACCTTTCATCAGGCTCTGATCTTGCGTGGCTACCCCTGTCGGGCAGGTATTGCTGTTACATTCCAGCGCCTGGATACAGCCTAAAGCAAACATCATCCCACGGGCGGCATTACACATATCGGCACCCAATGCTATATTTTTAACCAGGTCAAATCCGGTAGCCACTTTGCCTGAAGCAATAATTTTTATGTGTTTTTTCAGGTCAAAACCATTCAACACGTCATATACAAAAGCTACACCTTCACGCAATGGCATCCCTACCGAGTTCGAAAACTCCTGAGGTGCAGCACCGGTACCCCCTTCGCCACCATCCACTGTAATAAAATCAGGATAAATCTTCGTTTCTATCATCGCTTTGCATATGGCATAAAACTCGCTTTTGCGACCGATACATAGTTTGAAACCAACCGGCTTGCCACCAGATAAATCGCGCAGTTTCTTAACAAATTCAAGTAGACCAATAGGCGTGTTAAAAGCAGAATGTGCAGGTGGCGACAATACATCTTTACCTTCGGGCACCAAACGGATACGGGCCACCTCAGGGGTCACCTTTTTCGCTGGCAACATCCCGCCATGCCCGGGTTTTGCACCCTGCGACAGTTTAATCTCAATCATTTTTACCTGCTCACTTTGGGCACGTTCTGCATAGGCATCGTAATTAAAGGTACCATCGGTGTTGCGGCAACCAAAATAACCGGTACCAATTTGCCAGATTAAATCGCCACCCGGCTGGCGGTGGTAATCGCTGATTCCACCTTCACCGGTATTATGCGCAAAATTACCCATTTTGGCACCACCGTTCAGGGCCAGGATTGCATTCTGGCTTAATGAGCCAAAACTCATGGCCGAAATGTTGTAAATACTGGCCGAATAAGGCTTTTTACAATCCGGTCCGCCAACCAAAACGCGTGGATCTAAATTCAGTTCGTGGTGCGAAATAGCGGCTATGCTGTGGCTTAACCATTCATAACCGTTCTCGTACACATTTAACTGGGTTCCGAACGGTATGGTATCATTATCGGTTTTTGCACGCTGATAAATTAATGAGCGGTTTAAACGGTTATAAGGCGTTCCGTTGGTATCACTCTCTACAAAATACTGGTACACTTTAGGCCTTAATTCTTCCATAAAATACCTTAAGCGGCCAAATACGGGGTAGTTACGCACAATACTGTGCTTGGGCTGGTATAAATCGTAAATACCCAGAATAACAAAAGGACCGGTGAAGATAAAAGTCCACCATAAAAACGGATGATAAAGGCCCAGCATAATTGTTAGGGCAACTAAAAACGCAGCAATTGCGACGAAAGCTTTTCTCATAAAATTAGATTAGCAGATGTTTTGTTCTTACAAAGATTAGGATTATTAAACAACTGACACCATTAAATTGTTATTTTTACGCTATGCTTATTAAGATCTATCCGGAAAACCCCAACGAAAAGGCCATTGAACAGGTGGTAGAAGTACTCAAAAAAGGGGGACTCATTATCTACCCAACCGATACAATTTATGGTTTGGGTTGCGATATTACCAATCAGAAGGCCATTGAAAAGATCTGCCGCATCAGGGGCATTAAGCCCGAAAAAGCGAATTTCTCTTTCATTTGCCACGATTTAAAGCACATATCCGATTACATTAAACCGATTGACAATACCACCTTTAGGGTGCTCAAAAAAGCCCTGCCAGGTCCGTTTACCTTTATTTTTAATGCCAATAACAATGTACCCAAATTATTGAGTTCGAATAAAAAAACTGTAGGTATCCGTGTACCCGATAACAATATCGCCAGGTGCATTGTTAAAGAACTGGGCAACCCCATCCTCTCTACTTCCATCAGAGACGACGATGATGTGATTGAATATTCAACCGACCCCGAACTGATTCACGAAAAATATGAGGACCTCGTTGATTTAGTGATTGATGGCGGTTATGGCGACAACGAAGCCTCTACGGTAATCGACTGTACCCAGGGTGAATTCGAGGTGATCAGGGAAGGTAAAGGAGATATTGCAGAGTTTTTGTAAAGCGATCAGCTATCCCCTTTCATTAAACAGTTTATCCATTTAAATTTTATATTTATTAACCCGGGGATTTAAGCCATTTTACATCCTCAGGTGTAATGCTGCATTAAAAAACAACCTAATGCAGGTTACAAGTCCTTGTTACCAGTCTGTTTTTCAATTCTTTCCATAATTTATCAACATCCCGGCAAAATCAACAAGAAATATATACATTTATATTTTTAAAACTTTACGTCCCAACGTTTTACGCAAGCAAGCAACTAACTTAATATCCCTGTAATACTGAATTAACATCTTTCATCTATTTTCGTACCCTAATCATCCAGTATGACGCTACAACTACTACAATAGATCTGTTCTGCAAAAATCTTTTGCCGGCTATTAGGTTTTCTATCCGGAATCGCCAATATTATCTTATCGGCTTGCAGCAAACAACAAATAAATACTTAACTAATCATCTTTATTTTCCTGTATGGTAAAAATCTACTCCTCCTAATTTCTGGTCAGATTATTTCTGAAACCGTATCACTACAATCGGCTATTTTCTGCCGGTCAGTTATTCATAAAAAAGATTATTAATCATTTCATATCCCTATTCAAATTTGTATGAAAAAACTTTTACTATTATCCTTATTCCTTACCCTTTACTTTCCCCTCACCATGCATGCGCAAATTGCCAGCTGGGATTTTACAGGGCAAAACACGTTGGCAACTTCTATCCCTACCACATTTGACCCCGGATTAACATCTGCGCCCATTTTGACACGTGGTGCCGGGGCATTAGCAAGCGCGGGCAATAATTCGTTTAGAACTACAAATTTTAAAAACGATGGTATTGCTACATCAAATACTGATTATTTCCAGGTTAGCTTAAGCGCTTCAACGGGAAATAAAATATCACTCAGTTCATTGGATGCGCTCTTTGCCGGTACAGCTACTTATTATGCAAATAGTGGTGTTAGCTCTCAATATGCGTACAGTTTAGACGGAACAAATTTCACGCTTATTGGTAGCCCAGCTACGATAACAAGCACAACTGTTGCTCCTAATGCCTCACCAACAGTTAATTTATCAGGTATAACAGCACTACAAAACGTGCCGGCCGGAACTACAATTACCATACGCTATTATGCCACCGGGCAAACTGCAACAGGGGGATGGGGATTTAACTCTCCGGCTTCTGGAAGAGCAGGCTTTAGTATCGGAGGTTTAGTAAGTAGTTCAGGTACGACAGATACCACCCCACCAGCAAATACCGTTTCCTATCCAAAAACAACTAATATCACCTCCGCATCTTTTAGCCTTATCCATAATATTAACGAAAGTGGCAAAACTTATTACGTGGTTACAGCAGCTGCCGCAACAGCACCTACACCGGCACAGGTAAAAGCTGGTTTAAATGGAAGTGGTACAGCGGCAATTAAATCAGGCACTTTAACCAATGTTGCCAATACAGATGCTGCTACATCCATTACAGGTTTAACCAACACAACAACCTATGCCGTTTACGTAGTTGCAGAAGATGCGGCCACCACACCTAATTTACAAACTACAGTTACACAGCTTAATGTAACCACACTGGGTTTAGCTGATGTTACTCCACCTGTTACGGCAGCAACTTATCCTAAAACCACTGGCATTACCACCACTACTGTTAATTTTAGCAATAATATTAACGAAGCCGGAACCACCTATTACGTACTTGCTTTAACAGGTGGAACAACCCCAACACCGGCCCAGGTTAAAGCAGGTTTTGATGGAACAGGAGCAGCAGCCTTAAAGTCAGGTTCATTTATCAATACAGCCAATACTGATGCCAGCGCATCGATTACCGGTTTAACCATAGGTACCGCGTACACCTTGTATGTAACCGCACAAGATAATGCCGGCAACCTGCAAACTACTGTAGCAGCTCTAGATGCCGCTACGGCCAACCCTCCACTGGCTAGTGCACCGGTAATTATCAGCCAATATTATGAAGGTACTTCAGTAAACAAGTGGATCGAATTAACCAATTTAACCAATGCACCAATCAACACGGCCTCACCCCAATTAAAACTGGCTTTATATAATATTTCGGGTGATGCAGGAAATATTAATATTACCGGAACGCCTTCTCAAATAGTAGACTTAAACTTTACCATTCCGGCTTTGGGTTCGGTGTTATTAGGGAATACCGGTAACAGCAATACCGAAGTTCCGTACCTAAGCCCGGCCAGCGCTATCGTTAACAGCAATACTGTAATTAACTTTAACGGAAATGACGGGATAGCCTTACTCGATGCCAACAACAATATTATTGATGCTTTTGGACAAGGCGTAAACGCCAAAGATGTTTCTTATGTAAGAAGCCTGAACGTTACCGCTCCCAGCCCAACCTTCAATGCCGACGATTGGACGAGGACACTACTGGCTACCGTACAAAATGCCATTGATGATGATGATCCCAACCGCCTGGGTGTTCATTTTCCACCTAACTTACCCACCTGTGCAGCGCCAGCCAGCCCTGCAACTGCCCTCATTTTTAGTGGCGTTACCACGGGCAGCATAACGGCAAGCTTTACAAAATCGGCAGATGCAAACGAATACCTCATTATCAGAAGTTTAAACACCAGCCTTACAGCTCTTCCCGTTGATGGGACTGCCTATGCTATAGGTTCGGCTTTTGGCGGAGGTACAGTAGTAAATAAAATTGTAGCCACTACTTTTACTGATAACGGATTAACCAGTGCTACCAATTATCGATATTTCATTATCCCTTTAAATAACCTTTCGTGTACTGGTGGCCCTAAATATTTAACCACGGCTATTTTAACCGCCGCACAAACCACCAAAACCTTGTTGCCTTGTACTACACCGGCTGCACAGGCTACAAACTTTACCATTACTGCTTCTAACTATAACTTTATCCAGGCTGCTTTTACTCCTGCAGCCGCCGATGAATATTTAGTGGTAATGAGCACCAGCAACACCTTAACCGCTACGCCGGTTAACCAAACCGTTTATAACGTAGGCGATCAGCTCGGAGGCGGTATAGTGGTAAAAAGAGGTACTGGTAATTCGTTTATCAGAAACGGATTAACCCAAAACACCAGCTACTATTTCTTTACCTATGCTGTAAATAGTGCCTGTAGTGGTGGTCCGTTGTACCTGACTACCCAGCCACTTTTAGGAAATTTTAAAACAGGTATCCTCGATATCAATAAACTTAACTTTTACTATGGCAATTTACACAGCCACAGCAGTTATTCGGATGGTAACAAAGATGATTTAACCAAAAAACCTGAAGATGATTATGCCTTTGCCAAAAATTCGATGAACCTGGATTTCCTTGGTATATCAGAGCATAACCATACCCAGGCAGGGATGTCGCTGGCCAACTGGCAACCTGGTATCGATGCCGCTAAAAAAGCAACCACTTCTACCTTCATTGCCATGCACGGTATGGAATGGGGTGTTATCAGTGGCGGTGGACACGTAATTGTATACGGTATCGATTCATTGATTGGATGGGAGTCTGGCGAAAACCAGATTTACGTGCCCAAAAGCGTATATACAGGTCCAACCGGTTTATTCAGAATTATTAACAGGCATGGATTAAATGCAATTGCTACACTGGCACACCCCAATACCACAGATTATAACAACATTTCGGCCACTTACGATTTAAGTGCCGACAGTGCAATTGTGGGTACTGCACTCGAAAGTGGCCCGGCTTTTTCAACCAATATTACCTATTCCGACCCGGCCAGCTCAATGAGCTACCTGAGCTATTACAACCGCATGTTAGCCCGCGGATATCATTTAGGTGCATCAATTGATCATGATAACCACAATTTAACCTTTGGCCGCCACACCCGCGCCCGCCTGGTAGTACTGGCCCCTGCACTCACCGAAAACGATTTGCTCGATGCCATTAAAAAAATGCGTTTCTATGCATCGCAGGATTCGGCAGCTAAAATTGTTTTCTCCATTAACAAGCAACCGGTGGGCAGTATCTTTAAAACTGCAGGCGCACCCGAAATCAGTGTAAGTTCCATCACAACCAGTCCGGTAACCAGTATTAAAATTTTATACGGTACGCCAGGTAGTGGTATTAACCCGGTAGAGCTTACCACATCGGCCAACACCAGTTTAACTTATACTGATAATGCACTGGCCAACCTGGCAACCGGTTATTATTATGCCGATATTGTAGAAGCCGATGGCAGCCGGATTATTACCTCTCCGATCTGGTACACCCGCGATGATGCCACAGTAAAAAAAGACCAGACCATTACCTTTGCACCAACCCGTACGGCCACCTATGGTGATGCTGATTTGCCATTAAACGCAACCAGCGATAATACCACCATTAACATTAGCTATACCAGCAGCGATACCAATATTGCAACGATCAGCAATAACGACATCCACCTGGTTAAAGCGGGTACGGTTACCATTACGGCGAACCAGGCTGGCGATACTTTTTTTAACCCTGCCCTGGCCAAACAACAGGTGTTAACCATTTCACCTAAACCGATTGCGGTAACCGCCGAAGCCAAAACCAAGGTTGAAGGTACTGCAGACCCGTCCTTTACTTACCTATCTACCCCTGCATTAATTGGTACCGATACTTTTACCGGTGCATTAAGCCGCAATCCTGGCGAAACTGCCGGCGATTACCAGATTAAGCAGGGTACACTGGCCTTAAGCAGCAACTATACAATTAATTATACCGCAGCAAACTTAAAAATTTACGCCAGGCCAGTAGCGCAGTTAAGTGCCGGTATTTCGGTACCGCAAAATGCTACAGCTCCTACAATTACGTTTACTGCCACAGCGGGTACAGCACCTTTTACGTTCACCTATAATATTAACGGAGGCACCAGCCAAACCTTAAAATCGGCAACCAATACCGCCACCCTTACTGCACCTACCGGTACTGTTGGTACATTTGTGTATACCATTACCAATATTGCAGATGCTTATAGTAACCAGGCGCAAAATGTGGCAACAACAGTAACGGTACGGCCGTTACCTGTAGCTACCCTAACCGGTACTACCGCGGTTTGTAACTTCAGCACCGCACCGCTTATTACCTTTACCGGTTCGGCTGGTACTGCTCCTTACACCTTTACCTACACCATAAATGGTGGTGGCACGCGTACGTTAACCACTACCGCCAATGCAACTACCGCAACCGTAAGTGCCCCAACCAATGCAACAGGAACCTTTACCTACGCTTTGGTAAGCGTGGCCGATACCTATGCCAGCCAGCTGCAAACGGGAACGGCTACCGTAACGGTAAATGCTTTACCGGTGGTAGCCATCAGCAGCAATAAAGGCCTGTCTGTTTCTAAAGGCGATGCCGTTGTTTTAACCGCAACCGGCGGTACCCAATACAGCTGGACGGGCGCCGAAATCATTGGCGGGCAAGCCACCGCGGCAGTTACCATCAGGCCAAAACAAAGCGGCACTTATAAAGTAACCGTAACCAATGCCAGTGGCTGCATAAGCGAACAGAGCATAACCATTGCTGTAATAGAAGATTATAAACTCGAAGCCAGTACTGTAGTTACCCCTAACGGCGATGGTTATAACGATAAGTTCATCATCAAAAACATCGATTATTACCCCAATAATACGCTGAAGATTTTTGATAAAACCGGCCGTATCCTTTACACCAAACACACCTACGCCAACGATTGGGATGGCACCCTGAACGGTAGTCCGCTCTCCGAAGGCACCTATTACTACATCATTGACCTGGGAACAGGCGCAGGCACTTTTAAAGGTTTTATCAACATCATTAGAGACTAATTACAGACATGAAAGCAATTACAAAAAACATAAAGCAAATAAGTCGCGTAACGTTTCTATTTGCAGCAGGATTATCCTTTTTTCAAAACGCAAAAGCCCAGTTGCTGCCCTTAAATGCCCAGTACTTCCAGAACCGTTACCTGGTTAACCCTTCTATGGCAGGTATTAACGAAGGCTTTAACATTAACGGCAGTTTCCGCAAGCAGTGGTCAAACATTCCCGGTGCACCACTTACCCAAAGCGTTACCCTCGATCAGCAGGTAAACAAAGTAGGCTGGGGTGTAAATTTCTACAACGAAAAATCGGGTGGTATCCAACGCACCAAAGCCGTTGGAACCTTTGCTTACCACTTACCGCTCAGCAACGACGATCAAAAGCTAAACTTTGGTATTTCCTTCGGTGCCAGTCAGGACAGGCTCGATTTAAGCAGTGTAAGAAACAGCGACCTAAACGATCCGTCTATTGCCCGCTTTAACGACAGGGGTTATTACCTCGATGGCGATTTCGGTGTATCGTATACTTCGAAAAACTTAACCATCGAGGGTGCAGTGCCCAATATGCGTTCCGTTTTCAGGAAAGACGATTTAAACTTTGCCGATAAACCTACTTTTTACTCGGCGGTAAGTTATAAATTTAACCTCGGCTCGGGTATGGATGCCATTAGCCTGGAGCCCAAAGGCGTATTCAGGGGCATTAAAAATTACCAGAATTTATGGGATGCAGGCTTAAATGCCAACTTTGCCAACGATAAACTCTACCTGATGGCCATGTACCACAACACGCAAAACGCCACCGTTGGTTTAGGGATGAACTATAAATCTACGCTGTATTTTATGGCTTATTACAACACCGCCACTTCGGCCATTAGTGGTTACACTGGCGGCGATTTTGAAGTGAATGTACGCGTAAACATCGGCAAGAAGCCCTGATAATAGAATTAACAAAAAGCCGCAGATCAGTCATCTGCGGCTTTTTTGTTTCCAGAATTTTGTTACCTTTTTATCAAGAAAAAGGTAAGCGCCACCGCGGCGGCGAGCGGAAGAAAGCCCGTGCTAACGGCGTAATAGCGAAAGCATTAAGATCCCCACTTTCGTGGGAATGACGGCTCCCATTGATAGGATCATCTCTGCACCCTGCCATCCGGCATAGGAGATGATGGCAGGAGAAGCTGTTGAAACTTGTGCACAGTTTTTACTTAACCTACCGAACCAAAACAGAGGCAAGAACGATTTTTCTTCGTTCCTAGCCGCTGTTGCAAATAAAGTTTCGACTAGCTTATCCAACATCAGATCCAAGCCTTGATTTTTTGGTCCTTTTTCATCAAGGAAAAAGGACTAGCCCCCGCGGCGATGAGCCGATAAAACAGATCCAAGCCTTTCAGTTATGCCCTGTTATTTATTGTTTTTTAAAGGCAGGCATGCTTTCGCTGCGCTCAGGTTTGTTTCTTTTCCATCAAGGGAAAAGAAAGAGCCCCCGCGGCGATGAGCGGAAGAAAGCCTCTGCATACGGCGTAATAGCGAAAGCATTAAGATCCCAACTTTCGTGGGAATGACGGCCCCCTTCAATGTCAAGCGGCGAGCGGAAGAAAGCCCCTGCATACGGCATAATAGCGAAAGCATTAAGATCCCCACTTTCGTGGGAATGACGGCAGAAAACAAGAAAACCTATAAGATCATTCAGACCTTATAGGTTTTCATTAGGCTTTTACACCTGCGTGGTTAAAACAAACCGTCTTAATTCCATCCACCCCCTAAAGAGCGGTACAAGCCCACCACGGCATTTAACTGTTCGGCTTTAATGGTAGCCAGTTCCAGTTCGCTTTGCAGCAGGTTGCCTTGTGCAGTAATTACCTCTAAATAGTTAGCCATACCACTTTTAAACAGCAAACTCGCATTGCGTGAAGCCTGTTGTAAAGTCTGTGCCCTTTTTTCGGCAATGCTGTACTGGTCTTTCAGTTTCTCTACTTTAGTCAGTTCATCAGAAACTTCACCAACGGCATTTAAAACCGACTGGCGGAACTGGATTACCGTTTTCTCGCGGTCTATTTTAGCCAGTTCTAAATTGCTTTTCAGCTGTCCCCTTTGAAAAATAGGCTGGGTAATACCACCCGATACCAAGCCAAATAACGAAGCCGGTACGTTAAACCAGTTACTGGCTTTAAAAGAATTAACCCCACCACTGGCCGTAATAACCAGCGAAGGATACAAACTGGCCTTAGCCACCCCTACTTTGGCATTGGCTACATTCAGCGCCAGTTCGGCACTTTTAATATCGGGCCTGCGGCTTAACATGGCCGATGGAAAACCGGTATTTAAATTGGCCGGGATACTCATTTTATCCAGACGGCTTGAACGGTTAATGGCTTTGGGCAAAGTACCAATCAGTACGCTTAAGGCATTTTCCTGCAAGGTTACATTTTGTTCCAAACGTGGAATCAGCTGGGCAGCAATAAGCTGTTGCGCCTGCGCCTGCTGAATGGCCAGCGAAGTTACCTGACCGGCATCGAACTGCAAATTGATAATCCGCAAAGTACTGTCGTTCAGTTTTAAGTTTTTCCTGGCAATTTCCAGTTGGGCATCCAGCATCAGCAAATTATAATAACCCTGTGCCACATTGGCTACCAAACGGGTTTGTACAGCTTTGCGCGCTTCGGCAGTTTGCAAAAAGCTGGCTAAAGCGCCGGCTTTTTGGTTACGGATCTTTCCCCAGATATCAGCTTCCCAGAATACGCCCAGGTTAGCGCTGTAATCTTCAATATGGCTAGAACCGGTAAACTGGTTTAAGCTCAATCCGTTTAAACTGTTATCAGACGGGCGGCTCGAACTGGCAGTTACCTGCAATTTCAGTTCGGGCAAATTGCCCAGTTTCGATTGTTTAAAAAGCACTTCGGCAGCATCGATATTTTTCAAGGCAATTTGCATATCGTAATTTTTAGCCAGTGCCGTATCAATCAGGTTTTGCACCGTCAGGTCGTTAATAAAGCTCTTCAGCGGCATATCGCCAACACTCGAAGAATCCTGAGGCGCTGAATTTCTAAACATTTTAGGCGCCAAACCTTCAGGCAGGGCCAGGTCTTTAGAAACCGAACATCCGCTCCATACTAAAGCCAGGAGCAGGATGGAATATAAATTAAACCGTTTCATAAACTACATGATTATTTACAGGTTCTTCATGGTGGTGAACAACCGCTTTTGATTTTTTGGACATTTTTTCCTGTAAAGCCTGGAAGATGACAAAAAGTACCGGGATGATAAATAAACCTAATATTACCCCTGAAACCATACCACCCGCAGCACCAATACTGATAGAGTGGTTACCTTGTGCCGATGGGCCTGTTGCAATACTCATCGGGAATAAACCAAACACAAAGGCCAGCGAGGTCATGATGATTGGCCTGATCCTCAATCGTGCCGCTTCTATGGCCGAATCGAACAAACTCAGCCCGGCCCTTCGTCGCTGTAACGCAAACTCCACAATCAGAATGGCATTTTTAGCCAGCAAACCGATGAGCATAATCAGCGCTACCTGTACATAAATGTTATTTTCGATACCGGTTAAACCCAATACCACAAACACGCCAAATACACCGGTAGGGATAGAAAGGATTACCGCCAATGGCAGGATATAACTTTCATACTGTGCCGATAACAAGAAGTAAACAAATACCAGACACAACAGGAAGATCACGGTCGACTGTCCGCCTGAAGAAATTTCCTCGCGGGTTTGGCCAGAGAATTCGTAGGCATAACCGGTTGGCAATTGTTCTTTAGCGGTTTCTTCTATCGCTTTAATCGCATCACCAGAACTGAAGCCCGGTTTAGGGATGGCGTTTACCTCGATGGAGTTAAACAGGTTATAACGCGAAGCTGTTTCAGATCCATATACACGGGTTAATTTAACCAGCGTATTAACCGGCACACTCTCGCCGTTCTTGTTTTTCACAAACACACGGTCAATACTTGCCGGGTCGGTTCTGTCGGCAATATCAGCCTGCACCACCACCCGGTAGTATTTACCAAAGCGGTTAAAATCTGATGCCTGTGCAGTACCGAAATAAGTCTGCATGGTTTGTAAGATGTCTTTTTTACTTACCCCCAGCTGATCGGCTTTTTCATCATTAACATCCAGTTGTAACTGCGGATAATCGGCTTTGTAAGAAGTAAAAGCATAAGCAATAGCTGGTTTGGCCATTAATTTGGCGATAAAGTTATTGGCTACACCACTAAATTTATCCAGCCTGCCATTGGTTTTATCCTGTAACATTACATTCATGGCTTCTACGTTACTAAAGCCCGGCACAGTTGGAAAACTGAATACAAAGAAGGTACCGGCAGATATGGCTGCCATTTTAGCCCTTACAATATTCTGGATTTCATCGATGTTTTTTACCGCTCCCCTTTCCTCGTTTGGTTTTAACAATAAGAAAATCTGACCAGCAGAAGGACTGTTGGATGCGGTTAAAAAGTTATAACCTGCCAGCGACATTACAAACCTGGCCGATGGCATGGCCCGTAACTCCGCTTCAGCCTGTTTTAATATTTTATTGGTATTGGCTAATGAAGTACCTGATGGACTTGCAACCGCAATGGCCACAAAGCCCTGATCTTCTGTAGGAATAAAACCGGTTTTGGTTTTGCTTACCAGTAAAATGGTAACTGCAACAATTATTGCGAGACCGGCCATGCTGATCCATTTATTACGGATAAGCACCTTTAAGCCGCCAATATACCTGTTGGTCATGTAGTTAAACCCACCGTTAAAGCCGGCATAAAATTTCTCTACAAAACCTTTTTTAGGGGCATGGTGATCGCCTTCGGCATGTTTATTCTTTAAAAATAACGCCGCCAGTGCCGGACTTAAAGTTAAAGCGTTAACCGCCGATATAATAATGGCAATAGCCATGGTTAAGGCAAACTGTTTGTAAAATATACCCGTAGAGCCGGTCATAAAACCAACCGGTAAAAATACGGCCGCCATCACTAGTGTAATGGATATAATGGCCCCGGTAATTTCGTTCATGGCCTGGGTAGTTGCTACTTTCGGACTCATCCCCGGGTTTTCTTCCATTTTGGCATGCACGGCCTCTACTACCACAATCGCATCATCCACCACAATACCAATGGCCAGTACGAGTGCAAACAGGGTTAAAAGGTTAACAGAGAAGCCAAACAGCTGCATGAAAAAGAAAGTACCAATAATGGCAACCGGAACTGCTATAGCCGGGATTAAAGTAGACCTGAAATCCTGAAGGAAGATAAATACCACAATAAATACCAGTAAAAAGGCTTCAATCAAAGTATGCTCTACCTGATTAATGGATTCATCCAGATCGGTTTTGGTCCGGTAAAACTGATTATACTTAATGCCCGAAGGAAAATCTTTCGAGAGTTTTTCCATCAGTTTATCAATGGCAATCTGAATCTCGTTGGCATTTGAGCCCGATAACTGGATTACCCCAATGGTAATGCCATCGTGTCCGTTCAGGCGGTTTACACTGCTGTAGCTGTAAGCACCCAGTTCTACACGGGCCACATCTTTTAAACGCAGGATAGAACCATCGGCGTTTGAACGGATTGCAATATTCTGATATTCTTCTGGTTTGGTAAGCTTGCCTTTATATTTAATTACATATTCAAATGCCTCATTACTGCGTTCGCCAAGTCTGCCTGGTGCCGCTTCCATGTTTTTATCCTGAATGGCACTGATCACTTCGTTAGGGGTAATTTTGTAAGTGGCCAATTGACTTGGGTTTAACCAAATCCGCATTGAATAATCTTTAATGCCACCAAACACACTGGCAGAACCTACTCCCGGGATACGTTTAATTTCGGGGATGATATTGATTTGTGCATAGTTGTTGACAAAAACAGCATCGTATTTTTTAGGGTCTTCTGAGTAAACACCTATTGCACCAATAAAGCTGTTTTGCTGTTTAGTGGTGGTAATACCATATTGTACAACCTCGGCCGGTAACTGGCTGGTTGCCTGCGAAACCCGGTTTTGCACATTAACCGCTGCCTGATCGGGGTTGGTACCTTGCTGAAAGTAAACCGTGATGCCTAACGTACCATCATTACTGGCAGAGGAAGTCATGTAGGTCATGTTTTCCACACCATTAATGGCTTCTTCAAGCGAGGGAGTTACCGAACGTAAAATGGTTTCGGCATTAGCGCCAGGGTATACAGCAGTTACCAATACCGACGGAGGTGCGATATTCGGAAACCGCTCTAAGGGTAACTTGGTTAGGCCCAGTATACCAACGATTACCAACAATATGGAAATAACAGTTGAAAGTACCGGCCTGTCTATAAATTTCTGAAACATAACTTTTAAAGTTTATTGTTGTATTATTTTTTTGTTTTTGCAGCGGCTACTTTATCGGCTGCCTGTTGAGGCTGGATAACCATGCCCTCCTGTAATTTATCAATACCGCTTAATACGATCTGATCGCCAACTTTTACACCGTCTTTAACCAGGTAGTTTTCGCCGGCTTTACCCACAATGCTGATGGCTTGTTTTTTCACCTTACTGCTGTCGCCAAGGGTAAATACAAATACTTTATCCTGCATTTCTACTGTTGCCGACTGAGGTACCAGAATGGCATTATCGTGCTGTAGGCCTAAACGTATTTTACCGGTATTGCCCGAACGGAGTGTGCCGTTTGCATTAGGAAAACTGGCCCTTAAGGTAATAGCACCTGTGTTTTTATCAAACTGACCATCAATCATGTCGATTTTTCCTTTTACCGGATACGTAGAATTATCGGCCAGTACCAGTTCTACTGCAGGCAAATGTTTAATCCTGTCGGCAGGGGTTTTGCCCGGGTAATTGGTATTAAAACTGTTGAAGTCGTTTTCGGCCAGGGCAAAATACACGTGCACTTCGTGGATATCTGATAACTGGGTTAAAGCCTCCTGATCGGTTGGCGATACCAAACTTCCCTGTTTTTTCGGGATCCGGCCAATATAACCACTCACTGTAGCCTTAACATTGGTATAACCCAGGTTAATTTGTGCCGCAGCTACATTGGCTTTAGCCTGCTCGGCATTGGCCTGTGCAATTTTATAAGCTGTTTTAGCTGTTTTTAACTGAATATCAGAAACCACTTTGTTCTGTACCAGCGGTGTTAACTTATCTACTTCAAGCTGGGCGTTTAAAATAGCAGCCTCTGCAGCGTGTAAACTGGCTTTAGCGTTGTTTAATGCTTCACGGTAAGGGTTTTCGTTAATTTTAAAAAGTGTTTGGCCGGCCGTAACATAAGCACCTTCATTAACCAGTACACTTTGTAAATAACCACCTACCTGGGGGCGTACATCAATATCAACAGCGCCCTGTATAGCAGCAGGATATTCGATATAGGTGGTTTCTGAGCCTCCGTTAATTGCACTTACCGGTAAAACCGGTGGCGGTGGTGCAGCTGCGCCTTGCTGTGGCGCCGACTTGCAGCTGGCCAGTACAATTGCGGCAAAAGCGAGAGCGAAAGTATATTTAACAAATGTAAATCGTTTAACAGTGTTAAATAATAAAAACAAACGATGTAGAGATTTCATATGATTTTAAATTATAAATGGATTTAAGATGTATAAACTATTTAACAGTGTTAAATAGCAGGGTAAAAAAAAATTAACTATTAATTGATAAGGTAATTCCCTTAATAGCGTCTTTTAAAATTTGCTGGTTCAGCTCGTTGGTTGTTCTGCCATCGGGACGTACCAGGTTGATGGATATCAAACCGTGTATAATCGACCAATAGGTGTAGTACTTTCTACAGATATCATCGTCTGATACCGGTTTTTTATCGAATAAAGATTCAATTACATCGCCCAGCATCCCGCCTACATTTTCTGCCTCGGGCATTGAATTTTTAACGGTGCAACAAACCATATCCACACCGTACATCAACTGATAAAATTCTTTATGGGCAAAAGCGAAGTTCCAGTAGGCAATCCACATGGCTTCCATCTGATCGGCCGGTGCCTGGTGCTGGTCGCGGGCTTCGCGAATGTCTTTGGCCAGCATCAGATAACCTCTCCTGGTTAACTCAAGCAGAATCCCCTCTTTGTTCGAAAAATACTCGTAAATAATCGGTGCAGTATACTCAATCTGATCGGCAATTTTACGCATACTCAATGCCTGCCAGCCCTCGGTTTGAACAATGTTCAGGGCTGCATCCAGAATTTTGGTCCTGGTTTCATCTTTTAAACGTAGTATTCTCTCTTTGCTTCCCATGATCTGGAATATAGGGTGTAAATAATCTAACACCGTTAAGCAAATGTAGAACCAATTCCAGAATTCAACATCATGCAATTGTCAAATCGAAATTAGCAGCATTAAAACAGGCTTATTTTGCATTTAAACAGGGCTTTTTAGTCCCGATCATTTACTGCAACTATTTGTAGCGTTTTTTTTTAACCTGACAGGCCTGACATTTTTTATATTGATGACCGCCATTCGTTCCTGCTTTGTCATCCTGGGCGGTCTGTTTTAGAAAAAACAAGCAGCTGGGCTGACAGGTCCTTTCGCTAACGGGACCGGCATTGCTTTGGGCCGGTCAAGGATGCGATGCAATAAAAGTAGCTTACCAAACACCAATCAATCCTTATCTTAGTACCATGATATACCGCGAAGCACGCTTAACCGATATCCCCCAAATGCAGATCGTAAGGCATACCGTTAAAGAAAATACCCTTTCTAACCCTGCACTCGTTACTGATGCAGATTGCGAAGACTTTATTACCCGCCGCGGTAAAGGCTGGGTATGCGAAACAGACGGGCAACTGGCCGGCTTTGCCATTGCCGATTTAAAAGAAAACAACATCTGGGCATTGTTCTTAAGACCCGAATACGAAGGCAAAGGCATTGGTAAAACACTGCACCGCCTGATGCTCGATTGGTATTTCAGCCAGACGCAAACAACAGTTTGGCTGGGAACCGCTCCCCATACCCGCGCGGAAAAGTTTTATACCCTGCAAGGCTGGAAAACAACGGGCATTGTAAACAAAGGCGAAATAAAATTTGAAATGACCTATGCGGACTGGACAAATAAATAATCTGCTTTAAAATTCCGCCATTGCGGGCAGGCTTTTTAGCCCACGAAGCAATGGCGGTTTGGAGTAGGCTTACATGGCGCCTGAGTGATTTAAAATCAGCTATTCCAGATAAATGGTGCCTGTTTGATGCATGCAGGCTCTGCTAACTGCTCTGCTATAAACTGTGCAATATTCGCTGCATTTATCTCGCCGCCATTACAGTTGATCAAACTCATCCCAATTGCGGTTTGCTCATCGGTTTGGATAATGAGCGGCAGGCGGATTAACGTCCAGTCCAGCTTGCTTTCAGTCAAAATGTCATACTCCTTTTGCCGGTTCGCTGTCGAAACGGGATAATTGTCGTACATCCATTGGGTGGCTAAACGGGTCTTTTCATCCTTATTATCAAAAGGTGTATTTACATTTAAACCCGTAATGGCGATATAGCGCTTTAAGCCAATCTTTTGCATCGCCGTAATGATATTTTCTGTCGACTGCGTAAATATCGTTTTCGCGCTGGCCGGTTGGCCTAAACCCAGCGCACTGACTACTACATCGCATCCTGCAATTAAGGTGTGCACTACTTCAGCATCGGCAACGTCGCCGGGTACCATTTCCAGATCGGGATGGCTTACCTTAAAGTGTTCAGGTTTTCTGACCAAAGCTTTAACAGCATGATTTTCTTTTAGCAGGTGGTTTAAAATATAGGTACCGGCCTTACCCGTAGCACCGATTAAAGCAATTTTTAAATGTTGCATGATGTTCTCTTTATAAAATTTAGAAAATAAAGTTTTAACCCTGTACCGGAAGATCAGGGGAATTCAGAACCAGGTTCTGTTGGGGGAATATTTTATAAAGCGATTTTAATGAGACGAATATACGAAAAAGATCGGCTCAAAACTGAAGTGAAGATAATCATCATTGCGGGAAGGCTTACCTCCCCGCAATGATGGATTTGGATAGTGATTAATCCTTAAACTTTTTCATGAAGCTGCTTACGCTTTCGGCCAAATTACCATCGGCAATGGCTTTAACGAAAGCGGTACCAATAATGGCACCGTTGGCATAGCTACAGGCTTTATCGAAAGTTTGTTTATCGCTGATGCCGAAGCCAATCATGGTCGGGTTCTTCAGGTTCATGGCTTTAATCCTGCTGAAATAAGCTTCGGTGGTATCGCCCACTTCTAAATTTTTACCGGTTGTAGCCGATGAGGATAACAAATAAATAAAGCTATTGCTTAAACCATCGATTTTATGGATGCGTTCTTCTGCCGTTTGTGGCGTAATCAGGAATACATTGCTCAGGTTATGCTGTTCAAAGCAATCCTGGTAAAATTCTTCATATTCAGCTATCGGTAAATCGGGTACAATGCAGCCATCTACCCCTACTTCGGCACAGGCTTTACAAAAGTTTTCTACGCCAAACTGCAAAACCGGATTTACATACCCCATTAACAAAACAGGGATGGTTACATTTTTACGCAGGTCTTTAAGTTGTTCGAAAAGCACCTTAAGCGTCATACCCTGATCTAAAGATTGTTTGCTGCTGGCCTGAATTACGGGGCCGTCGGCAACAGGATCTGAATACGGAAAGCCAATTTCCAATATATCAGCACCTGATTCTTGCAGGGCTTCGGCAATCTGAATGGTATCGCCCGGATTGGGGTAACCTGCAGTATAGTAAATCGATAATATATTTTTCTTCTCCTGGAAGAGTTTTTTGATTCTGTTCATTTTTTCTTTGAGATTAGAGATGTGAGATTGGATGTGAGACATGATAGATTAGACTGAAGCTAGTTGCAAAAAGTCCATCAACTCAAATCTCATATCTGGTGTCTCATACCTACAGATTAAAATATTTAATGTACGTATCCAGATCTTTGTCGCCACGGCCGGATAAGCAAACCACAACATTTTCGCCGCCTTTAAATTCCATTTTTTCCAGGTAAGCCAGTGCGTGTGCGCTTTCAATGGCCGGAATAATGCCTTCCAGTTTGGTACACAATAAGCCGGCTTCCAGGCTTTCATCATCGGTAATGGAAACGTATTGCCCGCGACCCGTTTTAAACAAATGGGCATGTTGCGGACCAATGCCCGGATAATCCAATCCCGCAGAAACCGAATGCGGTTCTACGACCTGGCCATCTTCTGTTTGCATTAAAATGCTCCGGCTACCGTGTAAAACGCCTTCTTTACCCAAATAGGTTGTTGCTGCAGAGAATCCGCTCGAAACACCTTTACCTGCAGCTTCTACAGCAATCAGTTTTACCTTTTCATCATCCATAAAGTGATAAAACATGCCCATGGCATTACTACCGCCACCTACGCAAGCCAGAACGTAATCAGGTTGATCGCTGCCGGTTTGCGCCAATAACTGTTTTTTAGTTTCTTCAGAAATGATGGATTGGAAAATAGCCACCATATCAGGGTAAGGGTGCGGACCAACTACCGAACCAATGATGTAGTGCGTATCAACCGGGTTGTTAATCCAGTCGCGCATGGCTTCGTTGGTGGCATCTTTTAAAGTTTTACTGCCCGAACTTGCCGGAACTACCTTTGCGCCCAGCATTTTCATGCGGGCCACATTTGGCGCCTGGCGTTCAATATCTACCTCGCCCATGTAAATTACACATTCCAGGTTACGCAAAGCACAAACCGTTGCGGTAGCTACACCATGCTGGCCTGCGCCGGTTTCGGCAATAATGCGTTTTTTACCCAGTTTCTCGGCCAGTAAAATCTGCCCGATGGTATTGTTGATTTTATGCGCTCCGGTATGGTTCAGATCTTCCCTTTTCAGGAAAATATTGGCACCATACCTTTCAGAATACCTTTTTGCCAGATACAGTGGCGAAGGACGGCCAACGTAATCTTTTAACAGCTGGTGAAATTCCTTTTGAAAATCGGGATCAGCAATAATCTTTAAATAATTCTGACGCAGTTCTTCTACATTCGGATAAAGCATCTCGGGGATGTACGCGCCTCCAAAATCTCCGTAATATCCTTTTTCGTTTACTTTGTATTTCATATGTTTTGTTTTTACCCCTGATTGAAACCAGGGGCAATGATTCCTTTTATAAATTCTTTAATTTTTTCAGCATCTTTCAGGCTTGGTTCCGTTTCGAACCTGCTGTTAATGTCCAGTGCATATAAACGATCGTCGTTTATGTTATTAATCGCAGTGGTGTGTTCCAAATCGATTCCACCGCTTAAAAAGTAAGGTTTAGTGTAAGTATACCGGTCTAAAACAGACCAATTGAAGGTTTTGCCCGACCCACCATGTGCCTTCGTTTTCGTATCGAACAGAAAGTAGTCAACCACATCTACGTAAGGCGCTAAAACCGAAAAATCAAAATCTTCATCTACCCCAAAAGCCTTAATCACTGCTACGTTAGGAAAACTTAATTTTATTGCAGCAGCATATTCCGGTAATTCACTTCCATGCAACTGAACGGCCTTTAACTTTAAGGTGCTTATTTTCTCTTTTACCCTTTCGATGTCTTCGTTCACAAATACACCTACAGTTTTAATTTCAGCAGGAATGTATTTAATCAGCTCGGCAGATACATCGCTGATAAAGCGCGGCGATTCAGGATAAAATATAAAACCCATGTAATCGGGCCTTAACTCCGCAACCGCAGCAATATTAGCGGCTAAGCGCATGCCACAAACCTTTAATTTTAGCATGCCAGTAATTGTTTAAAACTGTGTAGCGCTTTTTTGCTCATCAGCGATTCTTCGGCCACGTAGTAGCAATCGGCAAACGACAGTTCGGGTTTTATAGTCCTGATGGCCAATGCCGAATTGCAAAGTACCACATTATTTTGTACATCGGTGGCTTCGCCATTTAATACATTCATAAATATTTTAGCTGATGATTCTACCGTATCGCCACCTTTAATGGCTTTGGCCGATACTTTTTCAAACCCCATATCATCAAGCGTTAAAATCTGCTCGCCTTGGTTACTAAAGGTTTTTACATCGCAGGTAAGCGATATTTCATCATAACCTTCCAGCGCGTGTACAATGGTATAATGCTTATCGGTATCCTGATATAAATAAGCATATAAACGGGCCAGTTCGAGGCTAAATACGCCAACCATCTGGTGACGGGGTTGCCCCGGGTTAACCATTGGTCCAAGCATGTTAAAAAAGGTTTTTACTCCCAGCTCTTTCCGGATGGGCGCTACAATTTTCATGGCGGGATTAAAAAGCGGCGCGTGCAAAAAGCAAATACCGGCTGCATCCAGGTTACGTTTTAAAGTAGCTTCGTTATTGGTAAAGCTATAACCAAGGTATTCCATTACGTTGGATGATCCACAGCCCGAAGAAACACCATAATTGCCGTGTTTAGCTACATGATGCCCTGCGCCGGCAACGATAAAAGAAGATAAGGTAGAAATGTTAAAGGTGTCTTTGCCGTCGCCTCCGGTACCGCAAAGGTCAATCAGGTCATAAGCCGATAAATCTACTTTTACGCACATATCCAGCATGGCATCTCTAAAGCCCTGCAATTCCTGCACGGTAATGTTGCGCATGGCATAGGCGGTAATAAAAGCGGCAATTTGCGAGGAATTAAAAGCACCTTCGGATATGGAAATTAAAATGTTTTTGGCCTCTTCCCTGCTAAAACTCTTGTTCTCGAATAAATGGTTTAATATCTTTTTCATGTTTCGTTTTCAATCTTTGCCATGGTTTATGTTTCACAAACCATTTTTATTCTTCCGTTTAGTGCAGACACGAAACGGGGCGTGGTTAAAAAAATAGCACATAAAAAAAGGATTGCTTTTTGGGCAATCCTCTTCGTTGTGTATAAAATATTTTAAAATATATAACAATAGAAATGCCTAACGAATTTCGTTATGCCACCACCAATTGTTATTTAAATTTTTAATTATCATGTTTGTATAAAGCAAATATTGATATACTTTTTTAATATTCCAAAATCTTTCTGAAAATATATGGTCTTTTTTAAAAGAAAAGTACAGTTTAACGATGATTTGGGTTTCGGCTCTAATCCGGTAACCAAAAACCAGCGCATGATTAACCCGGATGGTTCGGCCAATATTGAGCGTACGGGCCTGCCCTGGTTTAAGTTCGACGATACCTATACCCGCCTGGTTACCATGAGCTGGCCCCGTTTCTTTTTGGTGATCCTGATTGCCTACCTTCTGGTGAACACTTTTTTTGCCATTTTATATAACCTCATTGGTATTGAGAATTTAGTCGGGGCAAAAGGCATAACCCTGCGCGACCAGTTTTTCGATGCTTTTTTCTTTTCGGCACAAACCATTTCTACTGTAGGTTATGGTCACATTTCGCCGCAAGGTTTTGTTACCAGTGTACTGGCGGCTTTCGAAAGTATGCTCGGCCTGCTGGCATTTGCCCTGGCCACAGGTTTACTGTACGGGCGTTTCAGCCGGCCCACCTCAAAAGTTTCTTTCAGTAAGAAAATGGTGATTGCACCTTATGAAGGTGGCCACGGCCTGATGTGCCGCCTGGTTAATTTGCGGCGAAACCAGCTTATCGAGGTAGAAGTACAGATGGTAATGTCGTACAATGAAATGGTTGATGATAAACAGGTACGCCGTTTCTATCCGCTACATTTAGAACGCGATAAAATCAGTATCCTATCACTAAACTGGACACTGGTACACCCCATTACTGAAGAAAGTCCGTTGTTCGAGAAATCGCTGATAGAATTGCAACTGGCAGAAGTTGAAGTTTTTGTAATGTTAAAGGCTTTCGACGATACTTTTGCCCAAACGATTCATACACGCACGAGTTATCAGGATGAAGAAATTGAAATGGATGCGCGGTTTGATAAAATGTATTACCACAACGAAGCGGGCAAAATGGTGATGGATTACAGTAAACTGGATGAGATTACACCTACGGCATAAATACATTTTTGAAGCAACCGGAATACCCGCTACTGTCGGGTTGAGATGAATCGGGCATTGCAGGAAGTGGCCTCCTGCCTTGCAATTTCAGCCAGCCGCTACTGTGTACGCCCAATAAACTCCAAAATATCTCCGTACAACTGGTTGCCGCCAAAAATCATCTGGCTGATCATGGGTACATGGCTTTTGTTCTTAATTTCTTTCAGTTCAACCGGAACGCCATTGGCTTTTAGTTTTTCGTATAGCCTTGGGGTTTGCTGTTTAATGGCCCCGTAGGTTTTGGCACCATAAAAAAGCAGGTGCGGGTTTTTAATCTGGTTTACATAATCCATGGGCGAAGCGGTTTTCCACACCTCAGCCTGTTCAGTAAAAGTTCTGATGAAATCGAAATAATAATGGTCCTTTTCGGCGGTAGTTAAATATTCCTGCATATCCAGTCCAAAGGGATCGTTAAGGATTAGCCCTTTAACCGGGTTCTTAATACCGGCATGCTTAAAATATTTGGGGTCGGCATTGATCAGTTCAGCCAGGTGCCCACCTGCCGAATGCCCCATCAGAAAAATCTTGCCGGGGCTGGCCTGGTAAGCGGCAATATGTTCTTGCACCCACTTTACGGCCATGGCACAGGCATCGCCCATTTTTTCATATTGTACATGGGGAGCCAGCGGATAATTAATGATTACCGTAACCACGCCCTTCCGGGCAAAATTACGTCCCAGCCACCAGTAAGTTTCTTTCTTACCGCTACTCCAGGAGCCCCCGTGAATAAAAATTAATACGGGCTTATTTTGAATACTGTCGTTTTTGTAAAAAACATTCAGGGTATTGGCTTCATCGGTATTGCTTGCGTAATTGATATTTTTGGCCTTCTTAACCTGAGCCGAAGCCAATATGGTTTGGAACAGCATCATCAATAAAGCAAGGGATTTGTACATAAAAACATTTTATTCATTAAACAATAACAAACGAAATTGTTGCAGGGATGGATTTCTAGGCAAGTATTGTGAAGGGTGTCTCTGGTATCGGGAATTATTACTTTAAAGCTCAACCTTTTTTACCTTCAGCCTTCTACCCCGGCCCTACCCTTTTATCAATGGATTCTTTTCTTTTGCGAACAAATCAAATACCTTTTTATCTACAAAAGCCGGGAATAGTTTATTCATCCAAACGGCTAATTTTCCTTGTCCGGTCATTACCAAAGTGCGTTTACGTTTTTCAATACCATCGGCAATAATGCCGGCTACTTCTTCTGATGACATCATTTTACCTTCATCCATACTCGTTTCGCCGTGTGCTGCACCATCTTTGGATAAAGCCGTTACCCGAATGTTCGAAGCGGTAAAACCCGGACAGGCCACCATTACATTTACCCCGGTTTTAAGCAGTTCGGTACGCAACGATTCCATAAAACCATTCATTGCAAATTTAGAAGCCGAATAACCGGTACGACCCGGCAAGCCGCGGTAACCCGCTATAGAAGATACGCTTACCACCGTTCCCTTTGTTTTTAAAATTTCGGGCAGGGCATATTTGGTACAGTAAACCGTTCCCCAGAAATTTACATCCATCAGGTTTTTCAACACCGATAAATCCAGGTCGTTAAACAGGGCACGCATGGATAAACCGGCATTGTTTACCAGGATATCTATTTTTTGAAAGGAAACCAGGGCTTGTTTAATAATTAACTCGCAATCGGCTTCCTTACTCACATCGGCCTGCACGGCAACAGCTCTGATGTTGTATTTTTTTTCTAAACCGGCTGTAATTTCGCACAGGGTAACATACTGGCGGGCAGCCAGGACCAAATTGGCACCGCGTTTTGCAAATTCTTCTGCGCAGGCTTTTCCAATTCCGCTTGAGGCGCCTGTAATGATGATTACTTTATCTTTTAAATCCATTTGTAGAGGCAAGGTTTGAGCAGTAAGTATCCGGACTTGAACTGCTTTATTCGTGTATTTTAAAGTATTGTGTTGCTTTGGTAACTTTATCGGTATTGATAATGCCCGACATTGGCTGCTTCCAGTAGTTTTCGGTATCGGGTGCACCCCAAAAACGGAAAGGTTTATTAATTTGATGAGCTGCAAATACGAGTTCCGCTAATTTTTTTTGATCAGCTTCAGGTATTTCCCCTTCTCCTTTCCATTTAGAATAATCGGCAAAATTAGCACTGATCATGGTTACCTTTTTTAAATCTTCATGTGCATACTTTACGCCCGGCAAGCCATCAAACCAGATCATTTCAGGATAGAGGTGAAAAGTGTTATGCGGCGGCCGGTTTCCACTGATGACGATACTGACCATTTTCCCCCTTTTTGAAAATAGTCTTTCGTAAGGTTTTAATGTTTTCAGTAAAACGGGATAGGTTAAATCCCAGCTCTCCTTAAAATCGATCATCAGCTGGAAACGATAAAAATCTTTGGTTTTAGATAAGGCTAAAATAGGTTTCAGGTACATTTTCTCTAAAGTATTTCCTGCTTTGACCTCTTCCTTACTGTGTGCCACCATTAACGAATCGCCCACTACAAAAACATCAGCCTCTATTGAAAAAGCCTTGTTCTGAACGGCTTCATAAAAAGGTTTTTTGTGGGTATAATCGTTGTGGGAATGGATTCTGATTGGGGTTTGATCAAACCAACCGGCAAAAAAAATCACAGCTAGTAATAACAAATGCTTGGCCATTATTTCATCATTGCAGTTTCGTAAGGAACCCGGGTTACAATCGAGCGGCCCAGCGTAATTTCATCCGCATATTCGAGCTCGCCACCAAAAGCAATGCCCCGTGCAATGGTGGTAACAGGTACATTAAATTCTTTTAATCTTTTGTAAAGGTAAAACAAGGTGGTGTCGCCTTCCATATTGGGGCTTAAAGCTAAAATAATCTCCTTAACACCGCCAGCCGCAACACGGGCAACCAAGCCATCAATAAATAAATCAGATGGCCCTATACCATCCATAGGTGAAATTAAACCGCCTAAAACGTGGTAAACACCAAAGTACTGTCCGGTATTTTCAATGGCCATTACATCACGGGTATCTTCAACTACACAAATGGTTTCCTTGTCGCGTTTGTGCGAGGTACAGATTTCGCATATGGCAAAATCAGAAATATTGTGGCAGATAGTACAGTGCTTAATCTGTTGTTTCAGCCTGATCAGTGTATTGCCAAACTGATTGACTTCCTCCTGCTCTTTACCTAACAGATGCAGTACCAGGCGCAACGCCGTTTTTTGTCCTACGCCGGGTAGTTTCGAAAACTCGTTTACTGCATCTTCGAGCAGTTTGGATGAAAAATTCATGGTACAAATTTAGGCAAAATGTTCAATAGTTGGTTGAAAGGTCATGGGTTCATTTGTAGCACATTGCACAAAAACAAGCTACTAAACCGCTGAACAAATGAACGATTAAACCAATGAATAAATGAACTAATGGCTAATGAACAAATGTACTATTGAATTAATCCGTAATTTCTTACATTTATCAGCTTAAAACAAAACTATGTCACCAACCATCCTCTTGTGTTTTCTAATTGGCTACTTTCTGCTACTGATTATTATTTCGTTTGTAACTTCCAAAAACTCATCTGACAATTCAACTTTCTTTGTTGCCAACAGAAACTCTAAATGGTACCTGGTGGCTTTTGGAATGATTGGAACGGCACTTTCGGGGGTAACTTTTATTTCGGTACCCGGCGAGGTTGGCGCCCCCGGCGGAAACCAGTTTCAGTACTTCCAGTTTGTACTGGGTAATGCTGTTGGTTTTATCATTATTGCCACGGTTTTATTGCCGCTTTACTACCGGATGAATTTAACATCCATTTACAGTTACATTGAAAAACGACTTGGGCATTACAGTTACAAAACAGCCGCATCGATATTTTTACTGAGCAGAACGCTGGGATCGGCCACGCGCTTATACCTGGTTGTTATTGTACTGCAACGCTTTATATTCGATAATTATGGCATTCCATTTTGGTTAACCGTTTTAATTTCTTTAGCCTTAATCTGGTCCTACACGTTTAAAGGTGGGTTAAAAACCATTATTATTACCGATACCTTGCAAACATTCTTCCTGGTTTTATCGGTTTTCCTAACCATTTATTTCATCTGCAACAGTTTGGATTTCAGCATTCCACAGGCATTCGAAACCGTAAAAAACAGCAGTTATGCCAAAGTATTTTTCTTTGACGACTTTCTCACCAACAAGTTCTATTTCAGTAAACAGTTTATTGGTGGTATCTTCGTTACAATTGCCATGACAGGTCTTGATCAGGATTTGATGCAGAAAAACCTGAGCATGAGCACCATTAAAGAAGCACAGAAAAACATGTTTACCTTTACCGGTGTATTTGTAATTTTAAATGTTTTCTTTTTAAGTGTAGGTGCATTATTGTACATTTTCGCCAGTAAAAACGGAATTGACATTCCTTTAGATCACATTACCGGTAAACCCCGCACAGATTTGCTCTTTCCTGAAATTGCACTGAATAACCTGGGTGCTGTTCCGGCCATTATTTTTATGCTGGGTTTAACTGCTGCTACCTTTGCTACTACCGACTCGGCCTTAACTGCGCTCACCACATCGTTTTGCGTAGACTTTCTGGGCATGGATAAAGCACAAAATATAGACGAAAAAAGCGCCGTTAAAAAGCGTCACAGCGTGCACGTAGCCTTTTCTGTTTTAATGTTTTTGGTAATTCTTATAATCAATGCTCTGAATAGCTCGTCGGTTGTGAGTTTAATCTTTACCATTGCCTCTTATACCTATGGCCCGCTTTTAGGCCTGTACAGTTTTGGATTGTTTGTAAAAAAACGCGGACTTCACGATAAATTAGTACCGATAGTTTGCATATTATCGCCTTTTTTATGTTACTTGCTGGCAAGCAATTCAGCTGCAATATTGGGTGGATATGTTTTTAGTGTTGAACTGATTTTAATTAACGGTTTAATCACATTTATAGGTTTGTTGTTCATCAGCAAAAAAACTGATGCCCAAACCAGATTTTAATATTTAGCATTACAGTATATGACGAGTGAAGAAAAAATCAGAAGCGCTTTTGAGAACAAAGACTGGCAGGAAATTAAAGTAACCGATTCGTGGCAAATTTTTAAAATTATGGCCGAATTTGTAGACGGTTTTGAGAAACTGGCTAAAATCGGCCCTTGCGTTACCATTTATGGGTCGGCCCGTACCGCCCAAACCCACCGTTACTACCAACTGGCAGAACAATGCGGTAAATTATTAACTGATCGGGGTTACGGGGTAATTACAGGCGGCGGTCCGGGTATTATGGAGGCCGGCAACAAAGGTGCACATACCAATGGCGGTAAATCGGTAGGCTTAAACATCGAACTACCTTTCGAGCAATTCCACAATAAATACATTGATCACAACAAATTACTGGAGTTCGATTACTTTTTCGTGCGTAAGGTCATGTTTATGAAATACAGCCAGGGTTTTGTGGTTTTACCCGGTGGCTTTGGCACTATGGATGAGCTTTTTGAAGCCTTAACGCTGATCCAAACCGGTAAAATTGCCCGTTTCCCGATTGTATTGGTAGGGATTGATTACTGGGGTGGCTTAATTGATTGGATTAAAGGTACCATGTTGCAAAAAGAGCACAACATTCACGAAGAAGACTTAAACCTTTTCCGCCTGGTTGATACCGCAGAGGAAGCCGCAGAGCATATTTTCCGTTTTTACGATAAGTATGTGCTTAAGCCGAATTTCTAGTTCACCGGCCAGTCGTTCAATGGTTTATGAGTTAATAGTTGATAGCCAATATGCGCAGTTAACCGGTAATTGAAAACTGGTAATTGCCAATCGACGATTAATCCTTAATAAAAAGTGTTTACCTGAGGTGGACACTTTTTTTATGTCCAAATAAATTGTAACAACTTAGGAATCATATCATCTAAAATGAAACGAAAGAATATGGCTAAATTTATTAATTGGAAAAGGAACTGGAGGAACGGCAACTTACAACTGTTTGTTGATGGGATTCAGAAAGGCGCTTTAACTTTTGAGATGTGGAGAAGCAATGCCTATACCCTTTTTGAGGATAAAAACTACGCATTTGAAAACAAAGGCTTCTGGAAATGTACCACAACAGTTACCGACCGGAATACCAATGAAGTGGTGGCCATTATCAGTTACGATAACTGGAAGTCGAAAGCCTTGATCAGTTTAAAATCAGGCGAACAATACGAATGGAAAGCAACCAGTTCATGGCGTTCAGCATGGACGGTTTCGAACAACAACGGTATACAAATTGACTACCAGGCATCGGGTAGTAGCGGCGCCATTTCTTCAGCCGGAGATAATGACTTATTAATTGTTGCTGGTTTGTTTATTAAACAGATTTACAATAAGAAAGCAGCCGTAATGGTGGCTTGTATCATCCCGGTTATTACCACAACTATTACCCGTCACCACGGTTAAGCACCCTAATTTTTTTGGCGATGGAACAGGTATTATATTGGAGAAAAGGTTTATTTGATAGCAACTATCAGGTTTTTAAAGATCAGCGGCTAACATTTTCAATGAATTTTAGCTCCTGGCAAAACTCTGCCATTGCCACTACACAAAGCGGTATCTACCTGTTAAAAAGTGAGGGTTTTTCTAAGCCTGAGACCCGGATTCTAAATAACCAAAACGAGACATTAGCGACCATTACCTACGATTGGCTGGGCTTTAAGGCCAGGGTTGTATTTGTTTCGGGCGAAACATTCGAATGGCGTTATCAGAATAGCTGGCTTAGCCGCTGGTCGCTTAACAATCTTAAAGATAAACAGGTCCTGTTTAGCGCATCAGCCGGGAATGGCAATATCCACAGCAGCATTGATGATGACATGCTGGTATTTACCGGACTCTTTATCCGCGAGTATTATTCGAGGATATTGTTTGGGTTGATTTTATTGGTGATTTTTCTGATTGGCTTTAGAAATATTTTTTAAAATAGCTGCAAGCTTAGACTTGCGAAGTCTATCCTAAAATTTCCTGTATTTTTTCTGTCGGGCGGGCAATAACAGCCTGATCGCCTGAAATAACAATTGGCCGTTCAATAAGGATAGGATATTTAACCATGGCTTCAATCCACTCGTTATCCGTTAAGGTTTTACCTTTATAGTTTTCGATAAAAACCTGTTCCCCTTTTCTGATCAACGCTAATGGTTTTATGCCCAGTTTGGCTATAATTTCTGTAAGCTTAGCTTTGTTTGGCGGCGTATCCAGATAGTATACCACTTCAAATTCTTTTCCGCTTTTTTCAATTTCCTGCAAAGCACAACGGCTTTTAGTACACCTGTTATTGTGATAGATGGTAATCATATTGAATGCTGTTTATAGTCCGCTTACCCCACCACTTACGACCAGTTTCATGGCATCAGCAGCAGTCATTTTTAAATCGGTAACCTTATCGCGCTGTACTATACACAACTGACCGGCAAATGAATAAGAAAGCGGGAAATAAACCGCTACCTCGTTGGGCAAATCCAGCTTATGCAAATCGTTTTGGGTTAAAAAACCGATCTTCTTTAAACCGCCTTCCACTTCTACCAGTACCGGATGGTTAAATTTCTTTTCGTCGCCAACAAAAGCTTCGGTTAAATCTTTTATAGAAGAATAAATGAAGTTAAGTAAAGGCAGGCGGTGTATCATGCGCTGAAACCAGTTGTACATGGGCTCGGTAACCAAATTGGTTACAAAAATACCCGCCAGTAAAATAATGGTAACAACGGTTAACAAGCCCAGGCCGGGTATATTCCGGTTTTCGCCTGTCAGCGGATTTACGCCGAATATATTTTTTACGTTTAACCAGCTATCAACGGTTGTAACTGCCCAAACTACAATAAAAAGACTTACAGCAATGGGTACAACAATTAATAAACCTTTAATCAGATAGTTTAAAATGGCTTTCCCTACTTTGTTCATGCGGCAAATTTAGGTAAAATTTATATAAACACGGTTCATTAGTTCACTGACTATGGGTTCCTTGATAAAACCCATAATCTTAACCTTTCGTAAACCATTAAACCGAACCGGTGAACCTAATTATTCATAAAAATAAACCCGCTTAACCCTTTGCGAAATATTGGTTAAAATCTCGTAAGGAATGGTATTTACTTCGCTGGCTAATTGCATAATCGTATGTTCTTTATTAAAAACAATGGCTTCATCGCCGGCTTTAACATCGATTCCGGTAACATCAAGCATGGTCATATCCATACAAATAGAGCCTATGGTAGGCACCAGGGCCCCATTAATAAGCATTTTACCTACCCCATTGCCAAAAGCCCTGCTATAACCATCGGCATAACCAATTTTAACGGTTGCAATTTTGCCTCCGTTGGGCATAATCCCTTTCCGGCTGTAGCCCACTGTCTCGCCGGGTCCGAGTGTTTTCACCTGACTTACGGTAGTTTTAAGTACCATAACCGTTTGCAGGCCACGGTTATTGGGCAAGGCAGAATCGAAACCGTACAAACCAATACCAAGCCGAACCATATCCATTTGTGCTTCAGGCCAGCGCGAGATACCTGAAGTATTGGCAATATGCAACAAAGGCTGGTAGGGCAAAACTTCGGTTATTTGTTGCGCCATGGGTTTAAACTGTTCCATTTGCCGCTGCGTAAAGCCATCATGCTCAGCCTCGCCGCTGGCCACCAGGTGCGAGAAAATACTTTGTATCCTTACCCTGGCATTATCTTTTAACAAGCCGGTTAAAGTGGTAATTTCAGTCTGATCGAAGCCTAAACGGTGCATTCCGCTATCAATCTTGATGTGAATGGGGTAATCGAAATCATAATCAGAAAGTGCATTTATAAAACTGTTCAGGATATCGATACTGTAAATTTCAGGTTCCAGCTGATGTTTGATAATGGCTTCAAAAGCTGATTCTTCGGGACTCATCACCATAATCGGTAAGGTAATACCTGCTTTCCGCAAGGCAATTCCTTCATCAGCGTAAGCTACAGCAAGGTAATCTACTTTATGAAACTGGAGCAGGTTTGCAATTTCAAAACTGCCGCTACCATAAGAAAAAGCCTTTACCATGGCCATTATTTTAACGCCCGGTTTAATTTTAGCACGGTAAAACTGCAGATTGCCTACCATGGCGTTCAAATCGATCTCCAAAACGGTATCGTGTATTTTTTGGGTGAGCAGCTTACTGATGCGGCCAAATTCGAAGCGTCTTGCTCCTTTTACCAGAATGGTTTCGTGACTAAACTGCAAACCAGGAAAAGCTTCTACAAAAGCATTGGTATCGTCGAAAAACTGGGTTTCGAATTTAAAAAGATCAGCAAAACGGGCAATGTGTGTACCAATCCCAATTAACCGGTTTACTTTTTTCTGTAAAAGCAGTTCGGCTATTTCGGTGTATAAATCAAGATCGTCTCTTCCGGTTTCGAATAATTCGGAAAGGATAACGGTTTTTCGTGCATGCTGATTCTGCTGGTTCAGAAAATCAAGAGCAATGGCAAGTGAAGAAATATCGGCGCTGTACGAATCGTCGATAATGGAACATTGGTTAATGCCATTTTTCAATTCGAGACGCATGCTTACATGGCTCAGTTTCTCCAAACGCAAATCGGCTTGCTCGGGTGTGTAACCCAAAGCCAGCAAAGTAGCCCAGCAAATCATGCCGTTTTCGATCGACGCTTTATCTTTAAAAGGCAGCATGCATTCTATTTCCCGTTCCTGATAAATGGCCCTTAAATAGCAGTTACCTTCAATGGGCTCTACTGCAATTATCTGTAAATCGGCTGCCTGTTTACTGCTCCAGCTAAATTGTTTTTTACCGGGCAGTTCTTTAAAACTTACTTCGCTTACATACTCTGGCGAATAAATAAAAAGTTCACTGTCATTAAAAAGCCTGAGCTTTTCAGTCAGTTTTTGCTTTTTTGAGCTGAAACCTTCAGCATGGGCCTCGCCAATATTTGTTAAAATACCGATTTGTGGTTTTATAATCTTAGCCAGGCTTTCCATTTCGTTTACGGCAGAAATACCGGCTTCAAAAATCCCTAAAGTATGGCTGGCCTCAATTTGCCATACTGAAAGTGGCACACCAATTTGCGAATTATAACTTTTAGGGCTTTTTACGATATTAAAGTCGGCTGCCAATAGCTGGTACAGCCATTCTTTAACAATGGTTTTGCCATTACTGCCGGTAATCCCAATGGTTTTAAGGTTAAACTGCCCCCGGTGTTCAATTGCCAGTTGCTGCAAGGCCGCTAAAGCATCGTTAACCTTTAAAAAATTGCAATCGGGATATTGAGCAATGTACTTTTCGTCGGTAATGACAAAGTTGCGGATTTCTTTGGTGTAGGCATCTTTGATAAACTCGTGTCCGTCGCGATGCCCTGCAAGTGCAAAAAAGATAGAATTTTCCGGAACAAGCACAGACCGGCTATCAATTACCAGGTACTGGATAATCGCCTCTTTGTCAATCAATTTGGTGTCGGCATTTAAAATTTCGGCTATTCGGGCTATGGTATATATCGGATTTTGCATGCTATTTTATTCAGAAAAATAGGATAATCGGTTTTATTTTTACGAATTTCAGTAATTAATTATGAAAAGCAGTAAACAAGAGAACATAATATTAGATAAAAAACAGGCATTGGCCAAAGCTGAAAGTTTTTGCGCATATCAGGAACGTTCGCAAAAGGAAGTACGCGGCAAATTATTAGACTGGGGCATGCGTGGCGATGAACTGGAAGAAATTATTACGGAGCTTATTGTACATAATTTTTTAAATGAGGAAAGGTTTGCCCTGAACTACGCCTCCGGAAAATTTAACATCAAACACTGGGGCCGGCTAAAAATTAAACAAGGTTTAAAGCTGAAAGGCGTACCGGATAAAATGCTGCAAAAAGCAATTTATAGTCTGGATGAAGATAATTACCAGCTTACTTTAGAAAAACTGGCGCTTAAAAAAGCAGCGGGTTTGAACGAAAATGATCCGTTTAAAAGAAAAATGAAGCTAATGAACTATCTTCAGTCAAAAGGTTTTGAAACTGATTTAATTTTACTAGTACTGAAAGCCAGCAGTTTAAATTAAATATTAAATTTTTAATAAAAAATCTCTTGACAGATATATAAATCTGCCTATATTTGCATCACCAAAACGAAACAACAACATCAGTTTTGTTAATGCGAAAGTAGCTCAGTTGGTAGAGCACGACCTTGCCAAGGTCGGGGTCGCGAGTTCGAATCTCGTCTTTCGCTCCAAAAAAAATGCCTTCCTACCAGAAGGCATTTAATTTTAAAGTTAACCCAGCTGGCGGATGTCAGCAGCGGCTAATGCTCGGGTGGTGGAACTGGTAGACACGCAGGACTTAAAATCCTGTGCTTTCAAAGGCGTGCGGGTTCGATTCCCGCCCCGAGTACAATAAAAGAATCGAACAAAAAAGCCCTGATGAAAATCAGGGCTTTTTTGTTTTACATCAAATTTGGTATGGCCATCCGGGATCACAGATAAAATATCTTTTGAATCTTTCTAATTCTTACAGTGGTCTGGCCACCATTTCAATGTGCGGAATCCCATCTTCCATAAACTCAGTACCCGAGGCTTCAAAGCCAAGAGCTGCATAAAATGCTTTAGCGTAGGTCTGGGCACCAATCCGGATCGGAACATTACCAAAAAGCTCCCTGCAAGTTTGAATTGCCTTTTCCATTAATATTTTCCCAGCCCCTGTTCCCCTTACTTTTGCGCTCGTAATTACCCTTCCGATAGCAACTTCTTCGAAAGAAAGCCCGGCCGGAACGATTCGTGCATACGCTGCCAATTCATTGTTATTCAAAAGCATTACATGATGGCAATGCTGGTCTTTGTTATCAGCATCCTGGTAAAAACACTGCTGTTCGATCACAAATACCTCAATCCTGAGCCTCATAATCTGATAGAGCTCATCAGGGCTTAGTTCGTGAAAGGCTTTAACAAGCGTATCATATTTCATAGTTGGTTGATTATTTTAGTTCTTTAACAGCTATCGATCATTTGGAGGCACCAATATTACTTAAAAAAACCGCCAATTGTTGCAGAAATACTAAACAGGCGAACAATTCTGCTATTTTTTTTACCTGGTAGAAAAATAATTTTATTCTTTTTAAATCTGATATCCCCGTGCAATCCCCACTTTAAACCCTGGATTTAACTTGCTGATAATCTTCAAATTTTAAGTTTAAAAAGATAAAAATAACCAGCAGGCCTTTGTGGTATTTCAGTATAAAAAGCCCCTCAGTTTGCCATTTAAAGCAAAAAAAATAAAATTATTTTTGAAAGTGATATTTATATTTCTATATTTGCAACCCCAACGGAATACAACACATCAGTATTCAATTGCGAAAGTAGCTCAGTTGGTAGAGCACGACCTTGCCAAGGT
>Ga0308157_10001282_pt1 | contig 54751 bp, 48 predicted proteins | sample PhyBR1_FD_201035 | JGI IMG/M metagenome (GOLD analysis project Ga0308157, IMG submission 201035) | Phyllosphere microbial communities from UC Gill Tract Community Farm, Albany, California, United States - DLSLB.R1 | ecosystem: Host-associated > Plants > Phyllosphere > Unclassified | place: USA...
TAGGAGCGGGTTCACCCGCGAAGGGGCCGGGCCTGCTGGCCAATGTCTTCTGGGTATTTACCGTTGCAGCCACCACCGTATTCGTGGCTAAAGCCACTCCTACATGGGGCGGTGTACCCCGCCCGATGTAGGAGCGGGTTCACCCGCGAAGGGGCCGGGCCTGCTGGCCAATGTCTTCTGGGTATTCACCGTTGTCGCCACCACTGTATTCGTGGCTAAAGCCACTCCTACATTGGGCGGTGTACCCCGCCCGACGAGCGGCTTTAGCCGCGAAGCGCCGCGCGGGCGGCGCTCGATCTCACAACCGCCGCATATGCTGCGGCAAACACGCCGCCACTGCCCGAGCGTGGCGCTAGCAATCATTCTTCATAGCGCCCTCGCGGGAAATAGCGAACGCCGCTATAGCCGCACAGTTTTTCTTTTGAATCAGCGCTTTGGTCACCCCCACAAAAGGTGAACGGGCCTTTCACGTTTTCTTGACGCAGGCCCTCCCCTCTCCTTAGCTGAAGATTACCGAGCAGTAAAAATCTCGCGCCGAGCCTCTAGCGCGCGCCTTTGGGCGCGTGTGCCGAAGCGGGCGTGCTGGTTTGGGTCGCCCTCTGTTTTGCCGTACAGCCTGTGACAACAGACCAGGTCCTCAAGCTGAACTTCACAAGAGCAAAGGAGACCCGCCATGAAAACCACTTCGAGCCCCGTGCGCATCGACCGTCTTTTCTACGCGGTTTCCACGTCGCTGCTTCTGGCAACCCCGGTGGAAACGTTCGCGTATGAGTGGTCACAGCTTTATCCGCCCCTACCCCGCAACGGCACACAAGCGCCCGAACCGCTCGCAGCGCCCGACCAGCAGCTGATGACCGGCCCCGAGCTGTTCGTGCGTGCAACGCCAGCAGGGGATGTGCAACGCGCCGGGAGGGTGGTCGGCCACAACAACCTGCAAAACAGCTTCAATGGCATGCGCCCGCTGTTGGGCGACAAGCCGCGCAATGCTACGCAACTGAGCGGGGAAAGCCTGGGCATGTACTGGAGCATGGCCCACGCACAGGGCTGGCACCTGGATGCCGTGGCCGTGGGTTCGCGCATCGAGGTGGATGGCGGGGGTGACACCGGCCAACGGCCGGGCGACAGCGGCCACGCGATGACTTTCTCGGTGGAGGGCGGCTATCCGATCCCCCTGGCTGGCAGTTGGGTGATCGAACCCCAGGCGCAATTGATGAACCAGCAGTTCTTCCCCGGTAGCCAAGGGCAGCACGCAACCCGGCAGGCCTACGACAGCCAGCCCAGCTGGAGCGGCCGAGTCGGCGCCACATTGTCCGGGCGCTATGAAATGCGCGGCATGCCCCTGGAGCCTTATGTGCGGACCAACGTGTGGTATGACTTCAGCAACCCTGACGAAGTGAAGCTGGAACAGGTCGACAAGATCTCCAGTTCGCGCTTTTCGACAACGGTGGAACTGGGCCTGGGGCTGGTGGCGCGGGTAACGCCCTCGGTGGCCATGTTCGTCAGTGCCGACTACAGCAGCGATGTGGATGGCAATGACCTCAATGGGCTGATTGGCAGCCTTGGGGTGCGCATGCGATGGTAGCCTGCGCTGGCCCTGGCGCCGGCAAACCAGCGGCGGGGCCAGCACAGCAGATGCATCAGACGGGCTTCATCACCAGCACACCCAGCGGGGGCAGGTTCAGGGCCAGCGACTGCGGCTGGCCGTGGCTGGCGATGTCTTCGCTGTGCACCAGCCCAAGGTTGCCGACATTGGAGCCGGCGTACATCTCGGCATCGCTGTTCAACAGCTCCTGCCAGCGCTCGCCGAACGGCACGCCAATGCGGTAACCCTCACGCGGAACCGGAGTGAAGTTGGCGACCACCAGCACGGGTTCGCCACTGCTGCTCCAGCGCAGCCAGGCAAACACGCTGTTCTGCGCATCGTCACCGATCAGCCACTGGAAGCCCTGTGGCTGGCAGTCCTGCTCATGCAACGCCGGGACTTCGCGGTACAGCCGGTTGAGGTCACTCACCAGGCGTTGCACGCCTTGGTGCTCAGGGTACTGCAGCAGGTACCAGTCCAGCTGGCTATCGTGGTTCCACTCCCGCCACTGGCCAAATTCGCAGCCCATGAACAGCAGCTTCTTGCCGGGGTGGGTCCACATGAAGGCCAGGTAAGCGCGCAGGTTGGCGAACTTCTGCCAGCGGTCGCCGGGCATCTTGTCGATCAGCGAGTGCTTGCCGTGTACCACTTCGTCGTGGGAAATGGGCAGGATGAAATGCTCGGAGTAAGCATACACCAGACCAAAGCTCATCTCGTTGTGGTGGTGCGCACGGTGGACCGGGTCGTTCTGGATATAGTGCAGGGTGTCGTGCATCCAGCCCATGTTCCATTTGTAGGCAAAGCCCAGCCCGCCCTGCTCGATCGGCTGGCTGACCCCGGGCCAGGCGGTGGACTCCTCGGCGATGATCAACGCCCCCGGCGCCTCATGGGCCGCCACACCGTTGAGGTGGCGAATGAAGTCGATGGCCTCGAGGTTTTCGCGCCCGCCGTGGCGGTTGGGCACCCACTCGCCGGCCTTGCGCGAATAGTCCCGGTACAGCATCGAGGCCACCGCATCGACGCGCAGCCCGTCGATGTGGAAATGCTTCAACCAATGCAGCGCAGAGGCCATCATGAACCCGCGCACCTCATTGCGGCCCAGGTTGTAGATCAGCGTGTTCCAGTCCTGGTGGTAGCCTTCCAGCGGGTTGTCGTACTCGTACAGGGCCGTGCCGTCGAAGCGCGCCAGGCCATGTTCGTCTGTCGGGAAGTGCGCCGGTACCCAGTCCAGCAATACCCCGATGCCGCCCTGGTGGCAGGCATCGATGAAGGCGGCGAAGTCCTCGGCACTGCCGTAGCGCGAGGTGGGGGCGAACATCGACAGTGGCTGGTAGCCCCAGGAACCGCCGAACGGGTGTTCCATGATCGGCAGCAGTTCAATATGGGTGAAGCCCAGCGCCTGCACATACGGCACCAGGCGCTCGGCCAGTTCCCGCCAGTTGTAGTAGCGCCCGACCTCGCCGGCCTCGTCCATTTCGCAGCGCCAGGAGCCGGGGTGCAGCTCATAGATCGACAATGGCGCGTTGTACGCATGGCGCTGCGCCCGTTGCGCCATCCAGTCGTGGTCTTGCCAGGCATGGCCCAGCTCACCCGCTACCTTGGACGCCGTGCTGGGCGGCAATTCGGTGGCGCGGGCCAGGGGGTCGGCCTTCAACGGCAGGATGCCATCCTTGCCGAGCACTTCGAACTTGTAGGTTTCCCCCACGCCCAGCCGTGGGATGAACAGCTCCCACACCCCGGCACCATGACGCAAACGCATCAGGTGGCGGCGCCCATCCCAGTTGTTGAAGTCCCCCACCACCGATACCCGCCGGGCGTTGGGGGCCCACACCGAAAAGCACACCCCGTCGACCCCCTCGACCTGCACCGGCTGCGCGCCGAAACGCCCGGACAGGTCGCGGTGGTTGCCCTCGGCAAACAGGTGCAGATCCATTTCGCCCAATTGCGGACCGAAGCTGTACGGGTCCTCGGTCACCTGCTCGCCACCGGCCCAGCCGATCTGCAGCAGGTAAGGCTGTGCTGTATCGAGGTGCGCGGTGAACAAGCCCGGCAGGCTGCCTTGCGCCATTTCGGTGAGGATGCGCCCGTCTTCGCGGGCAAGAATGCGCACATTCAGGGCGCTGGGCAGGAAGGTGTTGACCACCTGCCCGCCAGCGCCGTCGTCATGGGGGCCGAGTACCGCAAATGGATCGGCGTGTTCGGCGCGGGCCAGGGCGTCGAGGTCCCGTTGCCGAAGGCCACCGTTTTCACGCGTTGTTACGTTCATTCTGACTCTCCCCAGGTACTGATCAGTCCATGCAAGCCATGCAAAGGCACGGCCAGCCAACTCGGCCGGTTCTCGGCTTCATAAGTAATTTCGTAGGCCGCCTTTTCCAGGCAGAAAAGCTCCAGCGCAGCGCGCTCGCCTTCCGCCTGCTGCCAGGCGTGGGGCATGGCAGCGGTGGCCAGGCCGTACGCCTCGATAAAGGCATGCCGCGACTGGTGCAGGTACTGCCGGGCCACCCGTTGCCGGGCCTGCCGTGCCGCCTCGGAAAGGTCCACCGTAGACGCGCTGCGCAAGATCATCGCAGCAGCATAGTCGAACGACCGCAGTACGCCGCTGACATCTTTGTAGGGGCTGTGTTTGGCCCTGCGTTCTTCCAGGCGCCGGGCCGGCTCACCCTCGAAGTCGATCAGGTAGGCATCACCCTGCACCACCAGCACCTGGCCCAGGTGCAAGTCACCGTGCACACGCATCAGCAAGCCGCCCTCGGCCTGCTCGGCCAGCTGGCGAACATGCTCGACCAGGCCATCACGCTGTTGCTGCAGATCATCGACCAGCGCCTGGCTGTCGCGGTCCAGGTGATCGCGGTGCTGCGCCAGCAGGCCAAGGGCATGGGTCAACTCGGCACTGATCTGGGTCACCCAGCGTTCGCGGTCCTGGGCATCGCTGGGCCGCGGCTGGAAGGCCGGGTCATCGGTGGGTGCTGCCAGCAACACGTGCATCTCGCCCAGGCGCTGGCCGAACAAGGCGGCGAAGGCTGTGAGTTCGGCCAGGGCATCGGTATGTACTTCGGCATCCGACCGGGTGGGCTCCATCTGGTCACGGATGGCGCGCTCCAGGGTGTTCTGGGTCCAGGCCCAGGCATCGCCCTGGTTGCTCAGGTAGCCTTGGGCGATCATCAGCAGGTGCGGGGCTGCCTGCGCATCCACGCGGCTGACCCAGGCCAGCAGTGGCGAGATATTGGTAAAGCCGGCGGCGGTCAGGTAGGCGCTCATTTCCAGCTCCGGGTGAATGCCCGGATTGACCCGGCGGATCAACTTGAGCACCACGCGGTCGCCGATGACTACCGAGCTGTTGGACTGTTCGGCGCTGAGGTAGCGCACCTCGCTTTCTTCATTCAGCCCCAGGCCGGCCAGTTGCTCGGTGCAGTCGAAACGCAGCTCGCCATCAGCGTCGCCGCACGCCAGCCGCGTGCGTTCCTGGCACGCACGCAATACGGCGCGGATGAACGGCTCGAGCACGAACGCATCGGTAATCAGACCCACCTGATGGGCCCGGCGCACCCGGGACAACGCCAGTTGCTGCGGCAGCGCACTGTTGATCTGCTCCTCGGGCAGCAGCCCGAACGGCAATTGATAACGGGTGGCCACGCCGTCGCTGAGCACTTCGAGCTCACTGAGCAATACCGGTGTAGGGGCGGTGCCGAAACGCACGCCATAACACAGCCGTACCTGGTCTATGGGCCCTTCCTTGCCCGCGAACCAGCGCCGTTTCGGCAGGTACTGGGGCAGGATGTTGGTTTGCAGAGTGTCGCTGGCAGGCGCCGCCAGCAGTTCTTCCATGCGTTTGCGCAATACCAGCGTAATCAATTCGGGTAACCCCTCGGTGGGCTGGGCGTGCCAGCTGGGCATACGGTCGTGCGATGCCAGCAGGAACCAGTAAAAGCCATAAGGTGGCAAAGTCAGCAGGAACGGCAGCTGACCGATCGGCGGAAAGGCACTGCCGCCGAGCATCTCCACCGGTACTTTGTCGGCGTACTGTGACAATTCCAGTTCTGCCGCCTGGGCGGCGCGGGAAACGTTGGCCACGCACAGGATGACCTCGGTGTTGCCATCGGCATCGGTGTATTCGCGAATGTAGGCCAGGATGCGCCGGTTACTGGGGCTCAGCGTGCGCAGCGTGCCACGGCCGAAGGCTTTCTGCTGCTTGCGCACCGCCAGCATGCGCCGGGTCCAGTTGAGCAGCGAGTGCGGGTCATGGCTTTGTGCCTCGACGTTGACCGTCTGGTAGCCGTACAACGGGTCCATCACCGGGGGCAGCACCAGGCGCTGTGGGTCGGCGCGGGAAAAACCGCCATTGCGGTCCGGCGACCATTGCATGGGGGTGCGCACGCCATCGCGGTCGCCCAGGTAGATGTTGTCGCCCATGCCCAGTTCGTCACCGTAGTACAGCGTGGGCGTGCCGGGCATCGACAGCAGCAGGCTGGTGAGCAGTTCGATGCGCCGGCGGTCACGCTGCAGCAAGGGCGCCAGGCGCCTACGAATGCCCAGGTTGATGCGCGCGCGGCGGTCTTCTGCGTAGTAGTTCCACAGGTAGTCGCGCTCGCGGTCGGTGACCATTTCCAGGGTCAGCTCATCGTGGTTGCGCAGAAAGATCGCCCATTGGCAGTTGGCCGGGATCTCCGGAGTCTGGCGCAGGATGTCGGTGATCGGGAAACGGTCCTCCATGGCCAGGGCCATGTACATGCGCGGCATCAGCGGGAAATGAAAGGCCATGTGGCATTCGTCGCCGTCGCCTTCGCCGAAGTACGGGCGGGTGTCTTCCGGCCACTGGTTGGCTTCGGCAAGCAGCATGCGGTCTGGGTAGTTGGCATCGATCTCGGCGCGAATGGCCTTGAGCACCCCGTGGGTTTCGGTGAGGTTCTCGTTGTTGGTGCCGTCGCGCTCGATCAGGTAAGGAATGGCGTCCAGGCGCAGCCCGTCCACGCCCAGGTCGAGCCAGAAGCGCATCACCGCGATCACCGCCTTGAGCACCTGCGGGTTGTCGAAGTTGAGGTCTGGCTGGTGCGAGTAGAAGCGGTGCCAGAAATACTGGCCTGCCACCGGGTCCCAGGTCCAGTTGGACTTTTCGGTGTCGAGGAAAATGATGCGGGTGCCATCGTACTTCTGGTCGTCATCGGACCATACGTAAAAGTCGCGCGCCTTGCTGCCGCGTTTAGCGTGGCGGGCGCGCTGGAACCAAGGGTGCTGGTCGCTGGTGTGGTTGATGACCAGTTCGGTGATGACCCGCAAACCACGCTTGTGCGCCTCGGCGATGAAGCGACGGGCATCGGCCATGCTGCCGTAGTCCGGGTGCACGGCCTTGTACTCGGCGATGTCATAGCCGTCGTCGCGCCGCGGCGAAGGATAGAACGGCAGCAACCACAGGGTGTTGACGCCCAGCTCGGCAATGTAGTCCAGCTTGCTGATCAGGCCGGCGAAATCACCGATGCCATCGTTGTTCGAGTCGAAGAACGACTTGATGTGCAACTGATAGATGACAGCGTCCTTGTACCACAGCGGGTCGTCGATGAAGGCTGCCGGGCGGGAACGCTTGGCCATGAGTGACTCCTTGCATGTCTGTGGACCGTGTTGGCTGGCGTTGCGGCTGCCGTGCAGCCTATTTGCCGCGATAGGCCGCAAGGCGGCCCGGTACATATGCCCTAACCGGCCTTTTCGATACGCCAGATGCCGAATGGTTGGTGCCAAGGTTCAATGCGCATGAACTGGGTCTTGCCGTACCACGACCAGCGGTGACCATTCATCAGGTCTTCACCATGGGTTTGGGCGTTGTCATCGAGCCCCAGCTCCCACAGCGGCAGCTCGAAGTGCGCCTCCTGAGCGTTGTGCGGGTCTAGGCTGATTGCCACGAGGATGTAGTTGTCGCGCTCGGGCGTACGCTTGGCGAAGTACAGGATGTTGTCGTTCCAGCAGTTGAAGAACGCGACGCCGAGGTGGGTTTGCAAGGCCGGGTTCTGCCGGCGGATGCGATTGAGCTGGGCGATCTCGGCAATGATGTTGCCGGGCTGGCTGAAGTCGCGCGGGCGCAGCTGGTATTTCTCCGAGTCCAGGTATTCCTCCTTGCCTGGCAACGCGGCGCTTTCGCACAGTTCGAAACCGGAATACATGCCCCACAACCCTGAGCCCATGGTCGCCAATGCTGCACGAATGAGGAAACCGGCACGCCCGGAGGTGTGCAGGAAGAACGGGTTGATGTCGGGGGTATTGACGAAGAAATTGGGGCGGTAGCACTGGCTCCATGGCGGCTGGTTGAGTTGCTCGAAAAATTCGCGCAGCTCTTGCTTGGTGTTGCGCCAGGTGAAGTAGGTGTAGCTTTGCGCATAGCCGACCTTGCCCAGGCGCGCCATCATGGCGGGCTTGGTGAACGCCTCAGCGAGGAAGATGACCTCCGGGTACTGGCTGCGCACATTGGCGATCAGCCATTGCCAGAACGGCAGCGGCTTGGTGTGCGGGTTGTCGACGCGGAACGTCTTCACGCCCTCCTCGACCCAGCCCACCACCACATCGCGCAGCGCCAACCAAAGGCTGGGTACTGCGTCGGGGGCATAGAAGTCGACGTTGACGATGTCCTGGTATTTTTTTGGCGGGTTCTCGGCATAGCGGATGGTGCCGTCCGGGCGCCAACTGAACCAGCCCGGGTGCTGTTTCAGCCAGGGGTGGTCCTGGGAGCACTGGATGGCGAAGTCGAGGGCGATTTCCAGGCCGTGCTCGGCAGCGGCCGCCACCAGGCGGCGGAAGTCTTCGCGGCTGCCCAACTGCGGGTGAATCGCTTCGTGGCCACCCTCTGCACTGCCGATGGCATACGGGCTACCCGGGTCACCCGGTTCGGCCGTGAGCGCATTGTTGCGCCCCTTGCGGTGCTGCAGGCCAATAGGGTGAATGGGCGGGAAGTACAGCACGTCGAAGCCCATGTCACGGATCATCGGCAACCGCTGGTGCACATCGTTGAAGGTGCCATGGCGCTGCGGGTCGTCGGTGATCGAGCGCGGGAACAGTTCGTACCAACTGGCGAACTGCGCTGCCGGGCGGTCCACATCGAGCGGGAATTCGCAACTGCGGGCCAGGTAGCTGCGGTGCTCGGCCTCGGCCATCAGCCGGGCGGTGCGCGGGTCCAGCAGCAGCGCCACCTGATCGTCACTGCCCACCTGCGCCAGGCGCTGCAGCACGGCCTCAAGCTCGTTGCGCACGGCGCCATCGCACAGGGCAATGCCCTGGCCGAGCATCAGCCGCCCCTCTTTCAGCTCCAGCCTGACCTCGACGCCGGCATGGTACTTTTTTTCCAGGTCGTGGCAGTACGTGGCGAACGGGTCGATCCAGGCCTGGATACCGAACACGTGCGGCCCCAGCTCGGTGGGGGTGAACTCGGCCAACCACAGGTCATTACCCGCCGACTGCATCGGCACCGAGTGCCAGCGCTGGCTGTGCGCCGGGCGCCAGTTGAGCACCACGGCCAGGCGGTCGTGGCCATCGCTGTAGACCTTACTGCTGACGGCAACCGGTTGACCACTGATCGCCTTGGCGGCGAAGGTGCCGGCGTCGAGCACCGGCTGGGTGTCCTCGATCACGATGCGTGGGGCCAGCAGCGCCTGGGCCAGGCTGATGGCCTGGTCAGGATGATCGTTGGCCATTGGCACGCTTTCAAAAAGCTCGTTTCGTGACATCGACCTTGCTCCCTCAGGCTGGTGGCGGTAAGGGTTCAGAGCCGGGCGCGGGCGTGAGGGTTCAAAAAAACTGAGCGAATCGCAGCTGGCCGAAGTCCAAGCCTGCAGTACCTCTTCAAACCACCCACGCGAGGTCAGGCCATGAACATTCCAACGCCACCGGAAACCCCCGATCCGAACATCGACGACCCGAGCTTGCCGCCGCCCGTGCCGGAACAAGAACCGGACGAGCTGCCGATCAAGCCAACCGAACCGCCGACGGTGGGCGACCCGCCGAACCAGGAACCACCGGTGAAAGCCTAAGGGTAGACCAGCTTACCGACCTTGCCGCCTGCAAGGTCGGTACGGGCGCGCAGCCGCGGGTGCGGGCGAACCGGACAGCCCGGTCAGTCAACTCGCGCCATCGGCGCAGAGTTCGGCGATGCTGATCTCGCGCATGCGAAACTTCTGCACCTTACCGGTTACTGTCATCGGGTATTCGTCTACAAAACGGATATGCCGCGGCACCTTGTAGTGGGCTATGCGGGCCTTGCACCAGCATTGCAGCTCTTCGGCGGTGGCCGTGTGGCCAGGGTGCAACTTGACCCATGCGACAATCTGCTCGCCATAACGGCTGCACGGGATGCCGATCACCTGGGCGTCCGCCACTGCCGGGTGGGTATAGAAGAATTCTTCCAGCTCGCGCGGGTAGATGTTCTCGCCACCGCGAATGATCATGTCCTTGTTGCGCCCCACGATCCGCACGTAGCCGTGCTCGTCCATCACCGCCAGGTCACCCGAGTGCATCCAGCCGGCTGGGTCGATGGCTGCCGCGGTACCTTCGGGGTTGTCCCAATAGCCGAGCATCACGCTGTAGCCGCGGGTACATAGTTCGCCGATCTCGCCGCGCGAAACGATACAGCCGTCAGCGTCTACCAGCTTGTTTTCCAGCTGTGGCTGCGTACGGCCAACGGTGGTAACACGCAGCTCCAGCTCATCCTCCGGCCCGGTTTGCAGCGAAACCGGGCTGGTTTCGGTCATGCCATAGGCGATTTGCACCTCGGCCATGTGCAACTGGTCGATCACCCGGCGCATCACCTCGATCGGGCAAGTCGCCCCCGCCATGATGCCGCTGCGCAGGCTGGAAAGGTCCACCTGGGCGCGTAGCGGGTGGTCGAGCATGGCGATGAACATGGTAGGCACGCCATAGAGAATGCTGGCACGCTCCTCGGCCACCGCACGCAGGGTGAGTTCGGCATCGAAGGCATCATTGGGGTAGATCATGGTGCTGCCGTGGGTGATGCAACCCAGGTTGGCCATGACCATGCCAAAGCAGTGGTACAGGGGCACCGGGATCACCATGCGGTCGCGCTCGCCCAGGCCCAAGCTTTCGCCGACCATGAAGCCGTTGTTGAGGATGTTGTAGTGGCTCAGCGTGGCGCCCTTGGGTGCACCGGTAGTGCCGGAGGTGTACTGGATATTCACCGGTTGGTCGAACTGCAGCCCGCTTTGGCGGGCCAGGTAGGCTTCGCTCGAGGTTTGCCCGGCCAGCCCGGCCAGGGCTTGCCATGCCAGGAAACCGGCCGGGGGGCGGGCTGCCAGGCTGATGACCCCGCGCAGCTCGGGTAGGCGCTGGCTGGCCAGTGCGCCCGCGGGGGCGCTCGCCAGCTCTGGCACCAGCGCCTGAACCATGGCGTGATAATCGGAGCTCTTGAAAGCATCGGCGCAGACCAGCCAGCCGCACCCGGCCTGGCGCAACACGTATTCCAACTCACCCACCCGGTAGGCCGGGTTGATGTTGACCAGAATCGCCCCGACCTTGGCGCTGGCCAGTTGCAACACGCACCATTCGGCGCAGTTGGGTGACCAAATGCCCAACCGGTCGCCGCGGTTCAGGCCCAGCGCCATCAAGGCGCGGGCACACGCGTCGACCTGTTCGGCCAGTTGCCGCCAGCTGTAGCGCACGCCCTGGTGGCGCGAAACCAGGGCTTCGCCACCGGCGCAACGCGCCACGGTGGCGTCAAAGGCCTGGCCGATAGTCTGGGTCAGCAACGGTTGGTCCTGGCGGCCGCGGGTATAGCTTGGTTGACTCATGGGTGTCCCTTCTTGTGGTTGTTCTGGGCACGGCTGAAGCAAGCGGAGATACTCTGGCGTAGATTTACGTTTACGTAAAGGTGACGATTGGATTGACAGCCACTGCACTCAGGTTTACGTTAACGTAAAGGTAATGAACAATACCGATCTCAGGCATGAAGCCGAACCCCGTGGGAGCGGGCGCGCCCGCGAATGCGATCATTCAGGAAATGACGGCGGCCCTGCTGATGCATTCGCGGTCGCGCCCGCTCCCACAGGGTCCGACAGCTCCATGAGCTACGGTGTAACCCATTTCAAGAACAACAAGGTGCCCCAGCATGCATTACCCCACCCTGAACTTCGCCCTGGGCGAAACCATCGACATGCTCCGTGACCAGGTGCGCACCTTCGTCGCCGCCGAGCTGGCCCCGCGTGCCGCGCAAATCGACCACGACAACCTGTTCCCTGCCGATATGTGGCGCAAGTTCGGCGACATGGGCCTGTTGGGCATCACCGTTTCGGAAGAATATGGCGGCGCCGGCCTCGGCTATTTGGCCCACGTGGTGTCCATGGAGGAAATCAGCCGGGCCTCGGCGTCGGTGGCACTGTCGTACGGTGCCCACTCCAACCTGTGCGTCAACCAGATCAACCGCAACGGCAGCCACGCACAGAAACTCAAGTACCTACCCAAGCTGATCAGCGGCGAGCACATCGGCGCACTGGCCATGAGCGAGCCCAATGCCGGCTCCGACGTGGTGTCGATGAAGCTGCGCGCAGAAAAGCGCGGCGACCGCTACGTACTCAACGGCAGCAAGACCTGGATCACCAACGGCCCGGACGCCAATACCTATGTGATCTATGCCAAGACCGACCTGGACAAGGGTGCCCACGGCATCACCGCGTTCATCGTCGAGCGCGACTGGCCAGGCTTCAGCCGCAGCAACAAGTTCGACAAGCTGGGCATGCGCGGTTCCAACACCTGCGAGCTGTTCTTCGACAACGTCGAGGTACCGGAAGAAAACATTCTCGGCCAGCTGAACGGCGGCGTACGCGTGTTGATGAGCGGCCTGGACTACGAGCGCGTGGTGTTGTCGGGCGGGCCGACCGGCATCATGCAAAGCTGCATGGACCTGGTGGTGCCGTACATTCACGACCGCAAGCAGTTCGGCCAGAGCATCGGCGAGTTCCAGCTGATTCAGGGCAAGATCGCCGACATGTACACCCAGCTCAATGCCAGCCGCGCCTACCTGTATGCCGTGGCCCAGGCCTGTGACCGTGGCGAGACCACCCGCAAGGACGCTGCCGGGGTCATCCTGTACACCGCCGAGCGTGCTACGCAAATGGCCCTGGAAGCCATCCAGATCCTTGGCGGCAACGGCTATATCAATGAATTCCCGGCTGGCCGCCTGCTGCGCGATGCCAAGCTCTACGAGATCGGTGCCGGCACCAGCGAAATCCGTCGGATGCTGATCGGCCGCGAACTGTTCAACGAGACGCGCTGATCTGCGCCAGGGGTCATGATGATTCTCAAGTCACAGCTCAATACCAAGGCGGCGGATTATGCCCATAGCCATGCCGCCATGGCCGCCCAGGTCCAGGCCCTGCGCGGCCTGCTGGCCCAGGTCGCCCAGGGCGGCGGGCCCAAGGCTCAGGAACGACACACCTCCCGCGGCAAACTGTTGCCACGCGAGCGCATCGACCGCCTGCTGGACCCGGGCTCGCCGTTCCTCGAGATTGGCCAGCTGGCGGCCCACGAGGTGTACGGCGAGGACGTGCCGGCTGCCGGGGTGATCGCCGGCATCGGCCGCGTAGAAGGCGTGGAATGCATGATCGTGGCCAACGACGCCACGGTCAAAGGTGGCTCGTACTACCCGCTGACGGTGAAAAAGCACCTGCGTGCGCAGGTCATCGCCCAGCAAAACCGCTTGCCGTGCATCTACCTGGTGGACTCGGGGGGTGCCAACCTGCCCCGCCAGGACGAGGTGTTCCCTGACCGCGAGCACTTCGGTCGGATCTTCTTCAACCAGGCCAACATGAGCGCCCAGGGCATCCCGCAGATCGCCGTGGTGATGGGCTCGTGCACTGCCGGTGGTGCCTACGTGCCGGCGATGGCCGACGAAGCGATCATGGTGCGCCAGCAGGCGACCATTTTCCTCGCAGGGCCGCCGCTGGTCAAAGCCGCCACGGGCGAAGTGGTCAGTGCCGAGGACCTGGGCGGGGCCGATGTGCACTGCCGCACCAGCGGCGTGGCCGACCATTACGCCGACAACGACGAACACGCCCTGGCCATTGCCCGGCGCTGCGTGGCCAACCTCAACTGGCACAAGCTGGGCAAGCTGCAACGCCTGGCCCCGGTGGCACCGCTGTACGCCGCCGACGAGCTGTATGGCGTGGTGCCCGCCGATGCCAAGCAGCCGTTCGATGTGCGCGAAGTGATCGCCCGGCTGGTCGACGGCTCGCTGTTCGACGAATTCAAGGCGTTGTTCGGTACCACCCTGGTCTGCGGCTTTGCCCACCTGCATGGCTACCCGGTGGCGATCCTGGCCAACAACGGCATCCTGTTCGCCGAAGCGGCGCAAAAAGGCGCGCACTTCATCGAGCTGGCCTGCCAGCGGGGCATCCCACTGTTGTTCCTGCAGAACATCACCGGGTTCATGGTGGGCAAGAAGTATGAGGAAGGCGGTATCGCCAAGCATGGCGCCAAGCTGGTGACCGCGGTGGCCTGCGCCCAGGTGCCGAAATTCACGGTGATCATCGGCGGCAGCTTCGGTGCCGGCAACTATGGCATGTGCGGCCGTGCCTACGACCCACGCTTTTTGTGGATGTGGCCGAACGCGCGGATCGGTGTGATGGGCGCCGAGCAGGCCGCCGGTGTGCTGGCCCAGGTCAAGCGCGAGCAAAGCGAGCGCAGTGGCCAGCCGTTCAGTGCCGAAGACGAAGCCAGGCTCAAGCAGCCGATTCTCGACCAGTACGAACAGCAGGGCCACCCCTACTACTCCAGTGCCCGGCTGTGGGACGACGGCGTCATCGACCCGGCGCAAACCCGCGACATACTGGGCCTGGCACTGTCCGCTGCGCTGAACGCGCCGATCGAAGCGAGCCGCTTCGGCATTTTCCGGATGTGACCTATGAGCGATTTCAGCACCCTCGAAGTGATTCGCGACCCGCGCGGCTTCGCCACCCTGTGGCTTAGCCGCGAGGACAAGAACAACGCGTTCAACGCGCAGATGATCCGCGAGCTGATCGTCGCCATCGATCGGCTGGCCGACGATACCGGCTTGCGCTTCGTACTGCTGCGCGGGCGTGGCCGGCACTTCAGCGCCGGTGCCGACCTGGCCTGGATGCAGCAGTCGGCGCAGCTGGACTTCAACACCAACCTGGATGACGCCCATGAACTGGGCGAACTGATGTACGCCCTGCACCGGCTCAAGGTACCGACCCTGGCCGTTGTCCAAGGTGCGGCGTTTGGCGGCGCACTGGGCCTGATCAGTTGCTGTGACATGGCCATTGGCGCCGAAGACGCCCAGTTGTGCCTGTCGGAAGTGCGCATCGGCCTGGCCCCGGCGGTGATCAGCCCGTTCGTGGTCAAGGCCATCGGCGAGCGTGCCGCGCGCCGCTATGCCCTGACTGCCGAGCGCTTCAGCGGTACACGGGCCCGCGAACTGGGCTTGCTGGCCGAGGTATACCCCGCCAGCGAGCTGGACGCACAGGTGGCGATATGGGTGAACAACCTGCTGCACAACGCCCCGCTGGCCCTGCGTGCCACGAAAGAGCTGCTGCGTGAAGTGGACGACGGCGAACTCAGCCCGGCGCTGCGCCGCTACTGCGAAAACACCATCGCCCGCATCCGCGTCAGCGCCGAAGGCCAGGAGGGCCTGCGCGCCTTCCTGGAGAAACGCCCACCCGCCTGGCAAACCGCTGAGACCAAGGAGCCGCGCCCATGAGCCGCCCCGCTTTGACCACCCTGCTGGTCGCCAACCGCGGCGAAATCGCCTGCCGCGTGATGCGCACCGCCAAGGCCATGGGCCTGACCACCGTCGCCGTGCACAGCGCCATCGACCGTGACGCGCGGCATAGCCGGGAAGCGGATATCCGCGTGGACCTGGGCGGCACCAAGGCCGCCGACAGCTACCTGCTGGTCGACAAGCTGCTGGCTGCTGCCAAGGCCAGCGGGGCCCAGGCCATTCACCCAGGTTACGGTTTCCTCTCCGAGAACGCAGGCTTCGCCCGCGCCATCGAGCAGGCGGGGCTGGTTTTCCTCGGCCCACCGGCCAGCGCCATCGACGCCATGGGCAGCAAGTCGGCGGCCAAGGCGTTGATGGAGGCCGCCGGGGTCCCCCTGGTGCCCGGTTACCACGGCGAAGCCCAGGACCTCGACACCTTCCGCGATGCGGCCAGGCGTATCGGCTACCCGGTGCTGCTGAAGGCCAGCGCTGGCGGTGGGGGCAAGGGCATGAAGGTCGTCGAGGAGGAAAGCCAGCTGGCCGATGCCCTGGCGTCGGCCCAGCGTGAGGCGCAGGCGTCGTTCGGCGATGCGCGCATGCTGGTGGAGAAGTACGTGCTCAAGCCGCGCCATGTGGAAATCCAGGTGTTCGCCGACCAGCACGGCCATTGCCTGTACCTCAACGAGCGCGATTGCTCGATCCAGCGCCGCCACCAGAAGGTGGTCGAAGAAGCCCCCGCCCCCGGCCTGTCGGCCGAACTGCGCCAGGCCATGGGCGAGGCGGCGGTACGGGCGGCGCAAGCGATTGGCTATGTCGGTGCCGGTACGGTGGAATTCCTGCTCGACGCCCGTGGCGCGTTCTTCTTCATGGAAATGAATACCCGCCTGCAAGTGGAGCACCCGGTCACCGAGGCCATTACCGGCCTGGATCTGGTGGCCTGGCAAATTCGTGTGGCGTGCGGCGAGGCCCTGCCGATCACCCAGGATCAGGTGCCGCTGATCGGCCATGCCATTGAAGTTCGCCTGTACGCCGAGGACCCGGCCAACGAGTTTCTGCCGGCGACCGGCACGCTGGCGCTGTACCGTGAATCGGCAGCTGGCGAAGGCCGGCGGGTGGACAGTGGCGTGAGCGAAGGCGATGCAGTGTCGCCGTTCTACGACCCGATGCTGGGCAAGCTGATTGCCTGGGGCGAAAACCGCGAGCAGGCACGCCTGCGCTTGCTGGCGATGCTCGACGAATTCGCCATTGGTGGGGTGAAGACCAACCTCGCGTTCCTGCGGCGCATTCTGGCGCACCCGGCGTTCGCCGCGGCGGAACTGGATACCGGCTTCATTGCGCGGCACCAGGCCGCTTTGCTGCCGGCACCACAGCCGCTGCCGGTCAGCTTCTGGGAGGCCGCAGCCGAAGCCTGGCGGCAGGGCCAGGCCGGGCAACAGCGCGAAGATGACCCCGGTTCGCCATGGGCCGAGCGCAGCGGCCTGCGCCTGGGCCTGCCAGCGCGCAGTAGCCTGCACTTGGTCAGTGCTGGCCAGGACCACGCTGTGGGCCTGGAGCACAGTGCGGCGCCCACCTGGCAGTTACTGGGCGAGCAGTTGGTGCATGACCACGCCGGCGTGCGTCGCCAGCACCTGGCGATGCGCCGCGGGGCTACGTTGTACTTGCAGTGGGGCGGCGAGATGCATGCCATCGAAGCCTTCGACCCGATCGCCGAGGCCGAGGCCAGCCACGGTCACCAGGGCGGCTTGGGTGCCCCCATGAACGGCAGTATCGTGCGGGTGCTGGTGGCGCCGGGGCAGGCGGTGGAGGCCGGTACCGCGCTGGTGGTGCTGGAGGCCATGAAAATGGAGCACAGCATTCGCGCGCCTCATGGCGGTACGGTGAACGCGTTGTTCTGCCAGGAAGGGGATATGGTCAGCGAAGGGACGGTGCTGGTCGAATTGGCGGAGTGAGTTGTCTAGCGGGGGTTGGCTGGTTGATGGGGCGCCGGGGTGGGGCTGCCAGGTGTTCGCCATACCCTTTGCAGCGCCTGTGAGATCGAGCGCCGCCCGCGCGGCGCATCGCCGGCAAGCCGGCTCCCACATCTGTTTCGGGCCAGTTACGCCTGTGGGATTTGCGCGCGAACGCCTTGGCGCCCACCACGATATCGCGTCGTACGAACAAGGCGGTCGCGCGCGCCTGTCACAGGCAATACTGGCCCGAAACAAACGTAGGAGCGGGTTTACCCGCGAAGCGCCGCGCGGGCGGCGCTCGATCTCACAGGCGCCCCACTACCCAAGCCCTACACCCACCAGCCTCACAACAACCTAAAAACAGCTAGAAGGAGCCGTGCGCCCGCACAACCACCCCCAGAAATTCACAACCGTCTTCACACAGAACCGTTGGGTATCGAGTATTCAGCGGCTTGAGCATCTTGTCTCCGCCCTCCTCGACCAACTGCCGTAACACTGCTGGCCGCCCGGGCTGACGCGCAATCACCAGCCGGCCAGGCTCTGCCGGCAAGCCAGTATCCACCAGCACACGCATCCCTTCAGGCACGCTCTTGCCGCTGGTTGCATTCATCGAGTCATTTTCAACCACTAGCCAGAACGCATTACCTGAGGGCATGTAGTCCGTCTGCTCGTGCATCTCGCTGGTTTCAGGCAAAGGCCCGTGCAAGTCGGACCAACTCAGCACCGGGAAGCGAAAGCTCGCATAGCGCAGCGCTTCGGCCGACACTGGCTGCTGGGCCGCATAGCGACCAGGCGCTTCACGAACGATGTCACGCTCAACAACCATGACTTGTGCTTCCAGAAACACCAGCCCAAGTTTCTCGAGTTTCTCGTTTATCGTCTCCAACGTTGGCCGCCGCGTGCCCCGCAACCAATGACCCACGCCGCCCTGAGTCATGCCCAGACGTTCGGCCAGCTTCAGTTGGCTGAGGTTGTGTTCGCGCTTATAGCGCTTGAGAAATGCGTTCCAGTTTTCCATGAGCGGCAACAATACGGACTGTATTAGCCGCAGCAATACACAAATTGAATTATTTATTCGACAAAGAATAGTACAGATTGACCTATCCTGTGATTCCAGTGTGCTTGAAGGGAAATCAGAAGGTGTCGCAATGAAACTACCGAAAAACGACGAAACAGATCTCGACAGCGAAGCAGCCCGCCGCGCCCTCGACTACTACCTCAACCCCAACCCGCCGCGCCCTACGCTGGACAACAAGATCTGGACCCTGCACGAAGGCGTGACCAGCGAGCAGGCCGAGGAACACGCCATCGCCCTGCTGCGCTGCGCTGCGGCCACCGCACAGGAAACCGCCACGCACCAGCACGGCAGCCAGCGCGAGCTGACCTTCGCGCTGATGCACATGATGGACATGGCACGTGCGCTGCTGGAGCACAAGCAACGTGAAGACCGGGGTTTGTAGGTAAACGGAAGGGAGAGCACGTGATGGCCGCGTAACGGCAAAGGCCCCGATTGCCGGGACAAGGAAGCGCACCGGTAAAACTTTTTTACCGGGATGATGAAAATTCATTTGACTGGCAAATGATAACGATTATTATTGCACTCAGCTGATCGCGAGATCTGCTGGATAACCTGAAAGCTTAGGTCGCTTTCAGATTATCTCCTCATCAGGCTAATCACGGTTTTTGACCCGGCTTTTTGCCGGGTCTTTTTTTTGGCTCTTCAGGCTAATGAAGATCGTGATGGCGCGCATGGTAGCAAATGTGTTTCAGGGCGTGAACGCTCATTACAAAACTTTGCGCAATCAGCACTTGAGAATCAATCTCGTTTCGCCTACGCTGCTCACGCATCACGGAAGATGCCCCCCTTCCCCTTTGTAGCGCAAGGAGCCGGTCATGACCCGTCTGCTGCTGCCCCTCGAACATCCCACCGCGGTCAATGGCCCTGGTGCCGACAATGCCCTGCTGCACGCGCTGAAGCGGCTGCCACGCCGGGTGCAGCAAGTGATGCTGCTGAGCCGCCTCGACCAGCTGGACTTCGCCAGCATTGCCACCCGCCTAGACATGCCACTGGCCACTGTCGAACGCAACATGGACCAGGCCCTGATGGCCGGGCGCCCGCGCCGGGATGTGCTGGCAAGCGTGGCCAGCCAATGGTACGTGCGCTTGCAGAGCCCCCAGGTGACCGCATGCGAGCGCATCGACTTCCGCCGCTGGCTGGACGCAGATGCCGCGAACTTGCAGGCGTTTCACCAAACGGAATTACGCTGGCGCAGCCTGCTGGGGCCGGCACGCCAGCTTGGCCAGGAGGGTTGGTACCGGCAAGGCCGGGCGGCGCTGTCGCTAGGCGGCTGCTCGGTGGCGGTCGGGGCTGGGCTGGCGGCGTTACTGGTGTGGGCATGGTGCAGCTGATGCCCGCTGCCGGTTCACTTCAGGCCCGCCAACTGCAGCCCCTCTGAAGCCTGCCCCCTCAGCCCATTACGCTGCCAATGAAATTCGCCAGCTCCGCCGTACGCGGCGCGGCGAATACATCACGTGGGTGACCGGTTTCGTGAACCTTGCCGTGGTGCATGAACACCAGCTTGTCACCCACTTCCCGGGCAAAGCGCATTTCATGGGTCACCATGATCAAGGTCATGCCTTCCTTGGCCAATTGCCGCACAACGCCGAGCACTTCGTTGACCAGTTCCGGGTCGAGCGCCGAGGTGATCTCGTCGCACAGCAAAACCTTGGGCGACATCGCCAGGGCGCGGGCGATAGCCACCCGTTGCTGCTGCCCGCCAGAAAGGCGGTCCGGGTAGGCGTCGAACTTGTCGCCCAGGCCAACCCTGGCCAGCATTTGCTCAGCCAGTTGGCGGGCCTGGGCCTTGCTGGTCTTCTTCACCACCTGCGGCGCGAGCATGACGTTCTCGCCTACCGTCAGGTGCGGGAACAGGTTGAACTGCTGGAACACCATGCCGACTTTCTGCCGCAGTGTGCGCAGGTCGGCGCGCGCGGCATCCAGGTACTCGCCATCCACTTCGATCACGCCGTCACTGATCGACTCCAGGCCGTTGAGCGTACGCAGAAAGGTACTTTTGCCGGAACCGCTACGGCCAATGAGGGCGACCACTTCACCCTCTTCGATGCTCAGGTCTACGCCCTTGAGCACGTGGTTGTCGCCATAGTACTTGTGCAACGCAGACACTCTAAGCAGGGGCATGCAGCCTCCTTTCCAGGTAACGGGCGCTCAGCGAGAGCGGGTAGCAGAGCATGAAATAACCCACGGCTACCAAGCCGTAGATCAGGAAGGGCTCGAAGGTGGCGTTGGCGAGCATGCCGCCGGTCTTGGTCAGCTCGGTAAAGCCGATGATCGAAGTGACCGCCGTGCCTTTGACCACCTGCACCGAGAAGCCAACGGTGGGTGCCACGGCAATCCGCAGCGCCTGGGGCAGGATCACGTAACGCATCTGCTCCAGCCGGGTCATGGCCAGGCTGCCGGAGGCTTCCCATTGGCCACGTGGAATGGCCTCGACGCAGCCGCGCCAGGTTTCGGCGAGAAAGGCACTGGTGAACAACGTCAAGGCGATGGCCGCCGCCATCCAGGCCGAAATATCGACGCCGAACAGGGCAATGCCGAAAAACACCATGAACAACTGCATCAGCAGTGGCGTGCCCTGAAACAGCTCGATATAGCCCTTGGCGGCCCCGCGCAGCACGAAGTTGTCAGAGAGGCGCGCCAGCAGCACGAGCAGGCCGGCGACGCCACCGCAGATGAACGCCACCAGCGACAGCAGCAGGGTCCACTGCATGCCGACCAGCAAGTTGCGGACGATGTCCCATAAGGTGAACTCCATTCATCGCCTCCCCATCAGAAAGCGCTGCCCGAACCACAGCAGCACCTGGCGTACCGCCATGGCCATGATCAGGTACAGGCCCGTGGTCAGCAGGTAAGTCTCGAACGCCCGGAAATTGCGCGACTGAATGAAGTTGGCTGCAAACGACAACTCTTCGGTGGCGATCTGCGAACAAACCGCCGAGCCCAGCATGACGATCACGATCTGGCTCGACAGGGCCGGCCAGACTTTGGCCAGCGCCGGTTGCAGGACCACATGGCGAAACGCCTCGGCGCGTCTCATGGCCAGTGCCGCCGCCGCCTCCAGTTGCCCTTTGGGAATGGCCTGGATACCGGCGCGGATGATCTCGGTGGAATAAGCCCCCAGGTTGATCACCATGGCCAGCACCGCGGCTTGCCATTCTGTCAGGCGCACCCCCAGCGCGGGCAAGCCAAAGAAGATGAAAAACAGTTGCACGATGAAGGGCGTGTTACGGATCAGCTCCACGTACACGCCGAACAGCACATCGAACGGTTTGAGCCGCCAGGCACGCGCCACAGCGCCAAGTACGCCCAGGGCCACCCCGAACAGGGTGCCCACTGCGGTCAGCTGGAGGGTGAACAACGCCCCCTTGAGCAGCAGGTCGCCTTGGGCCAACACGGGCGCGAAATCGAATTGGTAGGCCATCAGTCAGCGAATCCAGAGGCAGTTCAGAGGTCGGCCGGCAATGGTTGCTTCAACCATTTTTCAGCATTGCGGTTGAGGCTGCCGTCTGCCTTGGCGGCATCGAGGGTGGCATTGACCTTGGCCAGCAAGGCAGGCTCCTGCTTGGCCAGCCCGACGTACACGGGCGAGTCCTTGAGCTTGACCTTCATCACCGGCACCTTGGCCGGGTTCTTCTCGGCGATGACAGCCATCACCACGCTGCCGCTGGCAATCAGTTCGACCTGGCCAGACAGGTACGCTGCGATGGTGGAGTTATTGTCCTCGAACCGCTTGATGACCGCGCCTTTGGGGGCAACCGCTGTCAGTTCCATGTCCTCGATCGAGCCGCGGGTCACACTGATGGTCTTGCCGGCAATGGCACCGATGTCGCTGATCGAGGTCTGCTCCGGGCCGAACACGGCCAGGTAGAACGGCGCATAAGGGCGGGAGAAATCGATCACGGCTTCGCGCTCGGCATTCTTGCCCAGGCTGGAGATCACCAGGTCGACCTTGCCCGTGGTGAGGAACGGAATGCGGTTGGTGCTGTTGACGGGCGTGAGGGCCAGCTTGACGCCCAGCTTGTCCGCCAACAACTGCGCCGTGTCGATGTCCAGGCCGCGGGGCTTGAGGTCGGGGCCAACCGAGCCGAACGGTGGAAAGTCCTGGGGCACGGCCACTTTGAGCACGCCACGGGCGGTGATGTCGGCCAGGGCGTCGGCCTGGGCCTGGGCAGCGCCCAGCGCGCCACCACACAGCAGCGTCGCCAGCAACAGGGAGCGGATGTTTTTCATGGGAAAGCCTCGGGGGATGCAGAAGGTCGTTAGCGCTGAAATTGCACAGCCCGTGCCAGCATTGGCGCCTGGCCCCGGAAAAGCCCTGGGCATGCGGCTGCTCGCGGTCTTACTGGTCTGAACAGTCAGCCCATCAGCCCTGGCCGTGCCCCGCTTTCGTGCAGCCTGCCCTGCCCTTGCGCCAGCACGGAGCGAGGCTTGCCAGACACCCGGTAAAGCCTTTACAAAGCGCAGACCGCTTACCAACTGGTCTGAACAGATGCTCGACACGCTCCCCCGCGCCGTTCCGGAAATAGCCTTGCAGGCCATTCGCAAGCTGATCGAGGCAGGCGACTATCAACCCGGCGATGCCCTACCCTCGCAACGCGACCTGGCCGAGCAGTTGGGTATCAGCCGTGCGTCGCTGCGCGAAGCGCTGTCGTCATTGAGTGCGCTGGGGGTGGTGAGCGTGCAACCGGGCAAGGGCGTTTTCGTCCAGGCGCCCTCGGCACCCCCGGCGGCCACGTTTTCCTGGCCATACGCCGAACAGGTATCGGCGGTCGATACCTTCCAGTTGCGCTATGCCTTGGAAGGGTTCGCTGCAGGCCTGGCGGCCCTGTACCTGACCGGTGCGGATATCGATGCGCTGGAGGCGAATGTCGAGGCGATGCGCCAGGAGCTGCGTGCCGGCCGTTTCGACGCCGCCGCCCGCCTCGACTACGCCTTCCATCGGCGCCTGCTGGAAGCCAGCGGCAACCTGGCGATGCTGCAGGTGATCACCGCCAGCCAGGACATTTTCCTGGAAAGCCAGAAACTGCCCTTCATTCGCCCAGAGCGGGCCATGGAAACCTGGCAAGAACACCGCAAGATCCTGCGCCAGCTGGCCCGTGGCAACCAGGCCGGTGCACAGCGTGCCATGCAAGAGCATATCCGCAATGCGGCTGCCCGTACCGGTGTGGTATTTGCGGCCTGACACCCAGCCATCTTGCAGCCGCCGAGCCCGTGGTTTTCCGCAGCTTTACCAGGCCTGGTCAGAGCTGAAACCGGCGCAGCTGCCCCTGCAGTGAATTGCCCAAACCGGCCAACTCGAGGCTGGCCTTGCTGGTCTGTTCGCTGGCGGTCTGCCTGTTCGGTGATGTCGCGCACATTCAGCACATGGCGATTGATTTCTTCGGCGACAGCACCCTGCTGTTCGGCAGCCGCCGCGATCTGCTGGGTCATGCCCTGAATGCCGCCGATGCTGTGGGTGATGTTGTCCAGCGCAATGCCTGCATCGCGGGCCAGTTGCACGCTCTCGTCGGTCAGGCCGCGGCTGGTTTCCATGCGCTGAACGGCTTGCAGCGTGCCCGCGCGCAGGGCTGCGATCAGTTGCTCGATGTCTTCGGTTGAGCGCTGGGTGCGCTGCGCCAAGGCACGCACCTCGTCCGCGACTACAGCGAAGCCACGCCCGGCCTCGCCTGCACGCGCGGCCTCGATCGCCGCGTTCAATGCCAGCAGGTTGGTTTGTTCGGCCACCGCCTTGATCACGTCGAGCATGCTGCCAATGCGCCCGCTTTCTTCAGCCAGTGTACTCACCGCTGCGCTGGTCAGCTCCACCTCGGCAGACAGGTTCTCGAAGCGCGCAATCGCGCTTTTGGCGATGTCGCCGCCACTGACAGCATCCTGCGCCGCCTGGTTGACCGAGCGCGCGGTTTCGACCGCGTTGCGGGCCACATCCTGCACCGAGGTGGTCATTTCGTGCATGGCCGCAGCCACCTGCTCGGTTTCCTGCATCTGCTCGGTAGCGCCTGCCTGCGTCTGCCGGGTAATCGCCGACAGCTCTTCGCTGGCGCTGGCGATCTGCGTCGCACCATCACCGATATGCCCAACCAGTTGTCGCAAGCTGCCGGTCATGTGCTGCAAGCCATCTTGCAACTCGCCGATTTCGTCTTTGCGCGAGCCCGTGGCGAAGACGCTCAGGTCGCCCTCGGCAATGCGCCGCACCCGGGCCAACGCTTCGCGCAGGGGTGGCACGATCTGCCGCGTGATCAACACTGCTGCCAGCCCGCCCAGCAGCAGCGCCAGCACCAGGCAACTGATCAGCGTCCACGCCGCATCACGGGTATCGTCCTGGCGCATCTGCATCTGCTGGTCGTACAGCTCCTGGCTGGTCTGCAGCAATGCATCACCCTGCTTCTGGATGTCCTTGAGCAGGGTGTCGATGCGGATCAACGCCGCGCGGTGAGTGTCCAGCGAGGCCCGGTAGGCGGTCGCAATGAAATGAATGCGAATGGGCAGCTGGGCGCGCCGTCCAGGCGATAAAGCGGACCGGGCCGGGCTCAGGCGATATTTGAGGCAGCGCGAGAGCGTGACAGGGTCACATAAATCAATCAAATGCAAATATCGAAGCAATTGTTGCGAATGCGGAATTAATAGCAGCTATTCACGGCGTTTCCCTATTGCCTGCATCCGATCGGGGCAGGCTTTCACTGCATGGCCTTTTGACGCTATTTTGCTGAGGTGCCGCTTTACGTCAGGCGCTTGAACATCAAAGGAATACCGTCATGCGCACCATTTGGTTCTTGTTACTCCCGGGCACACACATTCTGGACCTCGGCGGGCCGTTGCAGATCATGGCCAGCCTGGAAGAGCTCCGGTTGGCGCCGGTCAGCGTCCGTTGCATCGCAGCCAGACAACAGATGAGCAGCTATCAAGGTGTGACCTTGAGCGGCTTGCATCCCCTGCCCGAGCAGCTTTCGCCCGAAGATTTGCTGTTCGTGGTCGGCAACAAGCTGTCTACCAGCCCCAGCGATGCTGCGACCTTGGCCGCAACCGCTCAGTGGCTGGCGAACGTGATGGGGCAAACACCAACCGTGCAACTGTGTTCCATCTGCACCGGCGCGTTCCTGCTGGGCGAAGCCGGGCTGCTGAACGGCCGTGAATGCACCACCCATCATCGCTATGTCGGATTGCTGCAGGCACGCTACCCAAAAGCCAGGGTGCTGGAAAATCGCCTTTTCGTGGAGGACGACGGTGTGTTCACCTCGGCGGGCGTGTCCAGCGGCACCGACCTGGCCTTGCATATCGTGTCGCTGCACTTCGGCAAAGCCGTGGCCAACCAGGTGGCCCAGGAACTGGTGATCTACCGTCGCCGTGCCGGCGAAGATGTGCAACTGCGCGCGGCAGACCTGGCACGCAACCACATCCACCCGCTGGTACACGCGGCCCAGGACTATATCGATACGCACCTGGGCAGCAGTTTCAGCTTTGAACAACTGGCCAGCCAGTTCAATGTCAGCTACCGGCACCTGGCACGCCTGTTTCGCGAGAACACGGGGCAAACCCTGCAGGACTACCTGCGCGCCCAACGCATCGACCTGGCCCGTGACCTCTTACGCGGGAGCCGCCTGAATGTGGAACAAATCGCCGAACGTTGCGGTTACGGCAGCAGCCATGCCTTTCGCCTGGCCTGGCGGCGGGAAATGCCGCAACCGCCACTGCAGTTTCGCAGCGTGATCACCCAGGACAACACCTAGTATCAGCGACCACTCACGGTGGGGGTGGCGAAACTGTCTGTGAAAAACGCTACCACAGCCTTGCGCGACGCCTCCCGGGCTGCTGGGTCCGGTGCCGAACGCCCCAAGCCGCCCTGGCCACGGTGCAGGAACGGGTCCTTGTATTCCTGCGCGGCTTCCAGGCCGTTGAAACCATGCTCGGCACCGGGGTAGACCAGCACCTTTGCCCGTGCCTGGTCTTCGGCAGGCAGGCTTGCAACCAGTTTGGTACAAGCCTTAGGGTCATCATCGTACTGGTCCTTTTCACCGACCAGCACCAGCAGGCGGGCCGGCGCCAGGTGCTTCAAGTCATAGCCGGGCACACGGTTGTATCCCCAGCACACGGGATAGAATGCTGCCAAGGCTACGGGGCGTACCCCAGAGGCCTGTTGCAGCTCATCGTCGATGGACGCAGACGCCGCGAGCATGGCCTGGGCGCCACCCCATGAAAACCCAAGCACCCCTACCCGCTCGCTATCGACCCCTGGCTGATTGGCCAGGTAAGACAAGGCGCCCGCCAGGTCCGGCAAGGTATCGTGAACCCGGGGCGGCCGCCCCTGTGCGCCGCCAGCCAGCCGGCGCGCGCCCCACATGTCCAGTTCCAGCGTGGCGATGCCGCGGGCATTGAGGTCGGCCGCGTGCAACGGCCCGCGTGAGTCCATCCCCGCCGAGCCGTGCAATATCACCACAGCCGGTGCTGGCCCGGCTTGGTTGGCCGGCATAGACAGTACCGCTGGCACCCTGATCGGTTTCAGTTTGCCGGCAGAAGGCAGGGGCTGGCTGTAGAACGAAACCAGCCGTTTGCTGACGCTGGCCACAGTCTCGCCAGCGTTGGATGCAACCTCAGCCTGGGCCGCTGCAAACGGCAGCGCACACCCCAACAACAGGCTGATGGCCAATTTTTTATACATTTCACGACTCCTGAATGCCCCTACGGGCTCTTATTGCTGCTGTTTCACAAAGAACGGACGCCCGTCTCAGCCGCACATCGTCATCGCGGCCACACCCTCTACGGGCCAGCGGCCAAGCGCCATCGGGTCCAGCACCACCATTGCGATCAGCACACAGCACCCCAAGCCGAACGCCACGGCATAACCGCGCACTTGCCGGACGGTGCACGCGCCATACACCGCGACCAGGGCGAGCAATTGCATGCCCACGGCAAACACCCCGATGGAGAACCCGGAAGCGAGCAGTTCAGCCATTGGCCACCACACTGCGGGGGCGGCCCGGCGCTGCCTGTACCGTGGGTTGGTAGGCCACGGCATCGAAGGCCTGTTGCAGGTCGGCCTTGATATCGCTCACCCGCTCCAGGCCGACGCACAGCCTGATCAACCCGTCGGAAATGCCGGCGTGGCGCCGCGCTTGCGCATCCAGGCGGCCATGGGTGGTGCTGGCCGGGTGCGTGACCATGCTGCGGGTATCACCAATATTGGTGCAGCGCGCCACGCACTGCAGTTGATCGATCCATTGCCAGGCCGCTGCCTGGCCGCCGCAGATCTCGAAACTCAGCAAGCCGCCATGGCCGTCCTGTTGCCTGCACGCCAAGGCATGCTGAGGGTGTTGCGCCAGGCCGGTGTAATGCACAGCGCTGACCAGGGGTTGTTCGCCAAGCCACTGGGCCAGCTCCAGGGCGCCCTGTTGCACGCGCAGCATGCGGATTTCCAGGGTTTCCAGGCTTTTGAGCAACAACCAGGCATTGAACGGGCTGCAGGAAATACCCAACGTGCGCAACACGCCCCTCAACACCTGCATCAGGCTTTTGGAACCGGTCACTACACCGGCTAGCGCACGCCCCTGGCCGTCCATGTACTTGCCCGCCGAATGGATGACCAAGTCCGCACCCAGGCTGTGCGGGCGCTGGAGCACCGGCGTCAACAGGGTGTTGTCCACCACGACCAGCGCATCCTTGGCGTGCGCCAGAAGGCTGATGGCACGGATGTCACCAATTTTCAGCAGCGGGTTGGAGGGAGACTCCAGCACCGCCAGGCGGGTCTTGTCGTCGATCGCCTGCTGCCACTGGCCCAGGTCGGTAAGGTCGACGAACCGCGCCTCGATGCCGAACCGCGCCATGTAAACGCTGAAGGCACTGGCGGTGGTACCGAACACATCGCGGCTGCAGACAATGTTGTCACCCTGCTGCAGGAACCCATGGCACAGCGCGGTGAACGCGCCCATCCCGGAAGCGAACGCCACCGCGTCTTCCGCTTGTTCGAGCGCCGCCACGCGGCCTTCGAAGGCTTGCACCGTGGGGTTGGTGAAGCGGCTGTACACATTACCCTGCTGTTGCCCGCTGAAACGTTCTGCAGCCTCTTGCGCCGACGCAAAGGTATAAGCAGACGTCATGGCCAATGGCTCGCAGAAAACATCGGACAAATCGCTGACCCGATTGCTGTACAGCGCCGAAGTTGCGTCAAAGCCGTCCAGGCCAATCGCAGACGATTGCATGGTGCATCTCCTAGTTTGCATTGAACAATGCGCAGTTGATCGGGGCTATTCCGCTCCAGCCACTGGCGGGGCCGAGGCTTCTGCGACTACACGTGCCGAAACCAGCCACAGGGAGGCCAGTGCAGCCATCACGGTGGCCGTCGCCAGGCCAACCAGGGTCAACTGGTAGCTTTGATGCCGGTCGAAATCCAGGGCGCCGAGCTGTGTGGCCAGCAACGCACCCAGCTGGTGTACGAGGAACAGCAGGCCAAACACCTTGCCTTTGATTTCGGCGCCATACAGGGCAAAGCAGAATGCTGACGTGAGCACCACCGTACCCAGGTAACTGGCACCGAACAGCACAGCAAACAGGTAGGTACCCAGCGGCCCGGGCGTGGTCAGCAGGACGATCACCGCCGCCGTACGCAGCAGGTAGAACATCATCAGCAGCAGCCCTTTGTTGTAACGGGTAGCCAGCCACCCTGCCATCAGGCCACTGACCAGTTCCAGCACACCCAGCAAGCTCAGGCCGCTGGCCTGTACCGAGCTAGGCAGCCCCTCGCCCTGCCAGAACGACACCAGGTGCACGTCGATGAACGCCATGGTGGCCCCACAGCTGGCGAAGCTGAGGGCCAATACGAAGAACCGCGAATCACGCAACAGAAACGCGACCGAGTGCTTGACCAGCGCCGCGTGCGGGTCGGGCTTGAGCGCAACGGTGCGCGCCACCCAGTACAGCGCCAGGCTCAACGGCACCAGGAAGATCAGGCCGACCCAGGAGAACACCGGCTGCCAGCCCACGCGCTGCTGCAGCATGATCCACAGCGGCGAAAGCACGATGAAGCCGATCGACGTACCATTGGTCACGAAAGCGAAGGCGAAGGCCTTGAAACGCTCTGCGACCAGGCGATCGACCAGAATGCCCATGGGTACGTAGGTCATGGCGGCAAGGGCGAAGGCACCCAGCAGGCCATACAACAGGGTGAACAGCATCAGCTGGCTGCCGACCAAGGTCACCCCCAGCAGCACCACCCCTGCACTTACGCTGCCCAGGGCAACCGTGCTCAGCGGCCCAACCCGGTCGCTCAGCCAACCCACCACCGGCGACACCAGACCAATGGTCAGCACGAACAAAGAACCTGCCGTGGCCAAGGCTGCACGCCCGCCACCGAAATGCGTGGCCAGGTCGACGAAGTACACTTGATACAGCCCTTTCAGGGCGCTGGACAGGAACATCACCACGAAGCCGACTACCAGCACCGAGACGATCAGGGTTGAGCTGAATTTCTGTTTCATGGCCAATCCTCTGCGCGGGGTATTACACCGCTTCGGCCTGGGGAGCCCGGCAATACACCTGGTACATGTTTTCGTACATCGCGTAGAACAGCTGGCAGGTGTGATCGACCGCTTGCAATGCCTCTTGTTGCATCTGGGCCGTGGTGCACAGCTGCGAAACCAGATCCAGGCCTTCGTTGACGTGGCCAACGTCTTCCTTCTGGTGCACGGAGAAGAACAGCAAGTCGTGCTCGGTCAGGCCGTACGCCCGGCCGAGCAGCACGTGACGTGCATCACCGGCAACGGTCTCGAGGTTTTGCCCTTCGCTGGCGATCATCACCGCGGCAGCCCCCACGTGGTAGCGCGCCGGGTCACGTACCGCCTGCAGGCGGTAGTCGATCAGCTCCCAGGTGGCCGGCAGCGGTTGCTCGGCATCGCGCTCGGCATCGCTGATGCCCAGTGCACGCAAGAAATTCTGCATGAGCACCACATGGTTATCGGTGCGCGAGAGCCGCCCGGTCTCCTCCTCGAAGCAGTTGGTGATCAGCGCGCGCTTGTGGGCAGGCAGCGGGCAATGGAAGAACAGGTGCTCCACATAAGTCAGGAAGTACTTGGTGAGTTGGTAACCTTGCAGCGCAACCTTGCGCAGCAGCGGCTTGTTGCCTTCAGGTGAAAGCAGTGCTTCGAAGATCGGGTGAGACAGCGTCAGATGGTGGTGCAGTTTCTGCTCCAGCTGATCGCGAAAGGCGGCAGTCGACAAGGCCATGGTGGCGTTCCTTGAATGATGAAAAAGGGGGGCCCTTGGCGGCGATGGCCGCAGGCGAACGATTGAGGGCGCTTCAGCTCAGGTTGAGTCGCTGGGCCAGGCTTTGTACTGACTGGGCCATGTAGTGGCCGCGGTGCTTCACACCGTTGACCCGCGCGTAGTCGTCGAGCACGCCGTAGGTCTGAAACCCGAAGCGTTGCCATAGGCGGTGGGCACGGGTGCCTTCGCGTACGTCCAGGGTCAACAGTTCGATACCCTTCGCCTGGCACAGCCGCACGATTTCCGCGAAGGCCCGGGCCACCAGCCCGGAGCCCCGGTAGTCTGGGTGTACCACGCCTTTGCTCAGGTCAGCGATGTGGCGGCAGTTGGGCATGCTGCTACGGGACAGAATGACCAGGCACGCCGGGCCGGCAGGTGCACGGCCGAGCAAAGCGTAGGTATGCCCGCCCTCGATACGCGCCTGCAACGCCGCGGCGAAATCGACACCCTGGTCGACCGACATCGCCTGCTCGTAGCCCAGCACCCCGCCATCCTCAACCGTGCTGTTGATGAGCTTCATGATGTCCAATGCAACAGTACGGTCAGCCCGTTGTAGCCATTGCAACTGCGCCTCGGTGGAAACTTGTGGCGCCAAGGAGAGGGAAGTGTTCATGGTGAAATCCCGTGTACGTTCAGGCAGGGATTTAACCGTTTAGGTGTAACGTGGAGTAAGCAGGCAATCGGACAGAAAACGGAAAGATAGTGACAACCCTCAACCTGCCCGGGAACCGCGGCGCAGACGCTGTGCTGCACCGCGCCGCCTGCTCGGCGGGCAGGGTCGCGCACCCGCCCGGTGCCGTGGCATTTTTCAAACGATCCCTGCGCCCCTGCGAACCCGCCTTACAGCCGGGCCTCAAGCGGCTGCTGCAGCAACCCACGGGGTAACTGGAAGCCCTTGAACGGTTCCTGGGTAATGGGGTTGAACGCTTTTTCAGCGCTGAGCCGGTAGCGCATCACGCCATCACCGGTGCTGAAGCTCAGGTCCACGCTGGTTGCGGTTCGCCCATTGAGCGAACCGCGGCTGAGCAAGCGGAACATCGACCAGGGGCCGCGGTACTCCAGGCGGCTGCTACTGCCGTTCTGCCTGAGCAGGGTCAGGTTACTGCGCACGTGCCGGCCAAGCGTGTTCGGCCAGATGATGCCGGTGAGCTGCCGCGGGCCATGGGTGTAGGCAATCAGCTGGCCGTCAAGGTCCAGCAGGCTGGTGCGCTGGTTAGCGCTGAGCCCCAGCGGCTCGATGCTGAACTGCACGCTTAGGTTGCCACGCTGGTCGAAGAAGGTTTCGCGAATGCGGTTGGCCAGCGCCAGCTGCTCGATCACATCGCTGCGAATCAGCGACTGCCCATGCGGGCCGGCGCGCAGCGCCTCGAGGTTGTCGTGCAGGAACGCCCTCAGGTATTGATCACTGAAGCGCTGCAACCGCCCCTGCGGCCCGAAGAACGCCTCGAAGTCATCCAGCGACGCATCCGGCGCCCTGGCCACGAAAGGGTAACGCCCGGCAAGGCGCTGCTGGAAGAAGCTGTAGACCTCGGTGTCCCAGCGCCGCTCCAGCTCGCGCAGGGCTTCGATGTGCAGCACGCGGACGGTTTCATCGGCCACTTTCCTGGCGTGGTGATTGAGCGGTTCAGGCAAACCGGTGGCCACCCGTTGCAAGGTGCCGATCGGGTCCGGGCCGGTCATCGCAAAACGCTGCTGCACCGCTTGCAGGGCGGCCTTACCCCGGTCTGGGCTGCCCTGCACGGCCTTGGCGTAATCGTGCACGGCCACCATGGCCGCCAGCACTTCATCGTAGTAGCTTGGCTTGTCTTGCGTTGCATGCAGCATCCCGTTCAGCCCCGCAAAAGCCCGCTGGATGGCCCAGGCCTGCTGGCGTTCGGGCTCGCTGCCTGTGGGCATGAGCGTGTCGCTGGCGCTGCCCGTGTCGAGTACCTCAGCCGATGACAGCGAAGTGTTGGCGTTCACCGTAGCCAGCAGCCGATGCCACGGCGCCGCGGGCCCGGTCAGCTGCTGCAGGACCATTACGCCGTGTTCGAGGTCGTGAAAATCCGCCACCGAAACGGCATTCAATGCACGCCGCCAGCTGTTGATGTAATCGGCGCTGTACAGGTTGCGCAGACGCTCGTTCAACACCGCCCGGTCAGCGTCCGAGTACTCGAGCTGGCTGCGCTCACCCAGCGCCCACTGGTCGATCATCGCCATGTCGGCGAAGCCTTGGCTGTGGGGCTCGAAGTACTCCTTGAAACCCTTGGCGGTGTGTATCGGCGCTAGTCGCACATCCTCGCCGCTGGCCCCAGCCGAGCGCTGGAAAACCACGTCGAACGCGGGGCCGACCTGCTGACGCAAATCCAGGCCCGTGAGCAGGTGTTCCTGAGCCTGCTGCTTGAGGCCGGCATATACCCGCTCCGGTAACGGCACCTTGCGCAACGCCGCCTGCACCATGGCGATACGCTGGCGGTACTGCGGCAACTCGGTGTCGGCATAGGCCAAGGCGTACTTCAGGTGGCGCATGAGGTCGCGCTGCAGCTGCCCTTGGCCAGGAAACTGTTGCTGCCACTGGCGGGCCATCCACGTCTCGACCCACTCAGGCCGCCGGTTCTGGCGGTCTTCCAGCATACGGTAAACCCGCAGGGCAGCCATTTGCCGCTCACTGCCTGGCGTAGCGGCATCCATGGCGTCGATCACGCCACTGGCCAAGGCCGGCAGGAATCGCCTGGAGAGCAAGCTGAGGTAGGCCTCATCGACACGCGGGCCAATGATACGCCCCTGGTAGAGGCCTAGATCGGAGATACCCGGCCAGGCGGCGCGGTAGTCGCCAAACACCGAAACCGCATCGCGGATCTGGTCCAGCGGCTCCAGCAGGTTGCGCCCGGTCGGGTCCAGGCGCTGATCCACCTGGTGGTGGCTGTACTCCCGGCTTTTGGCCAGCACGTTGGCGGCCTTGGCGCCATTGATGTCGAAAAAGCGCTGCCAGCTGGCTATGGCAACACAGAAAGCCAGTACGCCTACACCCGAGCCGACCCATAACAACTGGCGCTTGCTGCGCGCTACCTTGATGTTGTCTCCGGCAAGCCCCGCCTCCTTGTAGATGACACGCCCGAACGCGTGCTGGATGAAGTAGGCAAACGCTTTGCCTTGCGCCTTGCCCTCCAGCAACGGAAGCGCTGTGTTGTAGGGCTGGGCTGACTCGCGCACGAAGGCATTGAGCACGTCACCTTGCTGAATGACCGAAGACCAGTACACCCCCCGCACCAGGGCGGGTGTGGTGTAGCGGTCACTCGCCAGCGTTTCTTTCAGGAAACCCAGCAGTATCGGGCGCAAGCCGATCAACTGGGCATGCAACGAGAACAGCCGCGCGCGCTGCGGCGCACTGGCCAAGGTATCGAGTCGATCCACCACCTGCTCGAACAGCCGGCTGAGCAACTGCTGGTAATGATCGCCATACTCCTCCAGCCAGGCATCGAAGGTGCCGACCGTATCGAGCTTGAAGGTGAAGCCCAGCATGTTTTCCCGCAGGTCGACGGGGAGGCCCGCATAGAGCTGGTCAAAGCCGTCCAGCAGGTCGAATTTGCTCAGTACCACATACAACGGCAGGCGCGAGCCCAACTGGGTGCTGACTTCGTACAGCCGCGTGCGCAGCCTGTAGGCCAAGGCAACACGCTGCTCGGGCGTACCCTGCAATAACGCAGGCAGGTCCACGACCAGCACCATGCCATTGAGTGCCCGCTGGCTGCGATTGCGTACGAGCCACCCCAGCAGGTGCTGCCAGAGCCTGGCGGGTGTAGCCGGTGGCACTTGCGGGGCACCTGGCGCCCCGGCGAGCGAGCCTGCCGGCGAGTCCTGCCTGATAAAGGCCCCGGGCGGATCGATGATCACCGCCTCGTTGCTGACCCACCAGCCTATCGGGAAGGCCAGGGCCTGCGCCTGTGTACCCCGCGCCTGCACCGTGTCGATCCGGGTCAGGGAAAAGCTTTGCTCCGTACGGTCAATGAAACTGGACTTGCCCGCATGCTGGTCGCCTATCACCAGGTACCAGGGCAATCGGTACAGGGCACGCCGCCCTCCGGCACTGCCAAGCAATCGCGCCAGCCCTTGGTCCAAGGCATTTTCCTGCGCCCGAAGCAACGGCAATACGCTGTCCAGCTCTGCGGCCGCCGCCTCGTTGCGCTCTGCCTGAAGGCGCACGTAGCGCCTGCGCAGCACCAACAGCCAGCACAGCAGCGGCACCAGCACAAGCACCAGGCTGGCTAGACTGCGGTGCGCGATGCTCGCCAGCGGATGCTGTTCGCGCCATGCCCACTGTGGGCCAAGCCACCAGATGGCGACCAGCATCAGCACGCTGCCCAGCACGAGCAGCACAGGCATGGCCAGGCCGACTCGAGTGGCCAGGGGCAAAAGCCAACGTTTCAATAGCGTCCATCGTTGATTCATGGCGGGTCCTAGTCCTTGTTCTGATCGGCCAACGCATCAGGGGCGGCATGCTGTTGCAGGCGTTTGAACACCTCCGGTTCCCAGGCACTGGCCATGGTTTGCTGCATGGTTCGGGCAACGCTGGCGCACAGGTCCTGGGCCAGCCACGAGACGCCGCGCGCGGCCAGCAGATCGGCCGCGATCACGGTGGTGTGGCAGCGCTCACGCGGCGCGCGAATATCTGCCTGCATGGCCTGGAGCCTGAGCAAAACCGGCTCTACCCCACCGCTTTCCAGCTGGCTGACAAGTTCTTCGCGCAGGCCCACGAACTCTCGCGCCGTTTCAGCTTGCGGTTGCTGGCCTGCGCCTTTGAGCCAGGCCAGGCACTGGTCGTCCAGAAACGCCGTGCCGTCGCTGAAGCACAACTGCTGCAAGGCGGGGATACGCTGTACGAACCGGGCAGTCGCTGCGCGGATGGCTTCAGCCACCTCAGCCATTGCCAACCGGGTGGCGGCGGTGGCCGCAAGGAAGCTGCCGCGTATCCAGAAGGGGCAAGCCGACACGCTTTTTTCGATCCGCTGCAGCAACGCCGCGTTGAACGCGCTGCCGGCAATGGCCTCTTCATAATCGCTGGCGATCTCCAGCGGCACCGCCATCAGCTCGGTGCGGTGACCTTGCCCCGCTTGAGGCGCGGCCTGGATGTGAGCCCACAACCCGAACCGACGCAACTGATAACCCGTTGGATCGTAAGGGTCCTGCTGGTTGATCAGCTCAGCCATGCTCAGTACCGCCCTTCGTGATTCACGCTCGTTGCCCAGGGACACGCGGGGCATGGGTGTGGCGATGACTTCGGCCAGTGGCGCGGGCTTGATGACGGGCGCCGAAGCCCTGGCCGCAACAGGCTCGCCTGCGCCACTCGCCAGTTCCGAGTGCTTGCGTAGCCGTCGCGCCACATCTTCGAGCATGGCGTCGTCCAGCAGGGCCACGGCTTGCAGCTGTTGCAGCCGCAGCAGGGCCTGTTGCGCCCCGGCCGCATGCGCAGGGCTATAGGTGAAGCGGTCTAGGTGCGGCAGGGCCTCGTTCAAACGGTTGAGCACCAAGCCAACCAGCTTGCGCTTACCCAGGTAACCCTTGGGCCCTGGCTTGGGATAAGCCGTCTCCCAATAGCGCTCGACCATGCCGGCCAGCAAGGTCAACGTGAGCGCCCAGCGTTCCCAACACGCACTGCGAAGCCATGCGGCACCCAGGTGCGCCACGATGCGCAGATGCTTGCACTGCTGCCCCAGGTACTGGCGCGACGCTTCCTCGATGTAGACCCAATCGATAGTGGCCTCCTGCAGACCACCCAGCTTGACCATTTCCTGGTCGATGGCCTGGTAGGTTTCATCCTCCACATCGAACAGGCCGGCCGGTGCCTGCGCGTCGATGGCTGTGAGCAACCGGGCGATTTCCTGTGCATTGACCTCGGCTACCAGCGACATGCCTTGCGCACCTCGCCGATAAGCGGGTCGAGCCCCTGAGCGTCGAAGACCAACCCGCCAACGGCAGGGTTTTCGCTGTGCACCTGGATGCGCCGGGCCCCGATCAGCTGCCTGATCTGCTCGATTCCGGGCAGGCCGCGGCCGGCATCGAGCACCTGACCGTTCTCCGTTACCTGCCAGGGCGTCGCGGCGGTGGCGCCGTGCTCCCCCTGCAAGCGCACCGTTAGCCGGCTGGCATCCACGGGGTGTGCGGCGATCAGTTGCAACCGGGAGATGTTCTGCAAACAGCTGATTACCAGGTAGGGGTGCGGTGCAGCCGAAGCGATTGCGGGTGCAGAGATCGTCAGCCCCTCGTTTTCACGCGTGAGCCGGAACGTCAAGTCGTCGGCCTTTCGGCCTGTTTCATAGGCCAGCACACGACGCACCGTGGGTGAGTCCTGCTCCGGTGCCGACCACTGCGCGACCACGCGGTGCGCAGGTGTTCCGGCGGATTGATCGAAACAGGCCAGGCGCTCAACGTTGGATACGATGCGCGAGCAATTTTGATCGGCATGCACTGGCAGTGGCATGCAGTTGATTATCAGAAAAAGACCTGCGCCAGAGGTATGTTTCGCCAGGCATCGCAATTAAATTCCCTCTCGATAGTACATCTGCCCTGCATCAGCTCCGCTGATACTTAAACGCATTCACGGGCACTCCGACCCGCGAACGGCAAGAGCCTAGCTCATAAAAAATCGCGAATACAAACAAATATTTTTTTACACTTTGACCCTCGACCGAATAACAATTTCAGGCGCAAGGTTTTTACGCAAGCGGCAATGACTACCCCGCTCTTGTTTATATCGTAATCAAGTCTGAAGGAAATTTCCTACAAACTAAATCAGAACTCATGAACAACTATCAGGGACTTCCCACACAAACCAAGGAGAGATTCTGCGATGGCAAAGCCCACAGGATCGGTTGCACCCAAAGAACGAATCAACATCCGATACGTGCCCGCCACAGGTGATGAACAGGCCGAAGTAGAGCTGCCGCACAAGATGCTGGTGATGGGCGATTTCGGCCTGGATGACGCCCGCGCGCTGGAAGACCGAACGGTCATGCGCATCGATAAACACACCTTCAACAATGTGTTGAATGACGCCGACGTCCGCCTGGCCATGTCGGTGCCCTCCATGCTCACCACGGCTGCCGATGCGGAGCTGGCAGTCCGCCTGCAGTTCAGGTCGCTCAATGACTTCGCACCAGACGGTATCGCTCGCCAGGTACCGGAGCTGAGCAAGCTATTGGAGCTTCGCGAAGCACTGGTGGCCCTGAAAGGCCCGCTGGGCAACGTGCCCGCGTTCCGCAAGCAACTGCAAAACCTGCTGAGCAACGAGCAGGCCCGCAAGCAACTGGCCGAAGAGTTGAACCTGGTGCTTGAAGCGCCAAAAGAAGACTGAGACAACGGAGCGTCCCATGGCAAAGTCAACCAACACTTCCCTCGCCGCTGAACGGTCGGGCGAAACATTGAGCAACGCCACGTTGCTCGACCAGATCATGGCCGAAACCAAACTGGTGCCCGCACAAGAGGGCTATCAAGTTGCTCGCCAAGGTGTATCGGCCTTTATTGCCGAAATACTCAAAAGCAATGATCCAGATCAACTCATCAACAAACACCGCGTCGACCAGATGATTGCAGAGCTGGACCGGGTGCTCAGCCAGCAGATGGATACCATCCTCCATCAACCGGCATTCCAGGAACTTGAATCTTCATGGCGCAGCCTCAAACTGCTGGTCGACCGCACAGACTTCCGCGAAAACATCAAGCTTGAAGTATTGCATGTCAGCAAAGCAGACCTGCTCGATGACTTTGAGAATGCGGCCGATATAACGTGCAGCGGTATGTACAAACACGTTTACACCGCAGGGTATGGGCAATTCGGTGGTGAGCCGGTGGCGGCCATGTTGGGTAACTACCCTTTCGGCCCCGCTGCTGCAGACATCAAACTGTTGAGTTACATGGCGTCTGTCGGTGCCATGGCGCACGCCCCCTTCCTAGCCGCCCCCTCACCGGATTTCTTCAATTTGAGCAGCTTTGAAGAGCTGCCCAACCTGAAAGAGATCAAAGACATCTTCGCAGGCCCACGGCATGCCAAGTGGCGCGCCTTCCGCGAAAGCGAAGACGCTCGGCACGTTGCACTGACCGGGCCGCGTTTCATGCTCCGCTCGGCCTACCACCCGCAGGAACAGCCGATCAAAACCTTCAACTACGAAGAAAACATCGACGGCCGACACGACAACTACCTGTGGGGCAACTCCGCTTTCCTGCTGGCCAGCTGCATCAACGACAGCTTTGCCCGCTACCGGTGGTGCCCGAACATCATTGGCCCGCAGTCCGGTGGCGCCGTCGAGGACCTGCCCGTGCATCTGTATGAGGCGCTGGGGCAGTTGCAGGCGAAAATACCAACCGAGGTGCTGATATCCGACCGCAAGGAATTCGAGCTGGCCGAAGAAGGCTTCATCGCCTTGACCATGCGCAAGGACAGCGACAACGCCGCGTTCTTCTCGGCCAATTCAGTCCAGAAACCGAAGCAGTTCCCCAAGACGCCGGAAGGCCTGCAGGCACAAACCAACTACAAGCTCGGCACGCAACTGCCCTACTTGTTCATCGTCAATCGCCTGGCCCATTACATCAAGGTGCTGCAACGCGAGCAGATCGGCAGCTGGAAGGAACGCCGCGATCTTGAGGCCGAGCTGAACAAATGGATCAGGCAGTACGTCGCCGACCAGGAGAACCCTTCGGCCGATGTGCGCAGCCGTCGCCCATTGCGGGCCGCAAAGGTCGTGGTTTCAGACGTTGCCGGGGATCCGGGCTGGTACCAGGTCTCGCTCGCCGTGCGCCCGCACTTCAAATACATGGGCGCAAACTTTGAAATCTCGCTGGTCGGCCGGCTTGATAGCGAATGAGTGGGTTTTTCAATCGCTTGGTGACGGACCCGTCTGCAACCCGCACGCCTTCCCGGCAAGAAAATGCTGCCGAAAAGATTGCCGCCATCAAGCGCCACCTGGAAACGCTACTCAATGCACGTCAGGGCTGCTCACAAAGCAGCCCTGAACTGGGCCTGCATGACTTCAACGGGCATGCCACAAGCAGTGGCGACCTGTTGAAACAAGTGAGTGCCGACATACGCCGCACCATTCAGCGCTTCGAGCCGCGCGTGCACGTGCGCGCGCTCAAGGCCATGCCCGCGTGTCACGCCCCGCTGGAGCTGCATTTCAGGCTGGACTGCCAGGTGCAGGTCAACAACCACCACGAGCAGCTGCAACTGGAGCTGCTGGTCAACGGCCATAGCCGCCATACCCGAGTGAGGTGACCGATGTCACTCAAGGATCGATTCAGCGAAGAGTTGCGTTACCTGCATGAACTGGGCAACGACTTCGCTACCGACAACCCACAACTTGCCCGGCTGCTGGGCAAAGGTGGCAGCGACCCGGACGTTGAACGGCTGATGGAGGCTTTTGCCTTCCTCACCGCCAAGTTGCGCCTCAAGCTGGAGGATGACCTGCCAGAGCTGACGCACCCCATGCTGCAGTTGCTGTGGCCCAATTACCTGAGGCCCCTGCCGAGCGCCACGATCATTCAGTTCACGCCACTCAAGCAAGCGCTCAGCCAATCACACCGCATCCCCAAGGGCTCACCGTTGTTCTCCAGGCCTGTGGATGGCGTGCCTTGTGAATTTCGCACGTGCACGGCCGTGGACATCCACCCGTTCGAGATCGAATCGGTCAGCGCTACCCAGACGCTCGACAGTTCGGTAGCACGCATCGAACTGCGCACCCTGGTCGAGCGCCCCTTGAACACGCTCGGCTGCGACAGCCTGGATTTTCACTTGAGCGGTGATGACAAAACAGCCCGCACGCTCTACCTGTGGCTCGCTCAATACCTCAAGCATGTGGCGGTAACGATCAATGGCCAGGTGCGCCGGTTGCCGGCCAGCAGCATCATTTTTCCGGGCTTCAGCGCGAATGAAGGGCTGCTGCCGTACCCGCAGAACGTCTTCGACGGCTATCGGATCCTGCAGGAATACTTCGTGTTCGCGAAGCGCTTCCACTTCTTCAGCGTTAGCGCACTGCAGAAAGTCTGGCCCGATCAAGCGACTCGGCAGGTGAGCATCGAACTTCACTTCACCCGCCAGCTACCTGCCTCGTTGCGTATCGGCATGGCGGATTTGCGCCTGTTCTGCACGCCGGCGGTCAACCTGTTCAGCCACAGCGCCGAACCTATCGACCTTTCCAACCGGCAGGCCCCTGCCGAGCTGACCCCCAGAGGGAAAGAGCGGCATGCGTATGAGATTTTCAGTGTCGACAAGGTGGTCAGCACCCGCACCACGACAGACGGCAGCAACGGCGAACACCTACGCACGTTCCGCCCGTTCGAATCGTTCGCCCATGAAATCGAGCATGCTCAAGGGCGCACGGCGTTGTACTACCGCTACACCCTCGAGGAGTCCTTGCGCAGTGAAGGCGTCACGCACCGCATCGCCTTCGTGCGTGCCGATGCCAACGCTTACACCGGTGAGCTGGAAACGGCGTCCATCGACATGACCTGCACCAACCGCGATCTGCCCCTGGCGTTGGGCGTCGACGACATCGATGTGGTTTGCGAAGCCACGCCAGCGCTGACCACCTACACCAACATCTGCAAACCCACCCGCCCCTACCGGCCAGTGCTGGATGGCCAGTTGCAGTGGGCGCTGGTTTCCAACATGTCGCTCAACTACCTCTCGCTGCTGTCTGCCGAGCCGCTGAAGGCGGTGATCCGTGCCTATGACTTCGTGGCCTTGCACGACCTGCAGCAGACGCGCACCACTCACAAGCGCCTGGAAGGTATTCGCGATGTTCAGACCGAGCCTTTGGATTGGCTGATCAAGGGCCAGCCCATTCGCGGGCTGCGCACACGGCTGAAGCTGGACCAGGCCGCCTTCCTGTGTGAAGGCGACCTGTACCTGTTCGGCTGCGTGCTCGCGCACTTCTTCGCCCTGTACGCCAGCATCAATTCCTTCCATCAACTGGAAGTGATCAACATCACCAACAACGAGCACTACACATGGCCCATCCAGACCGGCAAACAACCGCTGATCTAGCCGACAGGCTGCTCGCCGAGGCACACCAGTACAACTTCTACCAGTTGCTGGAGCGTCTGCACGGCTTGCACGGGGATGACCTGGAACCGCGCTGGCCGGACCAGGCCACCCGGCTGCGCGTGCGGCTGGCCTGTGACCCACGGCTGACCTTTCCGGTTTCCGACGTGTATAAAGCCGAACGCATGCCCGGGGCAGAAGACCGCTACCGCGTGTGCGCCACCTTCATGGGCCTGCATGGCACTGACTCACCCTTGCCTGCCTACTACCTGGAGCAGGTGGCCTACGAACATGCGCAGGGTATCGGTGTGCGGCCGGCCTTTTTCGACTTCTTCAACCACTACCTGCTCAGCCTGCTGCACCGCGTGTGGCGCAAGTACCGCTACTACATTCGCTTCCAGCCGGGTGCCAGCGATGGCTTCTCCCAGTACATCTTTGCCCTGCTGGGGTTGAATGACAAACAACTGCGCGGCGACACGCCTTTGCCCTGGAGCCGCCTGCTCAGCTTCGCCGGTGTCATCGCCAGCCGCAGCCGCGCACCGGGCACCGTCGCGGGCATCATCGCCCACTGCTTCGATCTGAAACAGGTGCATATAAGGGAGTTCGAGACCCGCTCGGTGCCTACGACAACCGGGCAACTGGTAAGCCTTGGCCGCAGCAACGGTGAGCTGGGCAATTCGTTCCTGGTCGGCAGCCGCACGCGAACGCGCAGCAGCAAGTTCACCATCGTGATCAGCGAGCTGGACCAAACCCAGCTGCGTGGCTTGCTGCCCAGCGGCATCAACTTCAATCGCTTGCGCGCCTTGATCGACTTCCTGCTGCGCGATGGGTTGGCCTACGACCTGGAATTGCGGCTGCAGCAGAACGCGCTGTCGCCCTTCTGCCTGCACCCGAGCCAAGGCGCCCACCTGGGCTGGACCAGCTTCACCGATGACCGCCATGGCCAGATCAGCCCCGTGGTGCGCTTTCGGGGGCGCTCATGAGCACATTGACCTTGAACATTACCAACCTCGACCAGTTGCAGCACAACGTCACGGCCCGGCACACATTCGATCGCGTAGGCGGCACCATCGGCAGCGTGGGGGCCGCGTGGCTGATCAATGACGGTGCACAGAGCGTGGCACCGATCCACTGCGAGATCCGCTGGCTGGAAGGCAGCTTCTGCGTCATCGACCGCTGCGGGCGCACCTACCTGAACGACAATCTGGGCAGCCTGGGCACGCGGTCAGCCAGGCGGCTGCTTGAGGGCGACCGGCTTCGTGTCGGCGCTTATCGGCTGTTGGTCCAGCTCTCGCCAGCGGATGCCCGTTCGCTGGAGGCGTTATTCAACCCCGACTCACGGGTGCTCGACCAATTCATCCTGGATGCACCTGCAGAACGTTGGCCTGCCCAGCCCGCAACGGCCCCGGTCGCCGAAATTTGCTCGGTATTCGCCCAAGGTATGGGCAACGATCCCTTGGCAGCACTGGACGCGGTGACGCAAGCCACGGCGCAGAACCCGCTGGACCGCCTGGTTGCAGGAGAACGCCCATGACGCGTCATTCACTGGTGGCCGGGCTTCTGGCAACACTGATCGGGCTCACGGGGTGCACCGCCCTGAGCAAAATGGGCCAGGTGGCGCTGAACCCTTCGATACCCGTCGGGCCGACCAAGGATCACCCTACCGAAATTGCTTTCAGCATCAACGCCAGCCCCACACTCAACAGCAACCCCAGCAGTGTGGACGTGCTGGTCGAGCAAGAAAGCAGCCTGGCCCCCAGCCCCTACGCAGTCACCTTGAGCGCGGGCGACCCCTACGCCCTAGTCGAGAAGGTCGGCACCCTTTTCGAGTTTCTTCAGGAGCAGTACCCGGCGGCCTCGCCTGTCGAGTTACCAGAGGAAGAGGCCGATCTCCCGCTTCGCTCGCCCTTCGAGCACAGCACACCTGGCCGCTACGAAGACGCGAACATGGTGCTGACCTTACCGCGCAACACCACGCCGGCCACCGAAGCGGTGGCTACGCCCATGGCTATCAAGATCCTGCAACTGCGTGACGACTCATTGCTGCGCAACAGCCTTTATGAGCTGTTGGACAAAAACCCCGCCAAGGCGCTGCGCAGTACCTACATTCGCGATGACGATTACCTGCTGCACCCTGGGCAGTTCAAGTTCATTCCCTTTACCGCCATCGAGCCCGAGACCCGCTTCGTTGCCGTGATCGCCGATTACCGCAACCAGGACGATGCCACCTGGCGCCAGGTACTGCGCATTCCACCGCGTGGCCACCAGATCATCCTGTCGGTGTTGCTCAACGACACGCAAGTTTTGCTCAAGGAAGAAGACTGATGGCGCCTGCAACCCTGCCCTTCTCGCTCACTCACGCTGACACGGAGCGCTCATGAGTTCACGTAACCCCGTCCTGTGGCCTGAAGGCCTGTTCGTCAAACCGCAGCATTTCCAGCAAGCTACCCGCGCCGCTGAAGCAGCCCAGCACCAACGTTTTGCCAGCCTGAACGCGGCCTTTTATGGCTTCAGCGAGCTGCAACTGAACGAGGAATACCTGAGCCTGGGCAAGGTCGCGATCACCCGCGCCCGCGGCATCATGCCGGACGGTACGGTGTTCGACATCCCGGCAGACCTGCCGCCGCCGCCGCCGCTGGAAATCGACGACGACGGCGCAAAGGACAGCGAGGTTTACCTGTGCCTGCCGCTGCGCACCGAGGGCGGTCGAGAGGTGAGTTGGCCCGACAACGCCGCCAATTTCCGCTACAGCGCCCAGCCCCAGGAAATCAAGGACACCCACAGCGCCGATGGCGACTTGGCCCAGGTCGATCTGGCAGTGCCCAACCTGCAACTCAAGCGCAAGGCTGACGACAGCAGCGCCTACACCCGCCTGGCACTGGCACGTATTCTGGAGCGGCGAGCCGATGGCAGCCTGCAACTCGACGAAGGGTTCTACCCAACCAGCGTCTCGGTACGGGCTGTGCCCGCACTGCAGCGTTACCTCGAAGAAATCACCAACACCCTGCGCGAGCGCTCACGCAACCTGGCCAGCCGAATCGGTGCTGCTGGCCAATCCGGCATCGCCGATATCCGCGACTTCAACCTGTTGCAAGCCATGAACCGCTGGTGGCCGTGCTTCCAGCACCTGGCCAGGCAGGGGCAGACACACCCTGAGCAGCTGTACCTGCACATGAGCCAGGCCTGCGGCGAGTTCGTGACCTTCACCGACGAAAGCCGGCTGCCTGCTGAGTACCCCGCCTACCAGCACAGCGCATTGCGTGCGTCGTTCAAACCCCTGCAGGACACGTTGCGCCGCGCCCTGGGTACGGTCCTGCAACCGCGGGCGGTCTCTCTACCCCTTAACGCGCTGGACTACGGGGTAATGACGACGACGCTCGAAGACCGCCGCCTGATCGATGACGCGGACTTCATCCTTGCCGTGCGTGCAGACATGCCGCCGCCGACCTTGCGCCAACTGTTCATGCAGAAGGCCAAGGTCACGTCCCTGGAAACCTTGAATGACCTGGTGCACAAGCAACTGCCCGGTATTGCGCTACAGCCGCTGCCGGTCGCGCCGCGCGAGCTGCCCTTCCATGCAGGCTTCAGCTATTTCGGGCTCGACCGCCGCGACCCGGCGTGGGCCTGCATGAACACGGCCAGCGGTTTCGGGATTCATATCGCCGGGGAATTCCCGGGGCTCGAATTGCAGTTCTGGGCGATCAGGAGTGAGTGAAATGCACGCGAACGACGCGAATGACCACCTTGGCGATGGCAGCGCACCTGCGAAAGTCGAGCAGCTGCGCTGGATGCTTGAAAACACTGCAGGCACAAAGGGGGCAGGATGCTCGACACCCACGCCAGAACCCGATCCGGCGGGTGAAGGCTACCCAGCCGATCCGGATTTCCAACTGCGAGGCGGCTACAGCAACGTGATGCTGGACGCCGCCGCTCCTTTGCTCGGCTTGGTCATGCGCATCCGCACGCTCGATACACTGCCCAACCTCGAACAGGTGCACCGGCAGGTGCGCAACCAGATCGAAAATATCCAGCAAGAGCTGCGTCAGCATGGCTACGAGACCACGCCACTTTTGGCGTATTCCTATGGCCTGTGCCTGTTCATCGATGAAGCCGTGATGGAAAGGCCGTGGGGCCAGGCAAGCCTCTGGAGCCAGGAGCCCCTGCTCAGCATCTATCACAGCGAAACCTTTGGCGGCGAAAAGATCTTCACCGTGATCTCGCGCCTGATGCAAGAACCCCAGCGGTACCAGGACGTGCTGGAGTTCATGTACTTCATTCTGTGCCTGGGGCTTAAAGGCAAGTATGCCCTCGCCCCCAAGGGCGACGAAACGCTGAATACCCTTATTCACCAACTCCACGCAATCATCCGGGAGCTGCGTGGGCCTACCCCGACAACGGTCTGCGACCCTCACACCAACGTTGCCCCGCGAAACTTCCGCATGAACCGGCAATGGCCTTGGTGGGGCCCTCTGGTGCTTTCAGCCCTTGCGATGGCCACGGCCTACGGCATCTACAGCTACCGCCTGCACCTGATCACCCATGAGGTGCTGCAGTCACTCAACGGCATCTTGCAGCAGTAAACAAGCGGCACACGCGAATTCAATGAATTGATGGGGCATTTGCCCCGTTGAAAAAGCCCATCGATTCCGATGGCCACGCAGCCGCTTGTGCGCGTGCTTTTCCACATGGACGCAGGAGAAAACTGCCATGCCAACACCCGCTTACATCAAGATCGAAGGCCAGACCCAGGGCAACATCACCGCGGGCGCCTTCACCGCCGAATCAGTTGGCAACATCTTCGTCGAGGGGCACGAAGATCAAATGCTGGTACAGGCACTCAAACACAAGATAACCGTGCCCACCGATCCCCAAAGCGGTCAGCCTGCTGGGCAGCGTGTTCACGGGCCCCTGATAATCACGTGCTCTCTTAATAAAGCGGTGCCCCTCCTGTACAGCGCACTGTCCACTGGAGAACTGCTACCTAATGTGGAAATCAGCTGGTACCGCACGTCTATTGAGGGCAAGCAAGAACGCTTCTTCAGCACGAAGTTGATCGATGCCATCATCGTCGACATCGACTTGGAGATGCCCCATGTCCAAAAGCCGGAGAACAAAGACTTCACTCAGTTCGTCAACGTTTCGATGAGCTATCGCGGCATTGAATGGGAGCACATCACCGCCAGCACGGCGGGTTCCGATGACTGGCGTAACCCCATAGAGGCTGTCTGATTCAACGACACCAGCCCGGGCAGGAATACTGCCCGGGCTGCAAAGACCAGGTCAGCGAAACAGGACTTCCCATGCCTCGTCAATCCAACTTCCGTTACACCCTTCAGCCACTGGTTGGCAATGCCGAATTTGAAGTGGTGTCGTTCAAACTCAAGGAAGCGATCAGCACGCCTTTCACCCTCGAACTGAAATTGATCAGCTTTGAACCGGACATCGATTTCGGCCAGTTGCTGGATAAGCCGATCGTCTTCACGATCTGGGACGGTGAACGACCCGTACGCTACGTACATGGGTTGGTCAGTAGTCTTAGCCAAGGGGAAAGTGGCTTCCATCGCACTTACTACCATGCGTTAGTCGAACCTGTTCTGGCTCGCGCCGGACTGCGTTCGAACTGGCGCATCTTCCAGCAAAAAACCGTCCCGCAGATTCTTGAGCTGATGCTCAAGCGTCAGGGCATCGATCAATACGAGCTTCGCTCGGGCATGGATCACCAAGTGCGCGAGTTCTGTGTACAAGCGGGCGAGACTGACCTTGCCTTCATCGCCCGCCTGGCGGCTGAAGAAGGCTTCGTCTATCGCTTCGAGCACAGTGAAACCCTGCATAAGCTGATCATCACGGATCAGCTGCTATCCCTGGGGCTGATCAGCCATGGGGCGCTCAAGACCGACAACGGTGACGAAGGGTTCTTCGACGGCGAAGACGTTATCGACCCCGACACCGTGCTGTATCAGTCCGACAGTGGCGGCGATCAGCCAAGGCCTTGCCTGTGGCGCTTGCACTACAGCGAGCACGTCAGAACCTCGCGACAGGTCCAGCGCGACTACACCTTCACCAACCCGGCGTATCGCCAGGAACACCGTGCTTCAGGCGCTTTCCTCGAACACCAGTCCAGCGACTACGAGCGCTTCGACTACCCCGGCCGCTACAAGCGCGATGCCGTGGGCAAGCCGTTCACCGAAAACCGTATCACCGCACTGCGCCATGATGTGCGCATCGCGCAGGTGCAGGGCGATGACGTCAGGCTGCAGCCCGGCCTGAGCTTCACACTCACAGGCCACACTCGCGACGACCTAAATGTGCATTGGCGTGTGAACAGCGTGGTTCACAAGGGCAGCCAGTTCACCAGCCTCCAGGAAGAAGCAGCCGGCGTCGATCAAAGCACGCGCTATGAGCAAACCGCCCAGCTGGTACCCGGCAGAACCGAATGGCGCCCTGCTCCGCTCGAAAAGCCCCGCGTGGACGGCCCGCACATGGCAACCGTGGTCGGCCCTCCGGGCGAGGAGATCTACTGCGACGAATGGGGCCGGGTCAAGGTCAGCTTCCCCTGGGACCGGGAGAGCAACAACGACGAGTTCAGCTCCTGCTGGGTGCGGGTATCCCAAGGGTGGGCGGGTGGCAGTTGGGGCTCGATGGCCATCCCGCGCATCGGCCAGGACGTGGTCATCCAGTACGTCAACGGCGACCCCGACCAGCCGATGATTACCGGGCGTACCTATTGCGGTAACCAGCTGCCGCCCTACGACCTGCCCGACCACAAAACCCGCATGACCATCAAGAGCCAGACCCACAAGGGTGATGGCTTCAACGAGCTGCGGTTCGAGGACGAGCTGGGTCGACAGGAAGTGTTTATCCATGCGGAGAGGGACCAGAACAACGTCGTCAAACACAACGAAACCACCTTCGTCGGCAATGACCGCAGCGAGCGGGTGGACCATAACGAAACCATCTCCATCGGCGACCACCGCACCGAAGACGTTGGCAAGAACGAAACCATCAGCATTGGCGCCAACCGTAGCGTGACCATCGGTGCCAACAAGACCGAGATCATCGCATTGGCCAAGGCAGTGACCATTGGCGCGGGCTACCAGGTCAGTATCGGTGCGGCAATGAACACGACAGTTGGTCTTAGCCAAAGCGAACAGGTAGGCATTCACAAGTCCGTGATCGTTGGCAACCGCTTTAACATCACAGCAGGCGACGAACTCAGCATCACGGTTGGCAAAGCGTCGTTGGTCATGAAGTCCGACGGAACCGTGCTGATCAACGGCAGCAACTTTGACTTCAGTGCCACAGGGCCTGTGCAAATCAACGGCAAGGATGTCGATCTCAACTGAAGGGGTAACCCAGGATGGAATTTCGCAACCTGACGCCGTTTGACGTCATGTGCTTCAGTGCGCTCAGCAAACTGGATATAGAGCACCCAGTGATTGTGATGAAAGTTGGCTATCGACTACAACCCATTGCCAAGAAACCAGGGAGCTTTTCCGCTGAAGTAATCGATGATGACCCTGTTCCACTTTGCCTAGCCGATAAATACTATGGCGAGGAAGGGCGCAGTAGCGTCAAGGAAGAGAGTGATTTAGCACCTTTCAAACCTCGCTGTGATGTTATTGTCAATGGACATACCTATGCACCAGGCATGGAAGCTGCGCGCTCGTGGACTGCTGGTATTCGCTTGAGCGAACCTGCGGCGCCAGTAGAGATAAATATTGCATCACCAAAATCGTCCACTGCTGACGGACCTCCGACCGAGCAACAGTTATATGCATGGCGGGATGCACAAGCGGAGGCAACACTGCGCCGCGCTAATGCCCCAACTCGCAATATCTTGTTGAACAAGCGGCTCCGCTTCACCGGGCCTCGGATCTTCAAGCCAGGCCTGTTTACAGGGTGGCATGTGACTGAAGCAGAACTTGCCGAGCGCGTACCACTGCAATGGGAATACGCTTTTGGCGGTTCAAGCATTTTGCATAACCCTCAATTTCCTGATCGTGCCTCTGAGCCTCATATCATTAATCAGGTTTGCTATAGCAATCCACTGGGCCAGGGATGGGTCGACCCTCGTCACTTAGAGTTCGCGAACTCAATTGAGCAGCCGATAGAGGCCTTGCTGGCTCCTCAGATTGAACAAATCAATGACCCCATTACCAAACTTGCAAGTAGCCATCAGCCCGATGGTGATGTCACGGCTAAAGAGATGGCCGAGATATCCAGAGCGCTCACTCACCAGCCAGCAGGGTTTGGAGTAGTCGGGCGCGCTTGGGCGCCACGCCTTGCCCTCGCGGGCACCTATGATGATGAATGGCGGGACACTCGCTGGCCTGGCCTCCCTGCCGACTTTGAGTTTGGCTATTGGAACTGTGCTCCTGAAGATCAGCAAACAGCCTTCTTGAGGCCTGATGTACAGATCGAATTGTTCAACCTGACCTCACATGAAAACGGCCACAACGGTCGTCTGGTCATTGAATTACCAGGTCATCGTCCATTTCTGCTGGCACGGCTTCACAACGGTGCGCTGATTCCCATTCCTTTACTCACAGACACCCTGGTTATCGACACAGACGAAATGAGTTTGTCGTTGACTCATCGAATCAGTCTTCCCTCTACCGAACCTATCCGTGCACTGGAAGCCAGGTTCGAGATCGACCCCACAGCCCCACTCATAAAACGCGCCCGCCCCACAAAACTAACTGAAGGGGTGAGAGGCTGATGGCAGAGAATATACTTGCTCGTAAACAAGAAAACTGGAGAGTCGTCAGCATCGCCCCCGATGTTTGTAAAACTCCCATGGGTGGCGCGACCCCGCCTGTTCCCTATCCCGTCACTGCTGAGCTGAAGATAGCAACTGGCGTAGCGAAATCCGTGCGTGTCAACGGCAAATCAATTGTCGTATATGACATGAGCTTCGTACCTAAAACTGAGGGGGATCAGGCAGGTGCGGCGAAAGGGATCGTGAGCAATACCGTTGGTGGCAAATGTTATCCGCAAGAAAAGAGCAGCACAGTGCGCGCCGAGGGGAAATTGGTCGTCCGCCACAATGATCTATTTTGGATGAATGGGTCGTAGTCATGGACGAACCTTTAGAAATTAAAATCAGTAAGTTCCAACAATACATAAGCGATACGCACAGTATCGCCACCTATCAAGAAGGTAATGCCGTAGTCGTTCAATTCTGGAACGGAAAAATACTAACAACCAGAGAGCACCTGTCTTACGAAGAATATACAAAATTTCGCGCAGACGTCCCAGAATATGGATTGCCCGACTACGCACCGCCGAGAACAACGAAAGATGAGCATATAGGAACAACCCCCAATGGAAACACTGTAGGTCGAGTCATAGGCTTAGTCGACTTATCCAACAAGAAAAACAGCGACTACAACCCCCCTATCGATGAAGAATTAGATCCTGAGCTCAACTCTGAAGACAACACACTCAACAATATACAACTGAGTCTTGACTTGTTAAGCATTATCCCTGGGATCGGAACAATTGCTGGGGGCACTAACGCTGCCATGAGCATAGGACGGGGGAATTACACTGAAGCAATGGCATCTGCCGCAGCAATGATTCCGTTTGCTGGGGGACTCATTAAAGGTGGAGTACTCATTGGAAAAACTGGCGGAAAATTCAGCAAAATAACGGCTAGGTTACGAGATGGAGGAAAAGGCAAGCGTGTTATAGACCCGCGCTGCATACTCCGCCCATATAAAATTAAAGGAAGACCGACATGTCCCCCGCCCCTGACCGGCCACCATGTCGTCCCAGACCGTGTTTTTCGATTAGGCTCAAGGACGCGAATTCCTGGTGGGATTTCCAAAAATGATGGGTTAGTGATATGCGTTCAGGGCAAAGATCGGACAGGTGAGCATGGTAGAATTCATCGAATTTACGATCCGGAAGAACAGGCTGTGGGTCTACTCAACTCACCGAGGGGTACCGCCCCACTGCTTATATTAGAAGAAATCGGCGCCAGAGCAGTCAGCAGAGTAACAAAATGCAATGAAGCCAACCTATTAGCGCAGCTTAGAGGCTATCACCAATCCAAAGGATTGCAGCTTGACTTCATAGGCAGAGCCGACCCATATGGACATATTACTAAAACCATTCCTGTAGAGTCAGTTGGCTCAAAATCCAATTCAGGCACAGGACCACTTTGAATGAAAAAAACAAACAATTCCAGCATCACGATGCTGGCCGGGACCGCGATAAGCGAAACCATATATTACATGACTGGCACGCTAGACAATCTAGCCAGCGACATAATTTTCACAAGAATGTTTATTTATGACGATAGTGCGACACCCTCCAATCAATGGTTCCATCACGACCTACCGGGTTGGGCAGTGATATCTACCTGTTTAGTTCCTGCGAATCCCACAACTCCCCGGCACGTTTGTTCGCTAAGCGAGCAGGGTGATGTCGAACTCTATAGCTCCGCAGGAATCAGAATAGAAAAAATCAAAGGTGCCGGCCTCGGTCACATAGAGGAGAGCCGAGGCTATATGACTCGCATTAGACATATAGGAGATGCGCTATACGCATGCGGGTATGCCGGGCAGGTATACAAGAGGCAAAAAGAAAAGTGGGAGCGCTTTGATGCCGGAATCAGAGACAAAAGCCCCAGCTCCCTCACTGCCATCGCTACTCCCTTAGACTTGATTGATATTCACGGACTGCACCAATCTGATATATACATTGTTGGAAGCGAAGGTTTCATTGCTCACTACAACGGAATCAGTTGGTCAATACTCCCCCCCGTAACCAGGGCATGCCTGTACGGCATATTTATTCAGTCGGAGAGCGAGGTCTGGGTTGCCGGATCAAATGGCACCATTCTAAAAGGGAACGCCATAAATGGCTTTCAAGCAATTTACCGAAAGACGCTTGACTGTGACTTTTATTCTATAGCAAATCTTGAGAATGAATATTACATTGGCGCAAGCGACGGGTTATACAACATGCGTTATGGCAAAATACTAAAGGTCAATCTGCCCGAGAAAGTCATTGAGATCGACTCAATAGAGACAAAGAATGGAACACTTTGGGCATTAGGATCTAAAAAATTAATTAGATACGATGGAACCACCTGGAAGTTGATTAATCACATTGACAACAACTAACCTTATCTTTCAAGCCAGTGCAGAGGCATCACTATGCACTGGCAGTACGTACAAATACCACCATAATTTCACAATACCAAACCACATTACAACATTACTCACTGTAGGCGCCCGATTAACAGCACGACCTCACTCCTGAAAAGCAGGCTTTATCCACATAAGACCGAGACCATCGCATTGACCAAGGCATTGACCATTGGCGCGGGCTACCAGGTCAGTGTCGGTGCGGCAATGAACACGACAGTTGGTCTTAGCCAAAGCGAACAGGTAGGCATCCACAAGTCCGTAATCGTTGGCAACCGCTTCAACATCACAGCAGGCGACGAACTCAGCATCACGGTAGGAAAGGCCTCGTTGGTCATGAAGTCCGACGGAACCGTGCTGATCAATGGCAGCAACTTTGACTTCAGTGCCACAGGGCCTGTGCAAATCAACGGCAAGGATGTCGACCTCAACTGAAGGGATAACCCAAGATGGATTTTCGCAACCTGACGCCTTTTGACGTCATGTGCTTCAGTGCGCTCGCGCCCGACGGTCAGGAACATCCTGTCATAGCCATGAAGGTCGGTTATCGACTTGAACCGTTTGAGGGCTGTCCTGGCAAACTCCGAGCCATCGTCATTGATGACGAACCCGTGCCGCTTTGCATGGCCGATACCTACTATGCAGAAATCGGCAGCAGTTCTGTATTCGAAGAGAGCGACCTGGCGCCATTCAAGCCCCGCTGCGATGTCATCGTCGTCGGCCATTCGCATGCACCGGCAGGACAACCTGCAACTTCGTGGGAAGCCGGTGTCCGTGTTACATCGACCCGTCCCAAACAAGTAATCCCTGATCCGCCCTCCCCGAAGCGCGCGCCGAATGTTTATCTGACCGCCGATGAATTGCAGGCGCACCAGGCAGAAGTGCTGGAAGTTCGCCGTCGCAACAGAGAACAGCTCACGCCAATCGTGTTACTGGACAAGACCCTGCGTTTCAACGGTCCACGAGAGTTTCATCATAACTTCTTCGGCTGGCATCTCACCGATCCAGAACTTGCCACGCGCGTTCCTCTGCGCTGGGAACATGCTTTTGGAGGCACCAGCCAGTTCGCCAATCCCGAATATAGGCATAACTCCAACGCCTCGGAGCTCCTGCTCAACGAAGTGTGCTTCAGTAATCCGCTGGGCTGTGGCTGGCTGGAGCATCGCCATGAAAAGCTGCATTACGAGCAGACCGGCGAAAAGCTCGCCAGCCTGTCGGCGCCCCAGATCGAGCATTTGGACGCCCCCATCGAGCGCCTGTTGCGCTCGCAGCATCCAGCTGGCCCGCTAAATGCCACTGCCATGGCGGAGGTGGCGGCCTCTTATGGCTGCAGGCCGGCCGGCTTCGGCATCGTTGGTCGCGCCTGGGCACCGCGCTTGGCACTTGCTGGCACTTATGACGAAAGTTGAGAAGACAACCACTGGCCGGGACTGCCACAGGACTTCGATTTTGGCTATTGGAACGGAGCCCCGGCTGACCAGCAAGTTGCTTTTCCTACACCAGATGCACGCGTTGCCCTATTCAACCTGATTGATCCATCCCTGAGCCAGGATGGGCACTGTGAAGTCCAGCTCCCAGGTCACCGCCCCTTCGTGCTCATGCGCATGACCAACGGCGGAATGCTGCCGCTGCCAATGCTCACCGACACATTGCGCATTGACACCGATGCCATGACCCTGTCGATGACGCACCGCATCAGCCTGTCCAATTCGCTTGATATTCGCGTGCTCGAAGCGCGTTTTGAAACCAATCCCGACGCTCCCATCATTCGGCGCGCCCCACACCGCAGCGGGGAGCACGTCTGATATGGCCGATAACGTAATGGCTCGGCAGCAGACTAAATGGACGGTCATCAGCATCGCGCCAGACGTTTGCAAAACACCGATGGGCAGCAGCGTTCGTAAGTGCTCCATGAACCCCACATTCAAAGCGCTTACCTGATGCCCGATGCTGTGCTCCCGATTTCCTTCTGGAGCCAGCCCTGCATGATGCGCCCCGACAGCAAAGTCGAAAAAGTCTACCTCTAC
>Ga0308157_10001283_pt1 | contig 54723 bp, 50 predicted proteins | sample PhyBR1_FD_201035 | JGI IMG/M metagenome (GOLD analysis project Ga0308157, IMG submission 201035) | Phyllosphere microbial communities from UC Gill Tract Community Farm, Albany, California, United States - DLSLB.R1 | ecosystem: Host-associated > Plants > Phyllosphere > Unclassified | place: USA...
TGGCCGATACGTTTATCAGCCTCATCAAGATGCTGATTGCTCCCATCATTTTCCTGACGGTGGTGCTGGGAATTGCCGGCATGGGCAGCCTTAAGAAAGTGGGCCGCGTGGGTGGTAAAGCGCTGTTATACTTCGAAATGGTGACCACACTAGCCCTGGCCATCGGCATCGGGGTGGCCAACCTGACCCAGCCGGGCGCGGGCGTGCAAAAAACTGCGCGGGCCGTGCTACAAGACGGCCGGCAGACGGCCGAAGCAGCCAAATTCACCTCGCAGGCCGGCGAAATGAACTGGGTCGAATTTTTTACCCACATCGTGCCCGACAACGTAGTGGGCGCCTTTGCCAAGGGCGACATTTTGCAAGTGCTGCTCTTCGCGGTGCTGTTCGGCCTAGCCCTCAATAAGATGGGAGCAACGGCCCAGCCGCTGGTCAGAACCTTCGACCGGCTCTCGCACGCCATGTTTGCGGTACTGGCAATGGTGATGAAGCTGGCCCCGCTCGGGGCTTTTGGGGGCATGGCGTTCACCATCGGCAAGTATGGCATTGCCACGCTGCTGCCGCTGGGCAAGCTCATGCTGGTGGTGTACGCCACCATGTTTCTGTTCATTTTCGTGGTGCTCAACCTCATTCTGCGCGCCTACCAGCTGCGCCTGATGCCTTACCTGAGCTTTATTAAGGAGGAAATTTTGCTGGTGCTCGGCACCTCGTCGTCCGAGTCGGCGCTGCCCCGCATGATAGATAAGATGGAGCGCTACGGCTGCTCGCGCTCGGTGGCGGGCCTGGTTATTCCCACGGGCTATTCCTTCAACCTAGATGGCACCTCCATCTACCTGTCCATCGCGGCTATCTTTCTGGCCCAGGCGTTTAACATTCAGCTGGGGCTTTCGCAGCAGCTCTCGCTCATTGCCATTCTGGTCGTCACGAGCAAGGGTGCGGCGGGCGTCACGGGCTCAGGATTTATCGTGCTGGCCTCCACGCTGGCCGCCACCAAGGTGATTCCAGTAGAAAGCGTGGCCTTGCTACTAGGCGTAGACCGCTTCATGAGCAAGGCGCGTGCCATTACCAACGTCATCGGCAACGGCATTGCCACGCTCGTGGTGGCCAAAAGCGAGGGCGAATTTGACGAAGCCCGCCACCAGCTAGCCTTGCAGGGCCGCTCGGTGCCCGAAAACGAGCGCCCCACGCCGGTGGCCGCCCTGCCCCGCGTAAAAGTGGCGCCCGAGGCGGAGGCACCCGCGCAAGATTAACGCGCTTTGTCAAGCGATGACTTGCGCCGATTGAGCAACGGGCAACATTGATTATCGACACGCGCAGGCAGGAGCGGCGCAAGTAGCCTAGCGCTGTACTTCCGAGCGGCTTACCAACTGGAAGGATGGCATTTAAGCGGCTTTAAAGGGCTGTCATCTAAACACCTTTGCACCCGTAGCAGCGCAGAGAAGCATATTGTTTAAGGGCGCAGCGCTGGGGCCTTAAATCCGTCGTCGCAGCTACGTCGTTTGTCGGGCAACGCCCCGGTGGCTGTGGCTGTCATGCTGCCATACCCAGAAGCGCTATGCACCTTTCTGCTGTCCGCCATCTCCAGAACACCTTGTTCTGTAAATTGCCAAAATTTCCTTTCTCCAATACTTTCCCTAAATGCGAGTAGTACTACTCATTACTTTTCTTTCCTCGTTATCCGTATCCGCCTTTGCCCAGAAACTCACCGGGCAGGTTTTAGACGCGGCCCTGGCCCAACCGATACCGGGGGCTACCGTGCAGGTAAAACGTACGAAAGCGGGCACGCTCACGAATGCCACGGGAACGTTCACGCTCACCAACCTCCAGCCCGCCGACGTGCTGGTTATCACGTACCTGGGCTACAAACCGCAGGAAATTCAGTACACGGGTCAACCCAACCTGACGGTGGCGCTGGTTGAGGGCCTTGCCCTTAATGAGGTCGTCGTGACGGCCCTGGGGCTGGAGCGCAACGCCCAGAGCCTGGGCTACGCGGTGCAGAAGCTGGATAGCCGGCAGGTTAGCGAGGTGAAAGCCGCCAACTTTCTGGATAATCTGGCGGGCAAGGTAGCGGGCGTCATGGTCACGGCCGGCTCAACGGGGGTGGGGTCGTCGTCGCGCATTACCATCCGAGGCGAGTCGTCCTTCACCAACAACAACCCTCTGTTTGTGGTCGATGGCATCTTGATTAACAACGCCACGGTGGTCAACCGGGTCAACGACGATGCCAACGGGTTTCAGGAAATCGATTTCGGCAACGGGGCTAGCGAAATCAACCCCGACGACGTGGCGTCGGTGTCGGTGCTCAAAGGCCCTAGCGCAGCGGCGCTCTACGGCACCCGGGCCGCCAACGGGGTCATCCTGATTACGACCAAAGACGGTTCGGCGGCGGGCAAGGGCGTTGGCGTGAGCTTCAACAGCACGTTCTACGCCGAGCAGCCGTTTCAGCTACCCCGTTTCCAGAACACCTACGGGCAGGGTAATAGCGGAAAGTTTCAGTACGTCAATGGTTTGGGCGGGGGTGTCAACGACAACATCTCGTACAGCTACGGCCCGCGGCTGGATGCCGGCCTGCTGATTCCGCAGTACGACAGCCCCGTGACCCTGCCCAACGGCCAGGTGGTGCGCGGCGCCGATACGCAGCTCTACAGCGGCCTGCCCATCACCCCGACGCCGTTTGTGTCGCACCCCAACAACCTGCGCGATTTTTACCAGACGGGCCACACGGCCATTAACAACCTGGCGGTGTCGGGCAACTACGACAAGGGCAGCTACCGGCTCTCCTTCACCGACCTCAACAGCCAGTCGATTATTCCGGGGGTGGACCTGAAGCGCAAAACCCTGGCCGCTAGGCTGCAGTTTGAGCCCATCAGGCAGCTAAAAATCAGTTCCTCGCTCAACTACATCAACAGCAGCAGCGACAACCGCCCCGCCACCAAGTATGGGTCAGAAAACACCAACTACGCGCTGAGCGCCTGGCTAGGCCGCCAAACCGATGTCAACCCCATGAAGCAGTACTGGCAGCCGGGGCTGGAGGGGATTCAACAGTTTTCGTATAACTATACTTACTTCGACAATCCGTATTTTACGCTCTACGAAAATCGGAATTCGTTTACCCGCGACCGGCTTATCGGCAACCTGGCCGTGACGGGCGAGCTAGCCCCCAACCTGACGCTGCTGGTGCGCAGCGGCATGGACTACTCCAGCGAGAACCGCCAGTTTCGCCGGGCCTTCAGCAGCAACCGCTTCAAGAACGGCGCCTACGCCGAGAACGCCGTTTCTTTTCGGGAAATCAATACCGACTTTTTGCTGGACTACACGCGTAGTCTAGGGCCGCTGTCGCTCGACGTATCGGTGGGGGGCAACCGCCTGGACCAATCGACTTCGTTTGACCAGTACCAGGCCCTGACGCTGGCGCAGCCGGGCGTGTTCAAGCTCAACAACGCCGCCTCACCGGTGGAAGTGTACCAGCAGAGTGGCCGCAAGCGCATCAACAGCTTGTATGCCCTAGCCAAGCTGGGTTTTAAGGACCTCTTATTTGTGGATATCACCGGGCGCAACGACTGGTCGAGCGCCCTGGCTACGCCCACGTCTACGGCCAATACGGCCTTTTTTTACCCCTCGGTAGCGGCCAGCTGGGTGCTGTCGAACCAGTTCCAACTGCCTGCAGTGGTGTCTTTTGCCAAGGTGCGGGCCAGCGTCGCCAACGTCGGCAACGACACTAGCCCCTACCAAACGGCGGGGGTGTACAACGCCCGAAACCCGGTTTTTTCGCAGCCGGCGTTCAGCGACCAGAGCACCATTGCCAATACCAACCTGAAACCGGAATCGATTACCTCGCTGGAAACAGGGGCGGATGTCCGCTTCTTCAACGACCGGCTGGGCTTCGACTTGACCTATTACGAGGCCCGCACCAGCAACCAGATTCTGTCGCTGCCCATTGCCATCCCCACGGGCTACAGCGAGCGGGTTATCAACGGGGGCGAGGTGCGGTCGCGGGGCATCGAGGCGGTGGTGAGCGCCACGCCCGTGCAGACGAGCCGCTTCCGGTGGACTGCGACTCTGAATTTCAGCCGCAACCGGACTACCGTGGTGTCGCTGCCCGAAGAAGTGGGCACCCTGACGCTGGGCTACAACCGCATCTACGACAACGTGAACCAAACCGTTTGGTACCAGGTGCGGCAGGGCGACCGCGTGGGCGACATGTGGGGCACGGGCTACCTGCGCAACGCCCAGGGCGACTTTATCGTGGCCAGCAACGGGCAGTACATTGCCGACAACACCCTGAAGAAACTGGGCAACTACAATCCCGATTTCATGATGGGCTTGTCGAACCAGTTCAGCGTCGGCAATTTTAACCTCGGCTTTTTGCTCGACTGGCGGCAGGGCGGCATCCTGGTGTCGCGCACGCTGGCGCTGGCTGGCGTGGCGGGGCAGCTCATCGAAACGGCCGACCGGCCCGCGGCGGGCATCGTGGCCAAAGGCGTGGTGAATACCGGCACCGACCAAAACCCGAATTACCAGCCCAATACTCTCGCCATTCCGGCCGAAACCTACTACCGGATGTACTACGACCGCAACAACGAGGAGAACAGCACCTACAACGCCTCCTATGTGAAGCTGCGCGAAGTAACCATCGGCTTCTCGGTGCCCGAAACGGCCTGGCTGGCCAAGAAGCTGCGCACGCAGCGGCTGACCGTGGCTCTAGTGGGGCGCAACCTGCTGGCTCTCTCGCACATCCCGCACTTTGACCCCGAGCAGACCTCGTTTCAGCAAAACCAGCTGCAAACGGGCGTCGAGGACATGACCTACCCCACCACCCGCAACCTGGGCTTGAAACTAAGCGCGAACTTCTAAGCCCCACCCCCAGCCCATGAAACGGAAAGTATACAGCCTCCTGCTGCTGACCATGCTGGCTAGCCTGCTGCCCGGCTGCACAGATAAATTCAAGGAAATCAACACGAATCCCAACGCGCCGGTTGATGTGCAACCTTCGCTCCTGCTGCGCAAAATCATCTTCGACTACGGCGAACAGATGTCGTACGAAGCCTTCGTGGCGGGCAACCTGCTAGGGCAGTACTTCACGGCCATCGACTTCAACCTCTTCGACCGGCACAGCCTGAGCGAACCGCAGTACGGTGGTAACCCCTGGCCGTTTCTGTACAGCAACCTGCGCGACAACGAGATACTGCTGCAAAAAGCGCGCGCGAACGCGGCTTTCGGCGTGTACGAAGGGCCAGCCCTGATTATGAAAGCCTACCTGGCCGCCACGCTGACGGACCTGTACGGCGACGTGCCCTACAGCGAAGCGCTCCAGGGCAAAGCAGGGATGATTACGCCGGCCTACGACAGCCAGGAAGCCATTTACACGGCCCCCGGCGGCATCCTCGACAACCTGGACAAGGGCATCGCCTCCATCAACAATTACAAAGGCACCACGGCGCTCGACGGTGACATCCTCTACAATGGCAACCGCAGCAAATGGATACTGTTTGCCAACTCACTTAAAATCAGATGTCTGATGCGTATATCGGGCAAGATAAACGTGCAAGCCGCTCTTCAAAAAGTCGTGGCCGAAGGCAATTACATCAAGGCGAATGCGGACAATGCCGCCTACCGGTTCTCGCTGGCCCAGCCCAACAATTTTCGCATGGCCACGGCCCGCGTCGGCGATTTCAACCTCTTTATCATGTCCAAAACCAGCGAGGAGCTGCTGATGGGGCTGAGCGACCCCCGAATAGCGACGTATTTTCGACCCACGGCGGCTAGCCCGGGTACCTACAAAGGCCTGTTGAACGGACCAGATGCCTCGAAGCTCTCCATCTCGGTGGCCGACTACTCGCTCACGGGCACCATCTTCCGGGAAAACTCGGACCGCTTGTATGCCAACTACCTGACCGCGGCCGAAACCAGTTTCTGGCTGGCCGAAGCCGCCCAGCGGGGAATGGTGTCCGCCTCGGCCAAGACCTTGTATGAACAGGGCATTACCCAGTCGTTTGCCTACTGGGGCACGGCGCTGCCCGCCAGCTACCTCACCAGCAGCCGGGTAGCTTACGGGCAGAACGGCCAGAACCCCATCGAGCAGATACTGACGCAGAAATGGCTGGGGAACATCAACAACGCCTACGAAGGCTGGACCGAGTACCGCCGGACGGGTTTTCCCCATCTGAAAACGGTGGCGGCCAGCCTCAACAACGGGTTGATTCCCGTGCGCATGCCCTACCCCGCCACGGAGAGCGCGCTAAACGCGGCGCAGTACAAAATAGCGGCCGATAAAACCCAGAATAACAGCATCAACGCTCCCGTTTGGTGGGCGCGCTGAATCACCCCCGTATGAGTACAACCCTATTGCAGTGGGCATTGGTGCTGGCATCCAGCATCACGCTGTTTTTTGTATCGCCGCTGTCGCGCACCGCGCCCGAATTTTTCAGAGGAGCCCGCAAAGAGCGTACCCCCAATACTGTTTTTCTGACGAGTAGCCTGGTCATCTCCTGGCTGTTTGCCAAGTCGATTACCAATTCCGCCAACCTGGGTCAGAGCTTCGGGCTGGTGGGGGGCGTGGCCTACGCGGGGTATTACCTGTCGTTTCTGGTGGCCGGATTTGTCATCGTGGCCATGCGCAACAAAGGGGGCTACCGCAGCATCCACCACTTCCTGGAATCAAAATATGGCGCGGGGGCGGTCGTCGTCTTTACCTTCCTGATTATCATTCGGCTATACAACGAAATCTGGTCCAACACCATCGTTATCGGCTCTTATTTTGGCGGGCAGGGCACGCCCCATTACTACGTAGCCATTGTGGTGTTCACCCTGCTCACGCTAGCTTACACACTCAAGGGCGGCATGAGCAGTTCGATTATGACCGACGTGATTCAGCTGTCGCTCTTCGTGGTGCTGCTCACAGTTATTCTGGGGTTTATCCTGCCGCAGTACGGGGGTAGCTTGAAGCCCTTTCTGGGCAGCGGGAAGTGGACCTTGGGGCAGGGGGTCGATTTATTGCTGGTGGCGCTGGTGCAGTGTTTCAGCTACCCGTTTCACGACCCGGTGCTCACCGACCGGGGGTTTATCTCCGATACACGCACCACGCGGCGGTCCTACCTCTGGGCGGGGGCTATCGGCGCGGGCTGCATCATTTTTTTTAGTTTCGTGGGCATATTCGCCAAGCTCAATGCCTTAACCGGCGAAGCCCCGGTGGCCGTGGCGCGGTACTTTGGGGTGCCCATGCTGCTGCTCATGAACCTCATCATGGTTACCTCGGCCTCGTCAACCCTCGATTCGGCCATGGCCTCCTTCTCCAAGCTCATTAGTATTGACCTGAGCAAAGCGGCCGAGCCTAGCGTAGCGAGAGGCCGGTGGGCCATGGTAGTTTTAACGGTGCTGGGCACCATCCCAGTGTTTTTCAACCCGGCCATTTTGTCGGCCACCACCATCAGCGGCACGCTGGTACTGGGGCTAGCCCCCGTATTTTTGTTCTGGAACGTGCCCGTCCCGCGCCTGGCCTTTCACCTGTCGGTAATCGGGGGGCTAGTGCTGGGCGGTTTGCTGACGCTGTTTCCCCTGCCCGATGCTCTGCGGCTGGGCGACGGCAAATACGGGGGGCTGCTCAGCGCGAACCTGCTTACGTCGGCATTCTGCTTCGGGGTATTCGGACTTTGTGCGCTTCTCCAAAAAAAGCCTGCTCATGCGTAACCCCTTCCCCACCGACCTCGGCCCGCGTAGCGGCCGGCTACTCGTTTTCGGGGGCCCCTACTCGAACCTTCAGGCCCTGGAGGCGCTCCGGGACATTGCCGGCCAGCTGCAAATTCCGGCGGGCAACATCATCTGCACCGGCGACATCGTGGGCTACTGCGCCCAACCCGAAGCCGCGGTGCAGCTTATGAAAGCCTGGGGGGTGCACGCCATTCAGGGCAATGTAGAGCAGAACATCATTCGGGGCGAAGACGACTGCGGCTGCAACTTCGCCGAGGGCAGCCGGTGTGACCTATTGTCGCGCGCCTGGTTTCCCTACGCGGTGCGGAGCCTATCGGCCGGCTCGGTCGCCTGGCTAAGTACCCTGCCGCTGCAACTCTCTTTCCGGTACGCGGGCCGGGCGGTAGCCGTGCTGCACGGGGCGGCCACCGGCATCGCCGATTTCGTATTCGCGTCCACGCCCTGGCCGGTGAAAGAAACTAGCTTTGCCGCTACCGGGGCCGAGGTGCTACTGTCTGGCCACGCCGGCCTGCCCTTCGTTGATGCGCGTGCCGAGCACTGCTGGCTCAACGCGGGCGTGATTGGGATGCCTGCCAACGATGGCACCCCGCGGGTATGGTACCTGCTGCTCGATGATGCCGACGGCGTGTTCAGCTACTCTTTCCACGCTTTTACCTACGACAACGCTAGGGCGCATCAACTAATGCAAGCGAATGGACTCCCCGATTCCTACGCGCAAACGCTGCTAACGGGCATCTGGGATAACTGCGAAATTTTGCCAGCGGCCGAAAAGGCTTTACAGGGCCGGGCCATTACGCTGCAGTAGAACCATTTGGCGGCGCCATCTTTCGCAACCTGACGAAGCTATGCCTGAAAATCAGTAGTCTAGCACAGTAGATTACGGGCTTACAGTATTTAAAAGGGGCTAGCGACTGGGTGCAGTAACCGCCGCTAGCCTCTCTTACCGCAACCAACTGGCTGGCTTAGCTGGTAGCTACGCCCTTCTCGTCCTGCGGCCGCTCTTCGCGTGCCCCTATTGCTTCACCACCCGGTGCACCAACGCTCGCCCGTCTACTTCGGCGCGCAGCAGGTAAAGCCCGGCCGGCAAGGCAGCAAGGCCCGGTACGGCCACCTGCTGCTGGGCAGAGGTCGCCGCTACGTGTTGCTGCCAGAGGAGGCGGCCGTCTGCGGCCAGCAGCGAAAGCGTCGCTTGCCCAAGCGCGGGCAGCTGAACAGTGAGCTGGTCGGTAGCCGGGTTGGGGAACACCTGCACCGGGAGCGCGCCGGTCTGTACCGTAACCACCGGCGAGTAGCTGCTGGTGCCATCGCTGTCTACTTGCCGCAGGCGATAGTACCGTACGCCCGCCGGGGCGGCTAGGTCGGTAAAGCTGTACTGCTGCTGCTGGGTGCTGGCACCAGCCGCCGCCACCTGGCCTAGCTGGTGGTACTGCCGGCCGTCGGCGCTGGCCTCGACGGCAAAAAAAGCACTGTGGAACTCGCTCGCGGTTTGCCAGCTCAACTGTACGCGCTTCCCCTGAACAACCCCCGTAAACCCCACCAGCTGCACCGGCAACGGGCTGGTGTTTACGACGAGCGCCGTGGTGTTATACGCAATAAAGGCTTGGTCGCTGTCACCACTTAGCGTAATCTGAAATTGCTTTACGTTTTGATAATTGCTGCTAGTAATGCCAAAATCGGCAAAATCAACCGCTAGCAGGCGCAAGGGGCGCGTAGTGTTTGTGAAGTTACTCGCCAACGTCATGGGGTTTTGCGAAGCTTCGTAGAAGTCGGCCAGCCAGTTGCCCACCGAGCCGACGCTGCCAAAATTGGCCGAGAGGACTCTGGACCCCGACAAGGTGGTGCCGGTGCCATCCAGAAAGCGGTAGTTGTCCGCCACCGTCGTACTAGGCGACGCAAATTGGGTAATGAGCAAGTCGGGTACGCCGTCGCCGATGGCCGCGGGGGCAATCGAATTGACGCTGAACGTGAGCGTTCCTACGGGCAGGTTAGCTACGCCCGTGCCTAGGTCGAGGCCGTTGGTGCCATCGGTCAGGTACTGAGCATAGCCACTAGCCGGAGGCGGCGAGCTGCTCCCCCCGGCAACCCCGTCGTAGAGCTGGCCAAGCCCCACTTTGGTATTACTCCCAATCGTGCCGCTGTAGCTGGCCACCGACAGGGCCTGGTACCTGGTGGCGTTATAGGCAATGCCTTTGCTATCGAGTAGCGCGTCGTTGACGCCCGTCGAGAAGTATTTCTTCGGCAGCGTAGTTGCCGTGCCATTCACCGTGACTACCCCACTGTTCACCACATAAGCCAGCAGCAGGTGGGAGTTGTCGGGTTGCACAGCGTTGAGGGCGGCATTGCCCGTTGCACCCGTCCCACTCTGCCAAAAGCCCTTGTATGAGGTGATAATTTCGGTGACGTAGCTGCCGCTACCCAAGGCCGTTTGTGCGCAAGCGGACCCAGCAAATAACTGAAATAATATGATTTTAAGAATATTTATTATTTTCACGCTTATATGCTAGTTTGTACAGTACAAAACTACTAAGCATCCCATCACCGAATGTGCTTGGCTCTACTCAAATGGCTAGAAAAATGCCGGTTTTTCTCAAGCTATTTTCTCTTCCCGACGCCCAACGCTAGCTAGTGGCAAGTAGAGCAGAAGGTTAGCTTAAAACCTTTCATAATCTAACGTTCAAGTAATGTCCCAACTGCCCCGCGAACCTGAGCTGGTTGGCTACCCATCCAGTAGCCGGTCTTTTTTGGGTGGTGCTTAGGGTAAAGCGTTAGGACCTATTAACAGTCACGCAACCAAAGGAGGAAGGCAGGTAGCCCGCCCGAAGTGGCCCCGCGCACCAGTCACCACATGCCGCTTGTTGGTCAAGCCACCGCAGTAGTGCCCCGGCAATCTACTCGGCGACCGCTACGATAGCACCTGTCTAACTCAGCAGGGCCTACGCCTGATTGATGCGGGTATTTCTGACTGGCAAAGGCAAGTAGGCAAGTTGTTTTCCGAGTTTACGGGCAGCGGGCAGTCTATCGGAATTACCCGCCAGCCGGGCGGCCGCGCCGCTAGGCCAGCCCTACTCCACAAGCTCTCCCCAGGTATCAGATTCAGCTACTGCGGCCACACTCGCTTCGGCTGGCGAAGCTGGCCAGCGGCGGCAAAATTGCTCGCGCTATCGACAAGCGGCGAAAGGAACAGTGCAGGTAGCCAGGCTGCGGCTTAGTCACCACTGGCGACTAAGCCGCACTCGCCCGCAAACGCTTGCTTTAGAATAGACGCTAGGCCAGGTATGGTGGCTTCAATGGCTGGCGTCAGCATCATTTGCTTTTGCCGTACCTGCTGGCTACTCCAGCGAGACTTACCGTAGTAATCTAACTGATTTTCAATTAGCTTCGCATCCTGAGCTTTTACAAATTCTTCGTATTCAATGCCCCCGCATGAATTAAGCCTCGGGTATGCATCGGTTTTTCGTCGGAGATAAAGCTAAAATTCAGCATTCGCTACGCCCCCACCGGCTCGTCGAGCAACTCTTTCTCTATCCATTTGCCATCCTCACGCATCAGCTCGATTAGCTCATCGACGGCGCGCTCTTCGGGCACGGCTTTTTTGATGACATCCTGGCCGCGGTAGAGGGCAATTTTGCCTTTGCCCACGCCCACGTAGCCGTAGTCGGCGTCGGCCATTTCGCCGGGGCCGTTCACGATGCAGCCCATGATGCCGATTTTGATGCCCTTGAGGTGGTCGGTGCGCTTGCGAATCATGGCCGTGGTTTCCTGCAAGTCGAAGAGCGTGCGGCCGCAGCTAGGGCAGCTGATGTACTCGGTCTTGCTCATGCGGGTGCGCGCCGCCTGCAAAATGCCGAAGCTCAGCTGGTTGAGCTGGCTCATGGTTTCAACCCACTCGGCTTGCGAGCGCGGAGACAGCAGCTCGGGGCCCAGCACTACGCCATCGCCGAGGCCATCGATAAGTAGGCCGCCCACGTCGGTCGAGGCTTCGAGCTGGGTTTGCTCGAGCGGCTGGTCGGGAAACGAGCGGGCGATAATAACCGGGCAGGTAACCTGGTTGGTCAGCAGCTCAAAAAACGCCCGCCGCAGCTCGGGCATGGCGTGGGCGTTGGTAGTAGCCAGCACCAGCACCATTGTAGGGTCGTGGCGCAGGTGGGTCAGCAGGTTGGCATCGAGCGCGTCGATTTCGACCAGCAGGAAATTGAGTTGCGGGTGCTGCACCGGACTATCGATGTAGGTGCCGACCGTGAACAAGGGGTAGTGGTGCGGGCGCTGGCCGGCATCGAGCCAGGCCGGGTAGTTCACGATTTCCTTCAGGCCGTTGGGCAGCATAAACGCCACCGGCCGCTCGCCGGTGTAGATGTAGTCGGCACCCTGGTCCGACATCTGAAACTTGTCCAGAAACGCCGAGTAGAGGTGGCCGGCGGCACGCAGGTCGGCATACTCTAGCTGGGGCAGCCTAGCGAGGCTCACCACCACGCGCGGCACGTTCAGGCCGCCAAAATTCAGTACCTCGTGCGTGGTGCGGCGGTGGTACTGGAAGGGATTGAGCGGCTCTTCGCCCACCAGTGGCCGGATGGGCCGGGCCACGGCGCCCCGGTCTACATAGCGGTCAATGAGCATCTTAGCTACCGGAGCTTCGGCCTCGGGGGCCTCGGTGAGGCTCACGCGCACGGTGTCGCCCAGGCCATCTTCGAGCAGCGTGCCAATGCCCACGGCGCTCTTGATGCGGCCATCCTCGGCTTCGCCGGCTTCGGTTACGCCCAGGTGCAGCGGGTAGGGTTGCAGGCCTTCCTCATCCAGCTTCTGCACCAGCAGGCGGTAGGCCTGCACCATTACCTGGGTGTTGCTGGCCTTCATGCTCAGCACCACGTCGTAGTAGTTTTCTTCCTCGCAAAGACGCAAAAACTCCAGCGCCGACTCTACCATGCCCAGCGGCGTGTCGCCGTAGCGGCTCAGGATGCGGTCGCTCAGCGAGCCGTGGTTGGTGCCGATGCGCATAGCAGTGCCGTACTCTTTGCAGATTTTCACCAGCGGTCGGAAGCGCTCGCGAATACGGTCAACCTCGGCCGCGTAGCTGGCGTCGGTGTACTCGATTTCCTCGAATTTCTTTTTATCCGCGTAGTTACCGGGGTTCACGCGCACCTTTTCCACAATGCGGGCGGCTAGCTCGGCGGCGTTGGGCGTAAAGTGAATGTCGGCAATGAGCGGCACATTGCAGCCGCGCGCCCGCAGCTCCTTCTTGATTTCCAGCAGGTTCTGCGCCTCTTTCACGCTAGGGGCAGTTATGCGCACGTACTCGCAGCCCGCTGCCACCATGCGCAGCGTCTGCTCTACCGAGCCGCGCGTGTCCATCGTGTCGATGGTCGTCATGCTCTGTACCCGAATAGGATAGTCGCCGCCGAGCGGCACGCCGCCAATGTTTACCACGCGCGCCACGCGGCGCTTGTACTCAGTCAGGCTAGGGCAGTAAATCTTGTTCATCGCGCAAAAAGCTAGGGCCACCGGGCCAAGACAAAGGTACGATGGGCGCCGGGTGGCCGGGGCCGCCCAATTATCAGCCCACTAGGCGGACCACCAGAAAGCAACAAAAAAGACCGGCCGGGAGCCAGTCTTTTTTGTTGCCGCAAAGTAGCCCGCGCGCTAGGCCGCTCCCACCTGCTTGCGCAGGCGCTGCACCTCGTGCTCCAACTCAAGGTTGCGGAAGGTCACTTTGGCTTCGAGGTCGTTGTAGGAATTCTGGAGCTGCTCCTGCAAGTGGCGCATCTCCGTCACGTCGGTGTTAGTGCCTAGCCAGCGCACCAACTGGCCCTGCTCGTCATATACGGGCACGGCGCGGGTCAAAAACCAGCGATATTCGCCATCGGCGCCGCGCAGCGGAAACGTCAACTCCCAGGGCTGGCCCTGGACCCAATTGTGAGTTACGGCCTCTAATACTGACTTAATATGGTCGGGATGGTGCACTTTTTCCCAGTCCCAGCCCTGCATGGTGTCCCGATCGGTACCAGTATAGTCATACCACCGCTTGTTGTACCAATAAATGTAGCCATCGGGCCGAGCCATCCAGGACAGTTGCGCCACGTTGTCGGCCAAGGTCGTAAACTCCGATTCGCGCTCGGCCAGCTGCTCGCTCGCCAGCTTCTGGTCGTGAATGTCGGTGCACGTGCCAAACCACGTTACAATGGCCCCGCTGGCGGCGTGCCGAGGCCGGGCCTGACCCAAAAACCAGCGGTAGTCGCCGTCTTTCGACTTAAAGCGGTACTCAATTTCGTAGTCATCGCCGGTAGCTAGCGAGTGGCCCCAAATCTGGCGGGCGCGGGCGCGGTCGTCGGGGTGCAGCAGGTTGTTCCACATATCAGGCCCCACGCTGTCGGCCAGTGTGTAACCGGTGTAGTCAATCCAGCGCTGATTGAAGTAAGTATGGGAGCCGACGGGGTCGGTTATCCACACCAACTGCGGAATAAAATCGGCCAGAAACTGAAATTCATTTTCGGTTTGCAGCGGTGAGTCTGGCGCAGTGATGGGAGTAGTCACGGTAAGAGAACGGATAGGGCAACAAAAATGAAGGAGTTAAGACCGGCGCGGCTAGGGTCGGTCGAGCTGCATTTCGAGCCCCGAGCTGAAATACAGGTTAAGCTGGCTGCGCGCCCCGTCGGCGGTGCGGCGCAGGCGCGTTACCAGGGCCCGCATTTCCTCGGTCGGAAAGCTCAGGCTCAGGTAAGGCCGGTTCAGCAGCTCATCGCGCTGCACTGCCCAGCTACCGGTTTCGCTGAGCGAGGGCGCTTGCAATTGCAACAGCTCCTCGTTGAGCAGCAGGTTGGTAGCCAGTGCCAACGAGCTAGCTGGGTCGGCGTGATTAACCACCCGGTGTGCTACCCGCCAAGCTCCGGCCAAGTAACTATCCGGCACTTGTTGAAGGTTGATATCGAGCAATAAATCAGACATATGGAAAAACTAACCGGTTGCGGACTAGATGCTGGGTGCACGCTGCAAAAATAAATAGAACTGCTCGCGCCTCAGGCCTTTGCCTCCGGTCTTTCTCAACGATGAAAGATGAACTCAAGTTTCTGGTGGCCTTTCCTGGCCCACTAGCTGGGCACGTACCTTGGGTTAACTGATTAAGAGTCTTTTTATTAATGCTGTCTTATTTTTTAAAAAGCCCCGGTGTTCCGGCATTCCGGCCAGGGGTACCGTATGTACGCCTGGCCGCTGCAATGGCCTGCTCTGCATGAAATACTTTTCGCTGCCGCCTCACTTACCGGGCCAGGTGCTGCGGGCGGCCCGCCAAACGGGCCTCCGGGCCTGGCAAACCGGCCGCTTGTTTCACCAGGCGGCCCAACGTGCCCTCGACTCGGTGCAGGAGGTGCTGCGGGCCGAAATTCAGAACGGCCACGCCCGCCTGGTGGCCGATTTTCTGGCCGATAAGGCGCTGCCAGCCGCCAAAGCGCTGCTACTTGAGCGCATGACGGCCCGGCTGCTGCTGCGCCTGGGCCTGCGCGGTACGCTGATGACGAACGTGGCCGGCTGGGTGCTGCCGTTTGTGCTCGAAAAGCTGTTCCAGGCGGCCCGCGCTAGTGGCCTGCTGGCCCGCCTCGAAGCTAACCCCACCGTGGCCGATGCGCTAGGCCGTCTCGATGATTTGCGACAGGCGGCCAGCCGCCTGCTCTTCCCCGATGGCGACACCGGCGCCCGTGTGCTTACTGATGAGGAAGCGGCGGCCTTACTAAGCCAGCCCACCGCGCAACTAGCCGCACCGCCCGAACATAACTCAGATAGTCAGCATTTTAATTAGCCTGCCGTCGTTAATACCCTCGCTTCAGCTGCACTAGGTTTTCGAGGGGTTGGCCGGCTTGTAGCAAGGCTACGTTGCGCAGCAGCTGGGCTACTTTGCCAGCGGCCTCTTGCGGCTGGCCGCCGCCCGTGTGCTGGGTCAGCAATACCTGGGGCATGGCCCAGAAGGGGTGGCTAGCGGGCAAGGGCTCCTGCTCGGTCACGTCGAGCACGGCGCCGGCCAGGTAGCCGCTGTGCAGGGCAGCTAGCAGGGCCGGTTCGTTGGTGGTGTTGCCCCGGCCCACCGTGGCGTAGAGGCCGCCGGGCGCCAGTGCCGCAAACTCTGGCTCGCCAAAGAAATTAGCCGCGCTACCGGGCAGGCAGTTCACCACAATATCTGTCTCGGGCAGGGCAGCCCGCAGCTCGGCCGCCGAGTGTAGCTGGGCCTGCGCACTGGTGCGCGCCAACAGCCGCACCGCCTGGGTGAAGCCGCTGAGCTGCTGCCGCACGGCCTGCGCAATGGTGCCGGCCCCCAGAATGATAACGCGCTTGTCGCGCAGCAGGCCCATGCGCTCCCGAATGGGCATACCTACCCACCGGGCTTCGGCTTGCAGGCGGGCTAGCTCGGGCACCGCTCGGTAGAAAGCCAGCAGGCCCGCCACCATCGTTTCGGCGCAGGGCCAGGCGAAATAATCGCCCATATTGGCCACCGGTGCCGCCACGGCCAGCCCCTGGTAGCGGTCAAAGCCCGCCGAATCGAGCTGCCACAGCCGCAGCCGGGGCAGGGGGCTAGCCAGCCACTCGGGCGGCGGGTTGCCCATAATCACCTCGGCGGCCAGGCAAGCGGCGGCCTGCTCTTCAGCAGGCAGGTCGCGGGCGTGGGTTACCTGTATCCCGGGGGGCAAGCCCTGGGCTAGCTGCGCACGGGCCGCTTCAGGCAAGGTCGAATACACAAACAAATGCATAGTAGTAGGTCTAGGGCTACCAAAGCAAGGATTGAAAGCCAATTAAAGAAGGCGCCACCTAAGACAAAAAGCCCAAAGCCGAGCATTAAAAACCTAAGCCGTAAGGGGCAGCCCGCTGATTTTCAACGCTCAGCTTTTAGCCAAAAAAGCGGGGTTGCGCAACCGGTAGCCGGTTGCGCAACCCCGCTGCTAAGGCCAGGACAAGGCTACTAGGACTGGTCGCTGTTGCCGTGCTTGCTGTTTTTGAGGTCTTCCTCGGGCGTGGTGTTGCCGCCTTGCAGCTGGCCGGCGGCGGCTAGCAGGGCCGCGCCCAGCTTCTCTACGCGGGGCAGAGTGTTGCCATCGGCAAAGTGCGCCACGCGGCTGGTTTCGGTGCCCAGGCGGTGCAGCAGGCGGCCAACCTGGTCGCCGTCGTAGGTGCCGCCGTTGAGCAGGGCTTTCAGGGCTTGCAGGTCGGTTACGAGTTGGTGCAACTCGGCGTTGTGGGCGGTTTTCAGGTCTTCAATCCACCGTTGCAGCTGGTTGTCGATACCAGCGCGGCTGGCTTCTTCGCTCAGGTCGCCGGTCAGGATTTTGATGGCGCCATCCAGGTGTACTTGGTGTTGAACTTCGGTCTTTTCCATGATGCTAGGCTAAAGGGAGTGGGTGGGCAAGCTAAGTGGCCTGCCCGGCTTCTCAACGCAAGGTGGCGGGCGCGGGTTAGCCCAGGCCCAAAAAAAACCCCACCGGCTACCGGTGGGGTTTGGGCAATAGCAGCCTTTTACGGGTGGCTAGGGGTACTTACTCAATCTTGCTCATGCGGTCTTTCACCGACTCCAGGGCCACGCGCATGTTCACAATGTCGGCGCGGGCTGCCTCCTGCTCTTTCAGGTTCGAGTCGACCTGGTTGTTGAGCTGCTGCAACTCGGCAGCGTTGGCGGCGAGTTGCTGCTGAATTTCGAGCTTGCGCGCCTTGTTGCGCTCAAGGTCTTTTTTGATGGCATCGGCCTTACCGATAACGGCCATGTGGTTGTTTTGCGAGGTCACCAAGGCTTTTTCAGCATCGGTAATCTGGGCCACCAAGTCTTCGCGGTACATCGAGCGGGCGAAGTTTTTGAGGTATTTCTCCCCGGCTTTCCACTGCGTAGGCGTCGAGGCCTGGCCCAGGTAAGCGTTGCCGAGGTCGATGCTCCACCACACGCCGGTGCCGGTGGGCAGGGCATCGACGCGGCTGATGATGCGGACGGGCGTGGGGGCAATATCCGGAATTGTCACGCCATCCATCGTAATGGTACCCTTATTGTTCTTCACCTTGCCCGGAAACTGCTCGTTCAATTGCTTAATCCAGGAAGTTTCGACGCGCTTGGTATCGAGCTGCAGGCTTACCCGCTGGCCTTTGCGGGGAATGTTGTTGATATTCTGGTCCGCCTCATCCACGGGCGAGCGCTGGGCCGACACTTGCAGACCCCCTAGTAATAGCAAAATAAGCAGTAGAACGTTTCGTTTCATCGGATAAAAAAGAGGTGTAAAAGAAAGTAAAAGCAAAAATATTGAAACCATATAGGGCCTTCGACAGCCCAAATTTAAGCGCTTTATCGCAACTCTATGAGGTAAAAAGGCTTTTTTTTCGCTGAGTTAATTTTTTATTCGTTAAGTACCACGGCGGCTGTAAAAGCGGCGCAACCACTCACCGAGAAAGTATTACTTTTTTTATTTCTTAAATCCAAAAACCGCCCTCCGAAATCGGCTTAACAAAAGCTGGTGCCCGCGGTTGCTAGCCCCATGTCTCAGCTCACTATCTGCCGTTCCGAGCACTTTAATGCTGCCCACCGCCTGCACAACCCGGCCTGGGATGCGGCGCGCAACCAGCAGGTTTTCGGCAAATGCAACAACCCCAACTACCACGGCCACAACTACAACCTGACCGTGCGCCTAACCGGTGACATCGACCCCGAAACGGGCTACGTCTTTGATTTGAAAGCGCTTAGCGACGTCATCAAAGCGCAGGTTCTCAATCGCTACGACCACCGCAACCTCAACCTCGACACGGAGGATTTTCGGGAGCTCAACCCCACGGCCGAGAACATGGCCGTCGTTATCTGGCGGCGGCTGCGGGCGGCTTTGCCCCTGCACCTGACCTTAGCCGTGACGCTCCACGAAACCGACCGTAATTTTGTGGATTACTATGGAGAATAACTTTGCCGGGCCGCCCGCCAACCACCCTAGCGGGCAGCACCCCGACTACCACCTGCCCACTGGCCTGCGCACCCCCGTGCGCCCCGATGCCTTCGACCGCCCCGACGACGAGAAAATTGCGGCCATCAGCGGCCATTTCCGGGCCATTATGCAGGAGCTGGGCCTCGACCTGACCGACGACAGCCTGGCCGGCACGCCCCAGCGCGTGGCCAAGATGTTTGTGAAAGAATGGTTTATGGGCCTCAACCCCGCGCACCGGCCCGAGGTGCGCCTGTTTGAGAACCGCTACGAGTACCAGCAGCTGCTGGTAGAGCGTGATATCACCCTTTTTTCGTGCTGCGAGCACCATTTCGTGCCCATCATTGGCAAAGCGCATGTAGCCTACTTGCCTAGTAAGCACGTAGTTGGCCTTAGCAAGCTCAACCGCGTGGTGCAGTACTACGCCCGCCGCCCGCAGGTGCAGGAGCGCCTTACGCGCCAGGTGGCCGAGCACCTGCGCCAAAGCCTGGGCACCGACGACGTGGCCGTGCTCATCGAGGCCGACCACTTGTGCGTGATGAGCCGCGGTGTGAACGACACTAGCAGCTCGACTATCACTAGCGAGTACGGCGGCAAATTTTTAGAAGACAAAGACTTGCGTAACGAGTTTCTGCGCCAAATAGGGAAATAGCTTTCGTTTTTCGTTGCTCACTTTTCGTTTTTCGCGGTCAATTTTTAGCCATTCAAAACGATATAACCGCCTGTCGAACAACAAAAAACCAACAACGAATAACGCTTCTGACTTATGAAAATCCTCATCACGGGCGGCACCGGCATGATAGGGCAACGACTGGCCGAACTGCTCATCGACGGTGGCCACGAGGTAGTGCTGCTCACGCGCAACCCGCAGAAAGCTAGCCATTTCCGGTTATTTGGCTGGGACCCGCAGGCGGGCACCATCGACCCGGCCGCCCTCCCCTACGCCGACTGCGTGGTGAACCTGGCCGGCAGCAGCGTGGCCGAGGGCAAGTGGACGCCCGAGCGCAAGCACGAGATTATCCGCTCGCGCCTCGATGGCCTGGAGCTGCTTTACCGTGAGCTAGCCAAGCCCGGCCACCACGTTAAAACGTTGCTATCGGCCTCGGCCATTGGCGTTTATGGCGACCGGGGCGATGAGGTTTTGTACGAGAACTCGCCCACGGCGGCGCCCGGCGACGACTTTCTGGCCGACGTGGTGGTGCAGTGGGAAGCGGCCGCCCGCCGCATTGGCGAGCTGGGGCCGCGCGTGGTGCTGCCGCGCATCGGCATCGTGCTCAGCCCGGAGGGCGGCGCGCTGGTGCCCATTGCCAAAACGGTGCGCTTTGGCGCGGGCGCCCCGCTAGGGTCGGGCCGGCAGTACATGAGCTGGGTACACCTCGACGACCTCTGCCGCTTGTTTGTGCAGATGCTGGAAGATGCGCTGTGGCAGGGCGAATATAATGCCGTGGCGCCTAACCCAGTCACCAACAAGGAGTTTACCGAAACTCTGGCCCAGGTAATGCACCGCCCGCTGCTGCTACCCAAGGTGCCCGCTTTTGGCCTGAAGCTGGCAATGGGCGAGATGAGTGAGATTGTGCTCGGTTCGCAGCGCGTGAGTGCCGACAAAGTATTGAGCCGGGGCTTTGGCTACGAATATCCGCGCCTGCTGCAAGCCCTGTCATCGTTCTACGGCGAGGAAGCTGGCTAGGGCTCTGCAACCGCGCCGGCTTATACAATGGGCCGGGCAAAGCCGGTCAAAATCAGTTCGGTAGCCGCTCGCAAGTCAGCTACCCGCGGCGAATAATCAACTGGCTCGGCGTGGCCCACCAGAATGCCGGGTACCCCTAGCCGGGCGCCGGCCTCGATGTCGCGGGCCCGGTCGCCCACGAGCCAGCAGCGAGCCGGGTCGAGGCGAAAGCGGGCCACCGCTTTTTCGAGCATCCCGGAATCAGGCTTGCGAAAAATAGATTCGCTGACGGACGGATGATTCTCGGAAAAGTAGAGCGCATCGAGCTGGTAGCCACAGGCTTGCTGCAAGAGCTGGTGGCAAGCCAGCACCTCGGCACGGGTGTAGAGGCCTTTGGCTATGCCCGCCTGGTTGGTAACCACGATGAGGTAGTAGCCGGCCGCCTTGAGACGGGCCAGGCTTTCGGGCACGCCGGGACAGATGCGGAAGCGCTCGGGCGTCCAGACGTAGTCGCCCATTTCTTCGTTGAGCACGCCGTCGCGGTCCAGAAAAATTGCTTGGTTCATCACACGTTATTCTTAACAGGCAGCGGCTAGCCGGTAGCGGTGAACTGCTGGCCGGCTGCCGCCATTATCAAACAAAGCTATCAGCTAGTGGCTGATGACTACCTGCCAAAACCCATGCGCATTGCCATTATCGGCGGCGGCCTCACGGGCCTCACGCTCGCCTATTACCTGCAAAAAGCGGGCGTAGCTTACGACCTGCTGGAGGCTAGCCCCCGGCCGGGCGGCAACCTGCTCTCGCCCCAGACTCCTGAAGGCTACCAGCTCGAAGCCGGCCCCAACTCGCTGCTGCTGAGCGCTGAGCTGGAAGAATTGCTGACCGAGCTGGGCCTGGCCGATGCCATTCAGGAAGCGGCGCCCGTGAGCCAGCACCGCTATGTGCTGCGCGGCGGCCAGTACCGGGCGCTGCCCGGCTCGCCGCCGGCTCTGCTGGCGAGCAATTTTTTCAGCCTGAAAACCAAATGGCGCCTGCTCACCGAGCTGGCTCGCCGGCCCGCGCCACCCGTACCCGGCGAAACAGTAGCCGCTTTTTTTGCGCGGCACTTTGGCCCCGAAGTGGTGCAGTACGCCGTGAACCCTTTTGTGGCGGGCATTTACGCCGGCGACCCGGCCGAACTGTTACTCTCCCTCACGTTTCCGCAATTGGCGGCGCTGGAGGCGCAGTACGGCTCTTTGCTGCGCGGGCTCGCCAAAGGGCCCAAGACCGGCCGGCGGCGGACTATCACGCTCCGCGGCGGCGTGCAAGTGCTTACCAACGCCCTATCGGCACGGCTGGCCAGCTACCGACCGGGGCAGGCGGTTACGGCCATCACCAGGCTAGCCGATGGCGCTTATCAGCTGACTAGTAACGACCAGCAACTGCCGGGTAGCTACTCGCACCTGGCGCTGGCGCTGCCGGCCTACGCTGCTGCCGACTTGCTGCGCCCCCACTTCGCGGCGGCCAGCGCGGCGCTGGCGGCCGTGCGCTACCCGCCTATGACGCTCGTGTACTCGGCCTACGACCGGGCGGCCGTGGCACACTCCCTGGTGGGGTTTGGCGCGCTCAACCCGCGCGTGGAGGGCACGTACTCGGCTGGCTCCATCTGGACCAGCTCGCTGTTTCCCGACCGGGTGCCGGCCGGGCAGGTGCTGTTCACGAGCTTCGTGGGCGGCGCGCAATTTGCGGCGCAGGCCGCGGAGCCCGAGGTTACGCAACTAGCCGCGGTGCACCACGAGCTAAGCCGGCTCTACGCCATTGAGGGGCCACCGCGCTGGCAGGGGCGCTACTACTGGCCCCAAAGCATTCCACAGTTCGACCAGCACTTGGCAGCGGCTAGGGTGGCGGTGGCGCCCCTGGCCAGCCAAGGCATTGTGGCCGCCGCCAACTGGCAAGCCGGCGTGAGTGTGCCCGACTGCGTGAAGCACTCCCGCCGCCTGGCCATGGAATTGGCAATGCTGCGCTAAGAAACTCGCGGTGGTGGCGGTAGGCCTGGCTGCAAATTCTTCCCGCTAAATTCCTACTCACCGCGCAACCGTCTTTGCGCGCGCCTTATCTTTGCTAGCGATGAGTAATACGGCCGCCGGATTGGTTTTAATTCCGACGTACAATGAGCGGGATAATGTGGAGCTTATTATTCGGGCCGTTTTCGTGCTGCCGAAGAATTTCCACGTCCTCGTCATTGACGACGGCTCGCCCGATGGCACGGGCGCGATAGTGCGCGGCCTGTTGCCAGAGTTCGGCGGGCGGCTATTTCTGGAGGAACGGGCCGGCAAGCAGGGCCTGGGCACGGCCTACATCTTCGGCTTTCGCTGGGCATTAGCAAGAGGCTATAGCTTTGTGTTTGAGATGGATGCCGATTTCTCGCACAATCCGCAAGACCTGCTGCGCCTGCACGAAGCCTGCGCCGTGCAGGGCTACGACCTAGCCATTGGCTCGCGCTACAGCGACGGCGTGAACGTGGTAAACTGGCCCATGAGCCGGGTACTCATGTCGTATTTTGCCTCCAAGTACGTGCGCCTTATCACGGGTATGCCCATTCACGATGCCACGGCGGGCTTCAAGTGCTATTCGGCCAGGGTGCTGCGCGCCATCGACCTCAGCCGCATTCGCTTCGTGGGCTACGCTTTTCAGATTGAGATGAAGTGGCTGGCTTATCGCCTGAAATTCCGCATCAAGGAAGTGCCCATCATTTTCACCGACCGTACCCGGGGCCAGTCCAAAATGTCGAAGGGTATCTTCAAAGAAGCGCTGTTTGGAGTGGTGCAAATGAAAGCCAGCAGCTGGATACACCCGCCGCGCCGCCTCGACGAGGCGCCCCAGGGCCAGCCTAGCATGAGCGCCGGCTAGGCTATCCTGGGCTATCTACGTTGGTTAGCAGTATGTTACGGTGGTTTTCTGGCAGAGAGCGCTGGCTAAGCACGCAGCCTGCCGCCCTAAATACGTACCCTAGCCGCTTGCTTTGCCGTACTCTGGCAGACTTGGCTTGCCAGCTGGCAAACCCGCGCCGGGCTGTGCGACCACCGGGGCGGGCCACGTGTTAACCTGAAGCGGCCGGGCGGGTTATAGTGAGCAGCGGGGGCACCTTACGGCGGTACTTCGGGCGCCGCCGCTTTCCAAGAACTTTGCATAGCCCCGCCGCTAGCCCTCCCCTTGCGCCCACCCTACCACTCACGCTGCGCCTTAAACCGCCAACCACTATTTTGAATCATCTCGCTGAACACCTGGCCCAGGGCTTTAGCCAAACGCCGAAGACTTTGTCGTCCAAATACTTCTACGATACCACGGGCAGCCGCTTGTTTCAGCAGATAATGGCGCTGCCCGAGTACTACCCCACCCGCACCGAGCTGGCGATTTTTCAGACCCAGGGCGCGGCTATTGGGCAGGCGCTGGGCGCCGGCGCGGGCGAGGGCCAGCCACTGGCCGTGGTGGAGCTAGGCGCCGGCGACGGCCTCAAAACCAAGATTTTACTGCGCGAGCTGCTAGCCCAACCAGCGCCGCTCACCTACGTGCCGGTCGATATTTCGGCTTCGGCCATTGCCGAGCTCACGGCTTCGCTGCACGAGGAGCTGCCCAACCTGCCCACCGAGCCACTGGCTGCCGAATACTCGGCAGCGCTGGCTACCCTAGCCACCCGGCCGGGCGCCAAGGCGGTGCTGTTTCTGGGCTCTAACATCGGCAATTTCACGCCCGCGGAGCAGGTGGTTTTTCTGCGCGAGCTGGCCCAGCCGCTCACCCCGGCTGACCGGCTGCTGGTGGGCTTTGACCTGCGCAAGGACCCGAGACGCATTCGGGCGGCCTACGACGATGCGCAGGGCATCACGGCCGAGTTCAACTACAACCTCCTGCGCCGCCTCAATGAGGAAGCAGGTGCTGATTTTGAACTCGATGCCTGGCAGCACTTCCCCGATTACGACCCGAGCACCGGGGCCATGCGCTCGTGGCTGGTGAGCCGCCGCGCCCAAACCGTGCGCGTGGCCGAGCTACCCGGCCAAACCTTCGAAATAGCCGCCTGGGAAGCTATTCACACCGAAAGCTCCTACAAATTCAGCCTGCCCCAAATTACCGGCCTGGCCGCCGCGGCGGGCCTGCGGGTGGTGGCAGTATTTCAGGATGAGGCCGGCGACTTTGCCGACGTGGTTCTGGCCGTGGCGGAGTAGGGGCGTACTTTTGCTTTGTAAAAACACCCTAGCGCGTCATGCTCAGCTGGCGTCCGCTTGCTGCGGCAGAGCGGGCGCCAGCTGAGCATGACGCTCTTTATTAAGCCTTTACCTTCGTGAAATCGCACCTTCGCCCCACTATCCTCCTAGCCTACCCCGTTGTTCTCAGCCAGCTCGGCCACATTTTGGTGAGCGTGTGCGACTCGGTCATGGTGGGCCGGACGGGCAAGCTGCCGCTGGCCGCCGTGAGCGTGGGCGTGAGCACCACCACCGTGCTCATGGTGCTGGGCCTGGGCATTAGCATGGGGGCCGTGCCGCGCGTGGCCGCCGCCAACGGCCGCGGCGACAATAGTGCGCTGGGGCACTTACTGGTAGGCACCATTTGGCTGAACACTCTGGTGGGCGTGCTCCTGGCGGGCCTCAGCCAGCTGCTGCCGCTGGCCATGCCGCACCTGCACCAGGCGCCCGAGGTGGTGGCGCTGGCCACGCCGTGGGTGCGCGTGGTGGGCCTGTCGCTGCTGCCGCTCATGGTGTTTCAGGGCTTTCGCGAGTGGGCCGAGGGGCTGGGGCTTACGCGCCAGGCCATGCAGCTCTCCATTTTGGGCAACGTGGTAAATGCGGTGCTGTGCTACGCGCTCATCTTTGGCCACTTCGGGGCGCCCGCCCTGGGCCTGATGGGGGCGGCCTGGGCCACGCTTATCGCCCGCATCATCATGGCGGTGCTTATGGCGCAGTTCGTGCTGCGGGCCAAGGACTTGCGGGCCAAGCGCCCGGCCGAGGCCGCTATTTGGCTGCGGCCGGGGCTAGCCGAGCTGCGCGGGCAGCTGGCGCTGGGCCTGCCCATCGGGGTGCAAATGATGTTTGAGGTAGGCGCCTTTGCCGCCTCGGCGCTGATGATGGGCTGGCTGGGCGTGGCCACCCAGGCCGCGCATCAGATTGCCATCAACGTGGCCTCGGTGACGTACATGGCGGCGAGCGGCATTGCGGCGGCGGCGACCATTCGGGTGGGCAACCTGCGGGGCAGTGGCGACCTGGCCGGGGCGCGGCAAGCGGGCTTCGCGGCCTATTGGCTCACATTTGGGTTTATGAGCACCATGGGGCTGCTGCTGCTGGGGCTGCGCTACTTTATTCCGGCCTTCTACAACACCGACCCGGCCGTGGTGAGCCAGGCCATTACGCTACTGGCCATCGCGGCCGCCTTCCAGGTGTCCGACGGCGTGCAGGTGGTGGGCCTGGGCGCGCTGCGCGGCCTCGAAGACGTGAAGGTGCCCTCCGTGGTGGCGCTGCTGGCTTACTGGGCCATTGCGCTGCCGCTAGGCTACTACCTAGGCTTTGGGCTGAAGATGGGCGCGCCGGGCGTGTGGCTGGGCCTGCTGGCGGGCCTCAGCATTGTGGCGGTGGTGCTGCTACTGCGCTTCCGGCGCCAGAGTGAGCCGGGCCGGCAGCATCCCGGCGCCCCCGGCGCGGGCCAGCAGCTTGCGGCGGCGGAAGAAATGGTGCTGGCCGGCCAGCCCGCCGGCTAGCCCACGGAACTCGGAGCCGGCACCCGATTGTCAGGATACTACGCGGCGCACCCCCGAAGCGGGGCGCAGGCTTTTCGCTGACTTTTTGCCTTTTTTCTGATGTCTATTTCCTGGTGGAAACCGCTGGCTTTCCTGCTGCTGGGGGCCGGCCCGGCCGCGGCCCAACAAGTGAAGCTGCCGCCCGGCGCCATTCGCTGGTCGGCCAACCGGCCGCTCACGGTGGCCGATTTTAAGGGCCGCCCCAAGGCTAATCAGGGCCACGCGGCCCTCACCTCGGCCAATATTAACACCGGGGCTACGTGCCGCAGCAACGTGTTTGCGGGCACGGCGCAGGCCAGCTTCGACCCAGCCAGCTCGTGGGTGCGCGAGCCCGCCACCATCACGCCCGCCCTGCTGCGCCACGAGCAGCTGCACTTCGATATTGCCGAGGTGTATGCCCGGCGCCTGCGTCAGCAGCTCGGCGCTATCCAGGTGAGCTGCAGCCAGTTGGGCTCAACTTTTGACCGCATCAGCCAGGCGGCTTACACGGCTTGGCAGCAAGCCGAGGACACCTACGACCGCGATACCAACCACGGCCTGCTGCACGAGCGCCAGGCCCAGTGGGAGGCCAAGGTGCGCCAGGAGTTGCGGGAGTTGGCGGCCTTCGCCGAAAAAGATGCCTAGCCGGGCTAGCTTTGCCGCATGATTTCCTGGGACGACTTTGCCAAGGTGGATATCCGCGTGGGCACCATCGTGGAGGCCCGCGAGTTTGCGGCGGCGCGACGCCCGGCGTACCAACTGCTGCTCGATTTTGGCCCCGAAATCGGCCTGAAAAAGTCGAGCGCCCAGCTCACGCAGCACTACACGCCGGCTACGCTGCTGGGCCGGCAGGTGCTGGCGGTGGTCAATTTCTCGCCCAAGCAAATTGGGCCGTTTCGCTCGGAGGTGCTGGTGCTGGGCGCCCCCGATGCCGAGGGCCACACGGTGCTGGCGGCCTTGGCCGCGCCCGCGCCCAATGGCAGCCGCCTGCACTAGCCCGGCGTGGCTTACCGGTAGGGCGGCGGCGGGGTGCCGCCCATCTTCTTCTGCCGGGCAGTCAGCGAGTCGATAACGGCGGCGTAGATGCCGTCGAGGTCCTTGCCATTCACGGCGTAGTAGCGGTAGCTGCGCTCGAAAACCGAGTCGCTTTCCCGCAGCTTATGCCGCTCCAACACCTGGCGGTGCATGACCTGGAACAGCGCCCGGGCCGAATCGGGCGCCAGCCGGCTCGATTCAATGCGCGATTCGAGCAGGTGAAAATCGACGAGCAGGCTCGTAACTTCCTCCTTCGGGAGCAAATTGGGCGGGGGCAGCACCTGCTCGGGGCGGGCGCAGCCGGCGGCGGCCAGCAGCAAGCCAGTCCCGAGTACGAATTGAGGTAACAGCGATTTCACGCCCAAAAATAACCCCCCGCCGTAGCTTCGCCCCGTATGCCGCCCGCCGCTAGCCCCGCTTCTGCCCTACCCGCCAGCCTCACGGCGCTGGTGCGCCGCCTGCGCCACCTCGAAATACGCATGCGCCAGGCGGTGGAAGCCCAGCTGCAAGGCAATTTCGGCTCCGTGTTTCGGGGCAACGGGTTGGAGTTTGACGACGTGCGCCTCTACCAGTATGGCGATGAGGTACGCGCCATCGACTGGGCCGTGAGCAGCAAAGGCCACGGCACTTTCGTAAAAACCTACAAAGAAGAGCGCGAGCAGCAGGTGCTGGTGGCGCTGGATGTGAGCGCCTCGCAGCGCGTGGGCGGCGCGGCGGCCAGCGGCCAGGCCAAGCTGGAGGTGGGCCGCGACCTGGCCGGGGTACTGGCTCTGTCGGCCGCCCGCCACGATTCGGCGCTGGGCCTGCTGGCTTTTTCCGACCAGAAAGAGCTTTACCTGCCGCCCGCCAAGGGTCTGCGCCCAGCCTATGCCCTATTGCAACGCCTTTATGGGTTGCAGCCCACTTCGGCACACACGAGCCTGAGCGTGGGCATTCGCCAATTGCTGGGCCTGGTAAGGCGGCGGAGCCTGGTAGTGCTCATCTCCGATTTTATCGACGATGGCTACGAGCGCGAGCTTACCATGCTGGCCCGCCAGCACGACCTGGTGGTGGTGCAGCTGCTGGCTCCGCACGAGGTAGCGTTTCCGGCACTGGGCATTGTACCGCTGCGCGATGCCGAAACCGGCGTGCAGCGCTGGGTTGATACCTCGGCACCGGCCTTCCGGGCCCAGTACGCCGCCCAAACCCAGGCCCGGCAAGAGGCGCTGCGCACGCTGTGCCGCCGCCAGCGGGTAGGCCTGCTCACGCTGCGCACCGACGAGGACTTTGTACCGCAACTAGTGGGGCTGTTTCGGCAGCGCCGGGGCTAACGAGCTATGGGACAATTGGTCACTCACCGTCGTTTTTTGTGTTGCCTGGGGCTAGCCGCCGGGCTGCTGGGCCTGGCGGGGCCAGCGGCGGCTAATGTGGGCGCCCGGCCGGTGGGCCGATTTTCGCGGGCGGTGGTGGAAGTCGGCCAGCCCCTCGACTACGTGCTGAGCTACGCCCACGCCCCCGCTGAAGAGGTTGTTTTTCCCGATTCGCTAGCCTCGTTTGGCTCGTTTGAGTACGTGGGGCGGCGCTGGCTGCCCACGCGCACCGCCAATGGCCGCAGCTTCGACCAGGTGGTGTACCACTTGCGCACGTTTTCGCTAGCCCCGGTGCAGCAGCTGCAGCTGCCAGTGCTGCTGCTCGGCGCCACCGACACGCTGCGCCTGCTACCGCCCGTGGCCCAGGTACAGCTGCGCCGCGTGGCCCCCGCCCTGCCCGGCCCCGACGCAACCAGCCCCCCCGCATTGCGGCTAGAATACCAGACGCTTGACCTGGCGCCGGCCTTCAACTACCCATTCTGGCTGGCCGGGCTGGCGGGCGGGCTGGCGCTGGCCGGAGGCACCTGGGCGCTCTACGGCCGGCGCTGGCGGCAGCGCTACGGCCGCTATAAGCGGCGCAAAAACCATGTGTATTTCCTCACGCAGTTTGCCCGCAATGCCGAGCGCTTTACACTCTCGCGCTCAGCAGCGGTGGTCGAGCGCACGGTAGTGCTGTGGAAAAACTATTTGTCGAGCCTGGAGGACACCAATCTTAACTCGCTTACTACCAAAGAGCTGACCGAATATTTTTACAACGATGAGGATGTGCGCCGCGCCCTGCGCACCACCGACCGCGTGGTATATGGCAATCTGCTGAGCGAGGACGCCCAGGAAGTGGACGCTGCTTTCCAGCGCCTGCGCGATTTTGCCGAGCGGCGCTACGAAGGAGTTTTTGGTGGATAATGGGTCTTCCTTATTAATTTATAACCGCTTCATTTGCAAATCAATAGTCACTTGTTAAGCTTACTTACTGCCTGTTACTCCCTTGTTATTATGCCCCACCTCGTAGTTCTCACTGGCGCCGGTGTATCGGCCGAAAGCGGTATTCGCACGTTTCGCGATACCAATGGGCTCTGGGAAGAGCACCGCATCGAGGACGTGGCCACGCCCGAGGCGTTTGCCCGCAACCCGGCCCTAGTCCTCGATTTTTATAATAAGCGCCGCGCCCAGGCCCGCGAAGTGCAGCCCAATGCCGCCCACCTGGCCCTAGCCGGCTTCGAGGAGGTACCGGGCTGGACGGTGAGCATCATCACCCAAAACGTGGACGACCTGCACGAGCGCGCCGGCTCGACGCAGGTGCTGCATCTGCACGGTATGCTGAGCAAGATGCGCTCGGTGAAGAACGAAAACGCTGTTTTCGACTGTCCCGGCGATATTTCGGTGGGTGACCTGGCCCCGGATGGCGGCCAGCTGCGGCCGCACATCGTGTGGTTTGGCGAGATGGTGCCAGCCATCGAAGAAGCTGCCGAAGTGGTAGCCACCGCCGACGCGCTGCTGGTGGTGGGCACTTCGCTGCAAGTGTACCCGGCGGCCGGGCTGCTGCACTACGCCCCGGCCAATTGCCCGGTCTACGTCATCGACCCGCACCAGCCCGAGGTGAGCGGCCGCCAGGGCGTGCGCTACGTGGTAGAACCAGCCAGCATCGGCGTGCCACAGGTACTGAAAGAGTTGGCCGTGAGTAATTAGCAGAATTTACCCCCTGTTTACTACTTCCGGTATTGGTACAGAATGCCCGTGTCAAACGGCGTCCAGAGGCTGGCCTTTTGGCCACTTACTTTCAAGCCGCGGTTGGCCCAGGTGTTGCAGGTATTGAGCACACTATAGCGGCTGTTGGCCTCGTAAAAGGCATCGTGGTCGGCGTAGCTGTGGCCCGGAATCCAATTGAAGTTGCCCGCTGCATCGCGCTGAAAGCTCTTTTGGATGTAGGCTATCAGGTCGCGGTACTGGGTGGGCGTGAGGCGCAGGGGCACGCATTGCGGACCGGCTACCAGGTCGGCTTCGCGGTAATAAGTGGCGTGGATAAGCGTGGTACCCAGCCAGAACCCCGCCTGAATAGCCGTGCTGGGCTTGAGCTCGGCCCAGGTGGGTGTTTCGAGGTAAAAGCCTTTATCGCCCCAGCCGATACCTACGAAGCGGTAGGTGGTGTCGTTGGCCTGTGTATTGGAATAAGGCAATTGCTGGCTCCAGTCGATAAAGCTACTTTTAACGGGCATCACCAAGTCGGTATGCACGCCGTTGGAGCGAATAAAGAACGGAACTGTGGCCGGCTCGGTAGTGGGTACGGCCGCCACCGGAATGCGCGAGAGCACTTGCGCCACGCCGTAGTACAGCGCTGCCGCCCCTACAATGGCCCCGATTGAATAAGCAGTTCCTTTTACGATTTTTCGCAGAATAGGCGACATACGTGGGAGTTAATTTTACCGGCTAGTACGCAATTCTGCCAAAAGTAACCCGCACTGTTTTCATGTCTGCCCAGCCCGAAGAAGAAGTTTACGCCATCCCGGCCAAATACCGCCAGATGGAAAACCTGCACATCCTGTTCTGGCTCATCAAGGACATCAGCTGGTGCATGGTTTGGAAGACGCTGGGGATAGTGATGATAGCGCCCACGCTGGGCATTGCGCTCATCATCGCCTGGCGCACGCGCGGCCTCAAGTCGGAGCTGGCGCACAACCTAGCCATCGTCTTCTGGATTTCGGCCAACTCGTACTGGATGCTCAGCGAGTTTTTTGGCTTTGACACTGTGCGCATCGGCACCATTACCGATGGTAAGCACCTGGCTATCATTCCGTTCGGTATTGGGCTAGCCATCCTGGCCTATTATTACTTAGTGCAAAAGCCCCGCGAAACCCGGGCCGAGCAGGTAGCTACGCTGTAGCGCCGTTGCGCCGGCGCCAGGTGGCTAGCCCTTTATTTGCCCGGCACGCCCTGCGCCAGCGTGCGCAGACGGCACACGAAAGTGGTGGCCATGAGGTAGAGCGAGTGGCCATCGTCGCCCCAGGCGCAGTTCGACACCACTTCGCCAGGGTCCACGGTACCCAGCAGCTGGCCCTGCGGCGAGATGATGAGCAAGCCGCCGAAACCAGTAGCGTATACGTTGCCGGCCTGGTCGACTTTCAGGCCATCAGGCGTTTCTTTGAAGTGCACGCGAGGCAACTTACTCATGTCGAAAAACGGCCGGGGCTTGCTCAGCTTGCCGTTTTTGCCTACTTCGTAGGCCAGAATGAGCGGCCGCAGCGAGTCGGCGTTCGATACGTAGAGCGTGCGATTGTCGGGGCTGAAAGCCAAGCCATTGGCAAAGGGCACGTCGGTAATTTCGGCCGTCAGCTGCCCATCGGCCGCGCGCCGGAACACCCCCGTGTAAGGCAGTTCACGCAGCGGGTCCTGCGCCTGCCTGGGCAGGCCAAAGGGTGGGTCGGTGAAGTAGATGGCCCCGCCCGGCGCCCGCACCACATCATTAGGACTATTATAGCGCTTGCCCTGAAAATTGTCGGTGAGGGTGCGCTTACCACTTTTTTGGGCTAGCGGCAGGCTAGCCAGCCGGCGGTCGCCGTGCTCACAAATGAGCAGGTTGCCCTGCGCATCGAGGGTCAGGCCGTTGCTGCCTGGCTCCTTGCTGTAAGGCATTTGACCGGTGTAGCCGCTGTTTTTCAAGAAAATAGAAGTGCCGCCCGTGGCCTTCCAACGGTAAATAGTCCGCGAAGGCGTATCCGAAAAGAGCAGCATGCTGCTGTCGGGCACCCACAGCGGGCCTTCGAGGTGTGCGTAGCCCGAAGCCACTACTTCGAGCCGGGCATCGGGGGCCAGCACCTGGTCGAGGGCCGAGGCTTGCCGCGCAATGCGGCCCGTGGTGAGGTAGCCGGGCGCCTGCGCCGCGGCCGGGCGCACGCCCAGAGCCAGGGCTAGCCCCAGCACTAAAGAACTAGTCGTTTGCATAAAAGGAGAGGCTAGCGCGGGCAGCGCGGGGCCAGGTAGGCCACTGTGCGTACCCAGGGCGCGGCCCGAAGGTTGCGCGTGCCGGGCCGGGGCTAGCCTGGCCGCTTCCCGAACCAACTCTGAGCGAAAGCTGACCGTAGGCTAGCGAAGCCGGCCTCTACGGGCCCAGGCGTCCCTCCTATGCTGTTTCGCCGCTTACTCGTTTTTCCCTGCCTGCTGCTTATGCTAACTGCTACGGCTCAAGACCTTAAGATTCCGCTTGAGGAAGTGGCGCAAATTGGTCGCTACCAGCCCATCGGGGTAGGCATTTCGCACAAGGGTCGCATTTTCATGACCTTCCCGAAGAAGAAAAACGATAAAAATTATTCCTACGATTACGGCTTGGTGGAGCTGGTGAAGGGTCAGCGCCTCCCCTACCCGAACGCCCTGATGAACCAGTGGGACTCGACCCAGGCCGCCACGCGCTTCGTGAACGTGCAGGCCGCCGTAGTCGATGCCGACGACAACTTGTGGGTGCTTGACCCCAGCAACCCCGACGACCAGGCGCCCGTCATTGCGGGCATTAAGCTCTTGAAAATCAACCTCGCCATGAATAAAGTTGAGCGCACCTACCGCTTCGAGGATTTGCCCCGCGAGCGCACGGCCCTCAACGATGTGCGCATTGACACCAAACGCCAGCTAGCCTACCTTTCCGACCCCATGCTAGCCGCGCTGGTAGTGCTCGACCTGCGCACCGGCAAAAGCCGCATCGTGCTACAAGGTGATAAATCGACGGCCGCCGAGCCGGGCTTCGTGCTGCGCCTCGATGGTAAGGAAGTAAAAGACAAAACGGGTAAACCTTTCAGCAGCAATGTAAACGGCATTGCGATGACCCACGATTTCAAGTACTTCTACTACCGCGCCATCAACCAGACCAAGCTCTACCGCATCGAAGCGCAGTACCTCGCCGACCCGGCCCTGACGCCGGCCGCGCTGGCTAGCCACGTCGAAACAGTGGGCGAAACCGGAGTGAGCCACGGCATGCTGGCCGACAACGACGGCAATATTTACCTCTCCGATTCGCCCAACTACGCCATCCGGCGCGTGACACCTGCCGGCCGCTTCGAAACCTTGGTGCACGACCCACGCCTGAGCTGGCCCGATACCTTCGCGCTGGGCCCCGACGGCTACCTCTACCTCACGGCCACCCAAATAAACCGGGCGCCCAAGTTTAATGGCGGGGAAAGCAAAGTCGATTACCCATTCCGGCTATATCGCATTAAACTGCCTACCAAGTAGTTATCACTACAAACGCACGTCGTACCGACGAAAGAAGTAGCTCTACCACCTCATTAAACGGTGCGGTAGAGCTGCTTCTTTCGTCGGCACGACGCGTGTATATGACTTTTAGGCAACGGCGTTACTGCCTACCATAGTTGGTGCACTTGCGGCCGAATCGTACGGTCGTACACCTCGCGTACGGCAGCCATTTGCTCATTCGTGAAGACGGGCACTTCCTCGGTCTTCAGGTTAGAGAGTAGTTGCTCGGGCTTGGAGGCGCCGGGAATAATGCAGCTTACCTCGGGGAACATTAGTATCCAGCGCAGGGCTAGCGGGGCCAGATTGGGCTGGCCGGGGAAGATTTTTTTCAGCTCTTCCACAGCGGCCAGGCCCGTGTTATAATCCACGCCCGCAAAGGTTTCGCCTTTGTCAAAAGCGGCGCCGTCGCGGTTGAAGTTGCGGTGGTCGTCCTTATCAAACTGCGTTTGGGCTGAAAATTTACCCGTGAGCAAGCCGCTAGCTAGGGGCACTCGCACGATAATACCCACGTCGCGCCGCTGGGCTTCTTTGAACAACAGCTCCGCAGGCCGCTGCCGGAACATGTTAAAAATCACCTGCAAGGTGGTTACGTTCGGGTATTCGATAGCTTTCAGGCCTTCCTCTACCTTCTCCACGCTCACGCCCAGATTCTGGATTTTACCTTCTTCCTTGAGCCGGTCGAACAACTCGAAGATTTCGGGGCGATAGTATACCTCTGTGGGTGGGCAGTGCAGCTGCACGAGGTCGAGGGTATCGAGCTGCATATTGCGCAGGCTGTCTTCGACAAAGCCGCGTAACGCGGCAGGCTGGTAGGTGTCGGCAGTATGGGGCTGCAAGCGGCGGCCACACTTGGTGGCCACGTAGATGCGCTCGCCGGCGCGGCTGCGCACGAGGCGGCCCACGGCTTTTTCACTTTCGCCGTCGCCATACACGTCGGCCGTGTCGATGAAGTTGATGCCCGCATCCACGGCGGCATTCAGGATATGGTCGGCGTTGGTGTGGCTGAAGGGCTCGCCCCACTTGCCGCCCACCTGCCAGGTGCCGAGGCTGATTTCAGAGATGGAGAAGCCGGTTTTGCCGAGCGTGCGGTGGTTCATAGGAGTTGGAAATTATGGGATACTACTAGCCTGCTAACTCCTATCACCGGCGCAGGTTGCGCACAGGTACTTTTTCAATCGCATTTTGCAACGCCCTAGCGGACGCAAATCTCAGCTAGCGGCATTCCAAAAATCAGCTCATTGGCTCTGCATCAAGCCTCTTCCTCCTGCTGACGCACCAGGCTTTCCGAGTTCATGCAGTAGCGCAAGCCGCTCGGCTCGGGGCCATCGGGAAAAACGTGACCCAGGTGCCCGCCGCACACGTTGCAGCTAGCCTCGATGCGCTGCATGTGGTGAGTAGTATCAAAGATGTAGCGGATGGTGTTTTTGGCTAGCGGCTGGGTGAAGCTCGGCCAGCCCGATATGGCGTGGTATTTCGTGCTAGAATCAAATAGCCGGCTGCCACACCCCGCGCAGACGTACACGCCCGGCTCGTAGGTGCGGCAGTAGGCGTTGCGATACGGGGGCTCGGTGTGCTGCTGCCGCAGCACTCGAAACTGTGCGGGTGTAAGCTGCGCCTGCCATTCGGCCTCGGGTTTGTCCACGCGCCAGGGCGGCTCGGGGTTGCTATAGGTAGCGTATCGGAGAATATCAAGCCAGCGCAGCACAGGTCATGTCCTAAAAAAATGAGTGTATATAAATGGGACGCACCTAAGTAGTTACTTGGACTTTATAGGCCGCGCCTGCTTAGGTTGTAGACATAACCAACGTGGCCACAAGGGCCGGGCTACTCTTGCCGCTACGTAGTTACCGCTACTGGCCGCTTCCAACTCAGTAGCAGCACACCTAGTACCACCAGAATCGTCCCACCAATCTGGGCTGCAAAAATGGGCTCGTGCAAGAAGAAGTGTGCCTGCGCAATGGTCGATATAGGCCCGATACCGCTAATAATCGCCACGTTATTAGCCCCGATTCTTTTCAGGCCCTGCGAAATCAAAAAGGAAGGCAGCACGGTGGAGAAGATGGCTAGCCCCAGGCCATAGCCCCACAGTGCCCGGCCCGCTACCAGCACCTCCCCTTGGCCTACCAGCGCAAAGTGTGCGAAGATGCCCGCCGTGGCCGCCAGCATGGCGTAGGCTGTGAATTTATTGGCGCCTACCAGCGGAATGACTTTGCCGCTGCCCGCGATGTACATCGAGTACGTGACGGCGCACAGGAATACCAAAAAGCTACCCAAATACAACCCGTCCCGGCTCGTGTCAATCGTCAGCTCGCCCGCATAGGCAATCCCGATGCCGAGATAGGTAAGCAGCAGCGCCCACTTTTGAATGCCCGTGATACGCTGCTTGAAAAGCAGCGCATTGATGAACACTACGAAACTGGGATACAGAAATAATATCAACCGCTCCAGCCCCGCCGACACGTATTGCAGGCCAATAAAATCAAGTAAGCTACTTATATAATAGCCCAATAACCCTAGCAGCGCCACTAACCCCCATTGCGGGGCCGTCATGCGCACATTGCTTTTTTGGCTCGACACAAGCAAGGCCACTCCTGCATAGAACGGCAGCGAAAACACCATGCGCAACGTGAGCAGTGTTAGCGCATCGGTGTGGGTAGCGCCAAACGCTAGCTTGACGATAATGGCTTTGGTGGAGAATAAAACCGCCCCGAGCAAGGTGATAAGAAAGCCGGCTAGGGGAATAGAAGGACGGGCAGACGCTTGCATTATAACGTATCGGCGCTAGGTGCGGCGCAATAGTCGCAAAACTCCTCATGCGTGAGCCGGGCCAGGACCGGGCTTTGCAGCAGCAACTGATTAGCGAGGTTGGCGAAAGTCATAGCTATTTATTATTAATCATTTCCCTGATTCGCCAATCAACCTGAATTGGGTTAATTTTATCGGCGATAGCAAGGTATTTTTTAGCGCTATCTGCTTGTGGGTAGTAGTGATAAACTTTAGCTAATTCAGCATAAGTATCCGCTTCATCGGTATTGAGAGTAATCGACTTTTTCAGGTATAGCACTGCCGTATCCAGATAGGCAATCTGCTTTATATCATGCCAGACATTCCCGTAACTCACTGCCGCATCTCGCCAAACTCTATTGTTTTTCGCATTTTGATAGACGGCTACTTTGAAGAATACCAAAGAGCTTTTATTCTTTCCCTGCATTCCCAATGCGCTTCCAAAACCCCAGGCTAATTGCTCATTCAGGCTGTCAAGTAACCAAGCCTGATTAAAACGATTCATTGCCACATTTACTTGTTTTCTAGCAATGTACTGCCAGCCTAACGCTACCATCGCTTTTGCTCCCTCCTGATGGTTCACATACTGCTTGTCAGTCATTTCAATAAATTGTCTATCAGCTTCCAACTGCTCAGGACATTTTTTTATTCGCCCGTACATTGGTAATTGATTAATATTCTTAGGGCACGGAGGCATTGCACTAATACAGACAATAAGTACTCCGGAGATGAGCAGTAATGAACGAGTTTCCATAGAGACAAAAAGATTACAACGTTAAACTAAAACGGCCGCCCCAGTTTCCTGAGACGGCCGTCAAATTAACTAGCGACAAAGCATCTTACACTACGGCAGCGCCGCTCTCCTGCATCTTAATGAGGTTCAGGGCCGAACCAGCCTTGAACCAGCCAATCTGGCCTTCGTTGTAGGTGTGGTTGACGGTGATGAGGTCGGTGTCGCCGTCGGCGTGACGCAGGCGCACTTGCAGCGGCTGGCCGGGCGCGAAGCTCGTGAGGCCGAGGATGTCGATTTGGTCATCTTCCTCAATCAGGTCGTAGTCGGCCTTATTGGCGAAGGTGAGGGCTAGCATACCCTGCTTCTTGAGGTTGGTTTCGTGAATGCGGGCAAAGCTTTTCACCAGCACGGCGCGCACGCCGAGGTGGCGGGGCTCCATGGCGGCGTGCTCGCGCGAGCTGCCTTCGCCGTAGTTCTCGTCGCCCACCACAATGCTGCCGATGCCCAGGCTCTTGAGGGTGCGGGCAGCTTGCGGCACCGGCACGTAGGGCTCGCCCTGGATACCACTGGCTTTCACGGCGTTGGTTTCACCGTTGAAGGCGTTGGTGGCGCCGATAAGCATGTTGTTAGAGATATTGTCTAGGTGGCCACGGAACTTCAGCCACGGCCCGGCCATCGAGATGTGGTCGGTGGTGCACTTGCCGAGCGCCTTGATGAGCACGCGCAGGTTCAGTAGGTCGGTACCTTCCCAGGGCTTGAAGGGGTCCAGCAATTGCAGACGGCCCGAGTTGGGGTCTACCAGCACTTGCACCGCGCTGCCATCGGCGGCGGGGGCTTGGAAGCCGGCGTCTTCGACGGCGTAGCCGGCGGGCGGCATCTCTACACCGCGCGGCTCGTCAAACATCACGTTGCCGTTTTTGCCGGGCAGCGAATCGGTGAGCGGGTTGAAAGTCAGGTCGCCGGCAATGGCGAACGCCGTCACGATTTCGGGCGAAGCCACGAAAGCGTGCGTGTTCGGGTTACCATCATTGCGCTTGGCAAAGTTGCGGTTGAAGCTCGTAATAATGGAGTTACGGCGCTTGGGGTCGTCGGTGTGGCGGGCCCACTGACCGATGCACGGGCCGCAAGCGTTAGCCAATACCACGCCGCCCATTTCGGCGAACGTGTCGAGCAGACCGTCGCGGGCCACTGTGTAGCGCACCAGCTCCGAGCCGGGCGTGATGGTGAACTCGGCGGCTACGTGCAGGCCTTTCTCCACGGCCTGCTGGGCGATGCTAGCGGCGCGGGTAATGTCCTCGTACGACGAGTTGGTGCACGAGCCGATGAGGCCTACTTCCAGTTTCTCGGGCCAGCCGTGCTCTTTTACAGCGGCGGCAAACTGCGAAATTGGCCACGCAGCGTCCGGCGTGAACGGGCCGTTCACGTAGGGCTCCAGCGTGTTGAGGTCAATTTCGATGAGCTGGTCGTAGAATTCGCTCGGGTTAGCGTACACCTCGTCGTCGGCGCGCAGGTGAGCACCCACGCCCTTGGCTAGGTCCGCGATTTCGGCGCGGCCGGTGCCACGCAGGTAGTCGCCCATTTTCTCATCGTAGCCGAACACCGAGGTTGTAGCTCCGATTTCCGCGCCCATGTTGCAGATGGTGCCTTTGCCGGTAGCCGAGAGGCTTTCTGCGCCCTCGCCGAAGTACTCGACGATAGCGCCGGTGCCACCTTTTACAGTGAGGATGCCGGCTACTTTCAGGATAACGTCTTTGGCCGACGTCCAGCCGCTCATTTTACCGGTGAGCTTCACACCGATTACTTTCGGGAATTTCAGCTCCCAGGGCATGCCAGCCATCACGTCAACGGCGTCGGCGCCGCCTACGCCGATGGCAATCATGCCCAGGCCACCCGCGTTGGGGGTGTGCGAGTCGGTGCCAATCATCATGCCGCCGGGGAAGGCGTAGTTTTCGAGCACTACCTGGTGGATAATGCCGGCGCCGGGCTTCCAGAAGCCGATGCCGTATTTATTGGAAACCGAGGCCAGGAAGTCGTACACTTCGCGGTTCTCGTCGTTGGCGATGGCTAGGTCCTCGGTAGCGCCGTCTTTGGCCTGAATGAGGTGGTCGCAGTGCACGGTGCTGGGCACGGCTACGGTGGGCTTGCCAGCTTGCATGAACTGCAAGAGGGCCATCTGAGCGGTGGCATCCTGCATGGCCACGCGGTCGGGCGCAAAGTCCACGTAGCTCACGCCGCGCTGGTGCGCTTCGCCCACTTTGCCACCGTAGAGGTGGGCGTAGAGGATTTTTTCGGTGAGCGTGAGCGGGCGGCCAACGGCCGTGCGGGCCGCTTCGATGCGCGAGCCGAGGCCCGCGTACACGGCCCGAATCATATCAAGGTCAAACGCCATAGGAGGGAGAGTGGGGTTATTAGCTTAGGCGCAAAAGTAACGGGCGCCCCAGGCAAATTGGTAGTATTCGGTTGATTTAGGACTGTACTTAGAAACCTTCCAAATAGCAGGCTGGTTTAGGGCCACCCCGCTACGCCTTTTTACGGGAGAGAAGCAGGGCACAGTCACCTTTTATAACTATCGACTGGCTAGCCTGGTTCTAGTCCTTCTACCTTGTGCCTTATGAAATCCCTCTATCTGCCGCTGCTGGCGGCTACGCTACTTGCTGGCTGCACCTCCTCGCCCACTACGTCCGGCGCGGCCGAAACGGGTGCGGTATCGGCGGCCTCGCTGCTCACGCCCGGCCCCTGGCGCGGCGAGCTAGCCACGCAGGGCCAGAAAATCCCGTTTCTGTTCGAGGTAAAAACCGAGGCTAGCCAGCCCGTGGTGTACCTCATCAACAAGGGCCTGAATGGCGAGGAGTGCCTGCGTTGCGAGGAAATCGCGGCGGCTGGCGACTCGGTTACCATTCGCCTGCATGCCTTTGACGCAGCACTAGTGGTGCACGCCGATGGCCCGGGCAAGCTGAAGGGCACCTGGGTGAAGTATGACAGCAAGACGCCGTACCGGGTGCCGCTGGTGGCAACGGCGGGGGTGAATGAGAGGGCGCTATTTGCTGATAAAACTTCCGAGAAAGAAAAGCTGTCCCTTCCATTTGAATCGCGATTAGCAGCCAAACAAGGCGCAACGTACAAAGCGACGTTTCGGGGAGAAGACGGGAGTACTTACCCCGCCGTCGGCATTCTGAAATACGATACTTCCACTGGCAATGTGTTTGGGACTTTCCTGACCACTACAGGAGATTATCGTTACCTAGCGGGCAATCGCGTAAAAACAGAAGGGAAGCCTCACCTAATGCTATCAACGTTTGATGGTAGCCACGCTTTTTTGTTCGATGCAGTTGATAGCACCGGCATGCTAGCCACTCTCAAGGGCGACTTCTACTCCGGCAAGTCGGGCCACGAAACCTGGACGGCTACCCTCGACCCCAAGGCCAAGCTGCCCGACGCCGACACGCTCACCTACCTCAAAAAAGGCGAGTCGCGGCTGAATTTCAAGTTTCCGAGCATTGTGCCGGGGGCTAGCATCTCCCCTACCGACCCCAAGTACCGGGGCAAGGTAGTGGTGTTGCAGGTGTTGGGTTCGTGGTGCCCCAATTGCATGGACGAAACCAAATTTCTGGCACCCTGGTACGAGCAAAACAAGGCGCGGGGCGTGGAAGTAATCGGCCTGGGCTACGAACGGATGCCCGAATACGACCAGGCAGCGGCCCGCCTGCGCCAGATGAAGGAGCGGCTAGCCGTGGGCTACGACCTAGCCGTGGCCGGCGTATCCAACAAAGACTCGGTGGCCAAATCGATGCCGCAGCTTGCCAAGTTTATGGCCTTCCCCACCACCATTTTTCTGGATAAAAAAGGGGTGGTGCGCAGCATTCACACCGGCTTTGCGGGGCCGGGCACGGGCCAGTACTACGAGGAAGAAAAGGCTCATTTCAACCGCACCGTGGATAAGTTGCTGAAAGAATAGGGCTAGCGCGGCTCACATAACCTTCATTCTGACTAGCCGTTGTAAGCTCCACCATCTGCCCGGCAGGTGGTGGAGCTTTTTTTGTGGGGCAAGGGCTAGCCGAACTGGGCAATACTGCCCGGCCCGGTTTTGCTTTGGCCCGACAATTGAACACGACTGCCTACTTACTGATTCTTTCTCTTATGTCTGCACTTTCTCACCGCGTACTGCGTCCGGCGGCTTTGCTCCTGTTGTTGCCCCTAGCCAGCGCCACGCCTTCGGAGCCGAGCAAGCCGGCTGTCCCGCGCACCACCTTAGCCAAGCCCTTGCAGGGCGCCAAGCCCGACCCGCAGGTTATCGCCCAGTTTGGCCTTTATAATAACCCCAAGCTGCAAGCCTACATCACGCAGCAGGGCAAGCGCATGACGGCCATCTCGGACCGCCCCGGCGACTATGGTTTCACCATCGTTGATTCGCCGATTATCAACGCCTTTGCCACGCCCGATGGCCACGTGTATTTCACGCGCGGTATCATGGCCTATTTCAATGATGAGGCGCAGTTTACGGGCGTGCTCGGACACGAGCTCGGGCACATTACGGCCCAGCACGGCAAGAAGCAGCAGCGCAACTCCATCTTGTCCAGCATTCTGGTGGCGGGCGCCTCCATCGTGTCGCCTAATCTGTTGGGCCGGGTGGCGCAACCCATCGCGCAGCTAGGTATGCTGAAGTACAGCCGGGGTGATGAGAACGAGGCTGACCAGCTCGGGGTAAAGTACTCAACTAAAGTGGGATACGATGCCTCGCACATGGCCAATTTTTTCCAGACCCTGGAACGTACCGAAGCCGAGAGTGGCAACAGCACACCCACCTTCCTATCTTCGCACCCCAACTCGGCCGACCGTTACCAGCGCGTGAAGCAGCTAGCTGCCCAAGCGCAGCAAAACCTCGGCAAGCGCACCCTCACGGTAAACCGCGACAGCTACCTGCGCTCCATCGAAGGGCTGCCGTTTGGCGACGACCCGCGCCAAGGCTTTGTGGAAAACAGCGTGTTTTACCACCCCGATTTGAAATTCCGGTTCCCCATTCCGTCGGGCTGGAAATCGCAGAACTCGCCCGAGCAGTTTCAAATGGCCGAGCCCAATGGCAAGGCGCTACTCGCCTTTTTGGGCGTGCCCGGCAACTCGCTCGACGAGGCGGCCCAGACCCTGGCCAAGCAAATCGGCATCACGCCCGGCAATGCCCAGCGCACCACCATCAACGGCTTCCCGGCGCTCGTGTTTGAGGGCGACCAGCAGGCGTCGTCGCAGAGCCAGGCCACGCCAGCCCACGTGCAAAGCTTTATTATCCAAGATGGCAAGTCATACTTCGCCTTTGTGGGGCTAGCCACAGCGCCCACGTTTGGCACCTACGCGCCACAATTTGCCCGCACCGCGCAGGGCTACCAGCGCCTCACCGAGGCCAGCAAGCTCAACCGCCAGGCCGAGCGCATTCACATCAAGCAGGCCCGCAGCGCCACCACGCTCTCGGCCGCTCTTTCGGCCAACGGCGTGCCTAGCAGCCGCTTGCAGGAAGAAGCCATTCTTAATGGCATGCAGCTCAATGAGCGCCTAACGGCCGGCCAGCTTTTCAAAGTGGTAGGGCAGTAGACGATTATCGCGAAACGAAAAGGGCGCCCTGGCAATGTAGCCAGGGCGCCCTTTTCGTTTGCCATCCTTTGCCTATTGGCCCGCGAGCTGGGCGCTGGTTTTGAGGGTGAAGGTTTGAAACGTGTCGCCCCCGCCCCGGTAGCCGCGCATACCGCCGCCGTAGCCGCCGCGCATGCCGCCCATGCCCCCGTAGCCACCCATGCCACCCTGCGGGCCCACCACGCTCATGTCAGACTGCTGGCTGCCGGGCGCGGGCTTGGGCCGTTGGCCAGCCATCCAGACGCCCACCGTGGCCACCTGGCCGCTAGCCAGGGCCGGCACGCGCCGGTACAGCAGGCGCAGCGGCACGGCCAGCTCGTAGATGAGGTTATTGCGGGCATCGAGGCCAATGGCCGATTTCACGCCGAGCTTCGCTTCCGAATCCGTTAGCACGGGCTCCTTGCTACCGCGGTAGTTGAGCAGCTCCATCTGGTTGGCCCCCGCGATGATGCTGCGCAGGCGGACGAGGTGCTCTTCCTGGCGCTCGGCGGCCGTGGGGCCCATGGCCCCGGCCGGCCGCTCGGCAGCGGCCTTAAAGGTGCTCAAATCAGCGGGCAACGGGAAGCGCACCCCGAGCTGCTGCTGGTTGCGGCCCGTCGAGTCGAGCCACACCACCATGCCGAGGTAGGCCATTTTGGCTTGCGTAGGCATGTCGGCGGCCTTCAGGCGCACATACACCGTGCGGGCATCGTTGAGCACCTGGTACTGCAAGTGGCTGTTGGCATCGTACTGCAGCGAGTCGGTCCACTCAGTGGTTTTGCCATCAATAACGGGCGGGGTGGCCACAAAGCGGCTCGGGACCTTGCTGGCGGCCACCGCCTTGGTTGCACCAGCGCCCGCGGCTTTGTCCGAGTCGGTGGGCACGGCTTTTTGGGCGCACGACCCTAGCAGCGCGGCTGGCAGGGTCAGCAATAAAAAAGAGGAAAGACGCATAACGAGAGGCAGAAAGTAAAACACAAAACTACGCCGCCACCCCTAGCGGCGTGCCCAGCCCCCTAGCTGAAGCGGGCGTAGCGGCGCTTGCGGCGCCAGGCGCGCACTGCCCCAAAGGCCGCCAGCAGCCCCAGTGGCGCCCCGATATTGAGTAGCTGCCAGGGTCGGCGGTGGTCGGCTAGCTGCACCTTATCGAGCGGGCGCAGAGTTATCTGCTTGCCTCGCACGGCAATGAGGCCGGTATCATCGAGCAGGTAATCGGTGGCGTTGAGAATTAATTCGCGGTTGGCAAATTCGGTGCTGGAAAGCCGGTCGTAGCCCAGGCGCATTGGCCGGCCGCTCTTCTGGTCCACGTCGTTGCGCAGGAAGTCGCCGTCCGAAATGACGAGGATTTTGCTAGGGGCTGCGTTGGGGTTCTGGTCGGGCTGATATTGGGTAGTGCCCGGCACGGCGCGGTTGGCAAACAGCGAGCGGAACGTGCCTTCGAGCAAATAGCCCACCGGCTGAAAGCTGTCCTTATACAGCTTAGGAGTAGGCTCCAGCCGCGCATCGTTGAAGTTGATAGGCACCGGCGCGGGCAAGCGGCGCGTGTAGCGCGAGGTGCTCATGAGCATGGTTTTGCGAATACCGGCCGCCTTTACGGTGTCGATATTGCCTACAAATTTCAGGTACACCGCATCCAGATTTCGGGTTATCGGGTTGGGGCTGAAGCGGTTGATGAGCGGATAAAGCTGCCAGGGCAGCGGCTCAATCTTGGGCTTGTTGCCGGTCATGCCCGTCACGAGCGGAATCTGGCCCGAGTTGAGGTCCAACAGCAAATTCGGGTTCAGACGCACGCCGTAGCGGAAGAGCAGGTCGTCGAGGTTGAGGTTGTAGGGCGTGGCCAGCGCGGCGCCGTTGCGACTCACGCTGTCGAGGTCCACGCGCAGCGCATCAACGAAGAACAGCGCCCGCCCGCCGTGGGTGATGAACTGGTCGAGGCGGAATTTTTCCTGCTCCGAATACGGGCCGGTGGGCTTGGCCACCACCACGGCATCGAGGTTGCCGCGCAGGTCCTTCACCTGATTCAGGTCCACCCGGAATACGTCGTAGTTCTGGCTCCAGGCCGTGAGAATGTCGGCCATTTCGGGGTTGGTCAGCTCGCCGTGGCCCGTGATAACCCCTAGCCGGCGCTTGGCCCCGCCGGGCGGCGCCACCTGCCGGATGGCGCTGGCCAGCTCATATTCCAGGCCCTCAATGCTTTGGTTGAGGCGCTCGGCGGGGCTGGCCACCTGGCTGCCGCGCAGCAGCAGCACGTTGCGCGTCTGGCCGCCGGCCTGCACCACGGCCCAGGGAAAAATGATTTTCTCAACCCGCTTGCCGTTCTCATTAGCCCCCAGGTTGGTCGGCTTCAGACCCTTCTTGAAGAGCGTGCTGTAAAACTTATTGCGCCCCTCCTCGGTGCCGGCCGAGCTGGGGTCGATGAAGATAAAATTCAGATTACCCCCGCCGTACACCTGCATCTCATTCAGGGTTTCGCGCACGCCCTGTTCGAGGCGGCGGAAGTTGGGCGGGAAATCGCCGGTCAGGTACACCGTAATGGTGACGGGCTGCTTAAGGCCGCTGAGCAGCTTCTTTGTGGCGTCGGACATGGTGTAACGCTTCTCCTCGGTCAGGTCGAGCCGGAAGAAAAAGCGCTGAGCCACGAAATTGAGCAGCAGCAGCGCGCCGATGATGGCAGCAAAGCGCAGCAAATCCTGGCGCTTGCGCGAGGCGGCTGGGGCCGACGGGGCGGCGGCGAGTTGAGTAGTCGCGTCCATGCTTACCAGGTGCGGCTGCGGAGGGCTAGCCGGGTGCCCAGCAGGGCCACAGCAACCACGGTGAGGAAATAAAGCACGTCGCGCGAGTCAATCAGCCCTTTGCTGAGGTCGCGGTAGTGTGCCGCGATGCCGAGCTGGCTCACGTAGTAGGCCGGCGCGCCTTCGAGGATGGAGGCCAGCGAATCGAAACCGGTATAAACTAAGAAACAGGCCACTACGGCCAGCACAAAGGCGATAATCTGGTCGCGGGTGAGGGCCGAGGCCAGCACGCCCAGCGCCGCAAACACCGCCGCCAGCAGCCCCAGCCCCAAGTACGAGCCCACCGTGGCCGCCGAGTCGATGTTGCCGGGCGGCGAGCCCAGCTTATACACCGAGAAGTAGTAAAGCAGCGTAGGAATGAGCGCTACCAGCGCCAGCAGCAGGCAGGCCAGGTACTTGCCGCCCACAATCTGCCCATCGGTGAGCGGGCGCGTGAGCAGCAGCTCTATCGTGCCGGCCTTCTTCTCCTCGGCAAACGTGCGCATGGTAATGGCCGGAATCAGCAGCAAAAACAACCACGGCGCCAGGTTGAACAGCGATTGCAGGTCGGCGTAGCCGTAATCAAGCACGCTGCTATCGGGGAAAACCCAGACAAACAGCCCTGTCGCCACCAGAAACACGCCGATGACGACGTAGGCCACCGGCGAGTTGAGGAAGGCGTTAAATTCTTTTCGTAGGATGGTGAGCATATTGGGTAATGTGCAGAATGTGTAGAATGTGAAAATGTGCCGATTAACTCATCACGCGCTATTTCCACCTCATCACATTCCTCCCATTTTTCACATTAAAATTTACTTCGTCAATTCCCCAAACACCGCTTCCAGCGTCTGCTGCTCCTGGCGCAGGCCTAGCAGCAACCAGCCCTGCTCCACGGCCAGGCGCGACACGGCGGCGCGCACGTCGGTGCCCGGCGCGGTGCGGATGAGCACTACGCCCGGCCCGCTAGCCTCCACGCCGCGCACGCCCGGCAGGGCGGCCAGCGGTGCGGCGGCTACGGGGCCTTCAAACTCGGCGCGCAGCACGGTTTCGCCGGCGGCGCGGGCGGCTAGCTCGGCCACGGGCGCATCGGCCACCAGCTTGCCGCGGCTGATGATGACCACGCGCGAGCACAGCGCCGTGACTTCGGGCAGAATGTGGGTGCTGAAAATGACCGTTTTATCTTCGCCCAGCTCGCGGATGAGCTGGCGGATTTCGCCGATTTGGTTGGGGTCGAGGCCGGTGGTGGGCTCGTCGAGAATGAGCACTTCGGGGTCGTGTACCAGGGCCTGGGCTAGCCCCACGCGCTGGCGGTAACCCTTGCTGAGGGCCCCGATTTGCTTGTTCTGCTCGCGGGTGAGGCCGACTTTCTGCACCAGCTGGGCCACGCGCTGGCGCAGCTCGCGGCCCTTGAGGCCATGCACCGAGCCGATAAATTCGAGGTACTCGTGCACGTACATATCGAGGTAGAGCGGGTTGTGCTCGGGCAGGTAGCCCACGCGGCGGCGCACGGCCAGCGGGTCCTGCTGCACGTCGAAGCCACCGATGCGCACCGTGCCAGCCGTGGGTGGCAGGTAACCGAGCGCGATTTTCATGGTCGTGCTTTTGCCCGCGCCGTTCGGCCCCAGAAAGCCCACAATTTCGCCTTTATCGGCCCGAAAACTGATGTCGTCCACGGCCTGCTGGGCGCCATAGGTTTTGACGAGGTGTTCTACTTCAACCATAATTAAGAATATGCGGAGTGTGTGATGTATAAATGTGAAAATTATTCACTAAAAACTTGCTTGACGATTAAATTTCACATTTCCACATCGCACCCATTCTCACATTATTTCACGTTCGCCGGCCGCATCTGAATCTCCGATACCATCGTGGCATCGGGCGCCTCCAGGGCGTGCACGATGGCGGCGGCAATGTCTTCGGGCTGCATCTTGTGGGGGTCGGGCTGCTCGCCGGGCTGGGCACCGTTGAAGTTGGTTTCAACCGAGCCGGGCATCACGCAGGTGACTTTGATGCCATCGGGCCGCAGCTCTTTGAAGAGGGCGTCGGAGAAGCCGCGGACGGCGTACTTGGTGGCGCAGTAGCCGGCCAGGTTGGCGGTGCCGGCGGTGGCGGCCAGGCTAGCCACGTTGATGATGTGGCCGGCGCGCTGCTTTTTGAATTGCGGCAGCACGGCGCGGGTGCAGTAAAACAAGCCGTTGACGTTGGTGTCAAACATGGCGTGCCAGTCTTCTGACTTGAAGCCGTCGATGGGCCCGAACACCCCTAGCCCGGCGTTATTGACCAGCACGTGGATGTCTGGGCCTAGCTCGCGCTGGGTGTTGGTGAAGGCTTCGGCCACGGCATGCTCGTCGCGCACATCGCACTCGAAAAACTGGAAGCGGTCGTGCGTCAGGCCCTCGGGGGCGTGGCGGCCCCAGCCGGCCACGGCGGCGCCCTGCGCCAACAAAGCCTCGGCGGTGGCGCGGCCGATGCCGCTACTCACACCCGTTACGATGGCAATTTTTCCGCTCAAGTTCATACTTTCAGGCAAAATTTAAGACGAATGCAACTCTCAATGCTGCCACAAAGTAACGCGCTGGCCGGGCTGCGCCGGGCGGCGGCGCTGCTGGCGGGTGGGCTGGCCCTGGCTGCGTGTGCGGCCGACCACGACGCCGACTGCCTCAAAGGCAACGGCCCCGTGGTGACCGAGCGGCGCGCCGTAAGCCGCCAACTCAACAAGGTGGTGGTCTACAACAACGTGGACCTCACCATTGTGCCCGACACGGCCACCTTTGCCGAAGTGCGGGCGGGTGAAAACGTTATCGGAGATATCGAGTTTTCGACCCCTAGCGGTCCGCAGCAGCTCGTCATCAAAAATACCAGCCGCTGCAACTGGGTGCGCAGCTACAACACGCCCCGCGAGGTGCGCCTGCACGTGGCCAACCCCCACCGCAGCTTCGACATCGAGCAGTATGGCTACGGCGTGGTTTCTACGGCAAGCCAGTGGGCGCAGGACACGCTGTTTTTGCGCGTCTGGAGCACCGGCGACTTTAACATGCACCTGCGCTCGACCTACCTTTACACCGACAGCTACGACGCGGGCGATATAACGCTGCGCGGCACAGCCGAGGATTTTCACCCCAATATGGGCAGCAACGGCTTCTTGTTTGCCAGCGACCTCGACACGCGCTACTGCTATTTTTATACCTACCGCGAGTGGCTGGGCGACATGCACGTGCGCAGCCACCAAAACCTGGGCGGTACGCTGAACGGCAGCGGCCGCCTTTTTTACGGCGGCAACCCCTCGCTGGTCGTGCTGCTAGGCCCCAACGCCGGCAATGCCTTCAAGAATTAGGGTAGGGCTGGCGCAACTCACAGCAAATCACCCAGCTGCGGCCTGATTAGCAACTCCTCCACTACGGCGTGGGGCGAGAGCTGAAACGCCCCCAGCACGGCCGCCGCCACATCGGCGGGGTCGATAAAGCGCTCGGGCGGCAGGCCGGCCCCGGCCCAGCTGCGGGTGAGGGTGGCGCCGGGCAGCACGGCCGTCACGCGCAGGCCCTGGGCTTTCACTTCTTCGCGCAGCGTTTTGGTATAGCCCAGCAGGGCAAACTTGGCCACGCCGTAGGAGCCGCCATTTGGGTACGGCATAATGCTGGCCGTGGAGCAGATGGTGAAGATGTGGCCCCGGCCCTGGGCCAGCAGCGTGGGCAGCAGCGCCCGCGTTATATCATACGCGCTCAACAAGTTGACGTTGAGCATTTCGCGCAGGCGCGAGCCGTCGGCGGGCTCGTCCTGAAAGCGGCCGGGCACGTAGTAGCCGGCATTGTTGATGAGCACGGCCACGGGCAGACGCAGCCCCAGCACAAAGTCGGCAAAATGCTGGCAATCGGCGGGCTGGCTAAGGTCGGCGGCTAGGGTGTGCAGCGCCGCACCAGGCTGTGCGGCCGCCAAAGTGGCTAAATCTTCGGGCTGCCGGGCGCAGGTAGCCACCGCAAAGCCGGCGGCTAAGAAACTCACTACCAGCGCGCGGCCTATGCCTTGGCTGCCCCCGGTTATCACGACTAACTCTGCGGTTGTGGTCACTATTTTCTGGGTTTATACGTACAGAGGCGCAAAGATGCCCCGCCGCCGCCGGCCGGGGCTAGCCGGGCCGGTTCAGGCTGCCCACTTCCCAACTATATGTTCAAAATTTTTGGCTCATTCGTACTCTTCCTCTACAATATGGTGGCCCGCGCCGAGCGGCTAAAAGTATTGTGGACGCGCTTCTTTGAGGAAGCCACGCTTATCGGCGTCAACTCCATCTTTATCGTGGGCATTGTGTCGGCCTTTATCGGGGCCGTAACCTGCATTCAGATTGCCTACAACCTCACCAACCCGCTCATTCCGAAATCAACCATCGGCTACATGGTGCGCGAAATGACGATTCTGGAGCTAGCCCCCACCATCACCAGCATCGTGCTGGCCGGCAAGGTGGGCTCGTCCATCGCGGGTGGGCTAGGCACCATGCGCATCACCGAGCAGATTTCGGCGCTGGAAGTAATGGGCATCAACACCACGTCGTACCTGGTGTTGCCGCGTATTCTGGCCGCCATGCTCATGTTTCCGCTGCTGGTTATTCTGGCTATGGCGCTCAGCATTTTGGGCGGCTACATTGCCGGCACGCTATCAGGCGTAATGGCCCCGCAGGATTATATTGAAGGCATTCGCACCGATTTTATTCCTTATAACATCGCTTTTTCGCTGATTAAAGCCGTGGTTTTTGCCTTTTTGGTGTCGGGCATTTCGGCCTTTAAAGGCTACTACACCGAAGGTGGTGCCCTGGAAGTAGGCGCGGCCAGCACCGCTGCCGTTACCAATTCCATCATCGCCATTTTGCTGGCCGACTACGCTCTGGCCGCCATCCTGCTGTAAATTAGTTGTCAGTTGCTCGTTGTCAGGTGTCGGGCTATACTAGCCCGCTGCTCACAGCTTGAGCCTACCGACTGACAACGAGCAACTGACAATTCCCAACCATGATTGAAATATCCAACCTCGAAAAGTCCTTCGACGGCAACCAGGTGCTTAAAGGCATTACTTGCACGCTCGAAACTGGCAAGTGCAACCTGCTGCTCGGCGGCTCGGGCACTGGTAAAAGCGTGCTGCTCTCGTGCATTGTGGGGTTGATGAAACCTGACCTTGGGTCCATCACCTTCGATGGCACGGTGTACACCAACTCGAAGGTGGATATCCGCCAGGAAATCCGCCGCAAAATCGGGATGCTTTTCCAGGGCTCGGCACTGTTCGACTCGATGACGGTGGCCAAAAACGTGGAGTTCCCGCTGCAAATGCTCACGCCCGATATGACGCTCGAAGAACGCCGCGACCGCGTGGAGTTTTGCCTCAAGCGCGTGGGCCTGGAAAACGCGGGCAATAAGATGCCCTCCGAGATTTCGGGCGGCATGAAAAAGCGCGTGGGCATTGCCCGCGCTATTGCCCCCAATTGCACCTATTTGTTTTGCGACGAGCCTAACTCGGGTCTCGACCCGGCCACGAGCATCAAGATTGACGAGCTGATTTACGAAATCACGCACGAGTACAACATCACCACCGCCATCATTACCCACGACATGAACTCGGTGGTGGGCATTGGCGACCACATTATTTTTCTGCACCAAGGCAAAAAGCTGTGGGACGGCGACAAAGAGCATATTCTGAACGCCGAGGTGCCCGAGCTGCGCGAGTTTATCTTCAGTTCGTCGCTGGTGCGGGCCGCTAAGCGCATTGAGCAGGAAGACGGTCCGCAGGGCTTGGAGCATTTGGCCGCCGAACCGCTTTCCGAAGTTTAATTGCCTTATAACCAATACTGAATGGCTAGCCCCTGCCGCGATACATAGCGGCCGGGGCTAGCCATTCGTCGTTAAGCACTAATCTTTGCCCCATGAATCAATCTCTCGCTGGAAAAGTAGCCCTCATTACTGGGGCCTCGAAAGGAATTGGCCGCGCCATCGCTACCCTGTTTGTGCAGCAGGGTGCGCAAGTAGCTTTCACGTATCTGTCGTCGGTCGAAAAGGGCCAGACGCTCGAAACCGAACTGGCTAGCCACGGTACCAAGGTGAAAGGCTACCGCTCCGATGCCTCCGATTTTGCCCAGGCCGAAAAGCTGGTTGATGACGTAGTGGCCGAGTTCGGCAAGCTCGATATCTTGGTCAACAACGCCGGGATTACCCAGGACGGCCTGCTCATGCGCATGAGCGAGGCGCAGTGGGACAATGTGCTGAACGTGAACCTAAAATCAGTATTCAACCTCACCAAAGCGGCCACCAAGCCCATGATGCGCGCCAAAGTTGGCAGCATCATCAACATGACCTCGGTGGTCGGTATTAAGGGCAACGCGGGCCAGGCCAACTACGCCGCCAGCAAGGCCGGCATCATCGGCTTCACTAAGTCGGTGGCCCTGGAATTGGGCTCGCGCAACATCCGTTGCAACGCCATCGCTCCCGGCTTCATCGAAACCGAAATGACCGACGCCCTCGACCCCATGCAAGTCGATGAGTGGCGCAAGGCTATCCCGCTCAAGCGCGGCGGCTCGCCCGAGGACGTGGCCAAGGCCACCGCGTTTCTGGCGTCGGATGATTCGAGCTACATCACCGGGCAGGTGCTGCAAGTAGATGGCGGCATGCTGACGTAGTACCTAGCCAAGTTTCCAGCAGCTTTCTTTTAGTGTAAAATCCCCATGCTTTTTTCAACCAAAACAGCGTGGGGATTTTTCTTTGGCCTAATGGTGGCTAGCCCTCTCGCTTATCCGCACCTCGCCGCCAAGCTCCACCGCTGGCAGGCCCAGCGCTAGGCCACGGCCGCCACTGCACCCCTAGCCACCACGCTACGCGAGGGCGACCTGATTTTCCACGCCTCGCTATCGGCCCAGAGCCAAGCCATTCAACTCGCCACGCACTCGCCCTACAGCCACTGCGGCCTGCTATATAAGGCCCACGGCGAGTGGCAGGTTTTCGAGGCAGTGCAGCCGGTGAAGCTGACGCCGCTAGCCCGCTGGGTGGCGCGCGGCCAGGGCCAGCACTTCGTGGTGAAGCACCTGCGCGATGCCGCTACTGCCCTCACGCCCAGTGCGCAAACCCGCCGGCCAGCCCTTGCTAGGCCACGATTATGACCTAACCTTCAACTGGTCGGATAAACAGATTTATTGCTCCGAGCTTATCTGGAAAGTGTATGACCGGGGCCTACACCGCCAGCTAGGGCAGTTGCAGCAGCTGCGCGACTTTGACCTTAGCCACCCGGCCGTGCAGGCTAAGCTGCGGGAACGCTACGGCGACCGGCTGCCGTTATCGGAGCCCGTCATCTCGCCGGCCAGTATCTTTAGCAGCCCCGCGCTGGTTACGGTCGTGAGCCGGTGAGGTAGGCGGCTTTCTTCGTTAATTGCCCGGCGCGGCCCTAGCTGCGCGTTTCTGCTCTTGCTTTCTACTGCCTATTCTCCCTGGTTTATCTTGCTGTGCCTGGCCATGGGCGCGGGCTACGCGGCGCTGCTCTACTCGGCGCGGGCGCCGTGGCGCCGGGCCATCAACTACGCGCTGGCGGGGCTGCGCTTTGTGGTGGTGAGCTTCCTGTGCTTTTTGTTGCTTTCGCCGTTTGTCAAAACCACGACCACGCGCACCGAGGCGCCTACCGTAGTGCTGGCCGTCGATAACTCGCAGTCGATTAGCCTATTTACACCCCGGCCGGCTTTAAGCCAGCTCACCGCTGGCCTGCCACGGCTAGCCGCTGCCTTGCAGGAAAAGGGCTTTCGGGTTGAAACCCGCACGCTGACCAAAGCCAGCACGGCGCCCGATTCGCTGCGCTTCGACGCCACCCGCACCGACCTCAACAGGCTGCTCGCCGACAGCCGCGAAGCCAACGCCGAGCGCAACTTGGCCGGCGTGGTGCTCGTGAGCGACGGCCTCGTGAACCAGGGCCAGGAGCCGCAGTTTTCGGAGTTCAACTTCCCGATTTTCAGCGTAGCGCTCGGCGACAGCATTGCTAAGAAAGACCTGCGCCTCACCGATTTGGTGTACAACCGCGTGGCCTTCAGCGGCAATAAGTTTCCGCTAGAAGCCGAAATAGGCTACGAAGGCTACGCCGGCGGCGCGGCCACCGTGGAGGTGCGCGAGGGCGGCCGGGTGCTGGAAAGCCGCCGCGTAGCGCTGCCCGCGGGCCGGCGGCGCATCAAAACCACGTTTCAGCTCACGGCGCCCGCGCCGGGCAAGCGCCGTTACGAGGTGCGCGTGCTGCCCCAGGCGGGCGAGTTCACGGCGCTCAACAATACCCGCACCGCTTTTATCGAAATCGTGAAGGGCAAGCTGCGCGTGCTGCTGGCTGGCGCTGCCCCTCACCCCGACCTCAAGGCGCTGCGGGCCGCCATTCTGGCCAATAATAATTTCGACCTGACCCTGGCCGTGGCCGGCGTGGGCGCGCCGCTGCCGGCTGGCACCAGCTTCGACGTGGCGGTGCTGCACCAGCTACCCGCCCGCGGTGGCCTCGGCCAGGACCTGCTGGCCAGGGTACGCGCCGCCAAGGTGCCGGTGCTCTACGTGCTAGGGGCGCAATCCGATTATAACGCCTACAATCAGCTAGGGGCCGGCCTGAGCGTGCAGCCGCGCGGCGCCCAAACCGATGAGGTGACGCCGCTGCCTAACCCTGGCTTTGCCCGCTTGCCGCTCGATGAGGAAAGCCGCCGCCGCCTTGGGCAGTACCCGCCGGTGCCCGTGCCCTTCGGGGACTTGCGGCTGAGCGGTGGGGCCGAGGCGGCGCTGTGGCAGCAGGTGGGCCGCCTGCCCACCCAAAAGCCGCTGCTGGTCTTTGGCAGCGCAGCCGGGACTAGCCCCCGCGCCGCCACCCTACTGGCCGAAAACACCTGGCAGTGGCGCCTGGAGGAAGCCATTGCCCACGATAATCGCCCCGAGGCCTACGACCGGCTCATCGGCCGCACGCTGCAATTGCTGACGCAAAACGCCAACAAAAAGCGTCTCGACGTGTACCCCACGCGGGATGCCTTTGGCACGCAAGACGATGTAACGCTGGGCGCGGAAACGTACAATGCAGTGTTTGAGCGGATTTACGACCAGAGAATCACCCTCACGCTCACCGATTCGGCCCGCAAGGCCCGCACCGTTAGCTTCGCCAACGCCGCCGATGGCTCGCCGCTGCACCTGGGGCCGCTGCCGGCCGGCCTCTACCGCT
>Ga0308157_10001285_pt1 | contig 54515 bp, 56 predicted proteins | sample PhyBR1_FD_201035 | JGI IMG/M metagenome (GOLD analysis project Ga0308157, IMG submission 201035) | Phyllosphere microbial communities from UC Gill Tract Community Farm, Albany, California, United States - DLSLB.R1 | ecosystem: Host-associated > Plants > Phyllosphere > Unclassified | place: USA...
GTGCGACATCAAACATCCCCTTGGATCGACGGACAGCGTGGACTGCATGGGCCCGCAGGGCGGTGGGCGCGGCACTCCCGATGCCACGCCACCCAGCAATAATCCTTGAATCTAGCATCGCGTGCCCTGTCTGCGACGGGCACGGGTGTGGATCGGGTGAAAAAGTGATGGACATCACATTGTGGCGTCCACCACTGGCTGCAGTCAGTGTGCTGCCGGCTTGGCGTGGCCGTTGGACATCAGCTTGTCGGTCCAGGCGATGCCAATGGCCGACAGGATGAACACGCAGTGGATGACGGTCTGCCACAGCACGCCATCGCGGGTGAAGGTAGTGCAGGGCGACTTGAGCGCGGTTAGTTCCGGCGTGCACAGCGGCATGCCGAGCTGGCCGGCTTCGATGAAGGTCTTGAGCAGGTGGATCGAGGAGATGCCGATGATCGCCATCGCCAGTTTCACCTTCAGTACCGAGGCGTTGACGTGGCTCAGCCACTCCGGCTGGTCCGGGTGGCCCTGCAGGCCAAGACGGGAGACGAAGGTTTCATAGCCACCGACGATTACCATCACCAGCAGATTGGAAATCATCACCACGTCGATCAGGCCGAGCACGATCAGCATGATCTTCTGTTCGGTCAGGCCTCGCGCATCGGTGACCAAATGGAGCAACTCCTTGCCGAACAGGAATACGTAAACGCACTGGGCAATGATCAAGCCCAGATACAGCGGCAGCTGCAGCCAGCGCGAGGCGAAGATCAGGGACGAGAGCGGACTCAGCGGTTTGTGTTCGGACATTGGGAAGGATGGTGCGTTGCGGAAACAGCGCAGGTTACCGGTCGCCCGGAAGGCTGCCAAGCGGCTACCGTAGGAGCCCCTGAGGATGGTTCTGCCGAGGCGTATTCATGATCGACCTTTATTACTGGCCTACCCCCAATGGCCACAAGATCACCCTGTTCCTGGAGGAGGCTGGGCTCGAATACCGCGTGCACCCGGTCAACATCGGCAAGGGCGACCAGTTCCTGCCGGAATTCCTCGCCATTTCGCCGAACAACAAGATGCCGGCCATCGTCGACCATGCCCCGGCCGACGGCGGCGCGCCGCTGAGCGTGTTCGAGTCCGGCGCCATCCTGCTGTACCTGGCCGAAAAGACCGGCCGCTTCATCCCCACCGACCTGCGCGGCCGTGCCGCCACGCTGGAATGGCTGTTCTGGCAGATGGGCGGTCTCGGTCCGATGAGTGGGCAGATGGGCCACTTCAACGTCTATGCGCCGGAGCGTATCCCCTATGCGATCGAGCGCTATGACAGCGAGGTACGGCGCCTGCACCGGGTGATGGACAAGCGCCTGTCCGAGTCGGCCTATCTGGGCGGCAGCGAGTACGGCATCGCCGACATGGCCAGCTATCCGTGGATTGGCGCCTACGCCAAGCTGCCGGTGGACTTCGACGCCTTCCCGCACCTGCGCCGCTGGCACCAGGCCATCGCCGAGCGTCCGGCCACCCAGCGCGCCTACGCGGTCGGGCCGACGGTGAATCCGCAGGCCGGGCAGCCGCTCAGCGACGAGGAAAAGCGCCTGCTGTTCGGCAAGCGCGACTGACTGACGGCAGGGGCAGCACGGGCGGGGCTCGGCTAGGATGGTCGGATCCGTGCTGTCCCTGACAGGAATTCCATGCGTCCCTTGTTCCTTGCCCTTGCCATGATCCTCGCCATTCCCGCCGTCCACGCTGAAAAGCTCACACTCGAAGCCATCACCGGCAACGCGCCGCTGTCAGGCCCCACGTTGATGAAGCCCAAGGTGGCCCCGGATGGTTCGCGGGTTACCTTCCTGCGTGGCAAGGACAGCGACGTCAAGCAGCTGGATTTGTGGGAATACGACATCGCCAGCGGCCAGACCCGGCTGCTGGTGGACTCCAAGGTGGTGCTGCCCGGCACCGAGACTCTGAGCGACGCAGAGAAGGCACGCCGCGAGCGCCAGCGCATCGCCGCCTTCAGTGGCATCGTCGATTACCAGTGGTCGCCGGATGCCAGCACCCTGCTGTTCCCGCTGGGCGGCGAGCTCTATCTGTATGACCTGGGCAAGCAGGGCAGCGCTGCGGTGCGCAAGCTCACCAACGGTGAAGGCTTCAGCACCGACGCCAAGCTCTCGCCCAAGGGTGGCTTTGTCAGCTTCGTGCGCGAGCGCAACCTGTGGGTGATCGATCTGTCCAGCGGCAAGCAGCTGCAGCTGACCCGCGACGGCAGCGCCACCATTGGCAACGGTGTGGCCGAATTCGTCGCCGACGAGGAAATGGACCGCCATACCGGTTACTGGTGGGCGCCGGACGACTCGGCCATTGCCTTCGCCCGCATCGACGAATCGCCGGTGCCGGTGCAGAAGCGCTACGAGATGTATGCCGACCGCGTGGAGATGATCGAGCAGCGCTATCCGGCGGCTGGTGATGCGAACGTGCTGGTCACCCTGGGTGTGATCGCGCCGCGCGCTGATGCAGCGGTCAGCTGGGTGGACCTGGGCAAGCAGACCGATATCTACCTGACCCGCGTCAACTGGCGCGATGGCCAGCACCTGACCTTCCAGCGCCAGAGCCGCGACCAGCACACGCTGGAGCTGATCGAAGCCAACCTGGGCGATGGCAGGCAGCAGGTGCTGGTCACCGAGACCGGCAAGACCTGGGTGCCGCTCCACAACAGCCTGCACTTCCTCAAGGATGGCCGCTTCCTGTGGTCGTCCGAGCGCAGCGGCTTCCAGCACCTGTATGTGTCCAGCGCCGATGGCCGCAACCAGACCGCGTTGACCTCGGGCAACTGGCCGGTCGATGAACTGCTGGCCGTCGATGAAGAGGCAGGCACCGTCTACTTCCGTGCCGGCATGGAATCAGCGCTGCGCAGCGAAATCTATTCGGTGCCTTTGGCCGGTGGTACGCCGACCAGGCTGTCGAAGACCGCCGGCATGCACAGTGCAGCGTTCGCGAAGAACGCCAGCGTCTATGTGGACAGCTGGTCCAACAGCACAACGCCGCCGCAGATCGAGTTGTTCCGGGCCAATGGCGAAAAGATCGCCACCCTGCTGGACAACAACCTGGCTGACGCCAAGCATCCGTATGCCAGGTACCGTGACGCGCAGCGCCCGGTCGAATACGGCACGCTGACCGCTGCCGACGGCAAGACATCGCTTAATTACAGCGTGATCAAGCCGGAAGGCTTCGACCCGGCGAAGAAGTATCCGGTTGCCGTCTATGTCTACGGTGGCCCGGCCTCGCAGACCGTGACCGACAGCTGGCCCGGCCGTGGCGATCACCTGTTCAACCAGTACCTGGCCCAGCGCGGCTATGTGGTGTTCTCGCTGGACAACCGTGGCACGCCGCGTCGCGGCCGTGACTTCGGCGGCGCGCTGTACGGCGTGCAGGGCACGGTGGAAGTGGCCGACCAGCTCAAGGGCGTGGAATGGCTGAAGTCGCAGCCGTGGGTGGATGGCAGCCGCATCGGTGTGCAGGGTTGGTCCAACGGCGGCTACATGACCTTGATGCTGCTGGCCAAGGCCTCGGACCAGTACGCCTGTGGCGTGGCCGGCGCACCGGTCACCGATTGGGGCCTGTATGACACCCATTACACCGAGCGCTACATGAACCTGCCGGCGGCCAATGTCGATGGTTACCGCGAAGCACGCGTGCTGACGCACATCGCCGGGCTGACCTCGCCGCTGCTGCTGATCCACGGCATGGCCGATGACAACGTGCTGTTCTCCAACTCGACCAGCCTGATGAGCGCGCTGCAGAAGCGTGGCCAGCCGTTCGAGCTGATGACGTATCCGGGTGCCAAGCATGGTTTGTCGGGTGTGGATGCGCTGCACCGTTACCGCATGGCCGAGAATTTCCTCGGTCGTTGCTTGAAGCCCTGACCGACGGAACACAAGGATGTCCAGCAATCCCCCACCGCTTCCCGGCACCAGCAAACCGCCACGCAATTGGTTCCAGCGCAACCTGAAATGGGTGTTGCCGTTGGCGGCGGTGCTGATGCTTGGCGGCTGGGGGTTGGCCAGCTGGAACGGCTTCCGGCAGATGACGGCACCGTTGAAGGCCAGCGAGCCCTACCAGCATGCGTTGGCGCGTGCATCGGTCGATACGCGCGTGCAGGCGGCGCTGGGCCAGCCAGTCGAGGCTGCCAGTTTCGTGTTCGGCAGCATCGGTCACTTCAGCAATGTCAGCCATGCCTCGATGCGGATCCGTATTTCCGGCCCGTGGGGCAAGGGCACGATCAGCGTCGAGGCCAACCGTACCGGTACTGACGGCTGGCGCTACGATGAGTTGGCGGTGAAGTTGCCGGGCACGCATGACAAGCTTGACCTGCGCACTGCCGGCGAGCAGGCATGTGCGCTGACCGCACATTGCCAATGAGTTTGCCGAGGTGGCGGCCGTGGCCGTGGGCAATCTGGTAGTGGTGAGCGCGGCAATGCCTGACCCGCGACTTTCCTCCCTTGTCCGGATCCCGGTGACTGGGTAGGGTCAGCGCATCCCTTCCTGGAGCTGCGCATGAAACCACTTGTCCTTGCTGTCGCCCTTGCCCTCTTCGCTCCGCTGCCGCTCACCGCGACCGCCGCCGCATCCGCAACGACCAAGACCACGCCCGCTGCCCCGGCCTGGGTTGCCCACAGCAATGAGCTGGCGCAGATCCTGCTGCAGGCACAGGCGCCGTTCCAGCCGGAGATGACCAGCTTCTTCGGTGTGCCCGGCTATGACGACAAGGTGGTCGACCTGGGTGCGGACAACAGCAGCCGTTACCGGGCTGCATTGGGCAAGGCGCGCGACCAGTTACGTGAAAAGCTGCAGGTCGAGCGTGACCCCAATGTGCGCCAGGACCTGCAGATCATGATTACTGCAGCTGAGCGCAACATCGAGAGCAGCACCCTCAACGAACAGCACTTGATGCCGTGGATGGACGTGCCGCAGACCGTGTTTGGCGGCATCAATGGCCTGCTGTCCGACCAGGTGCCCGAAGCGCGCCGTGCCAAGGCACTGGATCGCCTCAATGCCTACCTCGGCAAGACGCCGGGCACGCAACCGCTGGCCACGCTCGCGCGCCAGCGCTATGAGGAAAAGAGCGGCACGCCCAACCTGCTGCAGCCGACCAGGATTGAAGTGGATCAGGCGCTGGCCAATGTCGACACCTACATCGCCGGCATCGGCAAGCTGTTCGCCAAGTACAAGATCGACGGCGCCGATGCCTCGTTGGCCGAACTGTCCACGCAGATGAAGGATTACATCGCCTGGACCAGCAAGGAGGTGCTGCCGAAGGCACGTACCGACAACCGCCTGCCGGCCGAGTTGTACGCCTTCCAGCTGAAGGAAGTGGGCGTGGACATCGATCCGGCCCTGCTGATGCAGCGTGCCCAGCTCGAGTACATGGAAACCCGCGCGATGATGCGCCAGCTGGCACCGTTGGTGGTACAGGCCAAGGGTTTGAAGGTTGCCGACAACACCGACTATGTAGCGGTCATCCGCGCGCTGAAGCAGGACAAGATCGGCAACGACCAGCTCGAATCGCACTACCGCGGTGTCATCGATGCGATCGACCCGATCATCCACAAGCAGGGCATCGTCGACGTGCCGCAGCGCCCGCTGCAGATGCGCCTGGGCAGCGAGGCCGAGAGCGCCGCCTCACCGGCACCGCATTACCTGCCGGCGCCATTGGTCGGCAATACCGGCCAGCAGGGCACCTTCGTGCTGCCGCTGGGCAACCCGGCCTCGGGGGAGAAGGCGCAGTACGACGACTTCAACTTCGGCTCGGCGGCGTGGACACTCAGCGCGCATGAAGGCCGCCCCGGCCACGACCTGCAGTTCGCGGCGATGGTCGAACGTGGCATCTCGCTGGCGCGTACCTTGTTTGCATTCAACTCAGTCAATGTCGAAGGCTGGGCGCTGTACGCCGAGGCCGAAATGGTTCCGTTCGAGCCATTGGACGGGCAAATGATCGCGCTGCAGTTCCGCCTGCTGCGCGCCGCCCGCGCCATGCTCGATCCCGCCCTCAACCTGGGCCAGACCGACCGCGAGCGCGCCCGCAAGGTGCTGGTGGAAGGCGTGGGTTTGTCCGAGGCGATGACCACGCAGGAGCTGGACCGCTACACCGTGCGTTCGCCGGGTCAGGCCTGCAGCTACTTCTACGGCTACACCCGCATCATGGAACTGCGCATGCAGACCGAGCTGGCCCTGGGTGACAAGTTCGACCGCCTGGCCTTCAACAACTTCCTGCTCGACCAGGGCTTGTTGCCGCCGGATCAGCTTGCCGCCGCAGTCAACGAGGTCTTCGTGCCGGCGCAGCGCGGACGCTGAGCCTGTTGCGGTGACGCAAAAAAACAACCGGCCTGCAGGGCCGGTTGTTTTTCATTCTTCACTGCGCATTGCTCAGTTCTGTGCCTGCGGCGGCACCCAGATGGCGACACCGGCGGCGCGCTTCTGTTGAGTGGGGATACCGACGCTGAGCCCGCCGGCGGTATGGCGGCCGTAACTGCCTGCGCCGACCGACATGCCCACCGGCGAGCCGCCGGCGCCCACGCCCATCAGGATCACGCCGTTGGCGCCAAGCGCGGCGGCCTCGCGCTTGAGCCGGGCGATGGCGGCATCGGTCTGGCCCTGGGTGCCGAAGCCGACTGCGCTGGAGGATTCAAGCTGGGCGATCTCGACCGAGCCAGCGGGCGGGGTGGAGTAGATCTGGACAGTAGCCGGGTCCACCGGCGCGCGGGCCTGGCCCAGCATCACCTTGGAGGTACTGGCACAACCGCCAGTGGCCAGGGCCAGGCCCAATGCGATGGCAAGCGGGAATTTCATGGTGTCACTCCCCGATCAGTCGGTGTCTGCGGATGATCCATCGCCGTCACTGAATCCGGTGACAACTCCGGTCTGCCCCGTGGCCGTAGGCACGGCCGGGGTTCCCGGCTATCTTGCAGGTCAACTTCGCCGGAGGAAACACGCATGGGGCTGATCAGTCTGGTCTGGGGCATCGTTGCCCTGCTGTGGATGGTGCTGGCCTTCATCCCGCTGTTGGGTTGGGGCAACTGGTTCCTCATCCCGTTTGCCGCGGTCGGCGCGATCATCGCCGCCATCGGCCTGCTGTTCACCAATGCCAGCAAGCGTGGCCGTGCCAGGACTGGCTTGATTCTCAACGGCATCGTCATCGTGGTTGGCGTGATCCGCCTGAGCATCGGCGGCGGCATCATTTGAAGGATGGTCGGATCCGGCGGGGATGGTGCCGGGAGGCGTAAAATGGGCAGGGCGCCGGAAACGTTCCGGCGCTCCTCGCCTGTTGCAGGCGCCAAGCTGACTTTCGATGATCATCCGCCCCCGTCCCACTGGCTGGCAGCTGCTGTATATCCTGCGTGGCTCCATCGTGCCGGCCATCGCCCCCAAGGTGCTGGCGATCGGCGTGCTGGCGGTGCTGGTGGCGGCGTTCAGCCGCGCTTGGCACCCGCTGGGTGGCAGTGGCTTGTCGGTGGTGCCATTCACCCTGCTCGGGCTGGTGCTGTCGATTTTCCTCAGTTTCCGTAACAACGCCTGCCATGACCGCTGGTGGGAAGGGCGCAAGCTGTGGGGACAGCTGGTCATCGAATCGCGCAGCTTCGCCCGTGAGGCCGCTGCGCTGCTTGCCGCCGACCAGCCCCTGCGCGAGCGCGGCACCCGACTGGTGATCGCTTTTGCACATGCGCTGGCCGCACGCCTGCGCGGCCGTGACCAGGCTGCTGCTGCCGCGCCGTGGCTGCACGCCGACCAGCACGCCGTGCTGGCGCGGCAGAACATCGCCGACGGCATCTTGAACCAGCTCGCCAGCGAACTCGCCGTGCCGCTGCGCGAAGGCCGACTGGATCCTTACCTCTACGCGCAGTTCGAGGCGCGACTGCACGCCATGGCCAGCGTGCAGGCCGGTTGCGAGCGCATCTCAGGTACACCGCTTCCCTTCGCCTACACCTTGCTGCTGCACCGCTGTGCATGGCTGTTCTGCGTGCTGCTGCCGTTTGGCCTGGCCGGCGCGCTGGGCTGGGCCACGCCGGTGGTGTCGATGCTGCTGGCTTACGCCTTCTTCGGCCTGGACCAGCTCGGCGAAGAGATGGAAGACCCGTTCGGTACCGAACCCAACGACCTGCCGCTGGACGCCATGGTGCGTACCATCGAAATCGATCTGCTCGACGCTTTGGGCCACCGCCCGCTGCCCGAGCCATTGCAGCCGCAGGGTTACCGGCTGCAGTAAGCCCTGTTTCCAGTATCAAGGAGTTCCGCGATGATGCACCCCCAGTACCGCCCGCGGCGCATGCGCCACGATGAGTTCTCGCGCCGTCTGATGCGCGAAAACACGCTGACCAGCAACGACCTTATCTGGCCGGTGTTCGTGCATGAGCTGGAAGGCCGCGCGGCGGTGGCCTCGATGCCGGGCGTGGACCGCATGTCCATCGACGAGCTGTTGCGCGAGGCCGAGCAGGCGCTGGAGCTTGGCGTGCCGGTGATCGACCTGTTCCCGGTGATCGACCCGTCGCGCAAGTCGCTGGACGCGGCCGAAGCCTGGAATCCGGACGGCCTGGCGCAGCGTGCGGTGCGCGCGCTGAAGCAGCGCTTCCCCGAGCTCGGCGTGATGACCGACGTCGCGCTGGACCCGTACACCACGCACGGCCAGGACGGCATCATCGACGACACCGGCTACGTGCTCAACGACATCACCGTCGAAGCACTGGTCAAGCAATCGCTGTCGCATGCCGAAGCGGGCGTGGACATCATTTCACCCTCGGACATGATGGATGGCCGCATCGGTGCGATCCGCACCGCTCTCGATGACGCCCGCCATATCAACGCGCGCATCATGGCCTACTCGGCCAAGTACGCCTCGGCGTTCTACGGTCCGTTCCGCGACGCGGTAGGCAGCTCGGCCAGTCTCGGCAAGGCCGACAAGAAGACCTACCAGATGGACCCGGCCAACAGCGACGAGGCCATGCGCGAGATCGCGCTGGACCTGGACGAAGGCGCGGACATGGTGATGGTCAAGCCGGGCATGCCCTACCTGGACATCGTGCGCCGGGTGAAAACCGAGTTCGGCGTGCCGACCTTCGCGTATCACGTCAGCGGCGAATACGCGATGTTGAAGGCGGCAGCGGCCAATGGCTGGCTGGATGAGCGCAAGTGCGTGATGGAGACGATGATCGGCTTCAAGCGTGCCGGTGCCGATGGTGTGTTGACCTATTACGCGCCGCAGATCGCGCGCTGGCTGAAGGAGGTTTGAGATGAATGTTCCGGGTCTTGAAGGTTACAACTGGGCGGTATGGCTGATCGGCGTGCTGTTGTTCGCGGTGGTGATCGCGGTGTTCATCGCTGCCATCGTGCGTGCAGGAAAGCGTCCACCGCAGCTGCATTCGGCGGCGGAGCGGCTGCAGCGCGAGGCGGCGCAGGGTGGCGACGTGGACGCCAGGTTGCGTGCGCTGGAGCAGCGCAGGCAGGGTGGGCAGATTGGCGAGGCGGAGTACGAGGCAATGCGTGCTGCGGTGTTGGCTGGGGCTAAAAGCTAAAAGCTAAAAGCTAAAAGCGGTAGAGCAGAAGCACCCCTCCCCAACCCTCCCCTTGGCCTGCGGCCAAAGGGAGGGAGACAAGCGATCCGCCCGCTCCCTTTGGCCGCAGGCCAAGGGGAGGGCCGGGGAGGGGTTGTTTCTGCCCCCTCCCTTTCGCGCAGCGAAGGGGAGGGTTGGGGAGGGGTGAGCTTTTGCTTTTGCTTCACAGGCAAAATCTCACCGACAAGAATCATCCCCATCAAGCACCGGTGCCTTCATCCGGTAAAGATCTATGCCGCCGGCTCGCGGTGAGCGCGCCTTGCCGCTGACCACCAGTTCACCGGGCTTGTTGGCATCCAGCACCGCACCGCGCGTGTCGCCATCGGCGCTGTTGAACGACAAGTCCAGCAAAGTTGCCTCCGACCATGTTCCCTGCCAGCACTGCGACAGCCACAACTGCGTGCCACCAGCCGCATTGGCGCGGGCAAACACCACCCCACGGCCGCCGCCCAGCCAACTCGCATCCAGCTCATCAGCGGCGGAATTGATGCCGGCCATGGCCGTTGGCGCGGCAAAGCCATCACCGGCAGCAATTGCGTGCCACAGATCCCAACCACCACTGCCACCGTCGCGATTGCTGGAGAACAACAGCTGGCCATCGTCTGCCAGCGCGGGTGAACGCTCGTCTTGCCTGCCGTTCACCGCTGGCCCCAGGCTTTGCGGCTGGCCCAGGCTGCCGTCGGCAGCCACCGCCGCGCGGTACAGATCAAAGCCACCCTGGCCGCCCTTGCGGTTGGAGGCGAAGTACAGCCAGCGGCCATCCGCACTGAGGAAGGGGTCCACGTCGTCGGCTGTGCTGTTCAAGGCCAGCGGCTGCGGGTCCATCCAGCGCTTGTCCTGCAGCGTCGCCTGCCACAGGTCCCAGCCGCCGGCGCCGCCCTCGCGGTTGCTGGCCCAGATGATGCGTTGCCCGTCCGCCGACAGGGTTGCGCGGATTTCATCGGTGCGGGTGGAAACTACCCCCATGCCCTCGATGCCGAACTCGGAAAGCGCCGAGGCAACGGGGCTAAAGGGTAAACTCAGGGTCAGCGCGAGCAGTAAACGATGGGGCCGCATAAGGGTCCAGCAAGCAAGGTCGCGTCCAGTCTAGGTCATGCAGAGGATCACAATGAGCGCTCCACGCTACGCAGTTTTCGGCCAGCCCATCGCCCATTCGCAGTCGCCGCGCATCCAGTCCGCGTTCGGCAAGGCCCATGGCATCGCCCTGGATTACCGCGCCATCGAGGCCTCGCCGGAAGACTTCACTGCCGCGCTGGAGGCCTTTGCCGCCGATGGCGGTGTGGGTGCAAACGTGACCCTGCCGCACAAGGAGGCCGCATTCGCACTGTGTGCCACCACCACCTCACGCGCGCACCGCGCGGGCGCGGTCAACACGCTGCTGCGCAAGGGCGAGCGCTGGCATGGCGACAACACCGATGGCATCGGCCTGGTGCGTGACCTCACCGGTCGCCACGGCCTTGACCTGCGCGGCCGCCGGGTGCTGCTGCTGGGCGCCGGTGGCGCCGCACGCGGCGTGGCTCCTGCGCTGTTGGACGCCGGCATCCTCGAACTGATCGTGGTCAACCGCTCGCCCGAACGTGCCGATGCGCTGGTCGATGCGATGAGCGAACCCGGCCGCGCCATCTCCGCATATTGGGAGGATCTGCGCGAGCAGGGCGATTTCGAGCTGATCATCAATGCGACCTCGGCTGCGCGTGGCGAGGGCAGCGGCTTCAATCTGCCGCTGTCGCTGGTCAACAGCATGACCACGGCGGTGGACCTGAATTACGGCGAGGCGTCGATTCCGTTCCTGGCGTGGGCGCGGGCGGCGAACTGCCGCAACAGCTTCGATGGCCTGGGCATGCTGGTCGAGCAGGCCGCCGAGAGCTTCCAGCAGTGGCATGGCATGCGCCCGGAGACCGATGCGATCTACGCTGAACTACGCGCCGGTGACGCGCTGTTGGTCACCGCGGACTGAGGTCGGGCATGGATACGACGGAATTGATGACCAACCTGCTGGTTTCCATCGGCTATCGCCTGCCGATCCTGATCGCGTTGGGCATTGCGGTGGTGATGGTGCTCGATACCCCGCGTGGCAAGGTCCGCGGCGTTGCGTTGTGGGGGCTTGCCTTGCTGCTCGTCGCCAGCTTGGCGGGTGGGGTGCTGAGTGTCGTGCCGCTGCTGCTCATTGCCAGCGGCAACTTCGGTGGCCTGGGCGCGATGAATACGCTGCTGGGCGTGGCCCACTTCGCAATGTCCTTGCTGGAGGCAACGGGCTTCATCCTGTTGGCCTGGGCCCTGGTGCAGGCCCTGCGGCGGCCGCAGGCCCCCGGCAAAGCCTGAGCCCGCAACGCATTCGGTGAATGCGGGCGGGTATGGGAAAATACCCGCCTTGATTGAGCTGCGGGCAGGTTGGCGTGACGGAAAAAGTAGAAGCACCACGGACACTGACCGAGGACATCAAAACCGGTATCCGTGATGCTTACAGCAAGCTGCAGGCGAACACGCCGGGCTTCAGCACGCGCCGCTCGCAGAGCCAGATGATAGGCGTGGTGTCGCGCGCGCTGGGCACCGGCGGCGTCGGCGTGGTGGAAGCGCCTACCGGCGTCGGCAAGAGCCTGGGCTACCTCACCGCGGGTGTACCCATCGCGCTGGCCAGCAAGAAGAAGCTGGTGATCAGCACCGGCACCGTGGCCCTGCAGTCGCAGCTGGTCGAGCGCGACATTCCCAACTTCCTCAAGTCCACCGGCCTGCAGGCCACCGTTGCGCTGGCCAAGGGTCGGACCCGCTACCTGTGCACCCGCAACGCCGCCGAAGCGCAGGGCGAGGGCGTGCAGGAAGGCATGTTCGGCGATGACGTGCAGCTCTACGACCGGCCGTTGGCGCCGATTGAGATGGACGTTGCCGAAAAGCTGACCAAGGCCTTCATCGAAGGCCGCTGGAACGGCGACCTGGACAACGCACCGGAGAACGTCACTCCCACGCTGCGCATGCGCATCACCACGCCGGCCTCGGCCTGCGCCGGGCGCCGTTGCGCGTACTCGGCGCAATGCCCGGTGCTGCGTGCCCGCACCGAAGTGCGTGATGCGCAGATCATCGTCACCAACCACGCGTTGTTGTTGTCTGCGTTGTCCTTGGGCGACAGTGACAGCGGCCAGCCGCTGATCGCACCGCCCGGTGAAATGCTGCTGGTGCTGGACGAAGGCCACCACATCGGCAACGTCGCCATCGACCAGGGCGCCGCCAACCTGCCGCTGGACGACATGGCCAAGCGCACCGGCCGCCTGCAGATCCTGATTGCCGGCGCCTACCGCGCCGTGGACAAGGACAAGATCGGCAATCTGTTGCCGAACGAAGCCATCGATGTGGCATCGCGGGTGAGCAAGCTGCTGAAGGCCTTCCGCGACGACATCGGCAATGTGTGGATTCCGCAGCCCGATGATCGCGAACCGATGTGGCGCGCCGCCAACGGCCGCCTGCCCGAATCCTGGCGCCAGCCCATCGAAGTATTGGCCGACGAAACCCGCACACTGCTCAACTGGGCAACAGCAGCGGCGTCGGCAGTAGCCAAGGGCAAGCAGGATGATCCTGCGGTCGAACGCCTGCAGCGCAACCTGGGCATGGCCCAGGAAATGGTCGAGCAGCAGTACAACCTGTGGGCCGGCTGGCGCCGCGAAGACAAGGAAGGCCAGCCGCCGATCGCGCGCTGGGTGACCATGTCACGCGATGGCGACTACATCCTGCACTGCTCACCGGTATCGGCCGCGATGGTGCTGCGCAAGCTGCTGTGGGACGAAGTGGACTCGGTGGTGATGACCTCGGCGACGCTGACCGGCGGCGGTGATTTCCAGTCGCTGGCCATCGACAACGGCATTCCCGAGGAAGCGGAGATGGTGTCGCTGGCATCACCATTCGACCTTCCGAACCAGGCTGAGTTGATCGTGCCGCAGTTCCCGGTGACGCCGGATGACCGCGAGCGCCATCCCAAGGAAGTGGCGAAGTATCTGGCCACAGAGCTGGATTGGGACAAGGGCAGCATGGTCCTGTTCACTTCGCGCTGGAAGATGGAAAAGGTGGCTGAGCTGATGCCGGCGACGCTGCGCAAGAAGATCCTGGTGCAGGGAGATGGCGCCAAGCAGAAGATGATCGACCAGCACATCAAGCGCACCAGTGAAGGCGAGGGCTCGGTGCTGTTCGGCTTGAATTCGTTTGGTGAAGGTCTGGACTTGCCGGGCGAGGCCTGCACCACGGTGGTGATCACCCAGGTACCGTTCGCGGTGCCGACCGATCCGCAGACCTCGACGCTGAGCGAGTGGTTCGAGAGCCGTGGTTTGAACTCGTTCAACCTGATTGCGATACCACATGCGCTGCGCACACTGACCCAGTTTTCCGGGCGCTTGATCCGCACCTCGACCGATACCGGACGGGTGATCATCCTGGATTCGCGCCTGCTGACGCGCAGGTATGGCAAGCGCATCATTGATTCCCTGCCACCGTTCAAGCGGGTTATTGGTTGAGCAAACGGGTAGCTCTGCGCTGGAACAACCCTGCTCCAACCCGTAAAGTTCGCCACCTTCCATCATTCCAGAAAGCCATGGCTACCGCTCCCGCAACCTTCCCTTGGACACAGCAACTGCAGCGTCTGCAGCAGCGCGATGGCGCACTGGCGCTGTTGGCTACGCACGCGATGTTCGCTGCCGAGGGTCAAGCACTGACGGCCGCAGGTTCGGCGTTGGAGCAGCTGTTGGTGGCAGGTGAGAGTCAGCTCAAGGCTGACAGTGACGTTGGCCTTGTCGCCGATGAGCTGCGTCGCTACCAGAAGTTCGCACCGCCGGGACGGCCGTCGGTGCAGATCGTGCAGCTGCGTCGACAGCAGTCGACGGTGCAGCAGGCGCAGCGTATCGCGCGTCAGGCGTTCATTCGCAATGCTGATGGCTTTGCGCGGGCCATCGGCCTTGACGTGCCGCAGAAGCTGGGCGTGGTGGAAACGGTGATGCGCTGGTTGCGTACGAATCTGATCTAGCTTGCTTCGTACGGGGGTAGTGGAGTCCGGGATGGGTCAGCCTGCCCGGACTTTTCGTTTGTGGCCGGGGCAGGGAACTTTGTCCTCCAACAGCGCGGGCAGCTTTTTTGGAACTACGCGCTCCTGCATGCCAGAGGTAGCTCACCGGCCGACGAGCAACGGCAGGCTGCTGGCGACCTCCCACAGCAGGCGTCCAGCGAAAACAAGGAAGACCAAGGCCATTGCGCCTTCCAGCCAGCCACCCATGCGCAGGAACCGGTCACGCACCGTCTGTTGGGTAAACAGTACGCTCACCAGTACGAACCAACCGGCATTGACCAGGCACATCCAGATTCCATAGAGCACCTGGACCTTCAACGGTGTTCCGGCGCTGACCACCGTGGTGAAGATCGCGAGGAAGAACAGCGTCGCCTTGGGGTTGGTGGCATTGGTGATGAAGCCAAGCAGGAAAGACCTGCGCCAGCCCAGTGCGGCAGGGTTGCCGGCATCGTCGAGCTTTCCGGTGGAGCTGGAACGTCCAGCACTTCGCAGGAACGAATACACCAGATAGAGTAGATAGGTCGCGCCGAGAATCCTGGTGGCGGTCATCAGCAGTGCATTGGCGTGCAGCAGCGCACCGACACCGAGCAGTGTGTAGAGGACATGCACGGAAATGCCGGCACCAATGCCGATGGCTACCTGCACTCCCGCCCATCTGCCGTGCCTGACACTTTGCCGCACGGTAACGGCAAAGTCGGGGCCTGGTGCAATGACTGCAAGCAGGTGGATGAGGGCCAAAGATACGAATTCGTGGAAGTGAGCGTTCACCCATCAGCTCCAGAACGTCAAGGGGCTGGCCACGCCGCGGTAGCCGACGAAGCAGGACAGGCTCAAGCGCGGCTTGTCCGATCCGGGTGTGACAGCATGCATGCGGCGTGAGTTGAAGAGGACAAGGTCGCCTTCCTCGGGCTGGATCTGCAGTGTCGGTTTGCCGAGGAGCGATGGATCTATGCCATAGCTGTCGCCGCGCATGCCATCAAACTCCGCAGCGGAGATCGGCGACTGCCAGATATGCAGTCCGCCGCCATCCGTTGGCATGGTGAGATAGATGTTTGCCGCCAGCTGTGACGCAAGGCTGTGTGAGCGGAACGTCTCGGGTGCATCCTTCGCGAGAAAATCGTGGTGCGCGAGGAACTCCACCCCGGGTTGGACGATCCGCGACAGGCCTACATACGCCTTGCGCCCATACAGATGCTCCAGTTGGGCACCGGCGGGCCACATTTCATCCAGCGTGCAGCGAAGCACATCGATGGGTGAGGCGTACGGCATGCACCGCTTGCGGAGCGCATCGATATTGTCCAACGCTGCGTCGAAGTAGGCGTTGAGACGGGCAGGAATGTTCTCTGCCTCGTACAGCGCCATGCCTATCCTGCCGATATCGGGTGCATTGACGTAGCTGTCGAATCCTTGGCCCAGGATGCGTTGGCCAATCTCCGTCGCGGTTTCCCTGGGAATGAACTGCTTCACTTGTACTGCCAGAACCTCCTCGCATACCGCCTTCGCCAGCACGGCATCATCCAGTCGATCAGTTGTGATGAACAAATTTCTTCCTTGAAATGGCAGGTTTGGGTGTCACTGAAGATCCCAATCCAGCAATGGTGCTTGTGCCTGAAAATCCGACAGAAAACCGCTTTCATCGGCTTTGGTGCGCCTTGCTTGCTGTCAATGATGCAGGGAACTCGATGCATGCATGCCGATGCCAGCAGGGTTGAAGAGTGCCGGAGCGCGGTTACGTAGCACTCGGCAATCACTCAACTGTTTGGCTGTTGAATCTGTCAGCAGGTGAGGTCGCTTGAGCGTGCTTTCGAACGTCTGTGCAGAAAGCGAGGGGATTTTTGCCCGCGAGGTTCCAGGTGACAAATTCTGTTTCTACATATGGAGCAGATCTGCGAAATGAACGTCGTCATCGACAGTGGTGTGGCAGCGTGGATATTTCTTGCCTGCGTTCTTCCACGTCTCTCTTGCGCAGCAAAGGTGCCAATGAAAAGAATCCGAAATGCGATGTGCAGGGATGCACGTCGCCTCATTGGGGCTTGCCGTCAGATCCGTTGTTGCGGAAAGGCACTCGCGGGCGGAAAGCCGCAGCAATGGCAACTGCAGAAGCTACCCCTCCCCAACCCTCCCCTGCGCTTTGCGCAAAGGAGGGGGCTGGAGCAACAACAGCAACAGCTGCTGCTACGGGCTTAGTGCCACAGTCCCAGGATCAGGCCGAACAGCAGGAACTGAGCGGTGTGATAACCGCCGTCGATCGCCCACAGTTTTCCGCTGCGCTGGGCGAACTGGTAGTTGATGCCGAAGCTCGCCGCGACCATGCCGAAGCCGGCGACCAGACCGCACAGCAAGGCCTTGCGCAGCTCTGGCTGGGGGCCGACAAACCATGCGAAGGCAAACGCCGCTACCAGCGAGAACACGAAGGCCACGCCAAACACCTTGCCTGGATGGCCTTGTGGCACTTCGCCGCCGTTCTCGCGGTTCCAGGCGCGGCCGAACAGGACCGGTGAGTACCACAGCCCACCCAACAGGAAACTCGATACAGCAGCCAACACCACGGCATAGACGTTCATGCACTTCCCCTTGGCAGTGAGCGATGGCGCATCCTAGCGCTGCCGCGGGCGCTTGCGAAGCTGCACAAAAAAGAAGACCGGCGGGTTTCCCCGCCGGCCTCCTACCTCGCACACTTTGCTATGACGCGGCTCAGGCTTCCAATGCCGCAGCCGGGCCAAAGAACTCGTAACGGCTCTGCGCTTCCGGCACGCCTACGTCACGTAGCAACTTCTTCACCTGCGCCATGAACGGCTTCGGGCCGAGGAAGTAGGCGTCCACGTCGCGCTCGGCCGGCAGCCACTGCTCCAGCAGCTCGCGGCTGAGGAAGCCTTCGGCGTCGGCGGCATCGCCCGGCAGCGCTTCGCTGTAGCAGGTGTAGCTGTGCAGCTGCGGGTGCTGCTTCTGCTTGGCGGTGATGAAGTCGCGGAAGGCGTGGACCTGGCCATTGCGCGCACAATGGATGAAGTGCACTTCACGGCCGCTGGCCAGAGCCTGCTCCAGCATCGGCAGGGTCGGGGTGATGCCGACGCCGCCGCTGATGAAGGCTACGGGGCGCTCGCTGGCAACCAGGGTGAAATCGCCGGCGGGGGCGAACAGTTCCAGCGTGTCGCCCACCTGCACATTGTCGTGCAGGTGATTGGAGACCTTGCCCTTGCCTTCGCGCTTGACGCTGATGCGGTAGCCGACGCCGTTGGCGGCGCGCGACAACGAATAGTTGCGGCGGGTTTCCTCGCCGTCGAGCTCCAGCTTCATACCGATGTACTGGCCGGGCTTGAAATCCACCACCGCGCCGCCGTCGACCGGGACCAGGTGGAACGAGGTGATTTCCGCACTCTCGGGCACCTTCTCGGCAATGCGGAACGTGCGCGCACCGCGCCAGCCGCCAGGGGCCTTTTCATTGGCTGCGTAGACTTCTTCCTCGGCACCGATCAGCAGGTCGGCCAGCATCTGGTAGGCAGCGCCCCAGGCGTCGATGATCTCGTCGGTGGCGATATCCGGGCCCAATACTTCGCGGATCGAGGCCAGCAGGTGGTGGCCGACGATCGGGTAGTGCTCCGGCAGGATCTGCAGGGCAACATGCTTGTTGACGATCTGCCCGACCAGCGGTCCCAGCGCTTCCAGGCGGTCGATGTGCTTGGCGTACATCAGCACCGAGTTGGCCAGCGCACGCGGCTGGTCGCCGCTGCTCTGGTGCGAGGGGTTGAACAGGGGACGCGCCACGTCGCTCTGGCTCAGCATCCGCCCATAGAAATGCTTGGTCAGCGCTTCGCCACCGGTCTCCAGCAGTGGGACGGTGGCTTTGATCAGGTCACGTTGGGTCGGGCTGAGCATGGTGCGGTGTTTCCTGCTTCGGGGGTAGCTCCATGTTCCCCGTTGCGGCCACGCTTTCTCGTTGACTTAAGTCAAGGAGTTGCCCATTGGCAGTTGGATTCATTTTGGCGCGGCAGGGTCGGGATGCCGCGTGATGGTGGTCGCGGGTGTCGCCGGGCGATACCCGGCACGGACGACATCATGGGACCATCAATGCGAAGGCGTCACCCCCGGCTCCCGGCTTGCCATCCATGCTGGAGGCGGCAGGGCGATAGGCTGGTCGAACACCGGGTCCGCGGCCTGCGCAGCTCCTGCCGGGCTGCGGCTGTCAGTCCTGGTCCGGGCGGTTCAATGCAGCAGCCATCGCCGCGGCGTCCTCGCGGGTCAGGAACAGGTACTCCAGCTCGGCGCTGCCGAACTTGTCCTCCAGGTCCTGCTGGCGCACCGGGTGGCTGCCGAAACGGTAATGGGTACCGTCATCGGTATCCAGGACGTACACGCCGAAGGAAGGCGGATTGGTAAGGGTGCCTTCCAGCTTCACGGATGCGGGGTCGATGGCGCGCTGGATGAGGTCTTCTAGGTCGATCATGAGGTGACGATTTCAGGGGTTGGGGGGTGTGTTGGGTGAAGTGGAATCGTTGCCGAGTCCCGCGTCAATGCTTGTGCTGTCTGCAGATGCGGTGCTTGCCATCAGATAAACCCGTAGGAGCTGGCAACGGGCAGGCCGTCGCCCTCTGGCGGCCGCGGGCGCTTGTGGGGGTGGACCTGAACAGAACGCCGGCATGCCCCCGCCGATCAGGGGCAGGGGGTGACTGCGTGAACGCAGCAGTGGCGATGTGGGCGTCGACGCGCGGGTCTGGAGTGGTCATGGCAGGCCTCGGATGGGCGCAGCCTGCCGTCAGTTCCGCGCTAAAACAAGCCTGCCGGTGTCACAAACCCGCCAACAGCCTGTTCCGGCATGGTCAGGCCTGTCGGCTGCGCCGCGCCAGGCCGCTGCACAGCGCGATGAACGCCGTGAAGCCGGCCATCGACAGGAACTGCAGGCGCGTCTGCGGCGTGCTCAGCAGCAAGGCGAAGATGAGCACCAGGATCGCCAGCGCCAGCACCGTCAGGTAGGGGAACCCGGCCATGCGGAACGGCAATGGCGTGCCAAGGCGATCGGCGCGGCGGCGCAGTATCAGCTGTGACACCAGGGTGATGGTCCACACCAGCAGGCAGGTGGAGCCGACCACGTTGAGCAGCACCGGCAGCACCTTGTTCGGGTACAGCAGTTCCAGGACGGTGGCACCAAAGCCGAACAGGACGCTGGCCAGCACCGCGATCACCGGCACCAGCCGGGTGTTGGTGCGGCCCAGCCAGCGCGGTGCCTCGCCGCGCTCGGCCAGCGAATAGATCATCCGCGAGGCGCCGTACAGGTTTGCGTTGAGCGCCGACAGCAGTGCGATCACCGCTATCAGGGTGATCGCCGTCGCCGCGCCGGGGATGTTGGCTACCTGCAGCACCGCGGCAAATGGCGACTTGAGCGATTCGCTGTTCCACGGCACCACCGCGATTATCACCCCGATCGAACCGATGTAGAACACCAGGATGCGCCAGGCCACGGTGCGGATGGCACGGGCCAGGCTGCGCTCCGGGTCCTGGGTTTCGGCCGCGGCGACGGCCACGATCTCGGTGCCACCGAAGGCGAAGATCACCACCAGCAATGCCGCGCCGATGCCTGCCAGGCCATTGGGCATGAAGCCGCCATGGCCGGTGACGTTGGAGAGCCCCGGCGACGGCACGTTGGGCAGCAGCCCCAGCAGCAGCGCGATGCCGACCAGGATGAAGGCAACGATGGCGCCGACCTTGAGGATGGCGAACCAGAACTCGAACTCGCCGTAGTTGCGCACCCCCATCAGGTTGATGACGGTGAAGACCACCATGAACGCCAGCGAGGTCAGCGGCACCGACAGCTGCGGCCAGACGGTGCCGAGCAGGCCGGCGGCACCCACCGACTCGGCCGCGATCACCACCACTAACTGCGCCCACCACAACCAACCCACGGTGGCACCTGCAGTGGCGCCCAGCGCGTCGGCCGCATACACCGAGAAAGCGCCACTGGCCGGTCGTGCCGCGGCCATTTCGCCCATCGCGTGCATCATGATGATGACCAGGGTGCCGGCCACCAGATAGGAAACCAGAACCGCCGGACCGGCGGCCTGGATGCCGACGCCGGAGCCGAGGAACAGGCCGGCGCCGATCGCACTGCCCAGGCCCATCATGATCAGCTGGCGCGGCTTGAGCGCGCGTTCCAGTTTCTGCGACGGCGCGTTGACCGGGGCGGAATGATTGGCGGGCATCGATGTCGTTCGGTGGAGAGAAGGGCGACACGATACCGCGTCCGCCCGCCGCCGTGGCTGTTGAAGTGGCTGTATTGGCCGACAAATCGCTACGATGTTTGTTCCGGCGTCGATGTGCGCCTGCAGCAAGGAATGTGCGGATGCGCGGTCTGGATTTCAGTTCCTGGCAGGGCCTGCTGTCGACCTTGGCCGGGCTTGCGATCATTACCCTGATCGGTGTCGGCATCCGCCTGGTGGTGATGCAGGCGGTGCAACAGAAGCGCGAGGCAGCCAATCGCCAGATCAACGAGCGGCTGAAGACCCTGATCGCGGCCTACAAGACGCTGGGTGGTTCCTTCACGGGTGACCTCAGCGTGGATCCCAGCCATCTGCGCGATCTGCGCCGACGTGCCGCCGAGCTGGCCCAGGGCGAAGCGGTGACCAATGCCGATGGTGCGGTGGTGCTGCCGTCGGTGGACGGGGGCGAAGCCGGCGACCGCGCCCGTCGTATCCGTGATGCGGTGGAAGCTGCCTTGTCCGACGTGGTGCTGCTGGGCACCGAGGACCAGGTGAGGTTGGCGGCGCGCGCTGCCACCGACATGGTGGAAGGCCGTCCCATCCAGACGGCGGAGTTGGTGGTGTCACTGCGCGACTTCATCCGTAGTGTCCTCGATCTGGACGTGATCCCGGGCAGTGTGCAGATTCCCCGCCAGGGGCCGTCGCGGCCTGCCGGCAATGGCGGCGGTAAAGGCGGTTCCGCCAAGGACGGCGAGCGTGCGGCCGGCAAACAGGGCAGCGGCGGAGGCGGCGGCATGGGAGCGGGCATGGGCATGGGTGCCGGGCTGGGTTACGGTGCCGGCCGCGCTGGCGAGGACGATCCCGAGCGGCCGCTTTGATCACTGTCGCGCGCCTCGATGGGGTGCCTTCGCCTGGGCGGGCCGTGCGGAGGTTTGCACCAGCAGGCTGGAACGCCGGGGTGCTGCTTGCAACAAGCGCTACATGCCATGGATGTGGCACGCCGTGCCTTCCTGCGGCGCGTGCAGGTTGTGGCTCTGCAATGGGCTGCAATTCCAGGTGCGCGTGCAGCTGCAGCAATTCTTTTTGCGTGATTGAACTACCTTATCCCTTACCTTCCGGGCGCGGGTGCGCCTTCCAGAGACAGTAATGAGCCTGAAGACACTGAACCCCTACGATTTGTTCGACGTGCGTTCGCTGCTGAGTGAGGAAGAACGTGCGGTACAGGATTCCGTTGCCCGCTTCACCGATGAGCGGGTGCTGCCGATCATCGGCGATTGCTTCGACCAGGGGCGTTTCCCGACCGAACTGATCGGCGAGATCGCCGACATGGGCCTGCTCGGCAGTTCGCTGCCGGAGCAGTACGGCGGCGCCGGTCTGAACAGCGTCAGCTATGGCCTGATCTGCCAGGAACTGGAGCGCGGTGACTCCGGCATCCGCAGCTTCGTTTCTGTGCAGAGCTCGCTGTGCATGTACCCCATCTATGCCTACGGCTCGGAAGAGCAGCGCATGCGCTGGCTGCCGGACATGTCGCGTGGCAAGGTGATCGGTTGCTTCGGCCTGACCGAGGCACACGGCGGTTCCGACCCGGCCAGCATGAAGACCCGTGCAGTGAAGGATGGCAGTGACTGGGTGATCAACGGTTCCAAGATGTGGATCACCAACGGATCGGTGGCCGATATCGCCATCGTCTGGGCCAACACCGACGACGGCGTGCAGGGCTTCGTGATCGAGAAGGGCACGCCGGGTTTCACCGCCCAGGAAATCAAGCACAAGATGAGCCTGCGCGCTTCGGTCACCGGTGCGCTGTTCTTCGACAACGTGCGCGTGCCAGACGCCAACCGCCTGCCCAACGTGAAGGGGTTGAAGGGTCCGCTGGGCTGCCTTACCCAGGCCCGCTACGGCATCACCTGGGGTCCGCTGGGTGCGGCGATTGCCTGCCTGGACGAAGTGCTGGCCTATACCAAGGAGCGCATCCTGTTCGGTCGCCCGGTTGCCGCCACCCAGAGTGCGCAGATCAAGATGGCCGACATGGCCCGTCGCATCACCGCAGGCCAGTTGCTGGTGTTGCAGCTCGGTCGCCTGAAGGATGCCGGGCAGATGCAGCCACAGCAGGTGTCGCTGGCGAAATGGAACAACTGCCGCCTGGCCATCGACATCGCCCGCGAATGCCGTGACCTGCTCGGCGGCGCAGGCATCACCACCGAGCACGGTGCGATCCGTCATGCGCTGAACCTGGAATCGGTGATCACGTACGAAGGCACCGAGACCGTGCACCAGCTGGTGATCGGCCGCGAGCTGACCGGCATCAACGCGTTCTGATAAAAGCACGGCCTGCACCAGCTGGTGCAGGCCGTCGTCAGCGCCGCATCCGGCACGCCTTGCTGCTGCCATGGCTCTTTCAACGGCGTGCCCGCTATCGAGCGGCGCCGCCCGGCTTTACGCAGTGCTTGCCACGCGGCCGCAGTTGCAGGTTGTCGGCGCCTGCATGTCGGGCGCGGCAACGCTACTGCCTGAACCTGCCTTTGCTGCCATGGCTGGCCGGTTTCCGTACCATCGGCAACAATATCCCCGCCTGATCCCGCCCGGACGGCCCACGTTCGATGCTGATCGAACCGCCACCCGCATCCACCGAGACACTGTGAAGACACCCCCACAACTGCAGGTATTGATAGACGACGGCGTCATCGACGAAGTACTTCGCCCCCTCAAGAGCGGCAAGGAAGCGGCGGTATATGTCGTGCGCAGCGGCGACGATGTGCGTTGCGCAAAGGTCTACAAGGACATGGCGCAGCGTAGCTTCCAGCAGCGTGTCCAGTACCAGGAAGGCCGCAAGGTCCGTGGCAGCCGCGAGGCGCGTGCGATCGGCAAGGCCAGCAAGTACGGCCGCAAGCAGCAGGAAACCGCGTGGAAGAACACCGAGGTCGACGCGCTGTACCAGCTGCGCGAGGCCGGCGTGCGGGTGCCCGAGCCGCATGGCTATTTCCACGGCGTGCTGGTGATGGAGCTGGTCACCGATGCTGAAGGCTTCAGCGCCTCACGCCTGGGTGAAGTGGATCTCACTCCTGGACAGGCGCGTGAGTTCCATGCCGTGCTGGTGCAGCAGGTCAAGCTGATGCTGTGCTGCGGCCTGATCCATGGCGATCTGTCGCCGTACAACGTGCTGGTCGGGCCGCAGGGTCCGGTGGTGATCGACTTCCCGCAGGTGGTCAGTGCCGGCGGCAACAATGCCGCGCGCACGATGCTGCTGCGTGACGTCAACAACCTCACTGCCTACCTCGGGCGCAGCGCAACCGAGCTGCTGGATACCTGGTATGGCGAGGAAATGTGGGAGTTGTTCCAGGCCGGCGAGTTGCTGCCCGACACCGTGTTGACCGGCCAATACACTCCGGATGAAAGCGAAGTGGACCTGGACAGCGTGCGTCATGCCATCAACGATGCGCGTGAGGAAGCACTGATCCGCCAGCAGGGCCGCGAAGCAGCGGAACAGGACGACGACTGAAGCCTGCCTGCAGGCCGTGCTGCCGGGCGTGTCCGGCAGCGCCATTGGCGCGGTAGGGCCGGCGGCGCCCTGACTTGGTCGCATGCCTTCCGTCGTTACGGCTGCAGCTGGTAGTTGCCCGGCGCGCCCAATGACAGCGTGAATACCCGCGGTTCGTGCGAATAGGCGTGGCTGGCCTTGATGCTGAGCATGTCATCGCTCAACGACAGGTCGTCGGCCGCGCTGCCGCAGGACCAGAAGCCGTCGGAGATCTCGGCTACCGGTACCCGCGCCACCGGCGTCGCCCCGGCTGCTGGAAGCCATTCGATCCAGACCCGGCAGGACAGGTGTTCGTAACCGACCGTCTCGGTCACGATGCGGTAAGTGCCCTCGGCCTGCTGCGCATGCCAATGGCCTCCGCTGATGCTGCGCTGGGGTTCGACATCGGTTTCACCGGCATGCGTGCTGCCGGCGGCAAGCAGGCATGAAAGCGACAGCACCAGTGCATGCCTGATCATGCGCTCACCTCGCGTGTATCTGCCTGCCGCCGGGTCGTTGCATGGATGAAACCCTGGCAGCATTGGTCGTCGCCTTCGCAGGACAGCTGCGCGGTGATCCGCGTGGCGCCGCTGTCGAACGTGTAGTTGGCGACCGCCACGTCGCCCTGTCGATGCACCAATGGCCTGCCCGGTTCGCCATGGCGGAGCGCCAGCGCGGAGACCAGGCGTTGCAGGCAGCCGTCGAAATCCAGCGTGGAGCTGAAGATCAACTGTTCGAGGATGAGGTTGGGGTCCTCCTCGCAGGCCTGGATCAGCGAGGTTTCAATCTCGAACCCCGGGGGAAGCGTGAATCCATTGAGCAGCGTCATCTATGACCGATCGTCCGTGGGATGCGGCAGGTAGCCGGCTGGCCTGCAGTTTTCCATATCACCGATCAAGCGAACAGCCAGCATGGTCAGCGGGCTGGCTGCCGGTCATGGCAGCGAAGCAGGCCGGGTACTGCCTTGCTGTCGGGCCTGCCCATGTGCAGGGCTGGCGGACGTGGTGCTGGGCTCCGCCGGGTTGGCCTGTGACGGGGCACCGGCATCGCCCTTGGGGCTGTCAGGCCCCGCCAATCGCTGCGCCAGTTCGACGTTGCCGATGTATCCATGGAGAAACAGCAGGTCGTTGAAAACGCTCATTTCCGTACTCCAACTTGAGTGGAGCTAACGGTAGGGGCGGGCTATGATCAGTAAAAGTGACCATCTCTCAACCAATACTTGAGGAAAAATACAGGCTGATGTCCAGGCCGCCGCTCCAGCTCCTGCAGGGTTTCGTGCTCGCCGCGCGGCTGGGCAATCTGTCGCGGGCGGCCGAGTCGATGAACGTCACGGTCAGTGCCTTGAGCCACCAGATGCGGCAGCTGGAGCAGCGCCTGGGTCACCCGCTGTTGCTGCGCCAACCGCGCGGGGTGACCCCAACGGCCGAAGGAAAGCGCTTGCTGGACCAGGTGGGACCACACCTGGACGCGATCAACGATGCGTTCCGTCCGTTCCCGGCTCGCCGCGACTGCGTATTGACGATCAGTGCGGTACCGACCATGGCCTCGGCCTGGCTGGTGCCGCGTCTTGGTGGCTTCGTGGCGGCGCATCCGCAGATCGAGATCAACCTGCAGTCCAGCCAGTACCTGGTGGATTTCGAGCGGCAACTGCAGGTCGATGCGGCGTTGCGTGTCGGCGACGGGCGCTGGCCGGGGCTCGTCGCCGAACCCTTGATCGATGAGTGGCTGGTGCCGATGGCCAGCCCGGCGCTGATCGAACGCATGGGCGGGATGGGCGCGCAGCCGTTGTCGGCCTGGCCATTGCTGGGTGATCCGGACGGCGAATGGGAGCGCTGGTTCGCATTGAGCGGAGAGCAGGCGCCACGCCGCTACATCGCCATCCTCGATGATTCCGAATCACACCACCGTGCCGCGCTGGACGGGGTAGGCGTTGCACTCGGGCGCATCACCCGGGCGCGGCTGCTGCTGCAATCGGGGCAACTGGTGGTGCTGTCAGCGCAGCGGCTGAAGACACCGTGGTCGCACTGGCTGGTGTACCCGCAGCGTTCAAAGACGCATGCGGGTTTTCTTGCGTTCCGGGAGTGGCTGCATGCACAGGCGGCCGAGCACCGCAGCCATGTGGCGGGCCAGCAACAGGCCTGATGCTGGCCTGGAAGCGTTGCCCACTGCTGGGGTAATCCAGCAGTGACGAGTAGCCTGCCTGGCTGGTGCCGCCCTCAACGCGAGGGGCGGATCCAGGGCGCCAGCAGATGCAGGCGGCGCGGGTGGGAGGACAGCGTGAAGGCGACGATCAATGCGCCGCCGGTCAGTGCCATCACCCAGACCAGCACTGCCATGGTGGCGTGGTCCACCGCCAGGCACAGCAGCAAGGCGATGCAGATGCTGGCACTTCCCAGTATGCGCAGCAGCTTCAACGCGGGAGCCGATGGCGCGCGCTCCCACACCTGCAATGCATGCACCTGCATCGACAATGCCAGCCATGCCATGCCGGTGAAACTGCTCAGCAGCGCGGCCGCGAGCATCAGGTTGGCGGCAAGTTGCTCAGACATGCGCGGCCTCCTCACTGGTCCGTTTCGGCTGCGTGGCGCGGGCGCGTTGGCCCAGCCGGCGTGCGGCGACGGTTGCGATAACCGCAGTGGCCAGCAGTGACAGATCCACACCGGCGACCGGCCAATATCCCGTCGACAGTGTGTGCAGCAGGTGGTCGCCGGTGGTGGCCCAGTTCAACAGCACGGCAACGATGGCCAGCACTGCGATGGCCCAGGTCTGCTCGCGCCACGCCGGGTTGGGCAGCCCGCGTGCGACTGCCGCGCTGCGCCAGCCGGCATGCACCAGTGCGAGCGCCCAGGTGCCCCAGAACGCATAGCGCTCCCAGTCACCGCGGCCGGGCAGGGCCTCGGGCAGCAGGCGGTTGGCGATCAGGATACCGAGCGTGGCCAGCACCATGCCGGTGACCGTGGTCACCGCCAGCGCGTCCACCACGCGCGCGCCCTGGCTGCCCTGCAGTGCGTGCTGGCGCTTGCGTTTCTCGACGAAGAAGACGAAGCCGGTGGCGATGCATACCGCGCCCGCAAGCCCGCCGAGCACATACAGCCAGCGCAGCAGCCAATGGCGGAAATGCTGCAGGTGCAGGCCGGTCAGGAACTCGGCCATGCGTGCCACCGGGGTGGCGGTCGGATCCTCGCGGATCAGCTCGCCGGTGGCGGCCTTGTAATGGATGCCATCGCCGACCAGCGCGATGCGGTCGGTGCCGGCACGGTAGACGCTGACATAGCCATTGGCATCGCCGACGTGCTGCAGGACCAGGAAGCCGACATCACCGGCCTTGTCCGCGTCGTGCCAGCGACGCTGCGCGTCGGCGACCATTGCATCCACCGAAGCCAGGCCCGCCGGCACGCCAGCGCGCTTGTGCGGCAGCCCGGTCTCCTGTGCTTCAGTCTGTTCGTGCAGGTCGTGCAGATCGTGCAGCTGGGTGTGCCCGACCGGGAAGTAGTAAGTACCGGCGAAGATCAACAGGCCGGTCAACGCAAAGAAGAAATGGAATGGCAGCGCGACCACGCCGGTCAGGTTGTGCAGGTCAAGCACACTGCGCAGGCGTGCCTTGCCGGGGCGGAAGGTGAAGAACTCACGGAACACCTTGCGATGCATCACAACGCCGCTGATCAGCGCTGCCAGCATGACCAGTGCGGAGAAACCAACGATCCAGATGCCCAGGTTCTTCCAGTCCAGGGTGAGTCCGTAATGCAGCGGGAAGAAGAAGCCGCTGCCGATCTTCAGGCGGTCGTCGGGCAGCACGCTGCCATCGCGTGGATCGATGGTTGCGTAGGCCCAGATGGCTTCTTCCGGATCCTTGGCGTTGGGCACTTCGTAGCCGGCATACAGGGCCAGCACCGGATCACGGTGGGTGGTGTAGGCGCTCCAGCTGACGACCTTGTCGAAGGTCGCGGGCATCTGCCCATTCACACGCGGGCGCATCGCATCGATCGCTTCGCGGGTCGGCTGCATGCGCTCGAACGCTGGCCGCAGTACTTTCTCGAACGAAGGCATCGGCTGCGCTTCGATGCGGGTGACGGGGATCGCCCATCGATCGAACTCACGATCGAATACCGAGAGCGCGCCGAAGAAGAACGCGGCCATCAGCACGAAGCCCAGTACCAGACCAAACCAGGTATGCAGCCACGCCATGGCTTGCCGGAAACTATTGAACATGTGCGCCTCCGTTCAGGCCAACAGGGATTGGACGAAGGATGCGGCTGCTGCCATCAGCAGGCCACCGCCCAGCAGTACCGCCCATACCCGCAGCAGGCGCTTGGTCGCGATGCTCCACAGGAACACCGATACGTAGGCGAGCAGGCCGCTGAAGGCACCGAGGAACTCCGCATCGTGGAAATCCAGGTGGGCGGCGAACAGCAGGCTGGTCGCCAGTGCCACCGTTCCCCAGGCGAACACGTAGCCGCCGAGCATGGCGGCCATTACCCGCAGCACCACCTGGGTGCGGCGCGAGGCGGAAGGAGTTGCGATGGCGATGGGTTGGGACATGGCGGCGGCGAAGTCTCAGGTATCGGTGGTTGTGACGCGGTGTGCGTGAAGCCCGTCTCCTGGGTATTGGAGAGGACCGCGGCTGGAGCGGATGGCAGCGAACTGCGCCCCGCTCCCGTCTGGTGCTGGCCCTCTCCCGGCAGGAGAGAGGGGTGGAGCAGCAGCCGAGGCCGGTGCCGGAGCAGTGCCCCGGCATTCGTTGGTTGAAACCCCGCCTGCGCGGGAATGGGGGCGCATGGGCACAGCTCGGAAGAGCTGAAGCCGCGCCCCCGGTTTACGGTACTCAGAAGCGCCAGTCAAAGCTCAACTGGTAATTGCTCGGGGCACCGTAGTAACCAATCTGGTACAGGCTGTTGATGTACTTCTTGTCGGTGAGGTTGTTGACGTTGGCGCGTATCGTTGCGTTGGGCAGCACATCCCAGGCGACGAAGGCGTTCAGCAGAGCGTAGCTGCCCTGGCGCACGATGCCGCCGGTGTAGACGTCCGTGGCGGAGATTTCACTCTGCCAGCGGCCACCCAGGCCGAACGACAATGCTTCGTAGGTGGGCAGGCGCGAGGTGAGCATCAGGTTGGCGGTACGGCGCGGCACCCAGGTATAGGTTGCGCCACCGTCTTCGTTGCTCATCTTCAACTGGGTGTAGCCGAACACCAGGTTGGTGTTGTCATTGAGCTTGCCGGTGGCCTCAAATTCGACACCCTTGGATTCCACGTCAACGCCGTAATACCAGTAGTTGGCGGTCGCGTCGTCGTAGCCACCGGAGGTGGCGAGGTTGTCCTGCTTGGCCTTGAACAGCGCCAGGGTGGTGAGCAGGCGGCTGTCCAGCCATTCGGCCTTGATGCCTATCTCGTAGTTCACGCCCTTGGTCGGGTCCAGGTAAACATGGTTGATGTCGTACTGGTCCTGCGGCTGGTAGATATCCGAGTAGCTCACATAACCCAGGATGTTGTCGTTGAAGCTCCAGGTCAGGCCGGCGTAGGGACTGATGTTGTCTTCGGTTTGGTTGAACGCCACGCCGTTGTTGCCGTCACGGTGGTATTCGGCCCAGTTGAAACCGAGCACGGCCTTGAGCTGGTCGGTGAAGGTGAGGCGGGTTGCGCCGTAGCCGCGCTTCAGGCGCTGGTTGGTCCAGCTGGCAACGCTGCGTGCACCCCATGCGGGTTCGGCGATGGCGTTGCCGGGGTAGGGGAAGGCTGGCAGCGGGCCGAACGAGGGATCGCTGCTGTCCACCGGGTGATCCCAGAGTGTCTGTTCGCTCTTGGCAACGCTGAAGCCGAACATGGCCTCCTGCTCGTGGCCGAACAATTGGAAGCGACCGTTGACGGTGATGTCACCCAGGTGTGAGCTGATCTCATCAATCCCCTTGTAGGACCAGCCGTTGAGACCGGTGCCGGTGATCGGGTCCAGGCCTGCGTAGGAGAGGGCGAAGAACAGCTGATCGTCGTTGTCGATCTTGCGGTAGTTGTAGGTCGCCTTGGCCTGCCAGTCGGCGCCCAGCTGGTGGGTGTACTCGACGAATGCGGTCTGGGTCTTGGTGTTCCAGTAGGTCCAGTCCTGCGTGGTCGACGCACTGCGGCCCCACTCGGCCTGGCTGCCGTCATTGTTGCTGAAGGTCAGCGCGCCCCACATGTTGTGGTCGCTGTTGGCTTTCTGCCAGGAGTAGCCCATGGTCAGCGTGCCGTTGTCGCCGATCTGGCCATCCACCACGCCATAGAAGAAGTTGCGGTCGGTCTCGTAATCGCGCAGGTAGGAGTCGCCGTCTTCATGCGCGGCCACCACGCGGCCGGCCCAGCGGCCGTCCTCGGTGAACGGGGTGGAGTAATCCACCTCGACCCGGCGCTTGCCCCAGGAGCCGAGGCTGATGCCGACCTGGCCCTTGCTCTCGTTGGTGGGGCGCTTGCGCACGTAGTTGATGGTGCCCGACGCGTTACCCACGCCGGTGAGCAGGCCGTTGGCGCCGCGGATGACTTCCAGCTTCTCGTAGCCGAACGCATCCATCGCGCCGGTGACGATGCCCCAGTCATTGGGCAGGCCGACGCCGTCGATCTGGGTGTTCTTGATTTCCAGGCCGCGCGCCAGGTAGTTGGTGCGGTTGGTTTCCCATTCTTCCACCTGGATGCCGGTGGCGAGGCGCAGGGCGTCGTTGATGTTGTTGACGCCGAATTGCCGCATCTGCTCTGCGCTGACGACGCTGATCGACTGCGGGGTTTCCTTGATATCCAGGTCCAGGTTGGTGGCGCCATTGCTGACCCGGTTGGCACGCTGCGATACCACGCGCACCGCATCCAGTTGGGTAGCGGTGTCATTTCCAACGCCGGCGGCATCGGCGTTTGTCGCCTGCGGAGCGGCCAGCAAGGCGCCCGGGCTGGCGATCAAGGCCAGGCTGATCGCGCTCTTGAGCGCGCGCACGGTGAAACGGGAAGACAGCGACGGGCCAGCGGCAACAGCCGGGCAGCAGGTGGTGCGGTTGGGGTGCATGAGGGTGCCTGAACGGGTGGGAATGACGGATCTGCCACGGGCGGGGGCGGCACCCGCTTCCGTTACGGGTAAGGACTGCGCTCAGGCGGGCGGCATCTGCAAGTGCGAAATTAAATGCGAATGATTGTCGTTTTGCAACAATCCGTTCGCTCAGCTTCGTCAAAACCGGGGTACACCCCGGTCGCCAGCCTTGATGCAGACCGTCCGCGCGCGCTCGTCAGCCTTGTATGCTCGGCGCCGTACTACTCCTCCCTCCAGCACAGGCAGGCGGCCGTGGCCAATCCTGTATCCGACCGTTCCAGCCGCGGGCCGGCGCAAATGCTGGGCTGGGCCGTGCTGTGGCTGGCATTGGTGGCCTTGAGCCTGCATTTCCTGCTCAGCGTCCATGCCCAGTACCGGCACCTGGACCCACAGCACTACACGATGTACTGGTCCCGGCGTGGCTGGCTCTGGTTGCACATCAGCGGCGGCGTACTCGGCATCGTGCTGGGCCCTGTGCAGTTCCTGAGTCGTTGGCCACGCAGCTGGCCGCGGCTGCACCGTTGGTCGGGCCGAGCCTACATGGGTGGCATGTTGCTGGCCTGTGCGGCCGCGGTGGGCCTTATCGCCACCTCGCCTGCACCTGCCGCCATCACTACCGCCTTTGCCGGGACCGCGCTGGCATGGCTGCTCACCGCCCTGGTCGCAATGAACGGCATCCGTCGCGGCAAAGTTACCCGGCACAGCCGCTGGATGACGCGCGCCTATCTGGTCACATTGGCTCCGGTATTGTTCCGCGTGCTGTTGCCGGCGTGGATCGCCAGCGGCCGGGCACCGACGCCGGAGGCGATCGCGCTGCTGCTGTGGTCCAGCTGGCTGCTGCCGCTGTTGCTGCACGTGGTGCTGTCGTTCGCGTGGGCGAAATGGCAGCGTGTGCCGCAGCCAGCAGCTACCGCCCCGCTGCGGTGATCGTGTCCCGGCGCAGCCGCGGAAGCCAGCGGATGAATGCGCCGACCGTGATGAAAGCCAGCAGCATCAGTGCCGCGTTGAGCAGCACCTGGGCATGGCCGATGCGCCCGACATCAATGAAGTAGTACGGATACCAACCGGTTGCCGCGCCGCGCAGCAAGGCGTAGGCCAGGTAAGCGATCGGGTAGATGCACCACCGCACCGGCGCGGCCAACCCAAGCTGGACGCGCGGTGCGAACACCAGCCAGTAAGCGAGCGCCGACAGCGGGACCGCGTAATGCAGCAGGTAGTCGGCAACCCGTTGCAACCCTTGCGGGTTCCAGATGTCACGCAGCAGCAGGTGATAGCCCGCACCGACCATGACGATCGAGGTGACCGCACAACCCAGCACCGTGGGCCTGGCGAAGAACCGGCCAGCTCCACGATGCGCTGCAAGCAACGGCAGCGTGGCCGCCAGCGCGACGAACAGGTTTGTCAGTATGGTGAAGTAGCCAAGGAACATCGCGGTGGCGTGGGCCACGCCGTGTCCATTGGAAAATGCCAGCGCGATGGACAGATAGAACTGCAACAGCAGTGCAGCCCAGGCAATCGTCGCCAGCGCGGCGCGTGCTGAAGTGTCGAATGGGAAGTGTGCTGCTTTCATCCAGCCCTCGTTGCAAGCCAACCGATCTGTGCGCCTGCCGTTCATGGGACTATCGGAACATGCCCGGCCAGCACGTTGCCAGCGCAGTCTGCAGCCTGCGGTGCCGTGCCTTTTTCACGCTCACCAGTGTGGCAGAAGGGTTGGAAGGCTATGGCAGGAACGGCGTCACCTTGCGCTTGAGCAGTTGCACCAATGTCGGGTCCATGTAGTCGTAATCATCGGGGATATCCAGGCAGATCACCCGCTTGCCGCCGAGGTGCGCGCGGAACTTCTGCGAAAGCCGGTTGCGGTGCGCCTTTTCCATCACGAATATCAGGTCCGCCCAGGCGAGCAGCTCGGGCGCCACCGGCGTATCGGCATCATTGCCCAGTCCAGCCGACTGGGTCTCGACGCCTGGCCGGTCTGCAAAAACATGCTCTGCGGTGGGACTGCGCAGGCGGTTCTGGGTGCAGATGAAAAGAATGTTCCTGGGCACGGTGGATACCTGATGGATGGTTGGTCAGGACAGGCCTGGCCGGGAAAACGTTCGATCAATTGGCGCGGAGGCCATCACGGTTGCCGTGATGGCACCATGGACAATCAGTTGCCGGTGGGCAGATACAGTCACGGATCTACATGTAAATCGGGATCGATGGGCCGCGAAGCATCGGGTTCGACTGCCGTGGCAAGGATCACATCCGCTGTGGCTGATCAGTATCGAATTGCATATCGCACAGGCAATGGGCCGACGTTGCGAAGATGCCAGGCCAGTTGACGGAGATAGCCGCCCATCACACATGCACACACGTGTATGCCGGTTGCAGGAATGTACGTGCGGTGACGGCGTAGCAGCGCGCGCAGCCAAGGCAGTGCCTCTTCTCCAGCCAGGACTGCGATCTGAGCCGACAGCAGATAGGCCATGACATCCAGGCCGATCGCATCCAGGAGAGGAACCAGTGTGGCCAATGTCGGGTTGGATGCCACGCAGAGAATGATGATGGCGGTAGTCAGCGTCAGCGCCCTGCGGGCAGCAGGAGCGGATCTGGTTTGCGTCGGATGCATCAATGGCGACCTGGTTGGAGGATGGCGAACATATCGTCCACGTTTCAGTGTGGATCGTTCTCGACGACCACGGCCGTGCCATAGCAGAGCACCTCGGTCAGCCCGGCCATCAATTCGGTGGCGTCATAGCGCACCGCGATGATCGCATTGGCACCAAGCTGGCGGGCATGGGTGACCATGTCGCGATAGGTTTCCTCGCGTGCTTGTTCGCACAGTTCGGTGTAGATGGTGATGTTGCCGCCGAACAGCGTCTGCAGCCCACCGATGAAGTTGCCGACGACGGAACGCGAGCGCACGGTGATGCCGCGCACCAGTCCCAGACTGCGCACCGTGCGGTAGCCGGGCAGTTCTGGTGCAGTGGTCACCATCGCGTCGCTGAGCTGGGGGGTGCTGGTACGTGCTGAAGGCGTGTTGTAAGGATCTGCCATGGGTTCACCGGGGCTGTTGGTTGGTTTTCCTGCGCAAGTATGTGGTGTGCGCTGGGCAAGTGCACCAGTACCCTGCATCGCCGCATGGCGGCGGACGACGATGGCGCGTCGCTCGCTATTGCCCCAGCAGCTCCCGGAGTTCGCCAACCCTGCTGATGTTCAATTGCATCGGGCAGAACGAATGCATGGGCGAACCGACATGCGAGCCGGCCAACGCGCAGTGCAGGTCGCGGTAGATCAGCCAGGATTTCTGCGCGCGGTCCAGTTTGACCGCGTCATCCGGGGCGTCGGCCAGCAGTTTGCCGTAGAGCTGGCGGTACAGGTGCGTCATCTCGATCTTGGCAGCCTCGGACACCGCGCTGGAACAGGCATCGACGCTGCCGTTGTTGATGCCGCCGGAGGCGTCCAGACACGTGCTGTATGCCTGCTCGTGGTCCGGAGGGGAGGCATCGCCGGCGCATGCAAGGCCGGGGAACAGGAGCAGGGCGTAGATCAGTGGTTTCATCGCATGGGACCGTGGGGTGTGGTGGTGGCGGTCAGCGGGAATGCTGCAGGCTCAACGCCGGACAAGCTCCTGCCCGTCCACGGTCATCTTCCATGTGCCATCGACCTGGTGCGGTGGCTCGGAAACCACGAAGCGGGTGGTCAATGGACCAACCCCGACGATGAAGTCGTCACCTTCGTAGGCCTTGATCGGTGCGTCCAGGGATTTGCTAACCGACGGGCGCGGCGAGTGTTTGTAGATCACGCGGCCAGTCTGATCGATGACCAATGACGTGCTGCTGGACTCCCAGTGGCCGATGTAGTCCCTCTTCTCCGCAGGCACTGGTTTGCCACAGGCAGTCAACAGCACGGCCAATACCATGCCTGGCAGCAAGGCGCCGCGCCTGAACAGCGAGCGTCGTGCGGAAATGTTCCGGATGCCTGTTGGCTGGTGGTTGCAAGGATGGGTGGTTGGCATCGTTGGTTGGTCCGTAGTGTCAGGTTGAGGCGGCATTCTTTCATTGCATGAAAGCGCGCAACAGGCAGAGCGACCAGTAGATGCTGATCGCGATCTGCACCGAGAATGCCAGAAACCGCAAGTTGACCGCGATCACGCCCGTGGATGCGAGGTGGATCAATGATTGCAGCAGCCGCGCGCCGAGCACGATGAGCGCAAGAGGATCGGTGACAGCGGTTTGGCCGGTGGCGATCGCAGTCAGCAGCAGTCCGCCGATCACCGGGAAACTCTCGATGCAGTTTGCATGGGCGCGCGTCAGCCGCTGCATCAGTGGCGACAGGTTGCCGTTGTCCGGCCTGAATTGACGCACGTCGAAGGTACCGGCCAGCACCAGCTTGATTCTTCCTGCTTCCATCAACAGCAGCAAGACCAAGGTCCAGGCGATCAAGCCTGTCACAGCGATTGCGCTCGTCGTTTGCATGGCCGTACCTGCGTGGAAGTTGGGTTGCTGGAACTGCAGCGCAGGCATGCTGCAGCGTGAGAGAAGGCCTTTGGCGGTACTCAAGCGGTGCCCGCGACCAGCGGAGACATTTGCCGGGGGCGTTTGGTTTGACCGCCCTGCATGTCACTGCACAAGGCAGCGGCAGTGAATGGAGGTTGCCGGCGCTATCTGCAGCCCAGGGCGACAATGGGCTCCAGATGGGCGGCAAGCGTACCGTTGGCGTCCATCGCCAGCAGGTCGTCGAAACGTGGGATGCGCGCCGTCGGGTCGGTTGCCAGCAGTACCTTGTACGTCCTCAGCATGCTGCGCATGCCGGCCAGCTGTGATGGCAGCAGTGCCCCCTTCCGGGAAGGGTTGTCGAGCTGGAAAGCCGCACTGCCAAAGATGAACTGGGCCAGCAACTCCGGCGCGTTCGGGATGCCGCGGCCAGGCAAGGGTGCCAGCACATCCGGGCAGACATGGTTCACTGCATCCGGCGTGTTTTCCTCCCATTCCAGCAGCAGTGCGCGGATGCTCCGGGCTTCCGGATGATGGGGCTGCTGCTCAAGCAGACGGGTCAAACCGGACACCTGGGAACTTTCAATCCTGAGCTCCGCAGCGCCTTGGGCATGGGCATTGCCAAGCGGAAAAACCGCTGCGCACGCGAGCAGCCAGCCAATGATGCGCATCAAAGCTCTCCCGGTGGTGAACGCCTGATGTTGCCCGTGCGGCACGGTGCGGTGCCGTTGCAGGCAAGGATGCGCCATATCGATCGGTGCGACAACGTGAGCTGCACAGCCGGCACTGGTTTGCCCGAGCTCTGGGCCTGGATCAGGCCGCCATCATCGCGGCGGAAGATATCCGTGCTGGAAGAGCTGATTCGTTGCCGCGTACCGGTCAAAGCGGGCTGCGTGTCAGTACCATCGAGTGTGAAAACCGACTTGGCGGGTGGAGGTTTGTCGCGATCAGCAGCAGGCGGCCATTGGTATCGCGGTAGCTGCGCTGCACCCGCAGCGCAGGCTCGCTTTTCTTGAGGTCCAGCAGCCGTGCGTCGGCGGCGGTGAGCAGGGTTGCATCAAATACCTGCTCGATCCTGCCAAGCCGGGTGGGCTCAAGCAATTTGACCAATGCGCGTGCCGCTGTAGCCTCGTCCAACAACCTCTCCACTTCCAGACCGTTGCGCACTGGTATCAGCATGTGGGTCACAGCGATGGGCCCGTGGCTCGCTTCTTCCAGGCCAAGGCAGTGCAGGCGCAGGTAGTCTTTGCCTTCCTGCATGTCCAGATGCCGGGCAATCGCTGCATCTGCGTGCCTGCGCTCGGCTTCGAGCATCTTCAACATGGTGCCGCTGCCGTACTGCAGCAGCAGGTCGATGGTATCCATCCGCTGTTCGTAGCGCATCGCGGCGCATTGCGCGATCACCCGTGTACCCGCGCCCGGGCGGCGGTGCACCAGCCCTGCAGCGATCAGTTGCGCCAAGGCCGCACGCGCCGTGTGCCGGCTCACGTTGAAGCGCTCGCACAATTCAAGTTCGGTGGGCAGAAGTTCGCCAACGGCGTAGTCGCCTTTCTCTATCGCCGTCTGCAGCAGGTCCCCCAGTTCCGCATAGCGGGGCTTGCTGCGTCGTGTGCCTGTCATGGGTACTGATCCTTGTTCAAAGTCCGGGCGACGATGGCAATCGGGGGGTGTCCTTGTGCGCGGGAATCAAACGGATGCTGATGGGTTGCGGCATGGTGAACAGATCCGTGGGCCGCACCAGTCGATCGTGTTGGAGCTTGATTGCGATGATGCCGTGAGCACCGGGCAATTGGCGAGCGGCCGTCGAGGAGGTGTTGGATGTACCTGGAACATGGCATCCGTGTCCCGGTAGGTGATGACAGCTGACACACCGGGAACGCTGGCATGACGGCAGCGCGAGGTCCAGCAGGTACGGGCCGTGGAGTTGCGCACTGATTGCCATGGCCAGCCGGCATCGCACCTGGGAGCTGATCCAGGAAGGATTGCTGCGACATCGCCGTAGTGTTGGAATGCATGATGGGCATACCGACGGTGGGTTGCCCTTCCTATCGTGCGCCGCCGCCAACCCGCAGCAGCAGGATCGGTGCGCGGGTCGACAGATGATGTATTTGAGGACCAGGACGTGAGCAAGCTTGCCCCCAGGGTTGATGTCAGCCGCCGCTGGTCGTTGTGCGCGGCGCTTCCCGACAATGCATTCATGTCGCCGCGAGCACCGAGGGTTACCAGCCTGAAGTGGTGGCCGGAATGAACCTGCTCGATGGCGTCAGGGTCCTGGATCTTTCGCGCATTCTTGCCGGGCCCTGGGCAACGCAGGTGCTGGCCGATTTTGGCGCCGACGTGATCAAGGTCGAGCGTCCGGGCGCGGGTGATGACACGCGCAGCTGGGGCCCGCCATACCTGAAGGATGCCGATGGCAATGACAGCAGCGAATCGGCGTATTACCTGTGCGCCAACCGTGGCAAACGCTCCGTCGCGATTGATTTCACCACCGTGGAGGGGCAGGCGCTGCTGCGCGAGCTGGTCGTGCACTGCGACGTTGTGGTGGAAAACTACAAAGTTGGTGGGCTGAAGAAGTACGGGCTGGATTTCGCCAGCCTGCAGCTCATCAATCCCAAGCTGGTGTATTGCTCGATCACCGGCTATGGCCAGGACGGTCCCTACGCGCAGCGCGCCGGTTACGATGCGGCGATCCAGGCCATCGGTGGCTTGATGAGCGTTACCGGCGAGCCGGACGGTGCGCTAGGGGCCGGGCCACAGAAAGTCGGCGTGGCGGCAACGGATCTGATGACTGGCATGTATGCGGCGACGGCGATACTGGCGGCGTTGCGCCATGCCGAGCGCACCGGCGTTGGCCAGCAGATCGATCTGTCCCTGCTGGACACGCAGGTGGCATGGCTGGCGAACCAGGCCTCCAACTACCTGGTCGGCGGCGTCGTGCCGACCAGGCAGGGGACGGCGCATCCCAACATCGTGCCGTACCAGGTGATGCCGGCCGCCGATGGCTATTTCATGTTGGCGGTGGGCAATGACGGCCAGTTCGCGCGTTTGTGTGAGGTGATCGGCGAGCCCTGGCTTGCGCACGATCCGCGCTATGCGAGCAACAACGCACGGGTTGCCAATCGCGAGGTGCTGGTGCCGCATCTGCAGCAGGTGTTGAGCACACGGCCGGCGGCGGAATGGTTGGCTGCGTTGGAGGCAGCAGTGGTACCGGCCAATCCGGTCAACCGCATTGATCAGGTGTTTGCCGATCCGCAGGTGCGGGCGCGCGGCCTGCGCATCGAACTACCGCATGCCAGCGGTGGCAGTGTGGCGATGGTGCGTAATCCGTTGGTGTTCTCGGCAACGCCGTTGCGTTTTGAGCAGGCGGCGCCGGTGTTGGGACAGCACACGTCCGAGGTATTGGGAGAAGTGCTTGCTGTTGATGGTGAGCGGCTGCGGGTGTTGCGGGAGCTGGGCGTGGTTGGGTTTGCTGCGGAAGCTGAAAGCTGAAAAGAGTCACCCCTCCCCAACCCTCCCCTTGGCTGCGCCAAAGGTAGGGGATGCAAGCCTGCGATCTGTCAGATAGCGGCGACCCGCTCTGCTCCCTCCCGTTGGCGCAGCCAAGGGGAGGGTTGGGGAGGGGTGCTCCTGGCGTTGATCTTCAGCTGACGCATTGCCAGCTTCGCGGCTTACGCTGCTCCCACAAACTACCAAGCCCAGCTGGCGCAACTCACGCGCCGCCGGGGAAACCGTGCTGCCGCCACGCCTCATACACCACCACAGCGACCGAGTTGGACAGGTTCAGGCTGCGATTGTTGGGCTGCATCGGCAGGCGCAGGCGATGGCCGTCGGGCAGGGAATCAAGCAGGTCCTGCGGCAGGCCGCGGGTTTCCGGACCGAACAGGAAGGCATCACCGTCGGCGAACTGCACGCTGTCATAGCGGACGCTGGAGCGGGTACTCAAAGCAAACAAGCGCTTCGGGGCGATGCGCGCCAAGGCGGTTTCCAGGTCGGGGTGGACCTGCAACTGTGCGTACTCGTGGTAGTCCAGGCCGGCGCGCTTCAGCTGCTTGTCACTGAGGTCGAAACCCAAAGGCTCGATCAGGTGCAGCCGCGCGCCGGTGTTGGCGCAGAGCCGGATCACATTGCCGGTATTCGGCGGGATCTCGGGCTGGTAAAGCACTACATCGAAAACAGGGGCAGAAGTCATTGGCGCAGTTTACGCCGGGTACCGCATCGAGGCTGGTTTAGTTGGAAACCAGGCCCTGCGCGACCACCTGGCCGATGGCTTCAGCGGCTGCTTCTGCGGCCAAGGCCTGCACCTGCTCCACGTCCGGGCGCACGTTGATCGCCGGCAGCGACACAACCCACTGGCTGGCGCGGGTGCCAATGGCTACCGGGCTGGCAGCGGAAAGGCGGCTGGCAGCCTGCTCGGCCATCAGTTCGACGATCTGGCCAACGGTCGGGCGCACCTGCACCGCAGCCAGGGTGTGGATGGAACTGTTGGCCTCGTGCTCGGCCTGCGCCAGCTGATCGGCGGCCGGGCGGACCTGCACGGTTTCCAGGGTGGTGATATCCGAAGCCTGTACCGAAGAAACAAAGCCGGTGCTGGCGACGAGGGCGATGGCAATGGCGAGAGACTTGGCGTTCATGGCAGGACCTGTTTGGTGTGTGTGAGCGGTGGTGTGGTAGTAAGGTAGTACACCAAATATCGAAGTGCAAGAACTTTTCTGCGTTTCGATGATTTGTTCAGCAACCAGTCATTTATCGTCTGAAGCAGCTTGGTCGCGAGTAATGCATTGCAGGACGCGTGCCAACTGCATGTCATTGATATGAAAGAATTTTCATTCAGGAGAAAGTGTCCGCTGTCCGGACACTCGTCGCCCCCGCACTGACCGGACGGACACTTCCATTGGCAAGTGCATACCCATGACGCATGGCGTATGCCCATGTGACCCGGCACGGGTAGGATCGGCATCCACACCTTCATGCCCAAAGGAAATGGAATGAACGCAGCAATGCCCCGCACTGCCCTGCTGACCCTTGCGTTGAGCGCCGCCCTGGGCGGTTTTGTCGGCCTGCCGGCGGTCGCACAGGCCAAGCCTGCGGCCGCCGCTACCTCGGTGGACATTCCCTATGAGGAGTTCACCCTGCCCAACGGCCTGCGCGTGGTGGTACACACCGACCGCAAGGCGCCGATCGTCGCGGTGAACATCTGGTACCACGTCGGTGCCAAGGACGAACCGGCCGGCCGCACCGGCTTCGCGCACCTGTTTGAACACCTGATGTTCCAGCGCAGCGAAAACCACGACGGCGAATTCTTCGAACCCTTCAAGCAGGTCGGTGCCACCGACCAGAACGGCACCACCAATACCGACCGCACCAATTACTTCCAGAACGTGCCGACCACCGCGCTGGACATGGCGTTGTGGATGGAATCGGACCGCATGGGTCATCTGGTGGGCGCCATTGATCAGGCCGCCCTGGATGAGCAGCGCGGCGTGGTGCAGAACGAAAAGCGCCAGGGCGAGAATCAGCCTTACGGCCAGGTCTGGGACAAGCTGACCCGCGCCATGTATCCGGCGGGCCACCCGTATCACCACGGTGTGATCGGTTCGATGAACGATCTCAACGCCGCCTCACTGGACGACGTCAAAACCTGGTTCCATACCTGGTATGGCCCGAACAACGCGGTGCTGGTGCTGGCCGGTGACATCGACGTGGCTACCGCAAAGGAAAAGGCCGCCAGGTTCTTCGGCGACATTCCGGCCGGCCCGACCATGGCGCAGCCTGCGGTCAATGTTGGCCAGCGTGCGGCCACCACCCGCGAAGTGATGACCGACAAGGTGCCGCAGGCGCGCATCTACCGCGCCTGGAACGTAGCCCAGGTCGGCACCACCGATATCGATCAGCTCGACCTGTTCTCCTACGTGCTGGGCGGTGCCAAGTCCTCGCGCCTGGACCAGCGCCTGCTGCACAACGACAAGCTGGTGGACAACATCAGCGCGATGACCGACGCCTCGCAGTTGGGCTCCAACTTCCTGATCATCGCCACCGTGAAGCAGGGCGTTGACCCGGCCAAGGTCGAGGCCGCGATCGACGAAGAGTTGAAGCGACTGATCGCCGAAGGCCCGACCGCCGATGAGCTGGAGCGTGCCAAGGTGCAGTCGCGTGCCGGCTTCGTGCGCGGCATCGAGCGCATTGGTGGTTTCGGCGGCAAGGCCGATGCGCTTGCCCAGTGCGCTGTGTATGAAGGTGACCCGGGCTGCTTCCGCGCGTCGCTGGCCAATGTGGATGCCGCCACCGCTGCCGACGTGAAGGCTGCAGGTGCGAAGTGGTTGGGCGTGGGCGACCACACCATCGTGGTCGAGCCGGGCGAGCGCGTCGCGCTGGCCGAGCTGCCCTCGGTCAAGCCGGCGCCGTTCAACGTGCCGGCCGTGGACAGCAAGTTCAGCACCTTGCCGAGCCAGGTGGACCGCAGCGCCGGTGTGCCCAAGACCACCAGCTTCCCGGAACTGAAGTTCCCGCAGCTGCAGCGCGCCACACTGAAGAACGGTACCCAGGTGGTGCTGGCCGAGCGCCACGATATCCCGGTGGTGCAGTTCAGCTATGAGTTCGCCGGTGGCTTCACCGCCGACCAGGGCCGCAAGCCGGGTACTGCCAACTTCACCATGGGCATGCTGGACGAAGGCGCGGGCGAGCTGGGTTCACTGGCATTCGCTGATGCGGTGGAGCGGCTGGGCGCCAGCATCGGTGCAGGTGCTTCGCTGGATGGTGCCAATGTCTATCTGTCGGCGCTGAAGGAAAACCTCGCACCGTCGCTGGCACTGTACGCCGATGTGGTGCGCAAGCCGCGCTTCGAGCAGAACGAGATCGACCGTATCAAGGCGACCTGGATCGCCGGCATCCAGCAGGAGAAGGTGCAGCCCAACGCCGTGGCCATGCGCGTGTTGCCGCCGTTGCTGTATGGCGCTGGCCATCCGTATGCCATCCCGTTCACCGGCAGTGGCGACGAGGCGGCGATCCAGTCGCTGACCCGCGCCGACCTGGCCTCGTTCCACAAGGAATGGTTGCGTCCGGAAGGTGCCACGCTGATCGTTGTCGGCGATACCACGCTGCGTGAGGTGGTGCCGCTGCTGGAGCGCCAGTTCGGCGACTGGAAGGGCGAGGGCACCGCTCCCACCGTTGCCCCGCCCAGCGATGTCGCACGGCCGCAGGCTGCGCGCGTGTACCTGATCGACCAGCCGGGCGCGGTACAGGCCAACCTGTTCGCCGGCCAGGTCGCGCCGTCGACGAAGTCGCCGGGTGCCACCCGCTTCGACATCGCCAATGGCGTGCTGGGTGGCGACTTCACCTCTCGCTTGAACATGAACCTGCGTGAAGACAAGCACTGGTCCTACGGCGCACGCTCGTCGGCATCCAATGCCCTGGGCCAGCGTCCGTGGATGGCGGTTGCCCCGGTGCAGATCGACAAGACCGCCGAGGCGATGAAGGAAATGAACGCGGAGATCACCCAGTTCGCCAGCGGCCAGCGACCGCCGACCGATGCCGAGGTCAGCCGCATCCGTAACATCCAGACGTTGAGCCTGCCGGGTGCCTATGAAACGGCGGCCTCGGTCATGAACACCGTGGGTGGGATCGTGCGTTACGGCCGTCCTGACGACTACGTGTTCAAGCGCAAGGCCGAGATCGAAGCCATGACCCCGGCGCAGGTGGCCGAGGCAGCCAAGATCATCGACCCGTCCAAGCTGACCTGGGTGGTGGTGGGTGACCTGAAGCAGACAGAGGCCCCGGTACGGGCCTTGAACCTGGGCGAAGTGATCGTGATCGACGCCGATGGCAAGCCGGTGGAGAAGAAGTAAGAGAGGCAGCGCAGCCCGCCGCTTCGGCTAGAGCCCCTCTCCCGCGTGCGGGAGAGGGGTTGGGGTGAGGGCAGTGTTTCCCCGGCGATGCCTTTGCCGAGCATGGCTCGGCACTACGGTTTTGCCCCAGCCCTTTCGCGCAGCGGAGGGGAGGGCTGGTTTTTCTCATAGCCCTCTCCCGCGTGCGGGAGAGGGGTTGGGGTGAGGGCAGTGTTTCCCCGGCGATGCCTTTGCCGAGCATGGCTCGGCGCTACCGTTTTGCCCCAACCCTTCCGCGCAGCGGAGGGGAGGGCTGGTTTTTCTTATGGCCCCTCTCCCGCGTGCGGGAGAGGGGTTGGGGTGAGGGCGGCGTTTCCCCGGTGATGCCTTTGCCGAGCATGGCTCGGCACTACGGTTTTGCCCCAGCCCTTTCGCGCAGCGGAGGGGAGGGCTGGTTTTTCTCATAGCCCCTCTCCCGCGTGCGGGAGAGGGGTTGGGGTGAGGGCAGCGTTTCCCCGGTGATGCCTTTGCCGAGCATGGCTCGGCACTACGGTTTTGCCCCAGCCCTTTCGCGCAGCGGAGGGGAGCGCTGGTTTTTCTCATAGCCCCTCTCCCGCATGCGGGAGAGGGGTTGGGGTGAGGGCGGCTTTGGCTGCCAATGCTCCTTGCCGCGCATGGCTCGGCACTACAGAACCGCGCGGATGAACCATCCCAATCCCTGGGATCACCACCTGTTCATCCATTCCCGGCACAATCGGCGTTGATCTTCACAAGGAATAGTCCATGCGCGTCCTGCTCCTGTCCGCCCTGATCGCCAGCACCGCTGCCTGCACCTGGGTGCCGATTGAATCCAGTGGCAAGACCGTACGGGTGTTGCCCGCCGGGCCTGTTGCCCCGGGTTGTGTCGCCAGGGGCGAGATCGAAGTCACGGTGAAGAGCAAGGTCGGCTTCTATAACCGCAACCCGCTGCGTGTGCAGGAAGAGCTGGAAACGCTGGCCCGCAACGAGGCCACCAGTGCCAGCGCCAATGCCGTGCAGGCCCTTGGCCTGCCAGCCGATGGCAGCCAGCGTTACTCGGCCTGGCAGTGCCCGCCGCGCTGATCGGGGGGGCTCGACGGCTCCATACGGCAGGGTGCCGATTTGTAAAGATGCGGTAAAAAGGCGCAGGCGCTAGAATGGCGCCCCCTTCGCCTGAGTCTTGGCGCTTCCTGATGCCTTTTCAAAATGTCTCGATCGCGGGACTGGCGCATATCGATGCGCCGCATACGCTGACCTCAAAGGAAATCAACGAGCGGCTCCAGCCCACGCTGGAACGCCTGGGCATTCGTGCCGACGTGCTTGGCGATATCGCCGGCATCCATGCGCGCCGCCTTTGGGACCAGGGTACGCAGGCCTCGGACGCCGCCACCATGGCCGGCCGCAAGGCACTGGAAGACGCCGGCATCACCGCCGACAAGGTGGGCCTGCTGGTCAACACCTCCGTCAGCCGTGACTATCTGGAACCGTCCACCGCTTCGATCGTGTCCGGCAACCTGGGCATCGGCGAAGACTGCGTCACCTTCGACATCGCCAACGCCTGCCTTGCCTTCATCAATGGCATGGACGTGGCTGCGCGCATGCTGGAGCGTGGCGACATCGACTACGCGTTGATCGTCGACGGCGAAACCTCCAACCTGGTCTATGAAAAGACCCTGGAACGCATGATGTCCCCGGACATCACCGCCCAGCAGCTGCGCGACGAAGTCGCCGCGCTGACCACCGGTTCGGGTGCGGCAGCGATGGTGATGGCGCGTTCGGAGCTGGTGCCTGACGCCCCGCGCTACAAGGGCGGTGTGACCCGTGCGGCCAACCAGTGGAACAAGCTGTGCGTGGGCAACCTGGACCGAATGGTCACCGACACCCGCATGTTGCTGATCGAAGGCATCAAGCTGGCCACCAAGACCTTTGAAGCCACGCGCGTCGCGCTGGGCTGGGCGGTGGACGAGATCGACCAGTTCGTGATCCACCAGGTCAGCCAGCCGCATACCAATGCCTTCATCAAGGCCTTCGGCATCGACCCGAAGAAGGTGATGACCATCTTTGGCGAGCACGGCAACATCGGCCCGGCTTCGGTACCGATCGTGCTGAGCAAGCTGCGTCAGCTGGGCAAGCTCAAGAAGGGCGACCGCGTCGCGCTGATGGGCATTGGCTCGGGCTTGAACTGCACGATGGCCGAGGTGGTCTGGTAAGTTCCGGCCTCGCCGCGAACTTCCAGAACGCATGCTTTTCCTTCTCCCCTTGTGGGAGAAACAAAGGGCCTGCCCCCGCGAAGGCGGGAGTGCCCGAAGGGCGGAAGAGGGGAAGCGTGCGCAGCACGCATGCCCCCGGAGTTCGAGCAGCTGTTCAAGCTCCTCCACTCCGGCAAACTCTCTCCCCAACCCCTCTCCCGGCGGGAGAGGGGCTTAGCAGCCGCAGGTGCGACCCGATGAACAAACTCCCCGGTTACCCCAGCAAGACCCACCGCTTCGAAGTCCGTCCGGGCTTGTCGATGAACTACATCGATGAAGGCCCGCGCGATGGCGAGGTGGTGGTGATGCTGCACGGCAACCCGTCGTGGAGCTATCTGTGGCGGCACCTGGTCAATGGCCTCAGCGATAAATACCGCTGCATCGTGCCGGACCATATCGGCATGGGCCTGTCCGACAAACCCGATGACCGTGGCTACGAGTACACGCTGCAGTCGCGCGTGGATGACCTGGACGCATTGCTCAAGCACCTGGGCATCACCGGTCCGGTGACGTTGGCCGTGCACGACTGGGGCGGCATGATCGGCTTCGGCTGGGCGTTGTCGCACCACGAGCAGGTCAAGCGCCTGGTGATCACCAACACGGCCTCGTTCCCGCTGCCGCCGGAAAAGCCGATGCCGTGGCAGATCGCCATGGGCCGGCACTGGAAGCCGGGCGAATGGTTCATCCGCACCTTCAATGCATTTTCGTCCGGCGCCTCCTGGCTGGGCGTGAGCCGACGCATGCCGGCCGATGTGCGCCGGGCCTATGTGTCGCCGTACAACACCTGGGCCAACCGCATTTCCACCATCCGTTTCATGCAGGACATCCCGCTGTCGCCGGCCGACAAGGCCTGGTCGCTGCTGGAGCGCGCGGCGGCGGCGTTGCCGTCGTTCGCCGATCGCCCGGCGTACATCGCCTGGGGCCTGCGCGACATCTGCTTCGACCATCACTTCCTGGCGGGCTTCCGCAAGGCACTGCCGCAGGCCGAAGTGACCGAGTTCGAAGATGCCAACCACTATGTGCTGGAAGACAAGCACGAAGTGATCGTACCGGCGGTAAGAGCCTTCCTGGAGCGCAACCCGCTGGGGTGAGCCTTGAGCTCCCTCCTTGCCTGCTTCTGCCCCCTCCCTTGCGCCGAAGGCGGAGGGGAGGGCTGGGGAGGGGTGAGCTTTTATGGCCTTTCCCCATTGCACCAGCTTCGCGGCTGACGCCGCTCTTACAAAAGCTGAGCGCGCGCGATGCCTGCTTCTGCTCCCTCCCTTTCGCCGAAGGCGGAGGGGAGGACTGGCGAGGGGTGAGCTTTTGTGGCTATTCCCTTTGCACCAGCTTCGCGGCTGACGCCGCTCCTACAGGGGCGCGCACGGGTGTGCGAAGCTCTGTGCTTCTGAGCACAGGGAGTGAAGGATGGATTTCGACAGCCTGGACCGTCAGCTGCGTGACAGCGCGCAGGACCTCAGCTTGAGCAATGAGGAGCGCTCCGCACTGCGCGAGCTCGGTGCGGAGCTTGCGCCCGACCGCCTGCGCTTCCTGCGCAACCGCGCCTTCGACATCGCCCGTGAGCAGGTTGCAGCCAATCCGGCCGAAGCGTTGCAGATGCTGAAGTGGGTTGAACAGGTAGTGCGCACATTGGACGTCAATGCTGGCCCGGTCGAAACCCTGACCAGCACCTATTTCTCGCCGGGTGATGCCTGCATGCAGCGCCTGCGCGCGCTGTGCGCCAGTGCCAAACAGACGCTGGATATCTGTGTGTTCACCATCTCCGATGACCGCCTCAGTGGCGTCATCCTGGATGCACACAAGCGCGGCGTGACGGTGCGCATCATCAGCGACAACGACAAGGTCTACGACGACGGGAACGACGTTCGTCGCTTGAACGAGAGTGGCATCCCGGTGCGGGTGGACCATAGCGAATACCACATGCACCACAAGTTCGCGTTGTTCGACGGCAAGCAACTGGCCAACGGCAGTTTCAACTGGACGCGTACTGCGACCGAGTACAACGACGAGAACCTGGTGGTCAGCAATGACCGCAACCTGGTGCGCAGCTTCGTGCAGCAGTTTGAAGTCCTGTGGGGGCGGTATAAGGCGCTTTGAGTTTGTTGCGGCGCCTGCTCTTTTGCCTCTGTTTTTTGCCGTCATTCCCGCGCAGGCGGGAATCGCTCTGGCTCTTGCTTCGGCTTCGGCTTTGGACAGGGCAACGGCGAAGAGCAAGAGCCAAAGGCAGAGCGATTCCCGCCTACGCGGGAATGACGGCATCAGAGCAGGAGCGACAGCTCAAAGCCCAAAGCTAACAGCCAAAAGCCCCAACTACTCCATCACCTCAAGCTGCAATCGGCGTATTCGGCGGTGACGACGGACTGTTGCCGTTGTCGTCGGGATGATCGTCGTCATTGTCGGCGTCATCGCGCCAACGCCAGTCGGCCAGCGTCAATGCAGGCATGCCATGTGCGATACGCGCGCGGTCGCACTGTGAACTGGCCTTGCCGTATTCCCAGGACGCATCCACCTCGCGGCACACGCTGGGCCGGTTGGGGTGGATGGTGCAGCGCGAGTACACACCGATTTCCGAGTCCAGGGCCACGCAGCGGATCGGGTCCGAGTAGGTGCCCTGCATGCACAGCCGATGCGGATCCAGGCGCTGGGTCAGCTGGTGGGGCACGCCGCCTTCGGTGACTTCGTCCGATTCCATCCAATGGAATGCCACGCGGTATTGGGTGCAGCAGGCGCCGCAGGTCAGGCAGGGATGGGGCATGGGATACCGGCCTTGGCGGCAGGAACAGGACAAAAGGAAGGTGCGAAATTTTCCACGGTGACGGCCTGCGCGCAAGATTTTTCTGCATTGGCGACAATAGGAAGATGAACGAAACCTGCAATATCGCCGCGCGCCTGCCCGAGTTGGCGCGTGAACGGCCAGACCAGATCGCCATCCGCTGCCCCGGCAAGCCCGCCGGCAACGGCATGGCCGCCTATGACGTCACCCTCGATTACCGCACGCTGGATGCTCGCAGCGACGCTATTGCCGCCGGACTGGCGGCCAACGGCATCGGCCGCGGCGTGCGCGCGGTGGTGATGGTGCGGCCGGGGCCGGAGTTCTTCCTGCTGATGTTCGCCCTGTTCAAGATCGGTGCGGTGCCGGTGCTGGTCGACCCGGGCATTGATAAGCGCGCGCTGAAGCAGTGCCTGGACGAGGCGCAGCCGCAGGCCTTCATCGGCATCCCGCTGGCGCAGTTTGCGCGGGTGCTGCTGGGCTGGGCCAGGTCCGCCAGGGTCAAGGTCACCGTTGGCAGGCGCTGGGCGTGGGGCGGGACCACGCTGGCCAAGATCGAGGCCGATGGCGCAGGCGCGGGCAGCCAGCTGGCTGCCACCGCAGCGGACGACGTCGCCGCGATCCTGTTCACCAGCGGCTCCACCGGCGTGCCCAAGGGCGTGGTCTACCGGCACCGACATTTCGTCGGCCAGGTGGAGCTGCTGCGCAATGCCTTTGGCATGCAGCCTGGAGGTATTGATCTGCCGACCTTCCCGCCATTCGCCCTGTTCGATCCGGCGCTTGGGCTGACCTCGGTGATCCCGGACATGGACCCGACCCGGCCAGGCAGTGCTGATCCGCGCAAGCTGCACGATGCCATCGCCCGCTTCGGCGTAACCCAGCTGTTTGGTTCGCCGGCATTGATGCGGGTGCTGGCCGAGCATGGCCAGCCGCTGCCAACAGTGACCCGCGCCACTTCGGCGGGCGCACCGGTACCGCCGCAGATCGTGTCGAAGATCCGCGAACTGATGCCGAAGGATGGTCAGTTCTGGACACCCTATGGCGCGACAGAATGCCTGCCGGTAGCGGTGATCGAAGGCCGCGAACTGGTCGAAACCCGCGAAGCGACCGAGGCCGGTGCTGGCACCTGTGTCGGTCGCGTGGTCGCGCCGAACGAAGTGCGCATCATTGCCATCACCGACGACCCGATTGCCGACTGGAATGGGGTACGTGAGTTGCCTGCCGGTGAGGTGGGCGAGATCACCGTGGTCGGCCCGACCACCACCGACAGCTATTTCAACCGACCACAGGCGACGGCCGCGGCCAAGATCCTTGAAGTGCTGGCTGATGGCAGCGAGCGCATCGTGCACCGCATGGGCGATGTGGGCTGGTTCGATGCTGAGGGGCGGCTGTGGTTCTGCGGGCGCAAGACGCATCGGGTCGAGACGGCGGCAGGGCCGCTGTATACCGAGCAGGTGGAGCCGGTATTCAACACCGTGGCCGGTGTGCGGCGCACGGCCTTGGTGGGTGTTGGTGCGTTGGGTCAGCAGGTGCCGGTGCTGTGCTACGAACTGCTGCCGGATCAGCACTTTGCTGAAGTCGAGAAGCAGTTGCGCATCATGGCATTGGCTCATCCGGGCTTCGCAGGCATCGAATTTTTCATGCGTCATCCGGGCTTCCCGGTGGATATCCGCCACAACGCCAAGATCGGGCGCGAGAAGCTGGCGGTGTGGGCGCAGGCGCAGTTGAGTTGAGCTGGGAGCATGAGCAAGAGCACCCCTCCCAACCCTCCCCTTCGCTGCGCGAAAGGGAGGGCTAGAGCTTTGCCCCCTCCCTTTGCCGTAGGCAAGGGGAGGGCTGCTTTGGCTCCCTCCCTTGCGCCGAAGGCGGAGGGGAGGGCTGGGGAGGGGTAAAGCGCAGTGCTGTTTGAGTCGAAGGACAGCCCGAATCCAGCTATTCCCTGACAGTCTTCCATAGCCGGCAATCGCAGGCTTTCCGTACAAAAAACGGAGAGCCGCAATGGGCAAGCTGCGAAGGCGCGCAAGAGCCCTGCGCAACACACCCACCGACGCCGAAGACCGTCTGTGGCAGCAGCTGCGCCGACGCCAGTTGGCAGGCTTCCGCTTCCGCAGACAAAAAACCTTGGCCGGTTACATCGCCGACTTCGTCTGCATTGAAGCGAGGCTGATCATCGAACTGGACGGTGGGCAGCATCTTGAGCGGCTTGCCTATGACCAGCGACGCACCGAATTGCTGCAGGGCTTGGGATTCCGGGTACTGCGTTATTGGAATGACGAGGTGCTGCAGCGGATGCCGGCTGTGTTGGAGGACATTTTGCGGGCCTTGGCGCACGGCGAAGAGCACCCCTCCCAACCCTCCCCTTCGCTGCGCGAAAGGGAGGGCTAAAGCTTTGCCCCCTCCCTTTGCCGCAGGCAAGGGAAGGGCTGGGGAGGGGTGAGGCTCTCCGCCAACATCCGCGGCAAAGCACCCGAACACCACTGCTGCGATACTGACGGATAAATCCCAATGCTTCCGGCGCGGCCAGTCGGCGTGGAAGCCCAGCAACAGAGCGATCAAAGATGAAGATTCTGGTTACCGGCGGTGGTGGTTTTCTCGGTCAGGCACTGTGCCGGGGTCTGGTCGAGCGCGGCCACGAGGTACTGAGCTTCAACCGTGGGCACTATGCCGCGCTGCAGGCGTTGGGGGTCGGCCAGATCCGCGGCGACCTGGCCGACGCCAGCGCCGTGCAACACGCCGCGGCAGGTGTCGACGCCGTGTTCCACAATGCGGCAAAGGCAGGTGCCTGGGGCAGTTACGACAGTTATTTCCAGGCCAATGTCGTCGGTACCCGCAACGTGCTGGCAGCATGTCGCGCGCACGGCATCGGTCGTCTGGTCTATACCTCCACGCCCAGTGTCACCCACCGCGCCACCCATCCGGTTGAAGGCCTTGGCGCGGATGAAGTGCCGTATGGAGAGGACTTCCAGGCGCCCTATGCAGCTACCAAGACCATCGCCGAGCAGGAGGTGCTGGCTGCCAACGGTGCCGAGCTGGCGACTGTGGCGCTGCGCCCGCGCCTGATCTGGGGCCCGGGCGACAACCAGTTGGTGCCACGACTGGCCGAGCGCGCCCGTGCCGGGCGGCTGCGCTTTGTCGGTGATGGCACGAACAAGGTTGATACCACCTTCATCGACAATGCGGCGCAGGCGCATTTTGATGCCTTCGATCACCTGGTGGTGGGTGCGGCCTGCGCTGGCAATGCCTATTTCATTTCCAATGGTGAGCCGCTGCCGATGCGCGAGCTGCTCAACAAGCTGTTGGCCGCGGTGGGCGCCCCTGCGGTGGAGAAGTCGATCTCGTTCAAGGCCGCCTACCGCATCGGCTCGGTCTGCGAGAAGCTGTGGCCGCTGCTGCGTCTGCGCGGCGAGCCGCCGATGACGCGCTTCCTCGCCGAGCAGCTGTGCACGCCACACTGGTATTCGATGGAGCCGGCGCGACGTGACTTCGGCTACGTGCCCAAGGTGTCGATCGAGGAAGGCCTGCGCCGATTGAGCGCCGCCTCCTGAACATCGGCGGTGATCCTCATGTGGTGCTCACGCGTCCGTCACTGCATGACCACCGCCGATTGCAGAACATGGAGCCCTGTTTCCGAGCCGAGGACCAACACCATGCTGCATTACGCCGTCGTTTTCTTCGTCATCGCCATCATCGCCGCCGTGCTGGGCTTCAGTGGCATTGCCGGTGCGGCCAGCAACATCGCGTGGATCCTGTTCGTGGTCTTCCTGATCCTTGCGGTGGTGTCGATGTTCCGCAAAAAGGGCTGATTGCCCCAAGCCCTGACGCCCGTTGAAACGGCCCGCAGCCTCGACGAGGCTGCGGGCCGTTTTGCTCAGGTCGCTTCGGTCAGGCCGAGGCGCTGATCGAACTGCGCAGGCTCTTGTCTACCGCGTGGCGCTCCAGCGCCAGCTCGATCAGGCGCGTGATCAGCGCGGTATAGCCCAGCCCGCTTGCGCCCCACAGCTTGGGATACATGCTGATCTTGGTGAAACCGGGCAGGGTGTTCAGCTCGTTGATGACGACGTCGCCAGCTTCGGTGAGGAACACGTCCACCCGCGCCATGCCGATGCAGTCCAGCGCCTGGTAGGCACGCACCGCGATTTCGCGGATGCGCTGCTGTGCATCGGCGGCGATATCGGCGGGGATCACCGTCTCCGCGCCGCTGGCGCTGATGTACTTGGTGTCATAGGCGTAGAAGTCATCATGCACCACCACTTCGCCGCAGACGCTGGCTTCGGGCACATCGTTGCCGAGTACCGCGCATTCGATCTCGCGGCCGACAATAGCCGACTCCACCAGCACCTTGTGGTCGAACGACAGGGCCAGTGCCATCGCGGTGGCGAACTCTTCGGCGGTGCGCACCTTGCTCACGCCGACCGAGGAGCCCTGGTTGGCCGGCTTGACGAACAGGGGCAGGCCCAGCCGTGCGACCAGCGCGTCGTAATCCGCGTGGGCAGCGGTGACATGGTTGAAGCAGGCGAACGGCGCCACTGCCAGACCTGCATCGCGCAGCAGGCGCTTGGCCACGTCCTTGTCCATCGCCGCCGCCGAGCCGAGCACACCGGGGCCGGCGAACGGCAGGTTGAGCGTGCGCAGCAGGCCCTGCAGGGTGCCGTCCTCGCCCAGCGTGCCGTGCACGATGGGGAATACGACATCCAGCTGCGGGACGGCGCGGCCATCGGCTGCCAGCAGCTGGCCGCGCCCGGCGCCGGGCAATACCGACAGCACCGGCCCGGAGGTGTCCAGCGCGATGCGCTTGGGATCATCGGCATTGAGCAGGAAGCTGGCGGCATCGCACAGGTGCCACAGGCCCTGCTTGTCCACGCCGATCATGCTGACGTCGAAGCGCTCCTTGTCCAGTGCATCGAGGATGTTCTTCGCCGACTGCAGCGAGACCTCGTGCTCGGCCGAACGACCGCCGAAGATGATGCCAACCCGGGTCTTGCCCATTGCCTGTGTGCTCCTGCCGCTGTGTTGAAGTTCTATGCATAGCATGAACGCAAACGCTGGGATTGGGGATGCGGGATTGGGGATTTGTTGATCACGGCGAACTGCGGGCGTGCCGTGCAGCTGCTACTCCTGTCACATGAACAAGGCGCGCTGACATGAACAAACCCTGTGCAGACGCTGCATCAGAGCCCGTAGCCCGGGTAAGCGCAGCGCACCCGGGAGCAAGCCAGCACCGGCTTCCCACGCGTCCGCCAACGGCCCCGGGTGCGCTGCGCTTACCCGGGCTACGTCGCTGGTTTTGCTCATTCCCCATTCCCGACTCCCCAATCCCGGCCCTCCGGTAGAATGCCTGCATGCCTGCATCCCCCCTCAAAATGATCAAGCCGCTGGCCGGCCGTGCGCTGGAAGTGGCCTTGAACCGCGCGCTGGCGCTGGACCCGGATACCCGCACCGCACTGGCCTCGCTGGATGGCCAACGCATCGCCCTGACCCTGGAATCGCCGTCGCTGGCGATGCAGATCGGGGTCGCCGGTGAACGCCTGACCGTGGGCCCTGTCGATCCGGCGTTGGAGCCGGACCTGGCGGTGCGCAGCACGCTGGGCGGGGTGCTGGCGCAGTTGCCCTTCCTGGCCAATGCACGGCGCGGCAATAGTGCGCCTGCTGGGCGGGTCAAGGTCTCCGGCGATGCCGAGCTGGCGCGCCGCCTGCAGCAGCTGGCTACCCGTTTTGATCCGGATTGGCAGCAGCCTTTTGTCAAAGCCTTTGGCGAGATCCTCGGCGTGCAGATCGCGCAGACCCTGCGTGCAGCCCTGCTGCAGGCCAGGCGCAGCGCCAAGGACCTGGCCG